>Ga0307507_10012908_pt1 | contig 10241 bp, 10 predicted proteins | sample 7_EM_MG_FD_207223 | JGI IMG/M metagenome (GOLD analysis project Ga0307507, IMG submission 207223) | Populus trichocarpa ectomycorrhiza microbial communities from riparian zone in the Pacific Northwest, United States - 7_EM | ecosystem: Host-associated > Plants > Roots > Unclassified | place... | reverse complement strand
GAGGGCAAAGTAAGGCAAAGCCAGCCTGGTTTTGGAGTTCCAACTTGGCAGGTGATATGCGGGACAACGAATGGATGGTAGAGTGTAAAGCATCCCTATACCCTCCTCAGTAGTTGATACTGATTACCTTTTTAGTTCATTGCATCAATTGGCTTCGGGAAAGGGCTAGGTTTCATAGATGGAGAGAAGAATTTAATCTGTTGTCACATGAGATGGAATGGGTGACCAGATACTTCTTGTATCAGATGAACAAGTGGAGTACATGGCAAAAAATGGCGGCAGATCAAGCAAAGCCTGGGCACATTTGCTATGCTGAATGCCAGAAGGATCTTTGGAATATGCTTGCCATTGATGCAGATGACAGGTTTCAATTGTCCAACTATTATTATAAGCCACTTGTCATGTAATTCATACACAAGCAACCAGGCCCATTTAATGGCCAAGTAATGCAGGTGCAACATCTTTTGTGGGTGCAACGTACTGTGTGGGTGCAAGCAACGGAGTTTGTCATCATGTGTTCAAACCCACATGACCAGCTTGTTCTTTTTTTATGTGGTCAATCTCAAATTTGAACCATGAACACTGCAAAAGAATGGCACATCTACCACTTCTTCTCCCAATGCAGGGCAGCATGGCATGCATACTCCGATGACAAAGGGAACTGGATCAACAACCAGGACAGGCAAGATTGGTGGAAATCGAGGATCCAGCATGAAACTGTTCGTCCAGAACTGCTTCTCATGGTCTATATACATTGTTGATCTATCTATAGAACCATCTTTGCATGGAAGTTGGGAATGTGTACTGCTTGGGCAGAGTACTTGACCTACCCCCATGGGCATCGGCTTTGATGAACGCAACAAATCCTCAAAGGCGGAACGTAAAACCACCCAGTGCAGTGATTTTAAAAGCAAAATATGGTGAAAAAGACCAGGCATGCATTGTATTGACCTATGAGGCTGACTGGTGGAATTCTGTGGGCGTCAAAGGTGAGAATGAGGTAAAGCTATTGGAGGCGCATTTGGATGAGGAGGAAAGAGCTTTTCGGAAGTGGATCCAAGCTATGGGACAGGTATTTTCTGACTTGACCACCTCTCATCCATCGATTTGATTGATACCTTTCTTTCCACTATTAGCCACATGGTGAACCCAACGTGGAAGTCATAGAGGAAGATGATGGGGGCATTCCAATTCTGCCAGTGCATGTGGCCAGAGCAGCAGCAAAGGTTCACGCTGCACAGATGTGGGTCCAACAGCTCTTTCTTTGTGGGCGTGAGGAACAAGGCAAGCTTCGAACCCACATAGAGGCCATTGAGATTTTGATGGACCAGCTACATGAGGGAGAGATTCGCTTGCAGCCTGCCAGTCCCATACCCCCAGGCCCTTGGCAAGATGCCGGGGTGCTCTGCACAGGCATCATTGCCCCTTACTTCGACTTAGAAGAACAATTGGAATATGAACCATCTCCTGTGTCCTCCATGGGCTTGAGTTGGCCAGCATCAGGATCGCACTCCAGCACTGGTGGCTCTGCGAGTGATTATGGTTGGCCGGAGGCACAGGCAGGCAGTGAGGGAGATGAAGATGTTTCAGGGTTGATGGATGAGGATGAGGATGACTGAGCAGCATTTTATTTGAGAGGACATGTAACTTGGATGTGCCAAAAAAAAAGTAGACCTAGTGACATCAACAGTCGTGTCCACAGCTTGGACTAAGAAGCACTACCACTACCATTGGTAGATGAAAAACTTAGCTAGTGGTGCAGGCACTATATCTCTTTTAGGTGCGGCGCAGGTTCCATTGAATTTCTAGGGTCGTGTGTGCACCTTGTGACTAAGATGCACTAGTGCCATTGGCAGATGAAAAGCTTAGCCAGCAGTGCCAGCACACGTTACAACAGTGTAATGGAAGCACTACCACCATTGGTAGATGAAAAACTTAGCTAGCAGCACAGGCACTATATCTCTTTTAGGTGCGGCACAGGTTCCATTGAATTTCTAGGGTCGTGCGTGCACCTTGTGACTAAGATGCACTAGCACCATTGGTGGATGAAAAACAGCTAGTGGCGCCGGCACACATTACAATGGTGAAGTCACTGCTAGTCAAAAGGTAATGGCACTCTCGCCAAAACGCAACTAGCACTCATATATACTAGTGTTCATTCATGTGCCCGCTGGAACTCCTAACCTCTCATGAACTTTGTTGCGCATGTAATATGAAATGCACGCTTGAGCGCCGTGTATAATTCTTCCTCATCATCCACAAACCCATTTTCTGTCTTGAGGCAATGCAGTGCTTCCATTCCCTGCTCATAAAGTTGTGGATGTATGATACTCAGGATGCCACCAATCAAAGCAGACAACTCTTGCATTTCCAGGCTCCAATGCACCCCAATGGCACCACACTTCATTTGCGCGCTGACTTCAAGCTTGAACTGGGAAGACTGCAGATCATTCAAACTTTCTTCATGGATCCAAGAGATCTCATACCTTGTGCCCTTGCTGGAACCATGCTGGGGATAAACTCACTGTCCCGGGCTTGAGTTGACAGTGCTCTGCAGGCCGGTAGTGCATGACATGATTCCTCCAGTTAGCAGACTTTTCATCAACCCTCAAAGCTGGTTCAAGAATTTTGAGGGACTTCCAGATCTGCACCTGAAGAGGGCTTAGCACTCATAGCGGCCACGGTCACATACCTTGCATGCTCCTGAAAGGATATCAGGTAAATACCATACCAGCCCATTCTTGTGCATGTCCATTGCAACAAAAGGCAAAGTTTTATGGACAATAGATGAATAGATGGGTAGGTACCTTTGTAAGATTTTGTCTTCTGCTTTATCATTTTGTCCCGTCAGAGCAACACTGATGGTATCACAATATCTTGTGGCATCCCATGCTGTGCAGACTTCAACAGATCAACTAATTATCATGTGAGCAGGTGAGCATCACACACCCGGGTTTTTGAAAGCCTCAACCAAAACAACAACTATTCCATTGCACTCATCCAACAGGTCCAGTGTCCAGTGCAGGGGAAAAGGTATTCCTTGTGCTGTTCCATGGAGGGTAGCCCGGAATTTAGCTTTGAGATAGTCAGCTATTTCTTGAGTGAGCTTGAAATTACTCAAGTTTTGCAGCATCTGCAGCAAGGAGAGCAGAGAAAATGGGTTCATTGTGAGTTTCACCTCGTTGTTGCCTGCAGGCGCAACAACGAGGCTGCCACCAACACATTTAAATACTTCTCATAAAACATTGGAACAATTCATTAATTATATATTTAATTTTCATAATGGCTAGCATGTGCCGATTGCGGCGCCTGAAGACGGATGGGTGCAACAATGGAATTGGCGCAAAGTTGGGGTCATTTTGAACAGGGCTAGTTAGGCCCACTTGGGGTGCAATAGCAGTACACGATGGTGGGTGCAGAACAATGTGTCCTATGGACAGTCTAAAATACAATGTTAACATGGTGGGGGATCAATGGGCGCCATATCCCTGCTAAAGTGGGCCGATCCGTCCTCTATGGGGCTCTGTTTTTTGGGGCCCACCCATGTTGTATGGCCAATTTTAGAAGTCTCGGCCCAGTCATTACCAAAGCCGAATTCCTGACAGCTCAGCTGATTCCACTGGCCCGCTGTTGATGGGAGCTTGCCACACGCTGCTGGCCCATCAGTGATGGACCCATTTGACTGACCTAACTGGGGTATCAGCTTATGGTACAATAAGGTAGTGAAGTCGTCCATACTTGGTGCTGAATGACACACACTCTACCCTTTGTGCAGGCCTGACACAAATTCTAAATTTGAGGTTGCGAGTGATGGTGAAAAACCCAGCAACAATTCCACCTCCTTCCTTCAACATCAGTAATTGGGCAAAATAGTTTCCATGGGTTTCTCAACCCTGGCAACCTCCGAAACCCACTAAAAAACCCTTAAAAACCCTGAAACATTGGAACTCAGAAACCTATGTATCCTTTGTTGGCAATGGAAACCTGCTGCCCAAATAGCATAAAATGTACACATTGACTAGTCCCTGAACAGCGAGACCCTTAGACTATTCCTTTCCAGGTTTCTGAACACCCCAGAAACTTCCAAAACCAGTAAAAACCCGGAATCTATTTTGCCATGTTACTGATGAATGGCGTCAGTGAGATCATTCATAACACAACACCATCAGGCATCTCGTACCTCTGGAACCTCAAAGACGTCCTTGAAAAGCACTTTTGCGAGGTGCGCGCCCAGTACTTTGCCTTGCCCCACTGATTCCTGCAGGAATGGAGCCATTCCACCAGAATCCACTGGAATGGCACCGGAATCCACAGGAATGGCACCGGAATCCACAGGAATGGCACCAGAATCCACTGGAATGGACATGAATCCACAGGAATGGACTAAAATAGATATTTTGGAGCCAAGGACTTACATAATAAGGACTTCATTCCAGTGGAATAGACAAGCAATAATGATCTCATTGAAGTTATTCAAGACATAGTTATAACAATATATTAACTACTATAAGTACACTAATACCTACTATAAGTACACTAATAAATACTATAAGTAATTAATACAATGTCGTCATCGTCGTCGCCATCGTTGTTGGCCACTGTGTCGCATCGCATCATCGTCGTCTGTCGTTGTGTCATGTTGTCGTTGTGTGTCGTCGTCATCGTCGTCGTTGTGTGTCGTCATCATCGTCATCATCATCGTGTGTCGTCGTCATCATCGTGTGTCATCGTCATCATCGTCATCATTGTGTGTCATCATCGTCGTGTCGTTGTATGGTCGCAGCACCCGCTAAAGTGGCAGAGGGGGGTGACAACGGTAATCGGTGAGGGGGTGATGTGGCGATGGTTGGTGTGTGCTATGGGTGACAGTGGCTGGGTGGGGTTTTGTCAGTAGAAAGAGGGTATGGGGGTGTGCTGACCTTTGGTGGCCCTCTCTCCTCCCTCACTTCCCAGCCATCGTCGTTCGTCGTCGTCATTGCTGCTGTAGACGGCAACGATGGTGTACGTCGCCACCATCAGACGTCATGGCATTGAGCCGGCTGCCACTCGTCTGTTGCTGTGGTGACATGGCGTTGCAGCATCGTTTTTGTCGTTGCTCGTCGTTGGTGTGTGCCGTAGTGGTGGGCAGTCGACGACGGTTGTGTGCCACATCGTCACTGCGACGTGGCGTTGAGCCGGCCGTTTGCTGTCGCCGGTGACATGGTGTCGTGGTGGTGTCGTCGGTGTGTGATGTGGTGGTGGTGGTGGTCGGTTGACGACCGTTGTGCGAGGTGGCAGCCGTGGGCAACAGTGGTGAGGTGGTGGGGGGTCGTCATGGAGGATGGTGGTGGTTGAGAAGGAAGAGGGTTGATGGTTGTGATGGTGCCAAATCGAGCCATTGACAACGATATGTAATATTGATTTTATATATACATAACAGTTTATTAACATTTATTATTATTAATGTCTATTCTGGTCTCTGCATTCTGTATGCATTCCTTTTTGTCCATTCCGGGGACCATTCTGGCTCCTAATCAGGAATGACATCATTCCACTGGAATATTCGTCCCCCGGAATGTGATTTTGGCTGGGCTCTGGGCCAAAATTGATTCCTCCAGATTCCGCAGGAATGACCGGAATCCAGCAGGAATCAGTGGGGCATGATTAAGACCTCTGCGCGCCCTCCCTTGCTATGACCAGATAGTCTTTCAGTCCAGGAAGCAGGACAGGGTTGTGATTGATCCAGATATCGAGGCCTGCCTTGTTTGAACCCTCTGAACCTAATTCTAATTCCAATCCTGCCTCTAACATTGATTTTTCTGGAAACATTTTATGCGCGAACAATGAGTAAGTTCCCTTGCTCTCCCCCACACTGACATTTTGGACATCACCGAAACCCTTTTAAGGTAAGTAATGAACACAGCCACACTGACACCACACTGACAGTTATGGAAACAGTCTTCCACCAGCTTCAGCTTTTGTAAGCTGATGGTCAATTTGTAAGCAGTGACCCCAGAAACCCCAACCTCCCAAATCAATACAGCCAAATTTGGACCCCACCCGAAATGTAGCTGTTGCTCCACGCAGGTATTTTCATTACAAGGTGAAACAGACAAGCAGAATCTCCCCATAAATTTGTTATCAACGACAAACGAGTACTGTCTACAAATGTAACAAAGCCCTCTTGCCAAGTTCGTCAAACAGCAAAATATCACCAAGTCCGATGGCTAGATTGCAAAGGTAAGTATCAGAATTGCTTATCTTATCTAAAGGCTGAAAACTTACCAACAAATTTAAAAATGAGTGTTTTATGTGGGTAAGTTAGTATTGCTTCCTTGACCATCCTGGACACTAAGGTACCTTTGTATAGTAGTCGATGTACCCCCGCTTGGTGGATGGCAATATATATACTAGTCAACATAAAAATGGATGTGTACAAGGCCAAGAAAGGTGGCGTCGACAAGGTGAACGTATGCAGTGGCGAACAATAATGACGGTGGCAAATGTACGAGTAGATGAGAATTCTATGATAAATCGGTAAGTAAATATCATCCTCACATTATCAAAACGATAAATGACTTATGTTGCATTTGATGGTCACGGTGCTTCACACTGCTCCTCCTCCAACTTGTCCTCTACTCAACAAAGGGCTTGGTCATTTTACGGCATAGCTTTAACTTCAGGCTGGTGGTCCACTCACTGCGGGGCCAAAATTTCAGAAAAAAAGTCTACAAATCTTCAAAAAAGATGATTGTCAGTAAATGTGTTTGAATACCAAAAAGCTGACCTTGGTTGAAAAGGAATACAGGTGCTCAACGTGCTGCACACCTCTCGTGACAGCTGGAGATGGTGATGAGCAACAGCATGTGTATACGTGATTTTACATAACAGTGGATAGGTTGACAAAGGATTGCTTAGAGAAAAGAGGTCTGCTCGCCGCGGGGCAAAAACCTTGGAAAAATAGCTTCGAAAAAAAGGTGAGTGTCAGTACAGATATTCAAATATCAAAAATACAACCAAGGGCTAACTTCTGTTGAAAAGAAATGCAGGTGCTTGAGATGCTGTGCACCTCTTGTGACAACCAGAGATGACGACGGGCCACAGCCTGAATATACATGGCTTGATGAGGGATTTGGTAGGTTGACTATGGGCTTTTCTTAGAGCAAAGTTCACCATGGGGCCAAAACCTCGGGGAAAAAATTGCCTAAGCATTCGAAAAAAGTGACGCGAGTACATATACTCAAATTAAAAATACGAATAGTGGCTAACCTGTGTTGAAAATACATGCTGTGCTCGAGGTCATGCACACCTCTCACAATGACCGAAAAAGTGATGCAACATGTTGAACTGTTCGTCTTGTTTGCGTTTTTAGTGTTTGGCAGCCTGTTGTAATGGAAGGGGGTGCCTTGACGTCAGTGAGTATCCGCGTGTAGTGTTCCCCAGTCTGACAGAGCAACACAAGGCTGAAACCTTTCACCAGTGCGACGTTACCTTGGTTTGGGATGGGAAGCGATGCGTCTTCCAATACTTCCAATATGGGCCATGGCACTCACAAAATAAATTCTGGTTACTGATCAGTGATACCTTGCAGAAATTATGTTCTATGAAATGTAATATGATCTATATACAGCATATGGCGATAAAAATAAGCCCTGGGCCTCTGCATCGCACTGAAGCTAGGTATTGTGTTGTGGAAAACAATACTCAGGGTCCAATAATTTGACATTTTGATGTAGGTGCACAGAGTTTCTGGGGTCACTGCTTACAAATTGGATCATAGCTTACGAAAATGAAGCTGGCGGAAGACTGTTTCCGTAGACAGTCTTGTCTCGAAGTCAGTGTGGGCTTGTCAACTTAAAAGATAGTCATCAAATTTAAAGGTTTTCAGTGTTAGAATTAAGTAGTTTACATTACCTTAAATGAATATATACCAGAATTTTGAAGTAAATAAACGAATTTAAAACTGATCTCCACCAGGGCAGGGCCCTCAGCCCAAATCTTTGCTAAAACACAGTAAAATCAATCTAAACCTCTTTAAAAAAAATCAGGAGTGAATTAAACTGTTTTAAGTAAGTGATAAAGCTAAAATACTAATATTTTACTGATTTTTTCTGAATTTAATGACATCCAGAAGGCTTAATGTCAATAAAAATAAAAGAAGAACATAAGGCAAAATAAAATACCCATAGGAAGCAAAAAGTAACCAAAAAAAACATAGAAAAGCAGTGAAAACAGAGGTTAGAGCCCCACAAAAATAACACATACACCAGGAATTGAACACAAAGATCACAGAAACTTGTGATAATCTGTTCAATCCAATGGACATACTGACCATTAGAACACTTGGCCAATGTAAACATGTATGATTAATACAATAAATGGGGGTTAGGAGGCTTCACATGTGCTTTATTTCTTTTTTGGGAAAGTCAGTGTGGGGGAGAGCTGGGTCAGCTACAATGAGTCAAGGAACTCGGGTTCTTTGTTGGGGTCATACAACTCATAGAGGTACTCAAAGGTTTTCTGCACAAAGGACGTTAGCATGTTGGGGGTTTCTGCTGGCATCTTATCTGTTTGGAACTTGGCAGTGTAGTAGCTTTGAAAGATTCACTTGCAAATATGTCACAATCAGTGACTGTCACTAACACTTGAGACAGCACCAGATATGTAGGGCTAAATAGCCATCAACATAGCTGTTAAAAAGGAGAGAATAGCAGATGCACCATCTAGGGTAAACATAACAATAACAAAATTTTCAATTTGGTGAACAATAGAGAAAACAGACAAATGGGTCTACACAGAGTTTATCTAATTGTTCTTTGGATAGTCAGAAATTGGGTGTTCACTATGAATGACACACATAGCAGTTATAATATTCATCACAATTTACCACCTATGGAGGCTGAACATTTTTGAACTCATTGTTAAAATTTGATGAAAAACATAAACTGATCACAAGTCCCACCTATGATCTCATATCTTATCCTAAAGAAGATTGAAGCACATTTTCTACATATTAACAATTGAATAAAAACATCGAATTTTGCCCAAAATGTATCAAAAAAATGTATGCCCAATATACTGAGTGCCTGCTGAGTGTCCCACTCCAAGCTGATTCCACAAAATGGCATGAATTTTAGGAGTAAGTGACCACTAAATGGCTAGTTGGGATCTCAACATCCACCTGCCTCCTATGTGTGCACGACTCAAAATTAGAGCATCCGCAAATGTTGTGTTTTAAATCCATGACCTTGAATTTCTTGCCCTTGTGCAGTCCCTCAAAAGCAACTATAATTTCCCAGGCTTGAGAGGGCATGATGGGAACCAAGTACTTGAAGGGGACTTCAATGACTTCCCACATGACCTGGACCTTCACCATGTCCCCCACGACACTCTTGAATTTGACCTGCTTGTCCTTGTACTTTCTACCATGAAAATCAGAATTTGTGTGCAATATCCAAAGGGATATTCTCATGCTGCTGAAGAGACTCTCCACAAGCCAGTATGGAGGAGGAGCTGTGGGAGAGTTATAATGTAGAATGAAGGGCTGAAACTGATGTTGTACTTACCATCATCACCACAATTAGGTGTACACGAACCAGGGTTCCAGGCAGGACTTGTAGATGTGTCTTCAATGCCAGGAAGTGGAGTGGATGGAATATCGGCATGTGGCATGGGTGCAGAAACTGAGTGCAATGGAAGGATACAAGGCTCAATGGTGGGGGTGGAGGTGGTAGAAGAGCCTGATGAGGTTGCAGGTGCAGAAGCCTCCAGAAATGGGTCTCTATTCTCAAATTTGCTCATCCTGTAGTTGGTGCTAAGGGTGTGTCAAGCCTGGTTTGGCAAATGAAATCAAAACTTACAGTAGGTGTAGAGATTTGATTTTGAAAGGTTCTTTGCATTGTAAATGTGCTTCGAGCTCAACAAGTACCTTACCCCTGCATAAAGTGCTTTTGACTGTGCCTCAATAATTCTTGGAGCTTCTGGCAGTAATGACTACATGCTTCCCAACAAGATAGCTGTTGGGGTCTGTGTAGATCTTGTCCACGAGACCTTTCGTTGCCTCCCCTTGCACTGCAGTCATTGAAAGGCCCCTGTGTTCTCCAAAAATTCATGGTGGACTGTAGAAAGCAATGAAGTTTGTTGAAGTTTCAATCTAAGAATAACTTCAGTCACGTAAAACTTGAAAGCAAAAATCTAACCTCAGTTGCAGTCTCATGATTATATATCCATACAGAATCATCATCTCTGTTTACCACCCATCC
>Ga0307507_10012907_pt1 | contig 10242 bp, 11 predicted proteins | sample 7_EM_MG_FD_207223 | JGI IMG/M metagenome (GOLD analysis project Ga0307507, IMG submission 207223) | Populus trichocarpa ectomycorrhiza microbial communities from riparian zone in the Pacific Northwest, United States - 7_EM | ecosystem: Host-associated > Plants > Roots > Unclassified | place... | reverse complement strand
GCGTTGGACACAAACCACGAACTTGAAGCCCGATTTATGATTAGGAGCATATGACTGAATTTCAATCATGGTGCAAGCCAGAAAGCGAGTCTCATACATCCTTCCTCCGCCAGCAGAATCGACACCCCTTTTACAACTTCCACCGCTTGGCGCCTCTCGTCTGGGAGCAATAGGACCACCTCTGATCACATCTACCACGCGAAAAACGCAGAAGGGCGTGTACGGCAAACCACAACACCCTCGCCATCGACTCGGTATAGCTTCATTAGCTTTGGATACTTCCACACAGCTTGTAGGCCATCATGCACCCGAAGGCATATTGTATTCTGGAGGAAGAGACGGCTTGATCATGTCTTGGGATCTAGGTGTCCCGTTGAAAAGGAGAAAGCAAAAGGACAGTGCGAATGGAATCAGAAGGCGGGCGAGATGGGAGGTACTGACGGGATGGGGCGAGGGTGGCATTGACGAAGAGACGGACGACGACGAACGTTTGACAAGCGACGGGGATGTACTTGGTGAAGTTACTAACTCTATTAGCAAGAGAAAGAGGGAGGCGACTCTTGCAGCTGATTTTCCCTATGAACGTCGATGGGAAATGGATCTTTCGGCTTTTGAAGCTGGAACTGTGAGTACAATCGATGCTTTCTGTCTATAGGGTTAATATTTCATTCAGCCCACGAATTTCAGGCAAAGTGTGCAAGCGCATGGGGATTGGGTGAATGACATATTACTCTGCAATCGTAATCAGACAGGTATGGGGATATTTCTAGTACATACATTTTTTTAAAAGTTGATTCGCATCTCCTTAAGTTATTTCTGCGTCGTCCGACGGTACATTGAAAGCTTGGAATCCCCATGCCACAGTTCTAGAAGATCCATCGACAATAGGTTCTCATTCCGATTATGTTCGTTGCCTGGCACACTGGTATGGTACTGGATTGCATACGCCATTAATTTACAAGTACTCACATTACTGCAAATTTTTAGTCGCGAAGAAAATTGGATTGCGTCAGGAGCCTTTGATAGAACGGTCAAACTATGGGACTTGGGCTCTAATACCAAATCCCCGATTGCTACACTCAACCTTCCAGATACCACAGCTCCAAAGTCATCTATTTACGCATTAGCTGTGGACCCGTTTGGGCAAATAATTGCTTCCGGGTCTCCCGAGCGAGTTATCAGACTATGGGATCCACGCACTGGGAAAAGAATTGGTGACATGCCCAACTGTACTTCCGTATCCATTTACTTACAGGTTCCAACAGGGAAACTGGTCGGCCATACGGACAACATAAGGGCAATGATCATTTCCCCAGATTCAAAATACGTGAGTCGGTTCAATTCTCAGGCCGGGTTTTCTGTTGATCGTGATTTAGCTCTTGACGGGTTCGGCGGATGGTGTGTCATGTTTTCTTTCTTCATTGGTATTCTACTCATCTCAAGTTAGCTTCCATAAAGCTCTGGTCATTGTCGACACAGAGGTGTATCCATACCTTTGCTCATCATACCGAATCTGTCTGGTCCCTCTTTTCAGATCACCCATCGTTGGAGGTTTTCTATTCCGGCGACAGATCTGGTCTAGTGTGTCGCGTGGATGTGGAGGATTGTTCAGACATCTCAGAAGGAGAATGTGTTTTACTTTGCAACGATGTGGACTCAGGCAAATCAATGTCCGAAGGAATTAACAAGATAGTTGTAATGGACGACAATTTACTTTGGACGGCGAGTGGGACTTCAACTCTAAATCGTTGGAATATTCCTCCACGACGTACCTCTAGGCCAGGAACGTATCTTTTGGATGCCGAAGGTGACCGACCCTCCCCATTTACCCATGCTCTTCCAAGCAAGGGACGACCCTTCCCGATAAGCGACGCTACTGAGTCAAACGTACGATTCACTGCAGAATCACTTCATTCGGGGTCGTTATCCGGAGCTCCATCCCTCTATTCTTTCACATCAGAGCGGTTGCGAGATCGAGAAGTCGATTCAAAATCGAACCATCTACCCTACGACAGCCTCATCAGGCTCGTTTCTGCCAATGATCCTTACCCGCATTTTAGTACGCGAACCAGAGATCCCGAGGTGGCTACACTTTACTCTGCAGCATCGGTCCTGTCTATTCCCCGTATCAACCTCACCAAGTCACCCACGGCCCTCGTCCACTCACCTCCACCATCTCATCATATACACGGCTCTCGCACGGAGGATACATTTGTTGCAAGCAACACCGCTCGCGCAAAATACGAAGAGCGTGAATTTGCGGCAGATGCCATACCCGTATGTCCCGAACCCGACTTTGTAATACCTGGCGACGCTGGTCTGGTCCGTTGCGTCATGCTGAACGACAGGATTCACGTACTCGCAGTGGACACTTTAGGCAGAGTGATTGTTTGGGATGTGATTCGTGGGATATGTCTGGGTAGATATTCAGCCGAAGACATCGCAAGTGCCAGTCTCTCTGGAAGTATAACAGATAGAATCGGAGAAGGGGAACGGAATCCGCGCGAGTCACTTGACCTCGTGAGAGACAGAATCGAAGGAGAAGCAGTAATTTCACCCTGGTGTACTGTGGATACCAAAGCTGGTGTTCTGACGATTCACTTGATGGAAAAATGCTTTGAGGCAGAGGTGTACGCTGATGAAGTTGGCTTTGCTGCAGATAAACATTTCACCGAAGACTCAAAATGTTCGTCATGCTCTTTTCCCCTCTTTTCCCTTCGTTTAATTTCCCACAGTGAATCTTGGCAAATGGGTATTAAGGAACCTGTTCATTGTCTTTATTAGGGAAGAAATTCGACGACATAGGAGCCGTCGAGCTGAAGGTTCACTCTCCCGAGCTTCAAGTCATGAGGTATTCGACCCCAGAACACCCGTATCTCCCGAAACTCCGTCCTATCCGTCGAGCAGCACAACCTTGGTTTGTTCCCCCACCATGAAGCGCACCGTCGTTCCAGTTTCTCCGGTAGTGGTTCGGTCATCCCCTCTTATCACACCCCTGATACCTTTACACCCTCACCTAGCCAACATCACCGTCATGCCCTCCATTCCTCAATCTCCACCGCCGGGGCACCACCGAACAAGGTCAACCGGTACTACGGATGGAAACTTACCTACTGAAGCAAAGGATGATTATTTCTCTGCTCGCCTTCGGCAGGGCGGTGCTCCAGCCTCTCCTGAGGATTCTAGAACGGAGCCTGTGACGCCGAACACACCCAGCGGAATAATGGGTAGATTGAGAAATTTTGGCAGGACAAAACGGCCAATAAGTGATACACCTTCCACTACACCTACTGTAGCGGCGGAAACACCTGCTTTAGAAGAAGTAAAATATTTCCTTGTTTGAATCCTCGCCCTCGTTCACTCTTGCCTTTCAGACCATAGATATCGTTGAAATTCCAAAAACCCCAGTACAAATCCTCCTCTCTGGTCCTCTCAGCCCTGCGACCTCATCTGATGCACCGACAATGTCTAAACCTCCCAACGCTACGATTCTCATATCAGAGGAGGGGTCACCGAGCTACACGACTATCTATCGCAGTTCGGTTTCGGGTTGTCACGAAAACATTGAGGCACTGGAGAATGCCATGCCTCTATGGCTTGCAGAATACTTGTTGCTCAACCAAAGTCCGCCAATGCCTCCTCCTGTCAAAGTGAGCTTTGTTCTTGTGCCGTGGAATAAAGATCAAGATGCAGAGCCTTTACCGGAGCTTTTGAACACGTATGCTCTTTCATGTCTATTCCCCACTTCTAGATTCGAGTTCATCTCTTCTCTGCAGACAACAGTCGAAGCTAACGGCCAATCGAACTTTACGTATTCGCAAAATACTGTCTCATGTAAGGGATTTCGCACCTAACATAATTTCTAAACTAACAACGGTATTTTCAGGTCCAAGACAGGCTTGAACGTATTCCAACCTCTTCCAGAGCAGCGTCGATCAGATCGTCCGTTGACGGGCCACCCTTTCGCAGTCCACACCCACACAACCCATCGAAGCCGCATGCGGAGGAAATTTATGAACTTCTTAGCAATGATACCGTTTTACCTCTGGGTATGACACTCGGCGCGGTTCGACAATATGTATGGAGATCGAACGCGGAACTTGTATTGGTGTATCGAAGGAAAAAGAAACCTTCAAGTTGATCCTTGGAGTGGAAAAACAACTACTTTGTATTAGGCTGTAAATTATTATGTACCCGTTATAAAATGTATAGATGTCTATCGGGTATGGTCGCATAAGGAAAATAGACTGTCATATTTAGTACCTTCCTGGTAACACGAAAGACAAGATATTTATTTTTTGGCCACGTCAAAATAACATTGTCTTTCGGTGCCAGAGATTCCCAAGTAGTATCATGATGTTCGATTGTAGGTGACACGTTTAGGCGCTCATGCAGATGTGCCAGTTAGATGAATGTGGAAAGCGGTCATTTCTTCTTGATCCTCTGAACCTCATGAAGACCAATTTATTCACAGAAATTACGTCTGAGACTCACAACTTCAAGCACGAAAAAGACTAAGCCTATGTGTCGATCTTTTCCGACTAAAATGCCTTCTGGAAGACCGTCACTGCCTCATGGGCGAAGACAAGGAGGTGGGACCCACAAATTTCGTTTCTCTGACAGGAAACGGCAGACTCTTCTACCACAGACGAGCTTTTGGTTTGTCCTGTCCACCTTTCCCTTTAAAAACTCGGCCATCCTGTCTGACCTGCCTTGGTTGAACACTGCCCTTGCGATCGGGTGGGGTTGATTTCCAAAGAAACAAGTCTTCCAGTGGGACGAACTTTATGGTTTGTTAGCCACGTCCAAAAATGTTTTACATAAAGAACACGCAATCCTGAGTACAAACTTTACCTGAGCCATGTTTGGTTAGCGGAATGTAATTTTTCTGCTGCGGACAAAAAAACTCAATGTCAATCGCCATTTGTCCATTGTGTGCATAGGAAGTATTCATAGACCAGGTGATGAGTCCAAAGTGACGACGAAGCCGAAACTGAAGTCCCTCTGGTTTTATTTGTGGAGCAGAGGTCCAACTCCCGGCTCATTTTCACAAGGCTGTGGGCCAGAGTGAATTTGTTTCTTTCTCTATTGCCGCGCAGCTGGGCCCATCCTCTGTGCAGCTATTGCAAGCCAAAAGCGTAGGATCCGGAAATCCGGTTCGCACCAAGAACGATCTAGAAAGGACCTCGACTAGTGACAGAATGCCAGCATGGCATGCATCTGACGCCCGTCCCCACGACTTGACGCCTTGCATACGAAATCGTCGCTTTACCATGTCAATCGATCACCATCGCCACTTTACCAAAATTATCCGATGATTTTCAAAGCTCGACGAACAGAACGTTGCCAGTATTACATAGAGTGCTCAACAACAAGAAATCGTGAGACCAATTTGAATGTGATTCGGAGTTTGAAGGTCATTATCACGCAAGTGGATAATCACTGTGACACAGACTCTGCACGCTGCTAGGCGCCTAACCACTCAAAATTTCTTTCATTACACTCCGAGGGCTATTTTGCCGTTTATCGGCCTCAGGTCCCATCCAGGGCTTGAATATTGGCAAGATGAGCTCAAAAGCTAACAGCCGAAAGCATCGACGAGATTCTCCCTCGTACGAAGATTATCCAAGTGGCGAAAAGGAAACTCACGAAACGAGCGGCGGAAAAAGATATACCAAGTCAGGCGGCTCAGAAAGACTTCAGTCGCCTTCGAACAATGAATTTACTTCCCCGACACGTCGATACCACACGAAATCTCACTACAAGGACACCCGGCAGGAATCTGACGAAGAACAAGAAAGGTTGCGACGGAAGAGGTCGGCTTCGCCACGGCATATAGGTCATCCTCATAGGACTAGTTCACCTCCATATCCCTTCAGAGATTCCACCCTGTCGTTTGCACCCCGATATGGTCGATCATCACCTCCTGTGAGACGCGTCGAGCCCACTGACGACTATCTTTTGACTTCTCGCGAGCATTCCCGGCGTCTAGACGATCCAACTCAATCACGGAAGCTCATCGTGCTCGACCTCAATGGTTCCCTTCTCGTCAGGAGCCCGCATGTTCGAAAAACAGGTCGCGGAACACTACCTCGTCTTCGCCCTGTTCATCTTCGTCCATTTATCTCTGCTTTCAGATCCTATATTTTTCATGAAAAGACGAAGCTATGGTTAGATGTGATGGTATGGAGCTCTGCCCAGCCACATAGCGTGGATGATATGGTGGACAAGTGCTTTCAAGACAAGAAGGAAGAAATACGAGCCATCTGGGCAAGAGATACTCTGGGATTAAACCAAGATGAATACCGTGCGTTCGTTTTATTGTATCTTTAGGTCAACTTCCTCCATCTTCTTGTAGATCGAAAAACACAGACGCTCAAAGACCTTGAGAAACCTTGGGCAGAACTTGACGAGTCTGTGGAGGGTCTCCCACCACATTCGGCGCTGACGACGCTTTTGATCGATGATTCTCCTCTCAAAGCGGCACTGCAGCCCTGGAATCACTTGTGTATCAAGGAATACGTTGCGAATATGCGAACATCGGATCTCAACGTGGCAAATTGGGAGGCGGCTAGGCGACGGTTGCACGAGTCGCGGGAAGCACTTGAACGCGAAATACGTCGGAAGGAAGATCTGAAAAGGAAGGAGGAGGAGGAGGCTGAACTGCGAAAGCGAACGGCCGAGAAGCTGGTGAATGATGCAATAAACAATCCAGAAAACACGAAGGTTATCAGGGAAGTTGCCATGATCAACGGCAAAATGGTTGGGGAGGAACACCTGGTGAAGAAGATAGCGAAGGAAGTGGTAATGGTGAAAGGGGAGATGGTCGGCGAAAATAAGGATGAGGGTTCCCAAAGCGAACTTTCCGCGAAAAATAAAAGACGGAAAGAAAAACGTTTTGCTCAGAAGGAGGCCATGCTAGTGGTAAAGGAAGAAATCAAAAACGAGACCGCGTACGACGAAGAAATCGAAGAGGGTGAGATCGACAACACTGAACTTGATCAAGAGCATGAGAGCGAGGAGATGAGGTTGGATGCTTTGGCACCGGAAATGAAGTACGACGAAACAATTCTTGCAGTCATTGGCGTTTTGGATCATCTCAAGTGTGAAAGCAGTGTAGCGGGGTGGATGAGGCACGGTGGCTTGCTGGATCTCAAAGAGGCCAAGGACGCGTCCCGACTGAGCGAATTTCCTCACGGGTCACCCTCGAAAAAAAGAAGATTAAACAAACCTGATACCCTTCATGGTACAGAACAAGCTTCCTCTCCTGCTACGTTACCCCCATCATCCTCTCAAGGTCATCCATCCCGAAATGACCACCACTCGTCCTCGCCTCCGACATCACCATCACAAACAGGTGTGCCAACAACTTCGAAGGGCACCCCACCTCCCCCGAGTCTCTGGTTTGAACGACCAGCCGTAATGTCATACTGGGCTGATAGAGGTCGACGAGCCTTGGAGGTACTCGGCATACCAGCTGAGAGCGGTATCTCCCCAATTTCAGCACGCCAATGGTAGAATTCCTCATTTTCTCTATTTTTAGTTGCGGGTAAAAATTCTCATTTTTAATTCGGCTTTCTGCGATTGTATTCTTTCGATATTCACAGATATAGATTCAGGTCGCTGTTTTCTGGACTCTTAGATGCTTTCAGCCCGAACCGGCCATTGTCGATGTGATCCCAATGAAGTGGAGTAGTAGAACCATTCGGTTCAATATCAGTACAGCATTGAATTGAAATTTTACCACATGCCTATCTCGAAAGCCGTACTAACCCACTAAGTGTACAGGTTTCGACCTCCGCGACATCTCCGAGTGACCAGATGGTCAAGTTTGCGTCATTGGCGGATCTTGGTCAGTTCTCCGTCTTGAGACCCAATATGTTTTCGAGCAAACTTATATTACTTGGTCATTTCCAAATTCGAAGATCATCACCTTCTCTGGATCGTCCAGGCCACCCGCTGGCAGCCAGCCGTCGCTGAGGTATGAGTCATTCTTCCAATGCCTTCATTGCTGTACCTCACGATCCGACTAATCACACGGTCATTACCCAGACCCCTACTCCCCTGGTAAGTTCTTTCAAGTTGTCGATACGCAACATGTCTCAATTCTGGATAAAAGCAATCACAGAGCCATTCTCCTCAGGTGAGCTATCATGGACAGATCGGTCTTTCAACGGCACCAGGAGGTACCATTCAGTCCGGGTCATCTACCACGACCAGTGGGTTGACAGAGGAAGATGAAGAAACCGCGTCCGTTTCCACAGCATTTCTTCCAACATCATTCCCGGAGCTGCCTTCATTCGATACTATACTAGCATCTTCTGATCGAGTCTTGTTTTACGTCCATTCGAATACGATTCTTGCCACTTGCGAATTGGCGTTCAGAGAGTTTCTGGGCGGCTCTCTAGACAATCCGAATTTTCGAGACATACTCATTCCTATCCCATCCACCTCTGCTGAACTCAATGTTATCCTTCACATGTTTTATGGCTTATCTCCTGCTCCCTACTCTCCCACTTTTGAAATACTATCCAACGCCGTGGATAGCATGCCCACATATTCTATAACTCCTTCCACACACATTTACCCCGAAACTCCACTTTACACCCTACTCCTATCCTACGCGCCTTTGTGTCCTTTGGATGTGTACGCATTGGCCGCCCACCATGAGGTCCACTCGCTCGCTGTGTTGACTTCATCCCATTTGTTATCGTATCCCCTTCACACCATCACCGACGGTCAAGCCGATCGCATGGGGGCTGTATACCTGAAAAGGCTCATGGCACTACACATTGATCGATTGAACGCACTGAAGGACGTTCTCTTGAAACCTCCCTACCCTCATCCACCAACTCGAGTCTGCGGTTTTTTATCACAGAGGAAATTGACAAGGGAATGGTCACTCGTTAGCGCGAATCTTGCTTGGGAAGCAAGTCCGGGTGAATTTCTTTTTCAAATGTTTTTTTCTTCTTACTCGAAACTTACTGACGCGATTTGAATTTTTAGATATGTCTGCACATTCGATTCATGCAGCATTGGACCCTATCGTCGTTCAATTCGATTGCGAAGGCTGTCAAAATTCTTTCCGGAATCGGTTACAAGATCTAATTGTACGATGGATGGCTGTCAGTGTGAGTCCAAGATACTTCTTTCTGTCAGCTCCTCTCAGACCAGATTCTTTTCCGGGAAGTTCCAATTCTACTTTGGGCGTTACATTTATGGAGCGTCCCGAAATTGAAGTTAGTGGCCTGTTAACTTGTTAACAAGTCAGGAAGGCTTTGGTTCAGCATTGGGAACTTGCGCCAATATGGCATTTCATGTCCGATGCTACTCAGGTTGAGTGGTGTTCCCGTCCTTTGTAACTAACGAATTTCTTTGTAGCGCACAATATGATTATAGCGATGTCCAGTATGTCTCGTTTTGTATCTCTTTTTCCTTCAGTCCGACTCAAGAATTCAATTCAACCTCGATTCCTCTCTGATCGTAAGAACTTGTCCAGTTAGTATCATTCACGGCCTGATGATCATGCCTATATTTGTTTGTAGCCTAGGTCTATTGTCGAAAAAATGTAAATGTACATTATCATCAAATTATATCCATGCAAACTCTGGTTGCTCTCAATGGATTTAGGAAAACCTTCGGGGCGTTTGATCCAATCTTATCGGCAAGTCTGACTAACTCCGATAACTCTTCTGTCGGACCTTCGAACCACCTTTGCCTTCGACAAACAATGCTACCTCGAAACCGCCTCAGTAATTGAGGGAGCAACGTTCATCGATATACTCTTTTGCCTAAACCAAAAAAGTATCAGCTAGCGGACATCAGAAGAAAACAATCTAACAAACCGAAATCGGTGGATAACGCTTTGGCCGATCTGCAGACCATGTTCCTGGTATGCAATCAACAACAGTCGAGAGGTCCTAGAAGTGTGTCAGGATTATCATTCTCCATTTGCATAAGTTCATTGCAGTCTCACAGCACCGACAAACTGGGCAATACGGTGAGTTGAGAGAGTTATACAAATTCATAAACTGGGAAAACTTACATATGGAATCGAATATCTGTCTGGGATCAAGTCGGATGATGATCCTTCCCGACTAGCTGGAAGTCGGACACGGTGAGATGTACTCTTGATCGTATCGTTAGACCCTTTTAAGCCGGTTTGAAAGGTCATGTTCATTTTCGGATAAAGCAGGACTCACATCGCATCAGAAAATCTCCAGCGTTCACTACTATAGAGCC
>Ga0307507_10012906_pt1 | contig 10243 bp, 12 predicted proteins | sample 7_EM_MG_FD_207223 | JGI IMG/M metagenome (GOLD analysis project Ga0307507, IMG submission 207223) | Populus trichocarpa ectomycorrhiza microbial communities from riparian zone in the Pacific Northwest, United States - 7_EM | ecosystem: Host-associated > Plants > Roots > Unclassified | place... | reverse complement strand
CAGGTTGCGGGATTTGGCGGGTGGGTTTGATTGGTCTATTCTAGGGGTCCTAACTTAGGGTTAGGGGTTTTATGGGATGATGAAATGGAAGGAAGCTGGAAGGAAGGAAGAAGGAAGGGAAGGTTAGGTTAGCGACATGGATGGATGTGGGGGTTGGGGGTTGGGGGTTGGGGGTTGCGTCACGTTTATTTTAGGGGGGAAAAAGATAAGATTTGGTCGGGAGTTTGAACTATTATAGTTTTTTTAAAATTTGCGGGGGAAGGAGGAGAGGTAGGTACAGTACGGTAGGTACTGATAGGAAGGTAGGTAGGGACTGATTACGGTATAATAGAATATGATAGTTTGGTTTTGGTTTTGGTTTTTTGTCTTCTGTAACGTACTTGTATCTAGCGTATGGTGCAATGGTTTAAATTAGTTGCGAGTACGATATGTACGAATACCGGTAGTGGTATTATACCGGATGCTATATAAATAATATTATGTAAATATGTACCCGTACAGTAAGTAAGTAAGTAAGTAAGCAGTTAACTTAAGGTCTAGTATTTTTTTTTCCCCCATACTTCTTATGATAGTATTATATCAAAGTTTCCCAGAATTCATTTCCATTCCCCTTTCCTTGTGCTCACCCACCCACTCGCGGGGAAGCGCGCAAAAGCAGACATAAAGGAAGGAAGGAAGGAAGCAAAAGAGCAAGAAGAAAGTTTCACTCCTTGAAAAAAAAAATTAAAATTAAAATTAAATCCCCGAAGGGGCGGTTACAGATTCGGTATTCTACAGGACTTGTACATACTGTACCACAGTTATGTACTCGAGATATAATACGGTATATAGTGTCTGACTTATCCCCCGCCGCTGCCACCGCCGCCAAGATACAGTTATGATACAGTATGATATATGGTGCTCGCCTCCCGCGCTTGTAATCATTTCAAGCATAAATCACGAGAAGAAGAATTGCACGCATAATCCGAGGAAACACTCCCACCCTATAGGGCACAAGTCAAGAGTTCCAGCGATATTGGGCTTGAGTGAACGAATAGATGGCATGATGATTCTCCCCCCTCTCACTGATTAAATGCTTCATAAACTAACCTAACTGTGGCAGTTAGGCTGTATTCGAGAGCAAGGAGCAGGCCAACCAAGATGCCCAAGACGGAAGGTGAAGGAGATGAAGAAATATTTAATAAAGGCTTTATGGTACATTATTGAATAAACGGTACTGGATGCTGTCTAATAATATTTCCCCTTGATTGATTGAATGAATGAACATGACCCTAGAGCTCCCCGAATTGCGCCTCGTTTTATTAAAACTCAAATTTAGATGGTGGTAGTGGCCATTTGTCTCTGGACGGCTTCCATGATATTTAGAGATTGGTCCTCCTTCACGAAAACTGCAGGGGTAAAAAAATTCAGTCAGCCAGCTCGTGCGAATTCTCAGGCAATTGCCAGTCTGGGCTGTGGATAGACGTACCAAGGAAATAAGGTGTAGGAGGGTTTATATCCCCATGAGTAAAGACTTCTTGGGGATCCGCCACCTCAGTCACGTAACCGTCGTTATATTTGCGAAAGAGTTTTCGCTGGAAATCGTAGATGTAGATCCAGTAATGGCCAAAGCTTGCGGATCCTAGCATCCATCCTACTTAGCGACAAGGCCTATATAACCTCCCAAGGGCATGCTTACCTCTGTGTATGAAAACTGAGTGGATACGATAGCCCTGCTTGCACGAGCCCGTAAATTGTTGCTCAATACGAGACTGGAGCTCTTGAATCCGAGCTTCGATCACTTTCGCACCATACCAGCCCACGTCAGTCATAAGAATTTCAACATCCCTGGGTGGTTGCCATACATTCACACTCCTGCCGCATGGACACCGTTTTCTGCTCAAGCTCCCTAAGGAGATCTGGCGGGACCGGTATCTCGTCAGGCCCAAGGCCAGAAAGCCACCGGTGAGTATATTCGAGGGCCTTGGGGACACGGATCCCAGCCTAAGGGCACACAGTCAACACCATTCCAATAACATTAACCAAGGGATTCTCACTGGGGTCTTTGTTAGCTCCGCCAATCTTTGTTCCAGCGCCTTTAGCTCCTCCTTCCACACCCAGGACTCCTCCCGCTTTGCCTTAAGATCAGGCTCATCAGTTTCCATGTATCTATCAAGATATATCGTGTCTGGAAACTTCAAATGGGAATTCGACTTGTATGCAGAAGCCTTGGCCCGATCGTACTGGACCCTCTGAACTTGTATCTGCAAGATGGGTGGCAAATGGCTGATAGATAGGAAACGCTTGGCCTCTCGCCCTTCCAGATCAACCTGTTCGATATCAAAGCTACTGTCAAGAGCAGAGTAAATGTCTCTGTCACCCTCTGCAACGTCGACAAGCAAGTGAGAAAACAACTCCTATCGGCATGTTAGCTTTAAGCCCCGCCTAGGAGGAGATGACCACTGATACCTCTTTAGTCCTAGTCTCAGCAGAATTCGGGAAAGAAAGTGTTTGTTTGGTCCTTCCATAAAACAGTCTAAAACACATTAGTAAAGCCTGATTAAAACCCGTCTTACTTACTTTTTCACTAAATCTATCTGTTCCCCATTCTCGTCAACGGATTCCGGTTTAATGGCAGCTTCTACCTGAAACATAACATTACCAATACACTCTGTGACATCTTGTTGGCGCCCAAACATAAGATTTGTATCTGGCTTTGAATCTTGTTTAGTTGGGCGTGGGGGGACCGGAGGTGGTCTATCCGGCATATCTGGAATATCTGGAGGTGGGGTCGGTGGGCCATATGTTGGGCCAGTCTTGTTTGCGACAGCCCCACTCGCCGCCTGCGGTTCGTTCATATCAATGTCCTGAAGTGGGGGGCGAGGGGCACTAACAACTCCCGCGGTGATATCTTTGAGTGGGGGAAGATTTTCCTTGTCATCGGCTTTGTTTGGCTTTCCATCATGATATACCATCACGTAGTCTTCGCCAGGTCCTGGGTATGGAGGTGGGAGGTCTTCATTTTCATTGACTAATGTGGCCTCGCTGGTCGTGTCATCGGATTGTGGAGCCTTTTCGTCAATGTCCATTTTATCATCCGCATCATCGTTGATGCAAATGACAGGTGGCGGCAGCGGCGGTAGTGGTACATCGTAGGACACTGAGATTCGTCGCTCTTCCTCCTCTTCATCTTTAGAGCTTACAAGGGTCAAGTAAGCTAAATCACGCTCGGGGGTAACAGAAGATGCCCGGGAGGTTATGAGGTTCTGGAACAAGGTGCGAAGATGGCCAACAACTACAGAAATAAGACCATCAGCTAATTGTATCCCACAATCATAATTTGTCGCTCACATTTCTTAGCTCTCTCAATCTCCTTCTTCGAGACTTTCCTGCCTCCCACTCTCTTCCTCTCGACCACCTCGTCATTGATTTCCTCCTCTTGAAATTGATCGATATTGAGAATCATCTCGCGTAGCGGCTTCACAGTAAAATAAAACTGCAACAAGCTGTTTAGATAGCAAGTATTTCCAATGTTCTCAAGCCCAACAGGCCACTCCGCAGAACCCTTTGTGATTCCATCAGCATTTCCAGTCTCGAGGTATGATTGAATCTTGATGCTATTTCGATTTTGCCCAATACTTCTAAGTGCCGCTCGGAGGTCTCGGGTTTGGCTGGGAGCGTCTTGTTTCTGGCAGATGATTAGCTAGTAGAACGATTGGAGGAACGGGCCATTTACTCTCAACTCGAAAACATTGACTATCAAATCCTCGCTCAGAGAGTAATCGTCAATCCCCAAGCGGCTATATGCAGCACTTATTTCCAAAGGAGTCTCATAGAGATTGCCTTCAAGGAAGCCATATAAAACATTGCTTTGTCGATTTTCTGCAATCAACTTCAAGGCATTCCTCGCAGTAATTTCGTCATCGGGATTGTCTTCAACCCGGACTTTGTATGTCGAGAGTATATATTGGTCCTCAGTGGTTTCCAGGACGCGAAGCCATTTGTAGGCATCTGCTACATCTCCGACAGCTATTATACCTGTTAGCCACATTGTAAACCGTGATCGGAATCTCTTATTCCAGCTTTTTGTGCGCTTCAAGAACATTTTTCCTCAGCTAAACACATTTCCTAATCTATATTCCACTCACCAAGTTTTGCAAACGAAAGTATCTTCTCACTCCTCCTAGCTGTGCCAATAATCCTCATGTCCTCTCTCATTGGTCCCTCCTGGCGAGGAGCGTCAGCCAATCGGCTCTTAAACACACCAATAATCAAATCATCATCGGATGTAGGATCCACGCCTAGCGACTTGTAGCTATTCTCCAGGTCAGACGTAGAAAACTGTCCCTCGGAGCGCAGTTTCGCAACCTCGAATTGGAGATTTTCGCTCTTTCTGCCCTTGGATATGCTTTCGAAGCACTCAAAATAATATGGAGTGTTGACAGGATCACACGCTCGTTGGCGCTCATACGCCCAATTTATAAGACCGTCTGACATATCTCCTACTGCACCAAGACCGGCATAGTGACTGGTTGCCAAGTCAGCCAACCATCAGTTATAGATAGGTTTCCACTTACGGATGTTCTGGGGTTGTGAGGTCAAACTGCCAGCCAAGTGTGGTATCATCTAGATAGAAATGTTAAGAGGTTCACTCAGCACACTACGCCAAATTTCACCAGACAACCTACATTTATGAAATCCCAGGAGCCATTTAGCTCCAAGCTCTGCTCTCTCGGTTTTCTGGCGAACGCGGACAGCTATTACAGTTTGTCAGCATTCCCAGACCAAGCCATGACCGACAGTCTAACATTTCGCCGGAGCATCCCCCCTGCGTTTCTCATCGTCCATTAATATAGTAACTTCCTCCAGCAATCCGCGCAGGTCCTGTTGCGCTTGCGAATCATCATCTTTCAATTCGGCAGGGGAAGCCGGTATCCAAGCGTTCGTGTTCGAATCCTGCCAAATTCAGTATCTGGAGATCAGGGTCCATAAGTAGGGAATAACATACAGGAGACTTGGTAAAATGGGCCAACCGCATGATCCCATCGCATCCGCCTAGATTACATAGATAGCGCTTGTTTTCAGCAAAGATTGATCGTTGGTCACCGCCTTTGTGATTCTTGATATAAGTACACAGAGTCTCAAGAACTTGATACGGAATTTGCGGAGCCGCATCCACAGGAACACCATCTGGATCCATCCTCGCCGCCTCTTTAACTCTAGCCTCACGGGTATTCTCCGAAAGCAATAATTCTAGCAGGTCCGGTCTTATCATTGCAGGCTGCGTAGTAACAGTGACAAGTATGGGACAATTAGTAGAAGAGCACGAGAAAACCCTCTTGTCCATCCATCTCTTTCGGGACTTCTTGTCGTAGCGAGACGTATCCACCGGCGATGATAACCCGGACTCATAGCGGAAGTGATGTAGTGGGTTATATCGATACGGATTCCGGCTGTCTCCATTCGGACATGGGATAACATCGGCACTAAACTCGACAGGTTTTGTAAATTCAACCTCAATGTTGAAATGCATCCGGCACGATTGACAAATAGCCGCAATTTTGTATGCCCTGTTAGGGATCACCGCGCTCTTGACGTAGTGGCTCTTGTCTGCTATAACATCCAGTACATGCTTGTGTTTTGGCTCGTATGACGCAAGAAGTTGGGGATCAAAATGAGGAGGATTGTCCGGCAGGAAATTACGCTCTTTCCTGAGAGGATTGTATACAATTAAGTCGGCCCAAAATCTAGGAGCGCATTTCCCTAGGCCAAGAAAGAAATTTCAGGCAGTAAGTTAGCCTTTGGTCAGGACACCCATCACGATCCCGTAATGCTAGAAGAAGCTTTGAATAATGGTCAGCAGACGTACCAGGAAGCACTGTGGGACTGGGCAAGTCCCGCAACATTTCTCCCATTATTGTGAGATGATGTGATGATGATGGTGTTGATGGCGTTGGTGATGATGTTGGTGATGTTTGTCTTTTTTATGAAACCAATGCTGTGACGGAGGTAAGGAAGTAAAGAAGAAAGACCTATGGAAGGCTTGTGTACGAGTAGGAGAGCTGTAATAACCTAATAGCTTTGTACCCCAAGCAGGAAAACGGGCTGATCAATACGTCGCGTGGGTGGGTCAGGTTGCAGGGGAGATGCGGGTTGCAGCTGGGAGCGGAAAGGTTGGCTTCAGAGTATGATAGGAGATTGGGGGAGGAGCAGTTGGTTAAGTTTATGGCGGAGCCACAAGCAACGTGGGGCTCGTGTGGCGCTCTGAGACAATGCCTAAGCTTATCATATCGTACAGTACCGGTTATCGCTCGGATTCCCGCCGGCCAGGGTTAATTTTACGGCATGGCGGAATGGGTAGCGAAAAGCGCCAAAGGGAAAAAAGGCCTTGCTACGATACCTCACCCCATCGTACCCCTCTACTCTTTTGTACCAGTACAAGTTCCAGATAGCCTTGTATATATACTCGAGTACAAGCAACCAACAAAAAACAAAACTGCATGACAGCATACCCTACATAACAAACCTCTCGCTATCATGACATTTCCACCTGTTCACCCCACCCACATCTGCCCATGATATTTTCCTCTCCCTAGTCCTATACTTCTGATTGGTTTATCCTGATTATCATGAGCGTCATTTTGCCATTGAGTTGAGTTTTCGGATGCTTTCGCCCTGAGGATGGCTTCTCCTCAAGACCTACCTTCTCCTCCTGGGGAACGTGGCTTAGTGCCCGTTACCCGCACTGTTTACGTGGCTCCTGGGGGTTCTTATGCCTCCATGGAGTTTGCCCATGTTCACAGTTGCCCCAATGCGACCTCATGACACGACATGGTGGTTTGAGATCTGGTTGCCCATATGAGTTTCTATGATTTCTCACTCGTGAAAGCAGCCGCTAATGCTGTTCTCCTCACCCGCGGTTGCTCCCCTGATTGTCGCTTTGATCGTGGCACTACTGTTGGGCTGTATGCCCGTCAATGTTTGAAAAACTCTCCGTTTTCCCCTTCCCCGAACTCCCCAGATCCTTCCCAGCTCAAGAGCTGGAGGAGTGCCCTTCCCCCCCTTACTTCGGACCCCATGGTCCCCTCGCCCTCTTGGCCTTCGTTGGAGCCCCCTTCGGCTCCTTCACCCACACCCTCCTCCCCAGTTTGATTGGTCCCTGCTGGGGCTCCTCCATCCTCGTAGACCAATTATGATTTGACCCCTCCGTCCTCCTTTTTGCGTGCGTTGTTTCCCGGTGAGCAGCGCCTGTACGGCCCAGGTTTCCGATGGGACGCCCCTTCTGACTCGGACTATCGCCCCTCTGGTGATGTGTCGTCCCCCTCCTCTTGTCATGCACCACCTTGTATCGAGAGTGCCCCCCCTGGAGTCCCCCGGGCCGTTGCCTCAGGCTTCGTTGGCTCTGGATTTGCCCTGTCATCGCCCTCCTCCATCAAGCAGCGACCCCCACCTCAGCTCCTCGCTGCTCCTGTGCAGGTTTCCAAGAGATATGTGCAGTTTGCTAGAGCCATTGAGGCCCCCCTCCAACCCCCCCGGATCATGCCTGTAGCCAATGTGGCTGCCTCACCTTTCCCCCCACTGGTGCCCCTTTCACCTAAGATTCTGGACGTTCCCAGGAGTCTTGGTGACGGGAAGAATACTGACTTGTCTGGTCTCGGTGATAGCAAATATGCGTTGCCATGCGTCCCGGAGTCCTCTCTCCCTTCCTCGTTCGCCCCCCTCCCCCTGACTGCATCCTCTGTCACTGTTGACATGAGGGATGTGTTGAGCGACATTGCTGCTGAGCGCTCTTCCCCCCAGTGGGATTTCTCAACTTCGTCGATTGAGAACATCCCCACCAGACGCTTCCACTTTGAGGAAGCCTGCGACTACGCCAACCTCCTGGAGGTTGCCAGAGACATCCAGTCCATTGGTGAGGGCCATAACGAGATGTTGAATGCTGTGAGTGGCCTGGCGAATCACGTCATTGCCCTCGAGCGGTTATGTCAGCGCCTCCAGAAGAGGGTTGACGAGTTGGAAGATGCCGATCATGTGTTGGCCTATGGTGAGTCTACTCTTGCCCCCTCCCCCAATGCTGATGTGGCACCTCCCGGCAAGAGGAGATGCAGGAACTTGAATAGGAACCGTTCTGGGAAAGGACATTCCACTCCTACCGGCGCCCCCGCCGCCACGACCCCTGGCCCATCTGGCCCTCCTCCCACCTTCACACAGGCTGCCTCCGTCGCACCTGCTGCCGCCCCGGCTAAGTCTGGCCCTCCCCCGGTTCCATCAGCCACTCAACTGAACCCTTCAGGCCCTGCTGCTTGTGTTCTAGGCTCGTAGGTGGAGGTCGTGAAGAGGAAGGCTCCTAAGGCCCCTGCTTCTGCTCCCCGGACTCCCCACCAGTCTGCTCGCGGCCCCCCTCCCTCTGTTTCCCCTTCCCCGATCACGGCGCGTGATTGACACTTGACCCTCCGGTTCGCCACCTGGCGTTCCATTGCCCTCCCTCAAGGGTGCTCCGCGGAAGCTATCCGCACTAGAATCAACACCGTCTTTAGTAATTCGGCCAAGATCGGGGATGCACACTCCTACCTCAAGGAAGCTCGCCTTCGCGCCGATATTGGCTGCATTTTTATGACTTTGTCTGAGCACTCTGCTCAACCGGTCGAGGGTCTGTTGAAGAAAGCCCACGCCGTTTTGATGCGGGACTTTACCCCTCCTGAGTTCTCTTTTGCGCGCGATACCCAGTGTGTCAAGATTTTGGGTGTTGGTGTTCCGCTCGCTGATACTGGCAGCGGATCCGTGTGGAAGTTAGAAGACTGGACAAACGATAAGGTCTACAATGGCCTTAGGACTGACTTCGAGCGCTCTAATCCAGGTATAGTTACAGTTGGCTGGCCGAATAACATCGGCTCCATTCAGGCCATGAGGGCATCTGGCACCACTTCTTGCGTTGTCAAGTTTGTGGTCGAGAAGAGTGATGCTTCGGATGCTGCTCTGCGTTCGACCCGTCTTTGCATCCGCGGTGGCAACCGTGTTTGTTGGCTCTGAACAGAGCAGATCCCCGCCCGTATCTGCAATAACTGCTTGACAGTTGGGCACATTTCCACTCTTTGCGTCTCTCCTCCCCATTGCCGCCTCTGCTGTGGTAACCACCCTACTCGTGCCTACCTCTGCTAGACTCTTGATTGCCGCGGTGAGGGTGGTGAGGCATGTGAACATACAGTTCGCCTCTGTCTCCTGTGCGAATCCTCCGGCCACTATACCGACCACCCCGGATGTCCTTCCCTCAGGATGACTCCAGAGATTGCTCACCCCCCTCTTGATGGTTCCCCTATTGAAGGGGCTGCTGACTATGTTCCTGGTGCTACTGACCGGAGCGTTAACAGGGAGCGCAACAAGCTCAACCGCCGCTGCCGACCCACTCTCCCTGGTGAGCAACAATTGAACGTTGCCACCGCTGCCAAGGATGCCGCTGCTGTGCATAACATCAAGGGCAAAGGTAAGGCGATTGCTGACTATGAGTCGGCTAGTTCCCCAGCCCACTCCCACGGTTGCAGGCCCATCCAGAACGGCCCTTGCCACCCGTCAGGGTAAATCCTTTGAGGAAGTTGAACTCAACCCATTTGCTCCCTCTGGCAGTGTTTTTTCTGCCGCCAATGCCCCGGTTCCTACGGGCATTCTTCGGAGACTATTCTCAGCCCCCATTGACCTGACCTCGTCCGGTTCGTCCGGGTAATGCGTTTCACGACGTATTGCATTAATGTGTGGAGGTGCCCTGCAAACCGGTCACTGATGATTGGTTTTTGTCCATTTGTTGATGTTTTATTTGTGGTTGACCCTCCATTGAGTGGGGATGGTGGCCACATAGCGATAGATAGTGAGTTGTTTGAGTTGTTTTCCTTTTTGCCAGGGGCAGGAGTGGAGGTTTTCGTTTGCTCTAGTATTGTTGGCCTTTTTCAGGCCGTGGAGCACAGGAACCATCAGCAAAAAAATACCTTGCGTCAGATCCGTCGGCGTTGCGCCCTGACGCAAGCGACGTCGCTTCTGCGTTCTCTACGCCCTGTGCGCCCTGAATTTCGTTGCAACGCACGCAAACACCCTGTGCTTCCTGTGTTGCCTGGCAACGCCCTCTATCTCCTGACGCGACGTCGCGTCCTACTGACGCCCTGGCTACACCTTAGCTCCGGTTCTCTTCACTTCCTTCTCATGATGGCGCCAGCTTCACATTGCCTCTTCCGCGCGCCCTGACGTATTTCTCCTGCTATCTCTAACGTCGGCCTGC
>Ga0307507_10012905_pt1 | contig 10243 bp, 7 predicted proteins | sample 7_EM_MG_FD_207223 | JGI IMG/M metagenome (GOLD analysis project Ga0307507, IMG submission 207223) | Populus trichocarpa ectomycorrhiza microbial communities from riparian zone in the Pacific Northwest, United States - 7_EM | ecosystem: Host-associated > Plants > Roots > Unclassified | place... | reverse complement strand
GAGGACGAACTTGCCGTAGCTCATCTTGCAGATGGCCTGGCGGAGTTCGTCGGCGTCGGTCTGGATGTCGGGCGTGCACTTCACCTTGGCCGCCAGGCTCTCCAGGCTGCCGGTGGCCGCCGTCGGAATGGTCGCGGCCTTGGTGTCGGCGCCGCAGCCCACCAGCGCCAGCGCCGCCGTGGCGCCGGCCACCGCGAGCATCGGTCGGGTCAGCCTCATCTGTCGTTCCTCCGGTCGTCCGGTCAGCAGCATGCCGCAGTCGGCCCCGGCGAGGGGCCTTCTCCTCCGATACGGCTCCGGGGCGCCCCGCGCTCAAATCCATGGTCATCGGCTGTACACGTGTGCGAAGGTGGCGCCCGTGAACCAAGACTGGGAAGACCGTGTGACCGCCGCCTGGGCGACCTTCGACGCGTATCCGGAGGAGCGGGCGGCCGAATTCCGGGCCGTGATCGACGCGCTCGTCGCCGAGCTGCCGGACGGCGGTCCGCTGGGCCTGTTCGAGCGGGCCAGTGCCTGGGACTCGACGGGGCACTCGGACAGGGCGGCTCCGCTGTACCGGGAGGCGCTGGCGCTCGGGCTGAGCGAGCAGAGCGGTTACAAGGGCCGTCGCGCGAAGATCCAACTCTCCAGTTCGCTGCGGAACATCGGGCAGGCGGAGGAGGGCGTCAAGCTGCTCACTCCCGAACTCGACGGCCCCTCGGACGAGTTGGACGACGCGGTACGCGCGTGTCTCGCCCTGTGTCTGTCCAGCCTGGGCCGCGACCGCGAGGGCCTGTCCCTCGTGCTGGGCGCCCTCGCGCCTCATCTGCCGCGCTACCAGCGGTCGATGGCGAACTACGCGCGGGCGCTGGTCGAGCCGGAGGACTGAGTCGCCCGGGTGGCGGTGACCAACTCACCATTCGCTCGTTTTGCTGAACGTGCAGTCACAGGATGTCGCCCAGCGCCCCGCAGCTTCACCCACCGACCCGGTCGTCGATGTCGAACAGGCCGAGGCCGCGCTCGTCGAGCACTATCCACGGCTCGTCCGGCTCGCCTATCTGGTGCTCCCCCCGAGCCTCGGCCGCAACCGGCGCGTCCTGACCGCGCACGCCCTCACCCAACGCGCCCTGCCCAGAGGCCGCGCGTCGGCATCGGCGATCCCGGCTCAGTCGACCGGCCGGGACGGCGACCCGGGCTACGCCTTCGTCCGGCTCCGGGTCGTGCGTACGGCACTGGAGGCGGGCCTGCCCCTGTCGTTCCGGGCGTGGCCCAAGCGGTCCCAACTCCCGCCGCTGCTCCCCCAGGTGTGGGGTCTGCGGCTCTTCCCGCGCTCGGGCGGCGCCGACGAACTCGCCCTGGACCAGCGACTGTCGGCCCTGTCCGGCCCGGCCCGCGCGGTGTACGTGCTGCGCGGCCTGGAGAAGCTGCCCGCCGGCGACGTACGCAGGGTGCTCGCGGCGGCCGGCGTAGATGCAGAAGAGGTGGACGAGGCGCTGGGCGAGGCCGACGAGGCGCCCGCGCAGTATGAGCTTCTCAACTCTCCCGAGTTCGACCCCTGTTCGCTGCACGCGCGGCCCACCGACCTGATGCGCCGCCGCCAGCACGGCAAGGCGGCGCTCGCCGCCGCGGCGGCCGTCGCCGTGTGCGGTGCGCTGCTCGTGCTGCCCGGCGGCGGCTGGGGTCCGGACGGTGCCGCCGCGCCCGCCTACGCGGAGAACCCGGCGGCCGAAGCCGCCCTGAACCCGGGCAAGTTGACGAGGATCGCACCCACCGCGTGGGAGGTGTCCGCGCGCAAGGACTTCTCCGTCTGGCCCGCCCGCGGCGACCTCACCGAGGACACCGCCCTGCTGCGCCGCGCCCTCGCCGTCTGGGCCCGCCCCGGCGAGTCCGTCCAGGTCTCGGCGACCCTCGGCACCCAGTCCGGCGGCCCGGCCGGACCGGCCCAACTCCTGTACGCGGGAACGGTCGACAACGCGCGCGTGGTGATCCTCTACGACGGTCTGCGCATCGCCCGTTACGCCGAGCCGAAGGACGGCACGAAGGGGGCCGCGCTGGACTTCGCGCGGGTAGACGGTGCGACCGGCACCGAGGCGAACGCGGTGGTCCTGGACCGGGCCGACGGCAACGTCCGTTATCTGACGGCCCCTTGGGTGAAGAAGGCGGCCGAGCGGGACCTGCTGAAGCCGAGTGCCGGTGCGCTGCCCATGACCCTCACCGACGGGATCACCTCGCCGCTGGCCAGCCCGGCCCAGGAGACCGGCGCGTGCACGTCGTGGAACGTGCTCCAGCTGACCGACGACACCGGCACCCGCCTGATGAGCGACCTCGGCGAGCTGGTCCCGGCGCACCTCACCGCGGGGCGGCCCGGGGCGGCCCGCGAGGTGTCCGGTGCGGAGGCGCAGCACGCCTGGGCACCCTTCGCCTGCTCCCTCGGCGCGATGCGCTCGCTGGGCGTACGGTCCGTGAACGCCTGGCAGTACGCCGCGCAGCCGCTGCCCGACGCGAGCGGTGCGGCGGCGTGGGTGTGCACGCGGGCCGAGACCTGGCGGGGCGGCGGCGAGCGGGTGCTGGCGCAGTTCCGCACGCCGGGCGGCACGTATGGCGCGGTCGCCGCGAAGGCGCAGGACGTGGCGGCGTGCGGGGCGCGTGACCCGCACGTACTGGCCGGAGTGCTGTGGAAGTCGGCGGCGGGCAACTGGTTCCTGCTGGCCGCGGGCAGCAAGGGCACGGAGACGGTCACGGCGACGGGCGGCGTGACCGGCTCGGCGCGGGGCGGCCTGCTGGCCGTGAAGACCAAGCAGGGCGTTCAGGCCGAGCTGAAGGGGACGCTGGGCGACGGCAGCACGATCAGCGGCCTCCGCTAGACATCCATCGACCCGCGCTAGCTGACACTCGCGTCAACAAGTCCCCGCACAGGGGTTCCGCACGGACTTACCCGTCAGTACATTGACGCCATGTCCAACAAGCCACTCAAGGCCCGAAAGGTGTCCTTCTCGTGGAAGGGCACCCCGCTGCACTGGGTGCCCGGTGATCCGTTTACCACGCACACGATCAATGTGCTGCATCTGCTGCTGCCCGCCGGTGAGCGGTGGTTCGTGCACGTCTACAAGCAGGTGCTGCCCCTCATCCGGGACGAGCAACTACGCGCGGACGTCATCGGGTTCATCGGCCAGGAGGCGATGCACTCCCAGGCGCACGACGAGGTCCTGCCGCACCTGAAGGAACTGGGGCTCGACCCGACGCCGTACACCGCGCAGGTCGACTGGTTCTTCGAGAAGCTGCTCGGCGACCGCACCCTGCCGCCGGGCCGGGCCCGCAAGTGGTGGCTGCTGGAGCGGGTCGCGATCATCGCGGCCATCGAGCACTACACGGCGTTCCTCGGCAACTGGGTGCTGAACGCCGAGGAGTTGGACCGGCGCGGCGCCGATCCGACCATGCTGGACCTGCTGCGCTGGCACGGCGCCGAGGAGGTCGAGCACCGCTCCGTCGCCTTCGACCTCTTCATGCACGTCGACGGCAGCTACCGGCGGCGCGCGCGGACCTGGGCGACCGCGTTCGCCGCGCTGATGTTCCTGTGGCAGCGCGGGGCCCGCTTCTTCATGGCGAACGACCCCACCCTCGTCGACGCCCACGCGAGCATCAGGGACTTCTACGTCGCCGGGAGGCGGGGCACCCTGCCCGCGACCGGGGACATGCTCAGGTCGATACCCCGGTATCTGAGCCGCGCCTATCACCCCTCTCAGGAAGGCAGCACCGAGCAGGCCGTCGCCTACCTGGCGTCCTCGCCCGCGGCGGTGGCCGCCGAGAAGAGGGCGGAGTAGTGCCGAAGCCGCTCACCGTCGCCGTCCTGGCCGGCGCCGCGCTGCTGACCCGGCGTGCGCTACGGCGCCGCGTGCAGGCCTCGCCGCTGTGGCCGCTGCCCGCGCTGGACCCGCCGATCTCCGGCCGGCCGCGCACCCGGGCACTGCGGCTACGGGTCGCCGCGCGCGAGACGGTCGCCGACGGGGTCGTACAACTGCGCCTGGAAGGGCGGGACTTGCCGCGCTGGGAACCCGGGGCACACATCGATCTGGTGCTGCCTTCGGGGCTGGTGCGGCAGTACTCGCTGTGCGGGGACCCGGCGGACAGCTCGTCGTACACGGTCGCGACGCGGCTGGTCGAGGACGGTCGGGGCGGGTCCCGCGAGGTGCACGAACAGGTGCGGGTGGGCGCGGAGTTGGAGGTGCGGGGGCCACGCAATCGGTTCCCGCTCGTCGACGCGCCCGCGTACGTCTTCGTCGCCGGCGGCATCGGGATCACCCCGGTCCTGCCGATGCTGCGGGCGCTGCCCGAGGGCGCCAACTGGCGTCTGCTGTACGCCGGTCGGACGCGGGAGTCGATGCCGTTCCTGACGGAGGTCGAAGGACTCGGTGCGGAGCGAGTGACCGTCGTATCCGGACTGCCCGATCTCGACGGGCAGTTGGCCGATGTACCCGAGGGAGCTGTCGTCTACTGCTGCGGCCCCGAGGGGCTCATGACGGCCGTCGCGGAGCGCTTCCCGGACGTGCGGCTCGAACGGTTCGCACCCCGGGCCTCGTTGGGCGGGGACGCGCCCTTCGAGGTCGAACTCCGGCGCAGCGGGCGGATGTTGACCGTGCCCGCCGACTCCACGGTGCTGGCCGCCGTACGGGCGGAGCTGCCCGACACGGTCTACTCCTGCGAACAGGGGTTCTGCGGAACCTGCCGACAGCGGGTCGTGGAAGGGGAGGTGGAGCACCGGGACGAGCTGCTGACGGACGCGGAGCGTGATGACTCGATGCTGATCTGTGTATCCCGGTCCCGTGGTGAGCGAATCGTGTTGGATATGTGAACGACCTTGGGTGGACCGGGCCGTTGAGGGCCGGTTCCGATCGGTAAGGTGTTCGCATGAGTACCGGGGTTCGCCGCAGAATGGGAGTCGAGGAACGGCGACAGCAGTTGATCGGCGTCGCTCTCGACCTGTTCAGCCATCGCTCGCCCGACGAGGTCTCCATCGACGAGATAGCCGCGGCGGCGGGGATCTCGCGACCACTCGTCTACCACTACTTTCCCGGCAAACTCAGCCTGTACGAGGCCGCGTTGCAGCGCGCCTCGGACGATCTCGCCGGGCGGTTCGTGGTCCCCGAGGAAGGCTCGCTGGGGTCGCGGCTGCTGCGGGCGATGGGCCGTTTCTTCGACTTCGTGGACGACCACGGGCCCGGTTTCGCGGCACTGATGCGCGGCGGCCCGGCGGTCGGATCGTCCACCACCAACGCCCTCGTCGACGGGGTACGGCAGGCCGCGTACCTCCAGATCCTCTCCCACCTGAAGGTCCAGGACCCGCCCGCCCGGCTGGAGTTGGTGATCCGCTCCTGGATCTCGCTCGTCGAGTCGACGGCACTGATCTGGCTGGACGGCAGGCGCATCCCGCGCGCCGAACTGGAACGCCAACTCGTGCACGACTTCGGGGCGTTGGCCGCGGTGAGCGCCGCGTACGACGCGGAACTGAGCGGGCTGCTGCGCGAGTCGCTGAAGAACGAGCCGGGCGACGGGCCGTTCAGCGACCTCGTCGTCCGGCTGATCGCGCTGGCGTCCTAGCGGCCGTACAGGAAGCTCTAGCGCTCGAACTTCCGGTAGGACGCGTCCAGTTCGCGTACCTCGGCGGAGGCGTGCAGGACGGAGCCGTCCTCGTCGACGTACTCGCGGAGCAGTTCCAGGACCTTCTCGGTCAGCTTGGCCTTGGTCTCCTCGGTGCGCCCGGCGAGCAGGCCGAGGGTGACGTGGACGACGGTGTGTCCCAGCTCGTCGAGACCCTCGTATCCGAAGGCCGTGTACTCGCTCGGGCGGAACTGGGTCTTGCACGCCTCCGGCTTCGCGGCCGCGATCTCGACGACCGCCTCGTGCAGCGCACGGGAGAAACCGTCCTGGTCGAAGGAGATCGTGTGGGAGTGGTCGACGGTGATCTGCGGCATGGGATTCCCCTGTTCTAGGCCAACAACGGGCTCACCCTAGCCGCAGCGCCAGCATCGCGATGTCGTCCTCCCGGTCGACGCCGAAGCAGTCGAGGAGGGTGTCGCACAGGGCGTCCAGGCCGGGCAGGGCGCCGGAGGCGGCTGCGCGGAGGTGTTCCATGGAGGCCGTGAGGTCCGTTCCGCGGGTCTCGATCAGGCCGTCGGTGATCATGAGGAGCCGGTCGGTGGGTTCGAGGAACAGTTCGGTGGGTGGCGGATGGGAGAGGCCCACGCCGAGCAGCGGGCCGGCCGCCTTGGCGTAGTCGGCGCTGCCGGAGTCCCGGATGATCAGCGGGGGGATGTGGCCCGAGTTGGAGATGAGGGTGCGTCCGGTGTCCGGGTCGACGAGGGCCAGGCAGACGGTGGCCGTGGTCTCCGGGTGGTAGTGCTGGAGCATCCGGTCCAGCCGCTCGGCGAGGACGCTCGGGTCGCTCTCGTCGACGCTGTAGGCGCGCAGCGCGTGCCGTATCTCCACCATGACGGTGGCCGCCTCCAGCGAGTGCCCGACGACGTCGCCGACGGCGAAGAGCACTCCCCCGCCGGCCTTCAGGACGGCGTAGAAGTCGCCGCCGATCTCGGTGTCCTGGGACGCGGGGACATACCGTACGGCGACGCCGACGCCCGGGAGTTCGGGCAGCCGGTCCGGCTTGGGCAGGAAGCTGCGCTGGAGGGTGAGGGCGACATGCCGTTCCACCTGGTACATGAGGAGCGGCTCGGCGGCGAGCGCGGTGGCCTGGGCGAGTTGCGCCAGCAGTGCCCCGGCCTCGGGGCCCACCCGGCGCAGCCCGCGGGTGGGGGCGGCGAGGCAGACCGGGGCCCTGCCCTCCTGGGTGAGGACCAGCGCCAGCCGGGCGTCGTGTTCCACGCCGGGCCGGAAGAACCCGGTGGGCCACAGCGGCGCGGGCACCGTGGTGATCTGCACCCCGGACTGCCCCTGGGAGAGCCGTCGCAGCAGCCGGGCCACGGTCCGGTCGGCCCCCTCGCCCGGCAGCGCGACGGAGGTGCGGTCCCGGGGAAGTCCGCGGTACAGCTGGTCGTCCCGGTCGAGGACGAACACGGCGGCGGGGGTGCCGGTGAGCCGTGAGGTGCCGTCGGCGGCGACCTCGACGAGTTCCTGGAGGGAGCGCGCCGCCTGGATGGTGACGATCATCTCCGACAGCAGGGTCAGCCGCCGTACGAGCGCCTGGTCGTCGGCGCGCAGCCGGGCGGCGCGGACCGCGGACCGGACCGCCGCCTCGATCTCCTCGGGCTCCGCGGGCACGGTCAGAAAGGCCTCGTCGCCCGCGTCGAGCGCCTGGCAGCGGTCGCGCGGGGGCGCGGCGAGGGCCGAGACGTGCACGACCGGCAGGCCCGCCATGCGCGGCCGTTCCTTGAGCAGCCGGCACAGTTCGAACCCGCTCATGTCCGGCAGGTGCACATCGATCAGCGCTACGTCGGGCAGGTTGCCCTTGCGCAGCCGCACATCGAGTTCGTCGAGCGCCTCGGCACCGCTGCCGACCGCGAGGACCCGATGGCCGGCGCGGCTCAGCACACTTTCGACCGCGAACCGGCTCGCCGGCTCGTCGTCCACGACCAGTACGGTCGCGTGCGTCAGTTTGCCGTTGACGTCCATTTCTCAGACCTGGCCCTTTGACACACCGGTGGGGCAGGCCGGTGTCCACAGCCTGCCCCACTACGGTAATGCGCTTTCAGGATGTCCGGGTGAATACCGCCACAGTGCGTCCAGGAACGGCGAAGGTGCCCGAATTCTCCGCGTACGAGGCCGCCTTCACGGTGGCGTCCGCACCTGCGGCCTGCACCGGGTGCAGCCGGTAACCGCTACCCGCGAGGGAGCCCACCGTCTGCTCCTGCGTGCTCGGCGTCGCGTTGAACACGACCACGAGATCACCGAGTTCCATGGTGATCACCCCGGGCGTCTCGTCCTTCCCCGACAGCGGGAACGACAGCTTCGCCTGCACCTGCCCGGCCGTGTCGAGCGAGAAGACGGGTTCCGTCGTACGGATCTTCAGCAGATCCTGGTACGCGGCGGAGGTCCCCTCGATCTGTCCGCAGCCCACCTTGACCGATGTCAACAGGCCTTTCGCGTACGGCCACTTGGACTCGTTGTCGGCCGCCATCGGCAGCCCCTTCCCGAAGCCGTTGCCGTCCGCGCAGTTCCAGTGGATCGCGTTGAACCAGTCTCCGCTGTCGAACGAGTTGCGGTCCAGGGACTTGGAGCGCAGCAGGTCGGTCCCGGCCTGGGAGAGGGACGGTCCCTGCGACAGGGTCGCCGTGGCCATCGCGAGAACCTGCATCCGGGCCCGGTCGGCGGCGTTCGTCGTGGCGGGCAACTTGTAGGTCAGCGCGTCGAACAGGGACTCGTTGTCGTGCGCGTCGACATAGGCGAGGGCGTCGCCGGGCGCGTCCGCGTATCCGGCGGGAGCGCCGTTGTAGTCGATCTCGGCGCCGGTGACGTCCTTGCCGTCGGTGTCGGTGAAGCGGTACTTGGCGAGGTTGCCGCTCAGGCCGACCTTGATGAGGTCCTGGTAGTGCAGGAGGCGGGCCTTCTGCTCGGCCGAAGTGCCGTTCGCGGTAGAGGAGTTGGGGTCGGTGTAGAGCCCGGAGGCGAAGCCCTGCACCCCCGGGTCCTCGTCGAAGGGGCTGCCGCCGCGTACGGCGTCACGGGCCCGGTCGGAGAAGGTCGCGATGCCCGAGCCGGCCATGTTCTTCTGCGTGGCCTGCACGAAACGGGCGTCGTCGGCGACCTCGCCGAAGTTCCAGCCCTCGCCGTACATGATGATCTTCTTGCCGTCGACGCCGTCCTTCGCGAGGGTCAGCGCGTCCAACGCCTTGCGTACGGCGAGGATGTTGGCCTTCGGCTGGTGCCCCATGAGGTCGAAGCGGAAGCCGTCGACCTTGTACTCCTTGGCCCAGGTGACCACGGAGTCGACGACCAGCTTGCCCATCATGGCGTTCTCGGTTGCCGTGTTGGCACAGCAGGTGGAGTTGGCCACGCTGCCGTCGGCGAGGAGCCGCTGGTAGTAGCCGGGCACGATCTTGTCCAGGACCGAGTAGTCCGCCTGCCCGCTGGCCGCCGTGTGGTTGTAGACCACGTCCATGACGACCCGGAGCCCGTCCTCGTTCAGCGACTTGACCATCTTGCGGAACTCGACGGTACGGCCGGTGCCGTCCGGGTCGGTCGCGTACGAACCCTCCGGGACCGTGAAGTGGTACGGGTCGTAACCCCAGTTGTAGGCGTCCTTCGCGGCGACGGCCGCCACGCACTCCTGCTGCTTCTCCGAGTCGGCGGCGTAGGAGGCTAGGTCGCAGTCGGTGGTGGACTGCTCGGACTTCTTCTCCGGGATGGTCGCGATGTCGAAGGCGGGCAGCAGATGCACGTACGACGTCCCGGACTTGGCCAGCTCACGCAGGTGCTTCGAGCCGTCGCTGTTCTTGTCGGTGAAGGCGAGATAGGTCCCTTGGTCCTTCGTGGGGACCGTCTTGTCCGCGACGGAGAAGTCCCGGATGTGCAGTTCCTGGATCTCGGCGTCCTTCAGCGCCACCGCCTTGGGCTTCTTCAGGGACGACCAGCCGCTCGGGGCAAGGGACTTGGCGTCGAGGTCGACGACGAGGCTGCGCTCGGAGTCGGCGGTCAGGGCGACCGAGTAGGGGTCGGTGACCTCGTTGGTGACGATCTTCTGGACGGTCGGCGCCCACACCTTCACGGCGTACCGGTACGGCTTGTTCTTCCATGAGGCGGGACCGGTGACGGACCAGACGCCGGTGCCGGCGTCGCGGCTCATCTTCTTGAGCGAGCCGTCGAGGTCGAGCGACACGCTCTGCGCGGTCGGCGCCCAAACGGCCAGCGTGGGACGGCCTTTGTGGAAGGTCGGGCCGAGGTCGGCCTTGGTCGCGGCGCCGTACACGTCGTCGAGCACGCCGGCGATCTGCACGCCGGTGGCCGCCAACACGGCGCCGTTCACGGCTCGTTGGGAGGCGACGAGCTGCCCGCTCAAGGCCTCTCTTACGCGGCCTCGATCACGTGGGTCGACGGACCAGGCCGAATAGTCCTTCAGGTAGGGGAACTTGGCCTTCTGGGCGTCGGTGAGCGTGGTCTTCGACAGCCGGAGCCAGCGCTCGTCGTCGCTCGTCAGCGTGCCGTCCTTCACGGCGATCGAACCGTCGTGGGAGTACACGAGTTGGGTCGAGGCAGCCGCGTCGGAGCCGTTCCAGGCGACCGTGTTCCGGTCGATCCAGACCGCCTTGGAGGTGGTCAG
>Ga0307507_10012904_pt1 | contig 10245 bp, 10 predicted proteins | sample 7_EM_MG_FD_207223 | JGI IMG/M metagenome (GOLD analysis project Ga0307507, IMG submission 207223) | Populus trichocarpa ectomycorrhiza microbial communities from riparian zone in the Pacific Northwest, United States - 7_EM | ecosystem: Host-associated > Plants > Roots > Unclassified | place... | reverse complement strand
CCACAATAGCGAAATCCATCGGCGCGTAGACAGTCTTCCCAGGTCGCTCAACGAAAGCCTCGCCATTGTTCCCAACCGCGTGAACGAAATCGGCAATCGCCTGCCCCGTAACCTGTGCGCATCCGCCGTCAAACACGTCTGTAACGGCCGCGTCGAGGGGAACCTTCTCATCACCAAACCAGAGCCGGTAGTAAAATTCTTTGATCCTATCGTTTCTTCCCTCCATTACCTCGCGGATAGACGCAGAGCCAGTCTCGGGGTGATAGCGGAACCTGAGCGGCAAGGACGCGGGCTTCCCTAGCATGGTGCGCTCCTCAATGAGGTCGATGAGAATCTCGTTCTCTTCCGACATCCTAATCTTGACAGTCTTGACATAGCAACCACCGGAGTGGCTTTTATCCTTTACAGTAATGACGGTTTTAGCCGGATCCCTTGAATTGGTAATTTCGACGACCATGCCATGGGCAGGAGCGAAGATACGTCTCATTGGATTGTCCTGGAATTTGTTCCCTTGAACGAAAACATCGCTGGTGAATAACGCATGTCTCCACGAGTAGATTTCACCGGCAAGCAGCCTTAGCCACTGGTCAGCGTCGGGAAGGGCACCTTGAGAGGCAGACACCGAGAGTCTGAATGTGGTCTTTCCGCCTTCCTTAGAGACGGTCAACCCGTCAATCTTCTCAATGTCATCCAGAGAAGTGATCGGTTTGCCACCAAAATACTCCACAACAGGGATCGCACTCTCGTCACCGTCATAGACATCCGTTGTTAATGCAGCGATGTGTCCATTGTGGATTCCGTCGAGGATATCCTTGATAGGCTCATTGACTACGGTGGAGTATTTGGCAGCCATAGGTCCCTGAAGAATGCAGGTTCTTCCAACATCCTGGTCAACAACAGCCTCAAGATCTTCGGATTGCCAAAGGGAATCCTTCTTGAACCAGAATTCGAAGTTCTCGTCAAGCGAAGGAACAAATGGAACAGGCTTCTGGCTGCGCCGCTGACATAGAAGAAGGAAATGCTGCATATCTTGTGCATTAATGAGTTGAGTGTTGGCCTCCGGGTAATGGGCTAGAATCCTTTCGGTAGTAGCAAAAGGATCATCCAAATCGGCGTAGTTTTGGAGTAGGGACGCCTGACCCTCAACGGGGGTGAAGCGTTCCTCAATGCGTCGGATGAAATCTCCAGTAAGCCGTTTTAAAGAGGGATCAATCCAGCGGGACTCATGCTTAACATACATGAGTTCGACCATGCGACGGACGACCTCGGCATAGGTCATATCTTCGAGATCCACAGCTTCCCCGCTAGAATTTCGACCAAACCAGGTCTTTTGGAAATCGGCATTTAGGCGTTTGATGATATAGTCACGTTGCTTCTTAAGCTCAACGAGACGTTTAGCTTTGTCGAGTGAGAAAATTGTGCGATCTAGCTCAGCCCTATATTGCAGGCGGTTAGTTGAAAATGTTCGGGTAACAAATCCCGATTGATACTCACCAGAGTCTGACACCGCGGGTAGCAAGCTTGTGGATAGGCTCGCCCATCTCCGACCGGACCGTAATAACACCACCGGCAGGACCCTTATAGGTCTTTTCCCAGTCCTTGTCATCCAACCCTTCTGCTTCACAGATCGCTTTCTTGGCCTGGAACACAATATCAATTAGAATGCGCCTGATTGTATGCCTGACCAACGTAAACTTACATTCAAGCTAGTATGTGCCTCCTTTGCAGTCATCATTCTACTACCGAATAAAAGACCGTCGAAAGGCATTGGAGGGTACTTGAACTTCTCGGACCAAGCTCCTGTCAAATAAGGATATGTATCTTCCGCTCCGCCAAATCCAGAGCCGGCAACAAGGGCAATGTTACCGCACCTCCGGATGCGTCCGTACATCTGAAGGATTGGCTGATGGAAATCTTCAAAGGAGTGATGACCGCCACCTCTTCCTCCAGTCCACTGCAGAATCACCGGGAAAGTTGGATTGGCCTTTGCGATATTGATGACTTGTTGGATAGCATCGATAGAACCGGGCTTAAAGGAGATGTGTTTCAACCCGATCGTCTCAATATACTCGTTGGCAACCTCGATTGACGGTACCCCGGCGCCAATAGTCAATCCTTCAATGGGAACACCGGCAGAACGAAGCTATTGGAGGAGTGGGATCTACCATCCCATAGCTCGGGGGTTCACATAGATAAGATTAACCGTGATGCCGGCACCAGGGATCGTATTCTGTTCAATCTCCTGAAGAGCTGCGGTAAGACCCTTGGCGTTGTAATAACCACCACCTGCCGATTTTCGTCAGAATAGATAGGCAAATTTTGAGGAAATGATATGGCTTACCGGCTAATTCAATCTGATACCCGGCATTCATAGTAGCCGCAACAAAGTCCCACGGGACAGTACAAGGTGTCATCCCAGCAACCATCACAGGCGGCCGTCCAAGCAATCGAGAAAATTTGGTATCAACAAAGGTCTCTCCCTGCTTTGTTCGTACCAATTTAGGGCCATGCTCCTTCAGCCAGTTGACTGCATATTTGACTGCGTGCTCAGAATCTCTGTCAAATAGCTCCGGTTTATATCCGACCTCATTGTTTGTGCCTTCAAAAGCGCCGGCGAGGATTATGCGTACACCAGTGCCGTCATTATTGCGGTGGGTCAAAACACCAAGCCCGGAAATGCCCCCGGGGCCAAAGTCAAGGATGTGGGTTGCCCCGGGGAAGACTGTGGCGGCTTCCCAGTGAACAGGCTGCTGAGTAATCATATTAACCAATTCGGAAATGATTGATTCATCGCCCGAACCATCGCGAAGGTCTTTACCGGTGGAGGTGTGGAAAACAGGAATTGCGAGATCCTGCCGGGTGAAAGCCCCTATCTCTTTAAGGTCCTCCAAAATGATGCCAGTTGCGGATTCGAGGTAAGGGGAGTGGAACGGCGCTGAGATGGGTAGGAAACGGTTTACGAAACGAACCTTTCTCTCCGTAAAAGGAACACGATTCTGGTCCAACCCAGTTGGCGCTTTGACCTTCCTCAGACTAAGATTAAGGCCGTAAAGAGATTGGGGAGGACCGGTTACGACAACGTTCCTCGCACCATTAATCAAGGAGATGTGGATATATCTATCCTTAGGCAAATGCGTATTGGTAATATCAACGTGGTGCTGGACCTGTGCTTGAGGCAGGTCTCGTACCGACAGCATGGGCGATGGAGTACCTTCACCCTCATTGATAGAGTCTTGTAGGGTGCTAGGGGCTAGTGAAGTGCGGGGATAGGTTTGTTGGGAACGGCAACCGATCCAGAAAAGGATGGTGAGAGTGTCGGATGTGATACGATGGAATGAATCCCAAGTCGATGCAGATGCAATCGCGGCGGCGGTAACGATACCTTGAGAATGGCCGGTGGTGCCGGCAAGCCCTTCTCGGCGATCCCGAGGCTCCTTGGCGAGGATTTTGCAAGTTACATAGTAATGCGCCAGTTGGACCAGCCCAATTAAGGGGAAGGACACAGGGGCAGAAACTAGATAGGTAAGATCAGGGGTAGATTCCTCATCTTGCAGCCATCTCATAACATCGAGCCCCTTGGAATACACCTTGCCTGCGCGGGGATCTCGAGAAAGTGACGAAAGTAGCCGGGCACAATACACCAAATAATTGTCGACCAATCCGCCATAAACGCTGAAAATTTCTCGAAGTTCGTTAAAGTACTCTTCAATGTTTCCCTGTCCTCCGAAGACTGCGTAAACGCCAGCGGTTTGTTCCCGAAACAGAGCAGATTCGTGTGCTTTGATGGGTCGGTTAGCCGCTTAACGAGCACTATAGTATGATTTGACCACATCCAATCTCTTTGCCGGAGTGCCAGGCAATTGAGCAGCCACAGCATGAACTTCATTGCCACGTAGGAAACGGCTTTCGAATTCAGTAAGAACAAGCCGTAAAACCTCCTCGTAGGTTCCCTGTGCGTCGTCCTCCCCTTCTGTAACTTGCTGTGTCACGAAGGCTAAAAATCGGGAAAGAAGCTCGGTGACGGAGGATGGCTCCTCGTCGAGAGCAAATTCGTCTGTAGGAGGTGGCAATTGAGACGCAAATCGTTGGCGAAGCTCGGTTGCATGGTAGTGAAGGGTGGTCGGGATCAGGAGGGCGTGCTTAAGTGGCCCGTGGTTGAGAACAAGAGGGCGGAGAGAGGATGCAGAATGAGGGGTAGAGACTCCGGTGGTGGTTCCTGGTGCACCGTACATGATGAAGATTGTCGGGCAAAAGGGAATTGGTTGGGCTCAATGGAGATCCTTTATAATCGGTAATCAGCACAACTCACTATGAATTGAGTAGGGAGGAGGGAATTCGGGATACAGTAGGCAGCGGGGTAAGATGGGAGAAACCAAAAAAGCTCCACGGGAAACTCACGATTGAGATGAATGAAGCTACCGGCAACGTATCAGGACCCTAGAAGGAAGGAAGGAGCGAAAGGTCAGGTGTGCATCCTTCGACAGATTTTTGACCTATCATCGCATAGCTCTACACCAACGCCCTCGGATACAGAAACAGACGCCTATGATCTGCATCGTGCTCAACGAATGGAGATAACCTTCTTTCCTATTACTTCTCACCGGAGACTTGACGTGCAGGGTCCGAAGTTTGTATGCCTCTATGAACACAGAAAATTTCGGTAAAACTCATCTGTTCCGACTTCATCACAATGGGCTTCGACTCCGGCGTGGATGTTGAGTATCTCAATTGTTTTGTCGTGGGCTGTAGAAGTTAGCTTGAATGCAGGCGCTTAAGTTGAGATCAGATACCGTAAGTGCTCAAATAGAAGAGAAATGTGCCAGGATGGTGAAATTCCCATTCTCAGCTTAGCGAGGGGAAAACACCGCAAATTCAGCCCAGAGTTGAGCCGAACAAAAGTAATATGCACAGCACCTTACTAGGAGAGGCAAATACAACGTCCTAGAACATTTCTCTTTTATTTGAGTACTTACGGTAGTGAAAACTACTCACTAATATGCTTAGCACAGATGGGTGCAGTCCATAGAGTGCCTCAAATACATAAGTATCAGGCCGTCCCTCGATGCCGTCATACAGCAAGGCGTCAATGGCAGCATCACCAGAATGCGCTGTGACATTGCCCCGTTCAATAATTTGCTTCTCCCATGGCGTGAGGGTCTCTTTCAATTTATCGCGTTTATAGACATTCAGCAATCTATTCTGAACCCTTTGATAATCGGGCCCAGCAAGCCACAATATCGAAACGTGATCGGTGAGTTCAGCGTTGGTCCGGGTGAGTGCAGTGACCTGGGTCTCAAGCATAGGAAGACGCTGTGATACACCAGCGAGACCAAGACCCGCGGGATTTCCGACATAGAGCTCTCCCATCACCTCCCGAACTTCCATTTCCTGCTCTTGAACTCATCAGGGGCGCTTCTCTTGATGACGTCCTCGTCACCGATCATCGCTTTGGTACCGTACAGTAGAAGAGGAGCAAAAACCATTGATGTATGATACTCTACTTGGAGATTCAGAAAGTATGCGGATGACCTGGCGCCAAGGTTCCGCTCTTTTGGTGAAATATGGACAACCTGGTACCAAGCCATCCGAATACTGTACTTTATGAATTACCGCGATAAATTTCGTAGCCTATTCGAGCCTCCTCCACCGCAGATGCACGGTTCCCGCAAACAACGTGTAGTGCGCGCTGCTCTGATATTATACATTTTTTGAATCTCTATTTACAGTCAATCATCTGATAGACTACTTGTACAAAGGAAGCAGGCCTAGTCGCAAATAATGGCTCGGATATTGGGCTCGAAAACCCATCTTCTCCTACTTATACTATGGTCGCCTAAAACTGACGAACAAAAGCGCAGAAATTGAAATTGAATCCTTGAGGTTGATGCCTGGGTATCAACCTGTGAGTTGAAGAGAGTTCCTCATAGGCGAAACCACACAGAGAATGCAACCAACGCCCTGGTTCGTATGTACAAGTAGCATGTATGCTGTGGGGTTTTTTCGGGATATAGTCTAAGCAAAAAGCTATTTGGCGTGATAAATGGAATAGTTGCTAGTCACATCGTGTGGCCACAGGTCCAATTAATTAGTTGTAAGAACGAAACTATTACTTGGTATTGCATTCGAGTCCGTATCCGGTTAAGTAAAACTAGAAGAAATTTACAATGGGAAGTATTGGGTGAGTAATACAGTATCTCAAATCTCCATTACCTGTGTAGAAGCCTTGCCCCCCGATGCCTCTAAACTCTCAATACGCCATGAGCCAGGTTACTCCAACACAATAAGTGTAGAAACCACTATTGGGTCAGGTGCGCTAACTTTGGTTTCTACACTTCTGTACATATAGAGTACTGTATTTACTCGCTCTAGAATAATGTATTTTGGTAGATTATACAAACTCTATTTACTCACAAGAGGGGGGCAAGGGCCTATTTCCACCACCACTTCATGCTCGCTTATCGCTTTTCTTCTTGGACTTATTCCCCCCAGGTTTATATCCCCCAGCTTTACGCACTTTACCTTTCTTCTCTTCGACTACCGGCTCCTCCTCCACCTCCTCCTCTCCCTCGATTTTCTCCTCATCGGCTTCATACAACTCCTTCAACACAGGTATGAACGCTCCGAATCTTTTCACATCTCAAAGCCTAACTCTGCCAAGATCAAACGTGATAAGCACCTCCGGCCTGTTCTCCTCCACAGCACTCAAAATTGGCAACTTCGGGTACCGCTGACTGAAATAGGTGAGAATGATGTTCTTCGCACCTCCTTTCCGGCATTACTAGCTTCGCTAGTGGTAGAGTATTTCTTGGCAATTGCTTCTGGAAGAAGTTCGTCATTGAATGTTGCTTTAGGAAGAAGAACTGTCGATTTCTGGCGGATTTCAACGAAGTCTTTGGTAGTACGAGTATCCCCCGAGTAGGCGATTTTAAACCCAGTGCCCCAGGTCCAGGAAGTAGTGAAAGAGCTCAGAGAGTGAACTGACCGAGAGGTTTGAATTGAGGCTAGGGACAGGGAATCATGTACTTCAGGAAGATGGGCGGTGAGATGATTGGGCTTAGTCAAGTTCTTCCGAAGGATGTCTTTGCAACTAATGAATCGGATTTTAGAGAATCCAAATTTCTCTACATCAGCATATTCTCGTAGCCAGACAAGCAATTTCCAGGATGCCACAACGTTCATTAGCTGATTCGCCTCGGAGTTGGCCAGTGGGTAAACCTCATTGTACCATGCTTTTAAGACTGCTGCAAAGCCAAGCTGATAGTCAGCATGGAGGGAAATATAGAGTCCTTTTAGATCTCCTAGCGCTGCCTTGAGCCCTGTAGGGTCGTATAGTCTGCGAAGTTGCCCTAAGGTATTTTCGCCTGTGTCCAACAAAATGCTTCCGGCGCTAGGAACCTTAACGAGAGTCGCAGAAACATTGCGATATTTGCTTGGTAGCGCTGAGCCAGTGCCCAAAGTAATAACCTCTACATCTTTCCATGGGGAATCATCTCCGGGATTCTTGATATTGCTTTCACGAGCTATCCTCGCTAACTCGACTTATGCGGGCTCTGTTTCCTGCAATATAGCATCCCTGCTGAAAGGAGGCTTGACAGCCTTGGTGTCAAATTCCCACCTTGGTTCAATTCTGAAGATCATTCCAGGTTTCGCGGGAGCCATGAACTCGTCTACCTAGGAGGGTACTCGGACACTGGAATACGGTAAGGGAAAGAATTTCTCATCCAGCAAATTCAACACTGTCGATGACTTTGCACCCCCCTTTAAGGTTATTGCGTTAGGGCAAACGCCTGGAGCACTAATAACGTGTTTAGAATGACCCATTTGCTTCATGAAGGACCGGAGCCTCTCATTTGCAGAAACTCTACTTCTGAGAATCCAGAAGCAACACCCAATTTCAGTTCTAACTTTCTCAGTATCTTTCCACTCCTCTTTTTCAAGAAAGTCTTTGATGTAGCCCGTGCCTAGCAAGTCACAAACGGCGACACCGGTTACAGGTCTCACAGGCTCCATGACATCAGCAGGTTGTACGACGTTTCCATTTGGAGTTGGGATTGCTTCGCCTGCTGCTAATCGACTAAAGTCTGGTGCAGGAATGACACCTAATTCCCTAGCCTTAACAGGAGGGAATTTGCCTCGCTGAGGATGTAGTGTTACGATGTAGGATAGAGAGATACGTGTGGGACATGACCGTGGAAGTGAGTGAACGGTTGACGCTGGCCAAGGCGCCCTGGTCTTCCCTGGTGGTGGGAGGGTCGTTGGGAGGTTCGGGTCTCGTTCTGGAATCAGCTTTGACGGTTTTGATGGCCTAGTGCTCCTGCTTCTGCTCATGTCAGGGCTTGATGATGATGTAGGCAACGATTCGACAGGAGTATCAGTGGAAGGCCCAGGAGCGTCAAGCGGATCTCCTTCTTCAGCTATTGTGTCCATACTCCAGTCAGAACAAAATATTTACTCTACCACTCTTCGGAGAATAGTTTCTCGCTGTTTCTCAAGGTTAGCAAAATCATTGAACGAGCGCTTTCTGGTAGCCCCAACATCAACCTTCCCCACTACTGTTCTCCTTGCCTCAATCTCTTGCGTCGAATTCCTGAGGTCTTCCTCCGGGTAAATAGGCAAAGCATGAACAATCAGATTTTCATCCCTGAAATATGGCGCCCCGATAGCTTGCTTCTTCTTACCCTCAGCACTCTCAACCACCGGAATCTCACGCAGCCTCAGGTTCATCGCTCTCCTAAAAACAAACGGCCGGGAGGTAGCAAGTGTATGTAGTAGATTCTTCCTACCATGAACCGTAACTCCTTTTCGCCCCAGAGGTTTTCTCTTCTTTGTTTCTCCCTGGGGATTGCCTAGACTATCGGAAGATTTTGCGGCATTCTGATCTGCTATAGTCAATATAAGGCTAACCAATCCACCCGTATTCTGCTATTCCGTACGACTAGAAAGAAAAATGTCGGATGTCTTGGTAAGCCTTATCGTCTGTTGAACCAACGCCCGCTGGGCTCCTTCTCCGATATGACTGAAAAGGTAGCGTTTGCCGTCAAAGTGGAGTATGGATGTTCTGGGAGATTGGAGGTGGGCATGGTTACAACCGTGCATTGGACCTTCATTTGTAAGAACGCAGAGCGGGAGAAGAGCCGGTGGCGAAGGGAACATTGTAGAGGGATTAGAGTCCTCCGTGAGAGAATAGAATGGAGGAGAGTCAATGCTGAAGATGTTCCCACGACCCAAGCGTACCGGTAGTGGACAGGGTCATGTAATAGTTTTTATAGTTGGTGGTTGGGTACCGGTACTAGTATACTGGGGCAGTGTTGGACAGTGGAGGAGTGTTCCCAAATTCTTCAAGCCCGGCTTGATTGAATGTCGTATTGCTAAGGAATAACAATATGTGACTAGGCCTACTCCAAAGTTTTTTGAATAAGAGCGAGGAGTTGCTCTGGAGCGAGACAAAATCCCCCTACCACCAACCACCACACTTTAACCACCACAAATTCGACTGCACCTCAGCCATCACAAGTCATTCGATCTCACTTCAACCACCAACTTTCACTTTATCAATTCTCTAATCTACCATGAGTTCCGGATTTTCTAGTATTACCACCTATTCTCCCTCTGATGATAGATGTTTGTTAACACTTTTTGTTATAGAGTTTGCCAATCTTTACGCACCGGGTCTCCTGGCAGCGATCATCCCTTCAGCGACTGTTGTCTGGGCAACCAAACACGGAAATGCTGGTCTCAAAGAGGAGCTGATGGACGAGATACATGGCGTCCGTCAACATATCGAGTGGGTCCGTCAAAGTGTCGAGATGACCATCATCGTTAGTGGCCGTAACGTCATGAGTGCCATTGACGGAAATAAGGAACCTATGCGTGAATGGCTTGCGAACCTTGATCATCATAGAGGATAACAAGTCACAGGCTCTCACTCGTGTAAATAAATTATATTACTAACTGTATTAATGACCACTATCACTCTCTCTTGTCCACTACCCCTCTTTCGCTTGCCCCTTCGGATGGTGGTGTCGCTATCATCACTGTCGTGCCCCGCCCATGGAATATCATCACTGCCTATGCTGTCGTCGGAGCTTCCAGAGTATTCGATTGGGTCGAAGGGAATGTGTGTGCGCTCTTCGGGATGGGAGTGGGCGCAGGTGAGCGGCGGATATACAGGCGGATGCGTGCGACAAGGGCGCGGAGGAGGGTAGTATGGCAGGTGTTTGGAGATATGATTAGATTGGGTTGGGA
>Ga0307507_10012903_pt1 | contig 10245 bp, 10 predicted proteins | sample 7_EM_MG_FD_207223 | JGI IMG/M metagenome (GOLD analysis project Ga0307507, IMG submission 207223) | Populus trichocarpa ectomycorrhiza microbial communities from riparian zone in the Pacific Northwest, United States - 7_EM | ecosystem: Host-associated > Plants > Roots > Unclassified | place... | reverse complement strand
TGGCACGGTTTGCTCACATATAATTTTTGCAGCCACTGGTGATTGCATATTCTTTTGGTATGATTGGAAAATAACCATTGGAATTGAACTCTTGGTTTTGCTTGGGACACTAAAAAACTTGTCTATAACTTGCATGAGGAAATATGGTTGCGTGACCATTGCTGGCCAACATGAGTTTTCTTTAATTAGTCTTGTAAGTTTGTAATTTTAAATTGCCAAAAAAGGGCATTCGAGTTGATTGTTAATAGCCACTTCAGCTTTCTGTTTGCCTAAAAATGATCTCTACCATTTTTTCTCTTCACCGAGATTGAAAACGTTTTGAGTTGCAAATATCAATCATGACATTAAAACTTTGGATATTCAGCCATAATACTTGAATCATGGCCATTGTCCTTTGCCACCTCTTCGTTAAGTATCTTTCCTTAAGTTTCCTCCCCCTCACCCCAAGTTTTTTTTGGATGATTCTACCTCTTCTAGTATAGGAGTAGCTGGGAGTGAAATATACTTACCGTTGCAAACGGGAAGTAGTATTCCTTGTGCTGTAGTTATTAGTAAATAAAAGATAGCAAGTTCTGCCCTAGATGATGTGTATGTGTTGCCTTTTCTGAGACACTAATGGTGGAAAAATCTTATTTAAGTTATTCAAATCAAAATGGTTATCCTACAAAGACATTGCTATCTGGCATGAAGTGTGTCTGGTGATGAGTTATATGAAGTCCAGCTTGTGTTAACAGATTTTGGAATTTTTTTCAGTGGGTCTTTTCCATGAAACTTACTGGCATTCATGTAATTTGAGCTTTATAGCCTGTAATGGTGTTTTTGTTTTGTTTTGTCATTTTTTTTCTTGGTTATTGGTCCTTTGATGACCTCTGTATGGCTCATATCACTTTTTTAGAGTTGTCATATTTTTTCGTTACTTTATTTATTGCTTATGGATCGATCTGTTATTGTGTTTCATTTTGTCTTGTAGAAACTGGAGCGTTTGCTCACAAATGTGGAGCAAGCACCATCAAGATCAATGCAAGATGCTCTTTTACCACCAATGAAGGCATTAATCTCTAGTGCCATTTTGAGGCACTTGGACGAAGATGTAAGGGTTGCGGTTGCATCTTGCATGAGTGAGATTACAAGAATAACAGCACCAGATGCTCCTTACAATGATGACCTAATGAAGGTACTTATAGCAGCTGAAATCAATTTTCATGTGTGCGGGTGATCAGAATAAGATTTCTTCATTATATGCTCCTACATTTTTCTTTTCGGGCTCTTATGCTGTCTGCTTTTCGAATGATGAACAGGAAATTTTTCAATTGACTGTAGCATCTTTTGAAAAATTATCCCATGAGTCTGGCCATTGTTATACAAAGGCAGTTTCAATTCTTGAGAATGTAGCGAGGGTGAGGTCATGCTTGATGATGCTGGACCTGGAGTTGGATGAACTAATTTTAGATATGTTCCAATACTTTCTGAAATTCATCAGGTAGGACTCAGGAGCCTTGTCATTGTCATTAGCTTTTGCTTCATATCTTCTCATGTTTATATGTCATTTTCTGAAAGATATAGAAATTACTGCCTATTCCATGTATTGTTCTATCCCCCATTTACAATCCCCAAACAGGCTGTAGTGCTACCTTCAATAGTAGAGTTCCTTAACTAATTTGTGTTCAGAAGGATTCAAATTTGGTGAGTAATTTCAGCTCATTAGATTCTGTAACTTTTAATTTTTCTTAGTGTGTAACATTGTACTTCTAAAAACAGAGTTTTGGAGCTGCTAAAATTAAAGTGAATCAGGGTTTGAATAATTCTTTCATTCTTATATTGGAATTTCATTGTCAGAAGTTTACGGTAATAACATGACAGGAGTTTTTTTCAATTGTATTCTTGGTTCTGCAAAATTATGGAAATTCTCAAAAGTTTCGTACAAAGTTACAGGGTTTTTTTTTTTGTGTGTGTGTGTGTCAGGTGGAGTTTTTTAGCATTTAAAACTCATGCTGCATTTCAATATAGCTCCCTTTAGAAAACTGTTCTTAATCTAATTTGGAATTTAGATTGCAAAGGTCTACTGTCAATCATTGTAGAAAAGAAGATCAGGAAAGTTGTTGTGCTTGTTGGAAGTTGAAGAGACCCAGAAGGGATTATTACGGATGAGAAGCAACTCAAGAGTTGTTTGTATGTGGCTATGCATCCTACCCACTTGAAGATTGGACATAGCTTGGGACTTGCTAGGGTGGAAAGTGTCAGAATTTATATGAAACTATTTTCTTGATAACTTCAAGGGATACATTGTGCTATGTATTTATAGTTTCTGTTCTAGTTTTCATAATAAAGATATGGTAGCATTTTTTTTAGGCAGTGGTAGTACATGATCATCGGAAACGGATCCATATAGCCAACCCCAACTAGTTTGGGATTGAAGCTTGGGTGCTGTTTTGTTGTTGTCGAAGCAGTGGTAGCTTGGGGCTTTCTGTCTGCTTTTCTTTTCTTTTTTCTTTTCCTGTTTACCTTCATATAAATGCCTGGATTTTTTTTTGTCTCTCTTCAACAATTGATGGCTTTTCTTGTTCAACTTCAAGGTCCAATCATCCACAAATTGCAATCTTGGCCATGGAAACAATTATGACCCTGGTCATTGATGAAAGTGAAGAAATCTCAGTGGAGCTTCTCACTCTCCTTTTAGTGAGTGTAAAAAAGCAAAACCAGGTGTGTCATTCGTCAAATGTTTCTCTTTTCCATCATGGTCTTGATAGGTTCGATTAGATTTACTCTAGAAATACTATTGTTCCAGAGTTTTTCTCCTATAGCATGGAAGCTTGGGGAAAGAGTTATCACTAATTGTGCTGCTAAAATTAAGCCCTATCTCAAGGAAGCTGTGCAGTCTACAGGCATACCTTTGGATGAATATGCTCCAATAGTTGCTTCTATATTCCAAGATGAGTCTCACACACTCGAATGTGATTATAACAATCATTCTGGGGAACCTTTGGTATGTTTCTTATCCCTGTCTATAACTGCATGAGATTTGAGTGGAGTTTTTTGTGATCTTGTCTTGCAATTGTAAAATTGTTACCTAAGATGGAAAACTGATCCAGAGTTCTCTTCTTTTGCTAAATATAATTTCTGACTTCATTTTCAAGAATAAGTTTTGGTTTCCCTTTTATCTGCTTTGTAGAATCCAAAACCCTTTTAATTTTCTGATGTGAGATGAAGCCCATTTACTGTCTTATACTGCTAGTGATTTGCTACAAATCACACGCAGCCTCCTACTTTCTTAATTTGGTTAAATCAAACCTTTTACTTCAAAATAGATCAAATCAACCTTTTTTTTCTAAGTAAAGGTGATGTCAGTCCCTTCCTCTAATTCCATTACTAGTTAAATGGCCAGCTAAATGCCACATGTTATGATGTAATCAAGTGGAGGATCTCAAATCCTTAACTGGAAGTGGAGTTGATTTGGTCCAATTTAAGGGACATGGTTGACTTGATCAAATTTGAGAAGTAGAGGGACCACATGAGATGTTTTGCCCTACTAGTTACCATTCAGTTATCAATCTATGACTAATATACTTTTCATGCAAAATGAATAAAATAAAATAAAGAGGAAAATAAACTCATGACTGTTGCATATGCTATTTAGAGAGAGATGAGATAACCTTTTTATTATTCTTCATAGAAGTGTGGTTGCGACTTGAAAGGTAGCATTTGAGGCCAGCGCTCTTTTGCTGCAATTTTGGATTTTTTCTTATTCTTAAATAGGTATCCTTTTTAATATTAATTTTTCTGTTGGTCTAATGTCCAAGGGATTATCACCAAATGCTGCTTGTCGTAAAGAAGTTTTTGAAGGTAAGGATGTGATTCCAAAGTCAATAGCAAGGAATGGAACTGCTTCAATTAGAAATGCCGGGACTGTTAAAAAGGATAATGCTTCAAAAATGCTAGAGCCTTGCTCTCATACTGAGCATTCTAAAAGCACCAATGCACAGGACAAAGCAGAACCTGAAGTCATGTTAGAAATGGAGCCAAAGGCTGTTCCAAGTAAAAGGGGCTGGAAACCTAATTCTTTGATGAATCCAGAAGAAGGCTATGATCCTTGGTTTTCAACAGGAAGAAAAACTACCAAACTTCTCCGTGAAAAGCTTCAAGATAAGGGCAACGATGATTTACCCTCAGAAACTCCAGATTCCAAGAAGGTAGCTCTGTCATTAATGCATGTGAAAGTGACAAAACCTACAAGATTTACCCCCAAAACTGTTCAAATCTCAAGGTCTTCTTCCCTAACCCCACAACAAGACATAACTGCTGGAAGTCATTTTAAAAGAGGCCGGCCAAAGAAAAAGGGAAACAGTATGAGTGAAGATGCTGATCCAAGTCCTTCATTGTTGTCAAAGCGTGAAAGCATGAGTGCTCAGGTCGAAGAGAAAGCTCCAGAATTCGATGATGCCAGTTTGAGAAAGCAGTCTAAAGAAAGAAGTGACTCAGAAGCAAAGAAACAAAAACGCTTAAGAAAAAATGAACTTGGCTCAAAGACTCCTAAGAAGATATCTCTGTCTTCTGGACGTGTAGTATCTTCAAAGAAATCAGTGGTCCTCAGTGAACCAGAGGAAAAGCCTGTCCACCAGCCAGTTGTGATTGCAGTAAGGAGATTTAATAAGCACCGCACTGCAGTCCCAACAGGCACAAAAAAGAAGTCTTTGGATGTTAATTCAGACGAGGATGTTGGGGAAGCATTTAGAGATAAGGTATTGAATGGATAAGGATCTAACTAGCATTTACCTCTGTTGTGTATAAAGCTTTTCTTTTATCCTGATGTTTGCCAATTGTACAGAAGATAAAATCATTAGACATGGATGGAAGTTACCTGGAAGAAACCCCACAACCAAAGCTCAAGAGGAAGCGTACTCCAAGGAAGGAAGTGGTATGGATTCCTTATTTCTTGTTATTAACTTGTAGCTTGTCAATGGGACTTTCCTTCTTTTCTTTTCCATGTTTTGCATTTTTATTTTTCCACTTTGTAACATTTACCTCAACTGGTTTTCCTATACATTAGTTTCTCTCTGTTCGGACTTTGCACACACTATAAAATTGCTGAAAATGTTCCCTAAAAAAAGGCTGAAAAAGTTGAATTATAGAATTTGATCTTTGCCAAATTACCTAATTTTGAGTGTAGAGAGGAGTATCACTGTATCAGGTTGATGATATGCTCTTCATTTCTCCTGATATATCTCTTTCCCCGGGGATGGGTATAGGAGTTGAAATCTGTTTTTCAGTCAGTTCAATTGCACGCACTCTCATCAATTGAGTTTAAAAAGCTGTGCTGCAATATCTAGCTGTTCCACCCAATGTTTTGCAACTTAAAAGTCCTATGAGATGCTTTATGTCACAATCTCAGAAACTGATTTGCAACTGGGAAGCCAGCTTAACCATTGTGAAGGGAGATAAATCTCTGATTGGTTTGCCTTATTGGTTTAATGCGTGAAAATAGAAATGGCTATCAGAACTGAAAGAAAAAAAAGCATAGATACATGAAGGCACAATGTTGTACTTTAGCAATCAGAATGTTTGTGCTGCGGACAAGATTTTAACTTGCTTTTGCTTTTTCGATGATCGTGAAAATATTGGACTAATAGTCAAATTTATATTTGATGTTAATGTAATTGCTAATTGCTATGTTAATTTTGGATCAGCACTCCAATTGTTTGCCTTGACTATGAATAAATGCTAGTAAATCTTTCTAAGTCTAACATTGGTGGTTTATACATGTGGTTTACAGGGATGATGTGAGCCTCCATCTGATATAGGGCATAAACCAGACAAATGCTTTAAACTTATATCGTAATTGTCAATGTAATTGGAATTTCAAATTCATCAAATAAACTCATTTCACACTCATTGAAGACTATCTTTGAGATCTAGATTTTTTTTTTTTTTGGGTGAGAAAGCACTGCTGAAGCTTGTTCTGGAGCTCTTGAATTGTAACAACACATCTTGGGATATGTCACATGCTTATGTTGTGTTTTTTGATTCAACTGTTTTCCTTTTAAGCATGCTTATATGTCAGGCTTTTAGATAGAGATATTTTTGCCTCCTTATTATCTTCTGTAATCTTTGTCATTTTTCAATTTATTGACATGGCTATATTCTAAAATTCAGTTTTCTGGAACTCCTGATCTTGGTGAGCAATTGGTTGGTAACAAAATAAAGGTTTGGTGGCCAATGGATAAGAGGTAAGAGTTGAATATCTGACTTCTAGTTTCAATTTTTCTTTTCTTTTAAAAAAAAATTGTTAGATGGCCAGAATTTCTCTCACTTTTCCTGTCATGTCTTGCTGGTTGTCTTGTGCTTGCTTGTCTTCAATCACCAATTCTTATTGAGCTTGTGACTTTTTGTACTCTGATGTCTCAGATTGACTTCTACAAGTTCTATGCTCACAGTGGAGACTGGAGTTATTTAATGCTGAGTATAAGGTCCTTGAATAGGCTTTTGAAAGTGGGCTGAGAGAATTTTATTCGTCATCATCATCTTGTTTGTTTTTGTCTCAAAATTAGACTTGAAATGATAACGCAAGGTTTGATAACTGCATGAATAATAGTATGGAAATAACTATTCAAAAGTTGGCCGAAGAGAGATCATGTTGTCAATTTAATGTCTTTGTCTCGCACCAGGATTCTAACGATTTACAGTCATAAAGTGGACAAGGTGGTTCTTTTTATGTTGATCCTTGATCTTTATATAATCTTACTAAGGGTGATTGAAAGGGATTTTGACAGTGGTCATATTCTACCAGAGAGGATCTTTGATTTCAATGTCTCTACCTATGTATGACATGCTTTAATTTCCTTTTTGACTGTATATGGTGTATCTAAATTTTTCTTTAACAGAGAAAGTTGATGTTTTTGTTTACTGTCTTTTGAGCTTTTGAACATGCTTTCTGTGGGTGCTGAACCATTACCTGCAGTCAGCTCAGCACAGAAAAAAAAAGAAAGAAAAAAACATCGATTTGTGAAAGAGCTTGACTTGCCTGTGGCTTTTTATGTTTAGTGAAAGTAGATCATGGATTTTGATATGCACTAGATATCTTTGGCTGAGATTCTGGCCCCATAAATTTGAATTAGGGCTCAGCTTATAAACCACCTATATTATTGATCCTTCCAAAGAACATCCATACTGAAGTTTCTGTGCTTGTTTTCTTGTTCTGCAGGTTCTATGAAGGAGTTGTTGATTCCTACGACCCCATCAAAAAGAAGCACAAGGTGGGTGACTCCGAGTAATCCCTCCTTATCTAGAAAAAGGAAGGAGAAGGAATTATCTTTTTGAACCTGTCTTGTACTTGGAGTTCGGTTTTTCTGTAGCAATTGTGGCAATACCCAGGGCCAAAGTTTGTGATAAATCACGAGTACTTATGTCTATGACAGAAATGACACCTTTTATTAGGCTTGCTGGAGCTTTTCTTGTAAGATCAATGGATCCAGATTATTCTGATGGAGTAATTGGTTCATTATGGATGATAAGAGTCCGAACCGTCTCACCAAACATCGATATCAATTTTTCTATTTTCATTTCTTCATATCATAGCTCTAAAATACATATTTTGATGACTTCTTGTTCAGGTCCTGTATGCTGATGGGGATGAAGAGAAGCTTAATCTCAAAAAGCAGCGATGGGAATTCATTGAAGATGGTATCTTTCCAGTTCAAGTGGGTGTTTTGCCTCATTCTATACTCCACATTTTCCCTTCTTTTATGTTCTAGAACTGTTTCCGGGAAGTAATTATCTGTCTCGCAATTGTGCTAACAATGTTTGCAGGGGCAGGAGATTGATGTTCCAAAACCTGGTACTTCTTCTGATATGTAAGTTCAGAGATTGTCATTTTAGTTCTTTAAATAAGACTGATATCATGGTTTCCCCATAGTTAGTAGACAGGTATTTTCTGATTCCTTGTTGCATGGTCTGATCTGTGCTTTGCTTTTGCAATATGTTACCAGACTGCAAAAAGTGAACAGTGAAACCAAGTCAGAGTCAAAAAAAAAATCGAAGGCTGTTTCATCCTCAAAAAGGTTGGCTTGCATGCTTTCATGAAGTCTGTTATGTTTTTCATGTGGTCAGCTACCGACTGAAATGTATGATGGTATGCCAGGAGCAGAGCTGCCAGCATTTCCAAAACCACCGCTAGAAGATTTGCTGGCAAATCTGCATATGGTGCTGTCCATGACGAACCAATTCGTGTTGACAAACCTGCAGATCATGACACATCTGGGCCAGGTAGTGGTTCAGAAGATGGTAAAAACACACCTGGGCCAGGCGGCAGTTCAAAAGATGATGGTGAAAATTCTACTGTCAAGTTGAAGATTCACGATCCACAACGGATTGATAACAACTCCAAGCAAGCAATGCCAGAGACTGTAAATACATCTGACAATGGAAGTCCCAAAGCTGGTACCGTGTTCTGTAGCTTCAACTCTGAGCAGACCATGCCAGTTGGTGCAACCCTATCCAAGGATGAAAGTTCCAGAGGGGGTGATGAATCTCATGGCTCAGATGGACCTAAGAGGAAACAGCAGGGGGAAGCGAGCTCTTCCCTTTCACCTGAAACTGACTAGAAACTGGTGAATCTTGCGTACTGGCACAGCAGGCGGAGAGGCATAGGAAAACTGTGAGTTTGGTTTAGTATAGAACAAGTGCCAGTTTTAGTCACTCTGTTTTAGGCGACTTAAAGGTTATCTTTTGTTTTGTGACCCTAGTGTAGTGTATCCAAGCAATCCTTCGGCTTGGACCTGAACAATGGTTTGTGATTAGGCCTCTTCGGTAATGGATCTTTCCCTCACATCCCATCAAGTCTTTAGACCTCAATTTGATTGCATTCTTCAAGACTCTTGATATCATCACCAAATGCATGGAAGTGTCAAAAGGTTCTTTTGGCATGCAACTTTTCATGACATGGAGAAAAATTCCTACCTCAATTTTCACTTTTCTAGAAGATTTATTAATCTCCTGCCAATACCCCTAATCTTGAGAAACACTTTCCCTTTTCTTAGCTTTTAACTCCCTTCTGTTTGTAAATGAACAAACAATAGGAATTTCTCCATGAATTAACATGTAGACGACCTCGAATTTGTTGAATGTTGACAAGCATGGCCACCAGTTTGTTAATGGACACTCGCTACAGTCGACAAACAAGAATACATCGCTGCCAAACTCTCCATTACAACTGGATCTAAAATCCAACATGCTTATATTTTTATCCCCTTCTCTCCGTAGGATATTACACCAAAATCTCCAATGCCAGTGATCACTTCCAGTAAAAATTGAGTTATAGGACTTTCTTCTTTAACCTTCTCCCCTCGACTCTAATCGAGTGAAATCAAAATAGAGAATCATTTGCAAGCAAACGAATCATACTAAATTCAACACAAACCAAACTGGCAACTTTATCCTTGAAGCTCCTCCAATTGTTTCTTTTGGAAGTGTTCGAAAAGTCTTCTTGTGGAGGTTGTTGATATATATATTTTTATCCAAGAATACATGAATATTTGAAATAACGATTGATGGATTTTTTTTACCAATAAAAACAGTTTATGATAAATAAATAAAAATAAAGTTAAAGGGCTAAAGCTCAATTCAACAAAAAAAAATCAAGAAAATCTTGTGTGGTCCAACCGAATAAAATCAGAAGGGTATATTTTCCTAAAAACTCAAAACAGCAGTCATCTGCCTACCCACAAAGTTACCAGTTAGGTGGGAATGAGATGGCTAGATCAGTGTACCAATTTCGAAAGAAGGCGGACCACTGTGGAAATTCCTTCCCCCATTAAAGCTACTACTAATTTCTCGTGCAGAAGCCATAGCTTCTGATCTCAAAATTTAAAGTCTAGTTTAGAATTAAGGGATGCCTCAGTTTAGGAGCTAGAAAGAAAAATTATATATAGTTAATTCACTGTGGTAGGTTCAGATTTTTCTTGAATGGAAGAAAATATTTAAATGTTATTAATATTTTTTTGGTGGAAAAAAATTTAATCCACGCATGCGGAGGTTGATTTTACGAGTCTAAAAGCAACTTGGATTACTCCCAAAAATATAATTTGACTAAAAAAATTCAAGATAATATTTTTTTAGAAACAATATTAAGATAACAACACATGGATTGAATTGAGTCAACCCAAGTTAACATGTCAAATTACGACCCGAGTTATGATAACCTCATAGAAAGTAAATTATAAAATTTAATTTTTAATTAATCTAATTTAAAAGGAT
>Ga0307507_10012902_pt1 | contig 10245 bp, 14 predicted proteins | sample 7_EM_MG_FD_207223 | JGI IMG/M metagenome (GOLD analysis project Ga0307507, IMG submission 207223) | Populus trichocarpa ectomycorrhiza microbial communities from riparian zone in the Pacific Northwest, United States - 7_EM | ecosystem: Host-associated > Plants > Roots > Unclassified | place... | reverse complement strand
TGGTGGCCGTCGTCGTGATCGTCGCGCTCCCCGGGACTTTCCCCGTGTGGCTGAAGATCGAACAGAGCGCCTGCGGGGCCCTGCTGCTCGGTGTCGTGCTCCTCGTCAACGGCAGGCAGTTGCGCTCGGAGTTCGCGCGGTAGCGTGCCTGAAGTGGACGGACGATGGGCTCGAGGCTGGCGGCGGCTGATGCTGGCCGCCGGGATGCTCGCCTACCCGGTGGTGACGGCGGCCGCGGTGGCGCAGTATTCGACCGGCGCCACGGGATACGTTCTCGTAGCGGCGTTTTCGGTTTGCTACATCCTCGCCGGCGTCGGGGTCGCCCGGCGCGCCTGGCTCCCGTTCTGGGTGCTGGTCGGAATTATGACCGTTTTGTTCCTCGTTTCCCTTCCTTATGCGCACGAAAATGCTTTCTTCCTGTGCGCGGTCGTGGTTTCGATGGCAGTGCCGTACCTGAAGCGGTGGTCCGCGCCCGTCGTGGCGGCGTGCGTGCTCGCCGCCTTGGTCGTCCCGATGCTCTGGTGGGACAGCGGGCCGGGCTGGATCCAGGCCGTGATGATCGTCTTCACCGTGCTGACCGTGTACGCCTTTTCCGAGATCGCAAACGCCAACCGGGCGCTCGTCGAGGCCCGCGCCGAGGTCGCGCGGCTGGCGTCGGAGGCCGAGCGGATGCGGATCGCGCGTGACCTCCACGACCTGCTCGGCCACTCGCTGACCGCCATCACCGTCAAGAGCAACCTCGCGAGGCGCCTGTCCTCGGGCGCGGCGCTGGACGAGATCACCGAGGTCGAACAGCTTTCCCGCCAAGCGCTCGCGGACGTCCGCGCCGCCGTCGACGGCTACCGGGAGGTGACGCTGGCCGGCGAGCTCGCCCGCGGCCGGGAACTGCTGCGGGCGGCCGGGGTCGCGGCCGACCTACCCACGGCGCTCGACTTGGTCGACGCCGCGCACCAGGAACTGTTGGGCTGGGTCGTGCGCGAAGGGCTGACCAACGTCGTGCGCCACGCCCGCGCGACCCGGTGCACGGTGACGCTGGGGGCCGCGGCCGTCGAAGTCCGCGACGACGGCGTGGGCGGTCCGGCGACCTGGGGGAGTGGCCTCGCCGGGCTGCGGGAGCGCGTCGCCGTCGCGGGCGGCAGGGTGGAGGCCGGACCGCTGAGCCCGCGCGGCTGGCGGTTGCGGGTGTCGTTCGAGGGGACCGCATGACGATCCGGCTGCTGCTCGCCGACGACCAGGCATTGGTCAGGCAGGCCCTGTGCGCGCTGCTGGCACTGGAAGACGACTTCGAGGTCGTCGCGTCCGTCGGCCGGGGCGACCAGATCGTCGACGCGGCGTTGGCGGAGCGGCCCGACGTGGCCTTGCTCGACATCGAAATGCCCGGCCTCGACGGGCTGGCCGCGGCCGCAGTGCTCGCCGCCCAGGTGCCGGACTGCCGGGTCGTCATGCTCACGACGTTCGGCCGCGCCGGATACCTGCGGCGGGCGATGGAGGCGGGCGCGGTCGGATTCGTCGTGAAGGACGCTCCGGCCGAGGCGCTGGCCGACGCGATCCGGCGGGTGATGACCGGCGAGCGCGTCGTCGACCCGGCGCTCGCGGTCGCGACGCTGGCGGCGGGCGAATCCCCGCTCACCGCGCGCGAACGCGACGTGCTGATCGCGGCCCGCTCGGGCGCCGCGGTCGCCGAGATCGCGGCGCGGCTCTACCTCTCGGAGGGGACCGTCCGGAACTACCTGTCGGCCGCGATCACCAAGACCGCGACCCGCAACCGGATGGAGGCGCTGCGCGTCGCCGACGAGCGCGGCTGGCTCTAGATCGCCCACCCGGATCAATCTCGCGCGTGCTCGCGGCGGTACCGCGCAGCGTGCATGATCGATTACCGTGCGAGGCGAGGGGCGAGCACAAGGGGGTAACCATCCGATGGTCGCCACCGTTGCGACTCCCGTACGTTGGAAGATCACGCAGTCCGGTGATTTCGTCACCTTCAAGCGCGGCACCGGGCCCGGCGACGCTTGGTACGCGGCGCCGCGGGTGTGGAGCGGACACGGGCTCGCGCTGCCGGAGGCCGACCTGCCCGCCTTCGCCAAGGCATTGGCCAAGGTCATGAACCAGCCGGAGTACTGGGTGGCGCGAGCGCGCTGGGAGGACCGGCGCGCGGGTGACGCCTCGGTGTGGTCGGAGCCGCGCTACGACGCGGACGACGAGCTGGTCTACATCGCCGGGCCGTGTGGGATGCGGGAGCACCTGCCCGGCTACCGGCCGACGTCGACCTTCACGCTCGCCTGGCCGCACGTGCGCGGCCTGCGGATCCGGATGGCGGGCTACTTGCTGGCCACGCGCCGGTAGCGCGCGGTGGCGAGCGGTGCGAAGACCCCGATGATCACCACGCAGCACACGACCGTGTAGAGCGCCGCGTGGTCGGCGGGCCAGCCCGTCGGCGGGTTGCCGAAACGGTTGCCGAACAGGTCGCGGGTCGCATTGATGACCGCGGTGAACGGGTTCCAGTCGGCGATCGCCTTGAGCACGCCGGGCAGCTTGTCGGTCGGCACGAACGCCGAGGAGATGAAGCTGAGCGGGAACAGCCAGATCAGCCCGGCGCTCTGGGCGACTTCGACGCTGCGCGCCATCAGGCCGATCAGCGCGCCGACCCAGGACAGCGCCCAGGCGAACATCAGCATCACGAGGTAGCCGAGCGCGGCGTCGAGGAAGCTGCCCCGGATCCGCCAGCCGACGACCAGCCCGCACAGTGACATGACGACCAGCGCGACGATGCTGACCACCAGGTCCGAGGTGGTGCGCCCGAGCACGACCGCGAGCCGGGACATCGGCAGCGAGCGGAACCGGTCGATGATGCCCTTCTGCAGGTCGTTGGCGAAGCCGATGACGGTGAACGCCGAGTTGAACGCCACGGTCTGGGCGAAGATCCCGGCGATGAGGAACTCGCGGTAGGCGCCGCCGCCCGCGTCCCCGCCGATGGCGTCGCCGAAGACGTAGGCGAACAGCAGCACGAACATGATCGGCTGCAGGGTGGCGGCCATCAGCCACTCGGGGTTGCGGCGGATGCTGAGCAGGTTGCGCCAGGTGATGATGCCGCCGTCGGAGATCCCCTTCGCGAACGCGTTCACTTCGCCTCCCCGGATTCCGCGCCGTGCCCGGTCAGCGACAGGAAGACGTCGTCCAGCGTAGGCCGGTGCAGGGCGACGTCCTGGACCGTGATGCCCTGCCCGTCCAGCCGGCGCAGCGCCTCGATGAGCGCCTTCGGCCCGGTGTCGACGAGGATCTCGGCCCGTCGCGTGTGGTCGTCCCCGGACGGCTCGCCGCTCCCGACCGCGCGGAGGATCTCCAGCGTGGCGGGCAGGTCCGCGGCCGAGGCGAGGACGAGCTCCAGCCGTTCGCCGCCGATCTGGGCCTTGAGCTCGTCGGCGGAACCGCGGGCGATCACCTTGCCCTTGTCGATGACCACGATGGTGTCGGCCAGCTGGTCGGCCTCCTCCAGGTACTGCGTGGTCAGCAGCACGGTGGTGCCGTCGGCGACGAGTTCCCTGATGACGTCCCAGGTGTCCAGCCGGCCACCGGGATCGAGCCCGGTGGTGGGTTCGTCGAGCACCACGACGGTGGGTTCGGCGACCAGCGCCCCGGCGAGGTCGAGCCGACGCCGCATCCCGCCGGAATATCCCTTGGCGGGCCGGTCGGCGGCCTCCTCGAGGGCGAACCGGGCCAGCAGCTCACGCGCGCGTGCCCGGGCGGCGGTTTTCTTGCGCCCGTAAAGCCTGCCGACCATGTAGAGGTTCTCGAAGCCGGTGAGGTTCTCGTCGACGGCGGCGTACTGCCCGGACAACCCGATCTTGCGCCGCACCGGATCCGGGTCGGCGAGCACGTCGTGCCCGGCCACCCAGGCCTCCCCGGAGTCCGGCCGCAGCAGCGTGGTCAGGATCCGTACGGTGGTGGTCTTCCCGGCGCCGTTCGGCCCGAGCAGCCCGAGCACCTTCCCGGCGGGAATCTCGAGGTCGACGCCGTCGAGCGCGACCGTTGTCCCGTACGTCTTGACCAGCGCGCGTACTTGGACGGCGATGTCCGGCTCCGGTCGTGCCATGCCCACGGCTCCCTGTCTGGTTCCTGCCCCGGTGCCCAAACTAGGCCGTGCCGCCCCGGCTGTCCTCCGGATTTCTCCCTGAGCCGAACCTCCTCAGGCCGGCAACCCCGGGGCCCGTGCCTTCGTCCGGTGTGGTGAAGGGGACTTTCATGCCGTGAGATGAGAGGAAAGTCCCCTTCGCAACCTGTGCCGCCGAAGGTCGGGGGTTTCGGTGGAGCGAGGGGGACTTTGCTTGCGTCCCATGCAACAAGGGCGCCCCTCGCTTCACCCCACCCGCGACACCCCTCGCGGGCGGCTGCGGACGGGGGCGCTCGGGTTGGCGGGGAGGCGCAAGGACTCGTGAGTGGCAATGCCGGTTCTAACCGGCATTGCCACTCACGAGTACTAGGGGTCATCCCTGGCCAAATTTCAGGGCAGGACTGGGGTGTTTCTCGGGTACCGGTATCCCACCACGCGGCGGATCGTATGAGCCAGTCGATGGAGGTGGTCGAGATGGCGACCCTGATGCTTCCCGGGATCACGTACCGTGGCCGTGCCATCCTGCGTGCGGTGGCCGACGGGCGGGCGGAGGTCAGCTGCAGTTGCGAGCCGGATCTCCGAGTCGACGGACTGCTTTGCTGCGACCAGATGTCCGCGCGGGCCTTGGTGCACGGCGGCTACATCCGAGCCGCGGTCATCCGCGCCGCCGGGCGGTGGGAGCGCGCGGAGCTGACTGAGGCCGGGCTCGCCTTCCTGCGGCCAGAACCTACAGTCGACGCAGCGTGAGTTCGAACGGGGCGAACCCATGGCCACGATAGAACGCGACAGCTGCTTCGTTCGCCGCATAGGCGGTCACCTTGATCTGATCGGCATGTCGATCAGAGGCCCACGTCAGGAAGTCCGAAACCAGCGCCGAAGCCGCCCCGTCGCGCCGGAATTCCGTTGCGACGCGCAGGCTTTCCAGCACCGCTGTCACGACGCCCGGGCGTAGCGGGTCGCCCGCGCGGATCCGGCCGATCAGGTGGCCTGCGGCCGTGTCGCCCGAAAATGCCAGCAGGCACAGGGAATCGTCGTCTTCGATGGCCTGCGTGTAGTACTCCGAGCCGCTGTGTTCCGGCCAGGACGTGTCGGTGAGCGGGTCGTGTTTTCCGGCGTCCTCGCGGAACAATTCGCGTACCGAGGCCAGCACGTGCGGCAAGTCCGATGTGGACGCTTCCGAAACGTCGAAGGTCATGGACGCACGCTAGCGCGGCCCATTTGAGATGTAAATATCCTAGGCTTTCCGGGCGGGTTCCAAGGGCGGATTGCCCCGCTTGCGGGCCCGATATGCGGCGGCCTTCATTTTATTTCCGCACGTCTCCATGGCACACCACTCCCGCCGGAAACCACGCGATCGGTCGAGGTAGACCTGTGTGCACTCCGGCCGGCCGCACTCCTTGAGCAGTTCGGCGTCCGGGCCGCTGAGGATGTCGATGGCCACTCGCGCGACCGTCGACAGGGCCTGCGAGGCGGTCGCTTCGATGCGCCGCCCGATCCGGGTGAGCCGCTGGACGGCGGGTGCTTGACGGGCCGCGTTGTTCAGCACGGCGAGTGCGCGATCGTCGTAGTCCTCGTGGGTCAGCCGGGCCGCGACGAGCGCGTAGATGGCTTCCCTGAGTGCGATCGCCTGAACCACGTCCGACGGACCGCTGCCCGGGTCAGTGTCGGTGACCCCGGACTCGCGGAACCACGCGTCGAGACTCGCTGAAGAACCCAGCATCTCGCGTGGCGCCGCGTTGCGCCGGGCGCGCAGTGTGCCCACGAAGTCGAGCGCCGGGTTGCCGCAGGGGAAGGCATGTTCCATGTCACCAGTTTGACAGGTTACGAATGCGCATGCAACACTCGTCACCGTTCTAACTAGTGACGAATAGTACGGGCGACGGGTAGCACCCGGCCAGGGGAGGAACTCCACATGATCACCAGGCGCACCTTCGGCATGCTCGTCGGCGCGGGAGCGGCGATGACCGGCCTCCCGGCGACCCCGGCGGAAGCCGCCACAACAGGGCTCGGGCCGGTCCGCCACGTCCGCACCGAGCTGCTCGACATCGCCTACCACGAGGTCGGACCGCGCCGGGGCAAGCCGGTGCTCCTCGCCCACGGCTGGCCCTATACGCCGCAGGCCTACGCGGAGGTCGCGCCCGACCTGGCCCGCCGCGGCTACCGCGTGCTGGTCCCGTACCTGCGCGGCCACGGCTTGACCCGTTTCCGCGATGCCGCCACGATCCGATCCGGCCAGCAGGCCGCGCTCGGCGAGGACGTCATCGCGTTCCTGGACGCCCTGGACATCCCGCGCGCGCTCTTCGGCGGCTACGACTGGGGCGGCCGCGGCCTGAACGTCGCCGCCGCGCTCTGGCCCGAGCGCTGCACCGGCCTGGTGTCGGTCAACAGCTACCTCGTCCAGGACCTCGCCAACGCGCTGATGCCCGACCCGCCCGCGATCGAAGCCGGGCACTGGTACTACTTCTATTTCCTTTCCGAGCGCGGCCGCGCCGGGCTGACGCAGAACAAGAAGGAACTCGCGCGGGTCGTCTGGACCCGCAACTCGCCGCAATGGAAGTTCACCGAAGCCGACCTCGACCACGCCGTCGAGCTGATGGCGAACCCGGACTACGTCGACGTCGTGCTCCACGTGTACCGCCACCGCCTCCTCGCTGCGGCCGGCGACCCTCGCTACGACGAGCTCGAAGCGCGCCTGCTGAAGCAGCCGCAGATCACGGTCCCGGCGGTCACCCTCGACGGCATCGCCGACGGCAGCATCCCGGCGACCGACGGCACCATGTCCGCGTTCCACTACGCCGGGCCGCGGGTCCACCACCAGATCCCGGGCGCGGGCCACAACCTCCCGCAGGAGAGCCCGAAGGCCTTCGTGGACGCCGTGCTGGAGGTCGACCGCCTGCGCTGACTCAGAGCGCCGACACGTCCACACCGCCCAGCCGGTCGGGATCGGCGAGCACGTCGATGGCGACGATCTTCCCGCCGGTCACGGTGAACGCCATCACGAACATCGCCTTGCCCTGCGGGGCGACCACCACGCCGGCGGCGCCGTTGATCAGGGCGTGGTGCACGAACGGCGAGAGCTTGCTGGACGTGAACGCCTGCTTGGCGACCGACGAAGCACCCCGCAGCACCAGGTTGAGGCTGGGACGGGCGACTCCGCCGTCCGACCTCAGCACGACGTCGGGGTCGAGCACGGCGACGAGGGCGTCGAAGTCGCCGTCGCGCGAAGCCGCGAAGAACGCGGAGACGACTTCGCGCTGACGGGCCAGGTCGCGGTCAGGGGCAGGCGCCTGCCCCTCCACCCGGCGGCGTGCACGGCTCGCGAGCTGCCGAGCGGCGGCAGGGGAGCGGTCGAGCAGTGGCCCGATCTCCTCGAACGACACGGCGAACAGGTCGTGGAGCACGAATGCGAACCGCTCGGCCGGGGACAGCATTTCGAGCACCACCAGCAGCGCGAGCCCGACCGAGTCGGCCAGCAGCGCGTCGTGCTCGGGGTCGAGACCGGATTCCGGGCTGACGATCGGGTCGGGCACGTGGACGTCGAGCGGGTCCTCGCGGCGGTGCTCGCGCGAGCGCAGCGCGTTCAGGCACACCCGCGCGACGACCGTGGTCAGCCACGCGCCGAGGTTCTCGACTTCGCTGGTGTCGGCCTTGCTGGCCCGCAGCCACGCGTCCTGGACGGCGTCGTCGGCCTCGCTCACCGAGCCGAGCATGCGGTAGGCCACCGCGCGCAGCCTGGGCCGATGCTCCTCGAACCGGCAGGCCAGTTCATCACGCACGAGGCCCGCTGAGCAGGTCGGTGGGGCGGATCCGGTAGACCTGCAGGTGCAGGCCGTAGTACTTGTCGGTCTCGCCGACCCACTGCATGCCCAGCCGTTTCGCGGTGGCGATCGCCCGGGTGTTGTTCGGCCGCGCGACCGCGAACAGTTCCTCGGTGGCCTGGGTGAACGCCCAGGCCATCAAGGCGTGCGCGGCTTCCGACGCGTAGCCGTGGCCCCAGGCCTCGGGCCGGAGCTGCCAGCTCAGTTCGAGATCCTCCTCGAACGGCGGCAGCAGGCGGATGCCGAGCCCGCCGACCACGACGCCGTCGTCCTTGCGCTCGATCGCCCACCGCCCGCGGGGCGGCGGCAGGTTCGGCTGCGCCTCCTGCCACGCGTGCAGGACCGAGCGCATCGCGGCGATGTCGCCGACGCGATCCATCGCCGGGGTGAGCCAGTGCGTGACGTCCTCGGCACCGTAGATCGCGTGGGCCGCGTCGGCGTCGTCGAGCGTCCAGTCGCGGATGACCAGCCGGTCCGTGGTCAGGGGTGACTCCATACTTGAACGCTACGCCCGGTCTTCGCCGGGAGCTATTCGCCGGTCAGGCCGTCGATGGACTCGCGGATGAGGTCGGCGTGGCCGTTGTGCCGCGAGTACTCCTCGATCATGTGCGTCAGGATCCAGCGCAGGCTGGGCGCCCGGCCGTCGGCCCACGCGCGCTTCGCCGGCTGGCCCAGATCGCCGTCGGCCAGTGCCTTTCCGGTCAGCATCCGGGAGCGGGCGACGGCGTCCTGCCAGATCTTGCGGAGCTGCTCGGGGGAGTCCTGCGCCGCGGAATGCCAGTCCCAGTCGCCGTCGGCCTTCCAGTCGACGGTGTCCCACGGGGGCGCGGCTTCCTGGCCGTGCAGCATCCGGGAGAACCAGTGGTCCTCGACGTAGGCCAGGTGCTTCAGCATCCCGCCGAGCGTCATCGTCGAGACGCCCACCCTCACCCCGAGGCCCGCCGCGTCCAGCTCGCCCGACTTCCACGCCAGCGTGGCGCGCTGGAACTCGAGAAAGCCCAGCAGAGTGCCGGTTTCGTCGGCCGCGACGGGCGGTTCGGGGCGTCCCTGGTCGTCCACAGTCTCCATGGTGGGGAGTCTAGGACCGGGTCAAAGCAGTTTGTCGAGAGTGATCGGCAGGTCGCGGATCCGGCGGGCGAGCTGACTCAGTGGCCGACGAAGAAGTGCCAGCCGACCCACCACCACGCCAGCACGAAGGCGATCCGGGTGGTCCGGCGGCGCATCACGACGGCCAGCACGCTGGTCAGCTTCGGCACCCGCTTCGGCGCGAGGTGACTGGCGACGCCGAGCCCGATCGCGGCCAGCGCGATCAGCGCGAAGCCGAGCTCGGTGACGACGCGGGCGCTCACGGCCGTCTCGCCGCGGCCGCCGCGCGCAGCATCGCCAGCCCCGCGGCGAGCCAGCCGGCGATGGCCGCGGCCTGCGCGAGCCTGCTGGTCAGCAGCGGGTCGACCAGGTCGCTCATGGTGGGATGGGTCAGCGACAGCCCGCCCGCGGCCTGCTCGTAGACGAACGAGATGAGCTCCCACAGGCACCAGCTCAGCCCGACCGCCGACCACACCCAGCCCCGGCGGGGCACCGGGCGGTCGGGCGGGAGCGACGGGTCGCGCCATTCGGTGACCAGCGCGGCCAGCCCGATCGCGGAGATCGCGACCGCCACCGGGACGCTGTCGCGGCCGAAGGCCAGCACCAGCGTGGCGGCGGCGAGCACCGTGTACCCGGGCACCCGGAACGGTTGCGCGGTAAAGCTTTCCTCACTCGTGCGGCGTCGTTCGGTGATCAGGAGGATCACGGTGACGACGAGGAAGATGAGCGCGTCGGCCGACGCGCCGCGGATCCAGTGGGCCAGGGCGGCCAGCGCGAGCGCGACCACCGGGAGGTCGACGGTGAGCCTTCCGGCCCGTCCGGGGAAGCTGAGCGCCATCGGAACTCCTGACCGCCACGGATCGGTACCCCCCGATTATCGCTCACCATCACCGAAGTCCGTGAATGGCACATTGAGGGTCTTTACGACTCTCAATGTGCCATTCACGGACTTCCGGAGCCGGGTCAGTGGCCGCGGCGCCAGGGGCCGGTGATGGCGAAGACGTAGCCCGGGGTCTGGATGTTGGCGAACAGGATGTGCCCGTCCGGGGTGAACGTCGGACCGGTGAACTCGCTCTCGTTGAGTTCGTTGCGCGCGAGTGCGTACGGCTTGCCCTGAGCCGTGACGCCGACGAGGTGGCTGAGGCCTTCGCCGTCCTCGGCCAGGATCAGGCCGCCGTGCGGGTCGACGGTGATGTTGTCGGGACCGTCGTAGTCGGTGTCCTTGGCGGGATC
>Ga0307507_10012901_pt1 | contig 10246 bp, 10 predicted proteins | sample 7_EM_MG_FD_207223 | JGI IMG/M metagenome (GOLD analysis project Ga0307507, IMG submission 207223) | Populus trichocarpa ectomycorrhiza microbial communities from riparian zone in the Pacific Northwest, United States - 7_EM | ecosystem: Host-associated > Plants > Roots > Unclassified | place... | reverse complement strand
GCATGCGAGAGCCCTGGAGCAAGGACAAGGACGAATGGTTTGCCCAGCTTTACCAGAGGGCGTTCGACTTGAGACTCTGTCTTTTTGCGAAGACTCGACTACAATTCGTTGAAGGGATCCGACTGCCGTTCCAGGAGTTTAAAAAGAACGGCAACTTGGAGCAAGCTGATATCGACACACTGACAAAGAATTTACTACAGGCAGAAAAGAGAGTTCTGAAGAAGCGTTTCTAGGATAGTTAACACTATGTAGTCCAATGAATAGTGGACTTACGACTGTATTTATGTTCTTCAAGTTACTTCACGGCACATGCCGGCTTTAAGCTTTGCTCTTACCACACCCATGGTTAGCCTCAGTTCACCATGCATTCCACCCAGCTACCATACTGTCTGCGGCAATTTTGGAGCGGTTCTCTGGATCCAGTCCCCTGTTTGTGTAAGGCCCCCGAACTCTTGCAAATGAGAGAAGGCCACATGCAGGCGGGTTGGCTCACCAACGCCGTCGACGTCACCACGCCTATAGTCTTGGGTGCATCCCATAGGGCATTTGACAGGGCCTCGAGTTACGTATGCAACATGATCGCACTTTACTACATCGGGACTTTAAAGACACTTCCTTGTGACGACCTTGTTCGGTTCCCAAACGAAAGACTTCGATATGTGCGACATCGTATCACAGATCCATAATCGGGTTCAAAACTCTTGCTAGATGGGAACCTTTTGGAGGAGCAAGTGCCCGACAGGCTGGGTGGATTACAATAAGCCTTGGCTCTGTTATGGTAGTGACATGATACGGCGGCAATGTCATATGAAGGAGTTACGCCACGACGCAGCCTGTAGGAATGGTTGTGGAGAAATTGTATTCAAAGACGAACGGACATGTGTGCCCTTGCCCATTCCAACATGATAATGCTTCTCTACGCCATTTTCTCTATCCTTTCAGCCTACTATGGCGGCCCAGCGATGTTCGACTTATTTGGCGGGGACGATACACTCTGCCCAGAGTCTTGCAAGGGGCAATCACGACGAACCTTGTTCAGAATCGTCTGGAGCTGTTTGTCAACCACGATTCTATGCGCGTGGACTGCTGTTCACCCGAACGTCCCCCCTCAAAGTATATGGGAAGCTCAATGGAATCGGGTGAGAATGATGTTTTGGATGATTGTCGTGCCGGAACTGGTGCTGGCATGGGCCGTTAGGCAATATTTTGTCGCGAAGGAGATAAGGGACACCGTGAAGGCAAGTGTAAGCAATTGTTGCTACGACTCGAAGGTGTTTAACGGGACTGATTTCAATCAGGAATTCCGCCCTGGGGCCAATGGACGCTGGCACACGGCCACTTGATTGGCATGGGAGGTATCATTCCAGTCAATCCCAAAAACCCAAAACCCAAATATCAGAGCGGCCAAGTCCTTACTTTGGATCAATTCAAGGAGCTCATTCAAGTTAATGACTTCAATGGTCTACTTGATATACCTGAAGCCGATATCTGCGACCGGTCGAAAGGCGACGCTCTATTCAAGCTGATCGCCGTCCTCCAAATGAGCTGGTTTATCATTCAGTGTGTTGCGCGTGGCAAGCAACAATTAGCGCTCACTGAACTAGAGCTTGTAACGCTCGCATTGGCAAGTCTGAATGTGGCGACCTTTGCGATTTGGTGGCACAAGCCTCTTGGAGTACTGGAACATGTGAAGGTTGGAGATTCGTCAAAAATCTTGTATCTTTCATACCCGGCTTCCTTATGAATCCTTGCAAAAATGGACCTATCATCGCCTTCCTCAACTTGGTTGTTGGTGCCCCCATGGCATTCACATACATAATCAGCTTCCCTTTCTTTGTCCTGTTCCCTCTCGGCATCGTCTCGGTCCTCAAAATCCTTGAGACACAGCTGGTCCCTCCCGAAACGACACAAAGCCGCCGCCTCCTTGCTGCTAAAGTCGTCGCATCTCTCCAGAATCTCCGTTATAGGCTGAGCTCAGCTGTTGGAGATTTTTTTGGAGGGTGGCTGGGAGTCATTTTTGATGGCGAGGACTTCCGTTCCTCTTCGGCTGGTATTTCCTCCTCCGTCGATTTTCCCCTTCTCTTCCCCTTCACCATTTTTATCGCTCTACTTCTAACGTTTCTCGTCCTTGTTTCCATCATCTTCACTTCTGTTTTCGGAATTGTTACAACGAGCAACATCCAACATGGCGCCTCCCACGTCCCATCCTTCTATGCTCCTGTTTCATCTAGCGATCGTTGGTCACGAATGGTCGTTTTCGCGGTCTTCGGTGTCATATTTGGCGGCTTACGCTGCATTGGTTGGTACTTCAACTATCCCACTCATTCAGGACAGACACTCTGGCGGGCTACATCCTTGATCATAACAGTCATCCCTCTCGTCGTATCACCAATCGACTTCCTTTTGGCCGCTCGACTCAAAAATAAAGACATCAAGTTTTCGAACATAGAACTTTGCTCGTGCTCGATCTCATCATGACCATCCCCCTTTTCGTCTATGTGCCAGCACGTCTTTCCCTTATTGCACAGGCCCTTGCGTTACTCCGCAAGCAACCATCGAGTGCACTTGTTGGACAAAATATGTCCCTCACATTAACGTCTAGGGTGTTTCTACCATGGTATGTATTATCGCCTGCACTCTTAAAAGTAAGTTATTAATACAAGTTGACCTGTAGCTATATACAAAGGTGGAACACCACGTAGACCGACACAATGCGCAGCAATGGTCAAGGCAGTCACCGAAAATATCAAGACCAGATCATCCGCTCTTCGTTTTCTTCCCCATCGTCTTTTCTGCAATAAGCAAATTTTTCTTCAGCTTCTCAACATCCTCCTCACTCATGTTGACCTCCATTGCGAATTCATTGAGTGCGGTCTCCATCTCGGCGGTGAACTCTTTACTCGTTCGTTCAAAAAAGCAAATTCTGGTTTGGTATACCTCACGGCAAATATGGGAAAACCAAGCTTCTTTCTCCCTGCTCCATGGCTCCCTTCGATTAGAACGCAGGATGAGTTTCCGTAACTTGTCTTGTGATTCCCGGTACATTTCCGCGTACTGATTGTTGTTCCCTCGAACTGCGACGACGCAGCTGACACCGCTTGGTTTCATATCATACGATTTGAAGACCTTCTTGTTTTCGTCATTCCACCAGTCATCCAAGTTGACTTCATCTTCCAAACCAGTTACGACCGCGATAATCGGTACCTTTTCGCCACAGATCACCTTATTGAACAAAAGCCAATTCGCGCGAGTGTTCGCCTTGACTCTCCCTCGCGTGCAGAAAACAAGAAGGCTGACACCGTCCAGTTTTCGGATGAGTGTGTACAGTCCCTGGACCGCCTTCGAGTGAGGAACTCGTCCTTCTTCTCCTTCGTCGAGTCCGGCTGTGTCGAAGATACGAAAGGCGGTTCCGCCGATATCGGCATCATACGAATCGTTCTGAAAAGTGCAACCCCCAGCACCGTTGGATACTTTGGCGACGGCTTTGCCTACGAGCATGTTGACGACGGAGCTCTTTCCGCAACCTGCTTCTCCAAAAATGATAATGTTGTGACGTTTCTGGGTTTTTGGGTTCAGTTAAAGAATTTCAAGGTGGTAGACGGCCGACCATATCCTTTCGGTTCTCCATTGCCTGCGACGTGTAATACTTTACTGAAAAAAGTATAAAAATCGTTTAATGAAGGCGATGATCTTGACGAGAGCACTTACATTGTTGATGTCCTGACTCTGTGCTTGAAGGTTGAGCTACTGAGGAACCCCGCACTGATAAGGTGATTTCAAATGCCTCGAGTAGTCCTCATTGCGTGGAGATCGTATTGGTTGCATTAGGGTGATGGCAATAATAAGCCGAGGGCCACTGCCACTTTGGTCTATTAATCTCGCTACATCTCTTACATGTCGACCATTGGGAAAAATAGATATTGTGTTTCGTCTACGATCAGGGGTAGTTCGGGATCAATCAATATCGTGATTGCGCCATTAAGAAATGAGATATCTGATGATCGATAACTAAGGACCCCTGACAATACAGGGAAGGGCCTTATACGGATTGGGGGGTTTTTGTCCGGACACACCAAGCCAAAATCTGTCCGGAAAGTACCCAGCCTCCAAACATTTTCCAAAAATTGTCCGGATATGGTATCCAACCGTTGCAGGACCCAGTTTTGTCTGGATTCAGGTATATGGGCCGTTTTCCGTCAAATTTTGTCCGGACGGCCTAAAAACTACCTATTTTCGTGTAGCTACAACGTCTGGACTCAGAAACAAGCTTGAAAAGAATTGTAGAATAAAAAATCTTTTAATCCAGGAGAGGAGATTCTTGAAATTATCCAATGGTGGCTTATTACTAAACCACAGCTGGACCTTTGTAGAGATGGTCTCAGATGAGAACCGTGGTAATGCCCATGCCACAAACTCCTTAACAGGGATATCAGAACGAGGGAGATGTGCTTCTTGGAGGAAAGAATTGGGAACTGCTGTTTGTTGCCCTTTTTCGAGGACCACGAAAGATGGGATTTTGTTGATATCATATTGCTTGCTCAATCCAGTCACCTGCCACAAATTTGCCATCGATTTCGTCTAAATCGACGTAATCTTCGGCCATAAAGCTTACAGAGTGCGTTGTTGTCAGGTTGTCAGTCTGCGTTCTCACATTTCCACAAAACTTTGACCCCATCTGCCGAACCCCTGCCGATCCCTATTTTGTCCGGAAGTTGTACCCAACCTTTAATAAAATTATTATTTCTGTCCGGATAAAATATCCGGCCTTCCGCCAATTTTGACCCGTTTTGTCGGGATTTTTATATGGGTGTTTCGCCTGTATCCGTCCGGATTCGTATAAGGGCCTCCCTGCTATTGTCAGGGGTCCTGATAACTATCACAGCTGATTTCAAAACGATAGCAGAGCTTAGTGATCGTGTTTACTTGTGGAGCTGGACCAAATAAGACTACACCTTTTTAGGATAACGGCGACAGGCGGCAAGCACATGGAGTCCTCCGACCTTTCTATCTGAATTTGGTATAGATCTTATTTGTACCAGCCCCACAAGTAAACAAACATTTCCTGATAGTTTCCTAGTAGAATGAATGTCGGATCTCCGGATTTTGCCGAAGATTTTGGTGTTGTGCGGGTTGGATGACATGCGGCAATTGTGACACGAGGATCCCTCATGGGTGAATCCTTCAAAATAATTATCTCATCCAACGACTTCAAGTTGCAATTTTCTCTGTCGACGTTCATTCGCCTTATAATTGATTTCCAAGCATGGGATCGGTACGTCGACTTTAAATCTAGCGAAGCTTGACTCATCACACCTAGAAAAACATCATCATCTTCGGCGAGTCTGGATGCGGAAAGAGTTCCATCGTGAACATGATAGCAGGTCGGGACACCGCCAATGTGTCCAGCAGTCCTATCGGGTGCACCTTCAAGTACGAGCGCCATGAAGCCTCCATTGAAGATCTACATTTCAATATATACGACACTGCGGGAGAGTATGACCATGTTCACTATTGGCAGGCAATCGACCAGCTCTACAAGCTTATCCGGACCCTCGACGGCGTCAGCCTTCTCATATATTGTACGCGAGGGCATATCAAAAATAATGCTCGGGTGAATTGGGTCCTGTTCAGGGAGGTCTTGTGTGCGAAAAAGGTTCCAATTATCGCTGTTGAAACGGGCTTGGAAAACGAGGACCTGGAAGGGAGGCGTACTGTGATAAAGAGGGCGCTCAAGGGGTATGGGATTGTGCCTAGGGACATCGCGTGCGTCGTCTCAGTTCGAGGAAGGAGGCGCGAGTACGAGGATCTATACAATTGGTCGCAACGCCAACTGCGACACCTTATCACGCATTCCTGCAGAGGGGACCAATGGAGCATGACGACCTATGATTGGATTGGTCACATATACAGAACCACTTACAACTGCCTTTTTTCCGGCAGTCGAGTGGAATTTTCCAGAGAAGCGAGGAGTGTGGTTCACAGATTTATTGAAATGGCTGGAATGGAGGAGGAGGAAATGGAGAGGCTGAATTCCACTTTGCTCATCGCGGAGAATAAGTTGATAAGAAGATTTTTTTTCTTTTAATATACGGTGTTATCCCTCCTTTCACTTCTCTTCGAGCTCAATTTTTAAATTTCATGGCTTTTGCGTCGTGATAACAAATAATATCCCATTTCAGACTTACGTTGTAGTAGGAGCTCGAGGTCAGAGAAAGTTGGACATTTGTCAAAAATTTGTGTCCTATTCCCAGCTCTGGTCTCTGCAAGCGACGCTGCTAAGTAAAATCGTTGCAGGGTGTTGGCTATTGGAAAGTCAATTGCGATCCTCTTGTTCCTCTTCGGCAGGTATTTCCTCCCTCCATCGAATGACCTTACTACCGAAGACGTCCCCCATTTATTTCAGAGTAACGTCCTGGCTATTTTCTTGGATGGTATCTATTGTTTCACCATGTATTATTATCTGCATTCCTGAAAGTACATTAATATTTGGCCAGTAGATATTGAAACACTCTAAATTTGACACAATGCGTAGCCTTCGATGAGAACTCAGGATGAGTTTCTGTAACTTCTCTGGTACATTTCCGCACTCCTTGATTTTATCAAGCGCGATTGTCAGCACTGTTTCGCTACGAATCACAAAAACTTATAACTCGTGCGAAAGTCGCATTGACTCCTCGCATGCAGACAAGAAGGCTGACGCCGTCCAGTTTTCGAAATTCGGGTGAGTGTACGGGCCTTGCACCGCCTTCGAGTGAGGAACTTGGCCTTTTTCTCCTTCGTCGAGGCCAGAGAAGATACAAAAGGCGGTTCCGCATCATTTGGAAATTTAAAGTGCAACACTGGCACCCAGCGGTAGAAGGTTGTTGCTAATACATCTCTTATCGTCCAATGACGTTGTCTTTCGTCTACGATCAGGTGGCCCGGGACAAATCCGTATCGTCACCGTCTCGCCCAGGGGACAACTTCGCAATCGCCTGATGACCAGGTTTCGAACGACGAACTGCCTGATGAATCGAATGGCCTGATCACATGACGGTCTGTGAGACTGTTGATCACGGTTGGAGGGAATCGCGATTTTCTCCCGCATCTTTGAGGGCGAACGCGGACTTGAGGCCAGGGCGGGCGAGGTCAGACATAGAGTTTGCATCGGGGCCCCTCACGCTGGGGTTGATGAACCGCAATCGGAATAACCTCGATTGGGTTTCCTTTCATTTTTAGTAAACCCTAGCCCGTGCAACGCACGGGTCAACTGCTAGTATAAATTTGAAACAATAAAATAGATCACGCTTGAGGGAACGGAAGAGACCGCGACCTCATAACGGGTGTTATTGAAAAACCACAGAAGACTTCAGTTATCCCCCCTGGGGACCTTTCTAACCTCCTTCTCTGCACGAAGCAAAGTCGATTTCAGCTTGGCTAACTCCTCCTCCTTCATTCCAGTCTCCACAATAAATTCGTGAACCACATGCCTCGATTCTCTGGCAAATTCAACTCGAACGTCGGGAATGAGACAGAATTTCGTAGTGATTGTCGTTTGGTAAATGTGATCAATCCAGTCGTCGGTCGTCATGCTCCATGCCTCTTTTCTGTAGGAACCCAGGATAAGCTGTCGCAGTTGGGATTGCGACGAATGGTATTGATCTTCATACTCCCTCCACTTTCCCAAGACAGAAACGACGCATGCGATGCCTCTAGGAACCATCCCATACTTCTCAAGCCCATTCTGTAACAAGTTACGTCTCCCTTCCAGGTTATCCACGTTTTCCAAGCCCGTTTCGACTGCGATGATCGGAACCTTCTTCGCACACAAGACCTTGTTGAACAAGTTCCAATTTTCCCGGGCATTCTCTTTGATCCGCCCCCGGATGCAATATACGAGAAGGCTGAAGCCATCGAGGGTCCGGATAAGCGTGTAGAGCTGGTGGACTGCCTTCCAATGAGGAACACGGCCTTGCTCTCCTTCATTTAGCCCCACAGTGTCATATATATTGAAAAAGGTATCGCCGAACGAGGTTGCATAGCGCTTGTGTTGGAAAGTGCACTGGGTTCCGCCGCTCCCAACAGGACTGCTGGACACTTCGGCAACGGTTTGGCCTACGATCATGTTTACGATGGAACTTTTTCCAGAACCCGCCTCGCCAAAGACGATGATATTGTGCTAAACACAAAAAATGAATTTCGTGAATTTCAATGAAGCAGAAATTCATACCGATGGATTGCAATGTGTATCTACCAGTTTCCATACTTTATCCGTAGACTCTTGATACTCGTCCTCGTATATATTGTTCCTTCCTTTGATAGTCGTAATGCAAGCGTGTCCTTTAAAAGAAAGATTCGACCGCTTGATGTCCCGCTCATGTCTCGTCCACCATTCATCCATGACCTCCTCTTGCTCCAGCCCTGTCACCATGAGAACAATTGGCACCTTTGCCCCACATGCACGCCTAATCCGACCGAACAAGTAGAGATTGACTTGAACTTCATCCAGAAACCTGTTCCCGCGTGCAAAATATATAATGAGATTGACACTCATGCCTCCAAGTAAGTTGATTAGATTGTCGGCCGCTTTCTGTGCCGATACGCTGCCTTCTTCGCCTTCGTTCAGGCCACAGGTGTCCCAGAATGTATACGTCTTGTTTTCCTTCGCAATTTCGTAGCTTTCGGCAATAAAAGTACAACCATACGGATCGGAAGACACTTTCGCGATCTTTTCGCCGGCTAGCATATTGATCAAGGAGCTCTTGCCTGAGCCGGTTTGACCGAAGATGACGACGTTGGGGCCATTAGAAGAACGACCTTCTGTGGACCGATTGTCAGCTACCTGTCAGCATGTCTTCGCATTTGACGTTACCTTGGGACATTAGGGAGAATCGAGACGGAGGTAGAAGTGATCAAGTAGAGAAAGTGGATGCGAATCATCCACGCGCAATCCTCGTAGCTGCACAACCAATTGAGACCGTTCACAATCAGTACCTTACCAGGGCTGCCTGGACCTGTGATGGTGCCCCGATGAAACATGTTGCCGCTTCTGTGAGAAAGGTGTAGATCTTGAGAACTGTGACAAATGTAGTTTATTTGAGGATACTGTGGAAATAACTTTGTGGATTTGCAATCGGGATCTGTTTATCTCCTTCAAACTTCGATATGCAATTGGACAGCTGAGTGTTGTGGAAGAAATTTGTTGAAGACCGGTCCGTTGGTGCCACCTGCTTTCCTTAGAATCAGACTGTCAATCAACCTAGGCTATAATTCCACCGTTCACAGAAACACCTTCTGTCTCTAAGGCATAAGCCGAAAGTTAGGGTTACTTGACATCTTGTGAACGATAATCAGATCCATCTTTCTGAACATGTGGCAGCTTGCAGGCCACCCACGTTACAACACGTTTCTTACAAGTTTGGGATTCACAGGACAGTTCTTCCGAAATTAAAGCAGGGTTTCGAATCGAAACAAAAAGAGGGGTACAATGCGGGTGGGAACCGACATGCCCAGTGGCGACATGAGGAACCCTCATGGATGAATCCTTCAAAATAATCAATGTCATTCAACGGTCTTGTAGTTTCCTCTGTTTGACGGCTCCTCTGCCGTATAGTCAAATCTTTGAGCATGGAACCGGTACGTCGACTTTAAAATTCAGCAAAAGCATTTTGTTAACTCATCCTATCTAGAAAAACAACATCATCATCTTCGGCGAGTCTGGATGCGGAAAAAGTTCCATCGTCAACATGATAGTGGGCAAGGACACCGCCAAAGTGTCCAGCAGTCCTATCGGGTGTACCTTTGAGCACCAGTGCTATGAAGCCGACATTGGCAGTACACGTTTCGATATATACGACACCGTGGGGCTCAATGAGGGAGAGCAAGGTCGTGTTCCCCATTGGCAGGCAATCGAGCAGCTCTACACGCTTATCCGGAAGCTCGACGGCGTCAGTCTTCTCATATATTGCATGCGAGGACGTATCAAAGAGAATGCTCGGGCGAATTGGATCCTGTTCAGAGAGGTCTTGTGTGCGAAGAAGGTTCCAACCATCGCAGTTGAAACGGGCTTGGAAAACGAGGATGACCTGGAAGGGAGGCATACTGTGTTGATGAAGGCGCTCAAGGAGTATGGGATTGTTCCTAAAGACATCGCGTGCGTCGTCTCAATTCAAGGAAAGTGGGGCGAGCACATGGAACTATACAATTGGTCGCAACGCGAACTGCAAAAGCTAATCACGCGTTCCTACCTCAAAACACCATGGAAGAC
>Ga0307507_10012900_pt1 | contig 10246 bp, 8 predicted proteins | sample 7_EM_MG_FD_207223 | JGI IMG/M metagenome (GOLD analysis project Ga0307507, IMG submission 207223) | Populus trichocarpa ectomycorrhiza microbial communities from riparian zone in the Pacific Northwest, United States - 7_EM | ecosystem: Host-associated > Plants > Roots > Unclassified | place... | reverse complement strand
TTCCCTCCGTTTTTGTGGGATTGAAAGCTAAAGAACCATATTTTAAGGAAGCCGTGATTCAAGCTTGTGTCTACAGGTGAGAGACACATTATCTTCTTGTTTTTACATTTCAAAAACAAATTTAAATTTTTTTTTAAAAAAATAATTTTTTTTAAATTATTTTTTCTTTTATATTTCCAAATCATTTTAATATATTGATATTAAAAATATATATATATATTATTTTAATATTTTTTTTAAAAAAATCATTTTTAAAAACAAGTATAGCAGATTTCCAAACACTAGCAGTCAACCATTGTATGGCCACCTAATTGAAGGCACTTGGTATTGTTAAATACAGAGGACAGACAATGAAAAATAGACAATCAACCAAGCAACAATTGATGGATCACAGCCCGGCTATCAACAATTGATGGTGACATTGCGATGATAACATGGAGAAAACCTAACACATAACACCCAGATTACAAAAATGGCACTGCCTTGAGGTGTGTTTCCATGCAGATTCCTTTGAGCTATTATGAAATTTGAGCGATGAACTCAAAACCATATTTTATTCCAAGTTTGCCAAGGCTGTTGCAACTTGCAAAGGACTTCGGCAATGGCAAGCTGGCTAAGCCCACCAAATCTCAGTCGACTGAAAATGAAAACCAACGGAGTTTTTGGAGTTCGGCGGGTCAGCTCATGCACAACCAAATCTCAACCCACTGAAAAGCATCCCCATTCTTGATGCTTTTGTGATTCATTCTGTTGTGATTGTGTGTGGAATTGAGATAGAAGCTGATTATACTGCCCAAGCACACTAGAATTGGGGATTGAAATGATGCCATTGTTTTTGCAATATCATTCCATTACAAGGAAAAAAGAAGAACTGAGAGAGAGAGAGATTCCTGTCCAGTGCGCTTATTCCGAAAATTGATACTCAAAACTCGCATGTCTTAAAAGACATTACATGATATATAAAAATCGTTTACATCTCCCTAATTCACACTTCACAGTGATACGAAATTCGCAATGCAAATGCTACCCCCTCTACAATGCGGCAAAGTAATCCTTGCTCTGTCTTGGGTCAGGTTTCATGGACTTGTCACCAGGCTTCCACCCAGCTGGGCAAACTTCATCTGGATTTTCTTGCACATACTGCAAGGCCTGCACGAAAATGCAAAAGCAAAAAACGATTAAACAGAAATCAATCAGAATGGAAGGAGAACATATGCATGCCCAAAGGCACTTTAGATCTACAATAAAACCAAGTCTTAATTTACAAAATCTTCTGATTTTAGAATATTGTTGCCCTGTATTTGTGAAATCACCTGGAGTGTTCTCTTTGTCTCGTCAACACTACGCCCAATGGCAAGGTTGTTAATGGTGGAGTGTTGGATGACTCCTTCTTTATCAATGATAAAAAGTCCTCTCAGAGCAACTCCCTGAAATTAAAACCATAACTAAATAAATAAAAGGAATGCAGAGGCCAGGGCTCCTCCTCCAAGCAGCGTGCAGAGGCTGAGTGGCCATGGTGTTTAATATGAGAACCCCATGGTGTTTAATACGAGAACCCTTTTCCCAACATTATCAGACAATGGGCATTGACTTCAGGATCCATAGGACCACTACGAGAATGAAGAAGACAGTCTGATTCCCATTCAATATTCATTAGAGAACTAAATGTGCATGAGACCTATGTCACAATAGTTTAGCTTCGTACTGAATCGTGCCAGTAATAAACAGAAGACAACTAATGCATGGATGTGTGCATGTACATGCATGTAGTTACGCACTGCATTAACTTCAGGATCCATAGGACCACTAAGAGAATGAACAAGACAGTCTGATTCCCGTTCAATAGAGAACTAAATGTGCATTAGACCTAAGTCACAATAGTTTAGCTTCATACTGATTCATGCCAGTAATAAATAGAAGACAACTAATGCATGGATGTGTGCATGTACACACATTAAAAGAATCGAAGGGGATTATTGTGTTCTTTTAGAATGACAATAAAAAAAAAAAAAAAGAGCTCCTCATACCTGATCAGGGATTAACACTCCATAAGATTTTGAAATGGATTTGGTGACATCAGAAATCAAAGGATACTTCAAATCTCCAAGCCCACCAGACTTTCTATCTGTTTGGACCCAGGCAAGGTGCGAGAACTGCACAAAGAGTATCATGACATAATCAATATCAATAAACAATTTCTGATTTTTAGTCCAAGACCAAAATCAGCTGTGATACAGCAAATGGATAGTGGATACTTCCATTCGCTGTGATCAATATCAATAAACAAACTTAGAAGCTAATTTTGTCCAGAAAATCAGCTGTAATCAATATCAATAAACAATTCCAGTTATTAACGCAAATGTTTATGTATTACTAGAACAGACAAAAGCTTATGGAATAGTAGCCACTGAGCAGTAATGACCTAACTTGCTACCAAAAAGGTTGCAATTGCATTATATGAAGATTATAACTTCTACAGCCAAATTCAATAGATTTATGACAGGAACCAAAATTGAGATTCTTTACACTAATTATCAGTTCCTATTTTCTTCTTCAACCAAGTCCAAGCTTTGTCCATCACAATATTCACTTCAGCTGAGCAACACAGAATGCTGTGATTTGAGTCATACAGTTTCAAAATACATGCAAAGGCCATGCAATTTTCTCAGTTGTTCTAGCAAGCAAGGCCCGCATTATTTCTGTTAATGAAACTAATACATATATACATACATGCAAATCACCGCAACCAAGCTTTAATCCAAGCAAGCTTAGGTTGGCTACAAGAATCCTTCCCCCCACCTCACAGAAACAAAAGTTTCCAATGAGATTATCTAGAGACATTATCTAAATGCGTGTGTTGTGTGAGAGCCAGATCATCAAATAAAGTTGAAAACTTCAAGTGAAGACTTAAAAACCACCAAAGTTTCAGGCCGGATTCATACAACTCCTAGGATTTTGTTTCTTGATTTTCAAAAAACAAAAGAACATACCACACTGTCAACTGAAACACCCAATACTTCTGTGTTTATCTGCTTGAATTCCTCATAACGGTCACTAAAAGCAGTGATTTCTGCACACAAGTGGGTCAAAAAAAAAATTGAAGAACAATTAGCATCCACAACTCATTGAAACTTCAAATTACATTTGCTGAGTTCAAAACAAACCTGTGGGACAAACAAATGTGAAGTCCAATGGATAGAAAAATAGAACCACATATTTGTTCCCGATATATTCAGATAGTTTAACCTGAAACCAAAATTACCAAATCAAACTAGAGTTTAAAATAAACAACAAAACATGACCGCAATTGCAAGGTGGTAACAAAATCAATTCACATTCATTAAAAGAATACAATTTTCACAAAGAAACCTGAATAAAACATATCTCCACTAGCTTGATTGACACATTATCATCGTTAATCAAGTTAACAATTAACCAGTTAAGATTTTACAACGATCAAAGCAGCAATTAACTGTTTTTTCAAGTCCAAATTTCACCAAACAATACTTCAATGTACATTAAGAAATTTAATTAAAAAAGTCGGTTAAAAAAGGAATGAAAATAACTCCTTATATTCAACAGCATTGTAAGCACAAACTACCTTAATAAACTCTTGATCGAAAACAGCCTCAGCCTCGAAATCCGGTGCTACGTTTCCAACCAATGGAAGTTCACTCTACACAGATGAAAACGAAAGCAAACCTAGTTAGAGACTAATTATCAAACACAAGAGAAGCATTTACAAAGAATTACTATAGAAACGCAAATTGAAGGCATAAAAATCATCGATCCAATCTGAATTATTTATTTATGTTTGAACTTACAGAGGCTTTGACAACGAAGGACTTTGCAGAATGAGAGCCGCGGGTCAGGGAAATGGAACGGAGGACGGGAGATTGGATAGATTTCCGTGTACCAGAGAAGGAGTTGGGGAGAGTTAGGGTTTTAGAGAGAGGAGTGGCCATGGATTTGGCGGCGGCGATAGAGGAGATGAAAGAGGTAGAAGTTGCCGAGCAGGCCATTTTTTTTTTCCGGGGTGGAGGGAGCGGAGCAGAGCAGAGGGCTCCTTCTCTTGTAGTTGTACGTGGTGTCTGGGTGCGGGTAGCAGCAAGCAAGTATAAGCTGGAAAAATGATATGAGTGATTTGATAAAAACTAAAACCAAGTCATAGTATAGAGATGAGATGAGAGAGTAAACCCAAAGGAATAATAGATACTATTTATTATTATTATTATTATTATTATTATGTACATTGTGGACTGTACAGGGTAGGGCAAGTGGGTTACCCGTTCCATACATTTTGGGCCATCTGAAATGCAGAAAGTATTTAGAGGTGTGATAAAAATTATTTATTTTATTTATTTTATTTGTAATTTTTTTAAAATAATATTTTTTTTTATTTTTAAAAATTTATTTTTAATGTTATTATATTAAAATAATTTTAAAAATATATAAAAAAATTAATTTTATATAAAAAAAATAAAATTTAACCAACCTTTATTTGAGTCGCACTTTCAAACAAGGACGGTATATATAATGCGAGCAATGGTTCTTGTTGGTGTAAAATCTATTTTAAAAGTGTGTTTTTTATTAAGTTTAAAAAATATTTTTGAAAATTTTTAATTTTTTTAATTAATTTTTTTTTATTTAATTTTGAATTATTTTGATGTGCTGATATGAAAAATATATTTTAAAAAATAAAAAATTATTATTTTAATATATAAATAAAAAATATTTTAAAAAACAATTACTACCGTAATACATACACTATCTAATTTTGTCATCTCATCTTTCATATATTTAACTTTTTTTCATTTTATTCTCCCCTTTTTATTATTATTATTATTTAAAAACAAATTCAGATACTGTTAAACCAGTTTTCAACATCACGAAGCAAATAGTTCCCGAGCTTTTTATAAAACCCTAATTAAATAATAACGTAAAAAAAAAAAACCTCATTTATCAACCACCAGCCAAGGTAAGCTTTCAAAAATCTATTAAAAAATCATAAGCATGTTAAGCACAATAACTCCTGCTCAGAACAAAATAGAACATTACTGTATGATAAACACTCGTCTGTCAATTTTTATGGATTTGTTTTGGAAATAAAAACTATTACTTTTGTTTTTTCCTCTATTTCACAATTTATTGTACATATGTTAATGTTAATTATCAGGACTCTATGTAGTATGCACTTATAAAATATATTTATGTCCATCTATTTCTTACAAATCAAATTCTCACTTTATTTTTATTTTATATTTTACGCTCACATGATACCTCAAGGAAATTTTTAAGATTATTTTTTATTTAATTATATATTAATAAAAATAAATATTCATAAATTTTTGAAAAAATTAAATTTTACAGAGGAAAATGTATTTCTTAAGTTGAAATTCCATGTTTCTTATTTTTTTATTTTGAATTTTTTTAATTAACAACATTTTTTTTAACATGGTTAATCATCATTAAACACTCCAAAATGGGTGTCATGACGCAAGGCAAAAGAAAAAACATGGCCCAGGTCCAGCCAGTTTATGGACCCGAAACCAGCAACGTACAATTGGCACAACTCAAATGACCCAGTCCATGGTGCTAGGCCTGTCTCTGTTCTTCATGGGACAAGCCTCTAGTCCCAATTCTTCTGATTTCATCCAGATAGTAGCAGCTCTTGTTCTTCATCTCCAAGTCATTTTATCAAAATTTCTTGAGCCTTATCCACCACCATTTCCTCCACTCCCTTGAACCAAAGAAAAACACTAGCATTACCATCCCTCACAATCAGCCATGTAATGTAACCCGACACGATGCAAGACACACTCCTCCATTTCCTCTCCAACAACACCAGCAACAAATCCTCCCCATTTCCTTTTCCCAAACCACACAATTTTCCCTCATCGTCCTTCCATGATTATTTCTCCCCGCTTTCTTGCCCAAGAAACCTCCATTTTCCCTCTCTTTCCTTCAAAACAAACACCATTTCCCTTCCTCTTAAGCCCCTCAAAACACCAGAAATCCCCTCCATATCCTCACACCATACTCCTCCACCACCATCCAATTCTGAATTTCAAGAAAAAATGCTCTACCTTGACTCAATAGGCCTAGACATATTCTCCCTCATAAACAACCACCGTCCGATCATCCTCACAGCCTCCTTACCAAACATCAAATCCATCATTGATTTACTGACCTCCAAGAACTTCACTCCACGAGAGTTCCGCCGAATCATCTCCATGTGCCCGGAAATCCTCAACTCCACTCCTTCCACTATCACCCCAATCATCACCTTCCTACTCCGCGAAGCCCGCGTCAGCGGCTCCGATTTAAAACATGTCATAAACCGACGGCCCAGATTGCTCGTATCCAGCGTCAAGCATTGCTTGCGCCCCGCTCTCTATTTCCTAAAAAACATTGGCCTTGAAGAGGTAAAAAGACACACGTATCTACTGTCTTGTAGTGTTGAAACGAAACTTTTACCGAGAATCCAATACTTTGAGAAAATTGGGTTCTCTCATGAAGATGCTGTTTCCATCTTTAGGAGATTTCCACAGCTGTTTAATTTCAGCATTAAGAATAATATTGAGCCCAAGTTGAATTATTTTGTTGTGGAGATGGGAAGGGATCTGAAGGAATTAAAAGAATTTCCACAGTATTTTTCTTTTAGTTTAGAGAATAGAATTAAGCCTCGACATCAATGCTGTGTTGAGAAAGGTTTGTATTTTCCTCTACATACATTGTTAAAGACAAGAGAGGCGCAATTTGTAAGTAGGATTGATGCTTGTTGTAATTCTTCAGTTCCTTTGAGAAGTTCTCCTTTGTATTCTGTAAATTGTGACATTGATTCTTCTACCAGCACAGAGTAAATTTATATTTGTATGGTGGATGTATCCTTGGATTGCTGTGTGGCTAGATGGTGTCACTGCCGGTATGTTACTGTCAGCTGTGACAAAAATCGTCAATCCCATAGATTTTACGAAAGAAGGTGTTTGGCCGCCGTTTTCGATGAAAATATCAGAACTTTTCTGGCTGTGAATTTGCATCTTTATGTTATCTATGCCATTTAGTTTTTTCTATTAGGAGCCTTTTATTAGAATAAGTTTGATAAATGTAATGCAATTGAAATAGTGTCTTCTTTCTTACATTGCACATATAATCTAGTGTATTATACTGGACTAACCTTAATTTGCTTGTCAATCTACATGCTTGTGGCGACTTTGGCCTTTTCAATCTAGCTGTATGTTGTCAAATTTGAATTGCCAGTAAGCAATGTTATCAGGGGGTTTTTTTTTGGTATTGTATGCCTTGAAACTTAAGATGGAATCCCTATGAAATTTGAGTTCTTTGCTCTTTCTATATATAAAAAAAGAAAGAAGCAAGGTATGTGTCATGTCTGTGGAGAGAAAGGAGAGGACACTGGTATAGGAGTTGGTGGTAAACAATGAGAGGGCCTAGTTTTCACAGTTATGACTTTTCATTAGTTGTGTTTTTAGTTTTCAGCCATGGTAAGCGACTATGCTTTTGCAGCATGTGGTTTTTTTCAAGGAGAAAACTTGCGTGGTTATTTGTTGACATATGAGAGTTTTGTTGGACTTTCGCGGATGGTTTTCCCTTCAAGGTTTAGACTTCTTTACTTGTATGGCGTCGAGATAGGAATTCAATTTGTTAAATGACATGTTCTTTGCAGGGCCAAGGTGGATCGAGCTCTTTTCAGTTTGCAATTTAGTCGCCATGCATCTTGGCATTTCGAAATCGAAATCTACCCGTCTTTTGCACGAGTCCTAGGCAACTGGCTGCGCAGGATAACTTGATTTGCTATTTGTTCCGTTGATATGTTCCACTGATTATTCCTCCCAGGTATGGGTTTTTTGTGAGATAGAATCAGCCTGTTCCAGAACAAACCCTGAAGACACTTGGATCAGTGTTGCCGGTCCTTTGCCCCCATGGCATCACAACCCCTTCATGGCTTAACTCAAATCAATGCACGGCTGAGCTAACCAACGATGAGCCTGCTAATCGTCAGTGAATTCTCTCTTTCCTCCCCGTAATCCTCGTTCAACTGTGCCCACCCATCAAACCATAAGCAAAAAGAAATCGGTTCTAGCTGATTGAAACTGAATTGCCTCTGTTTTATTACGGGTAGTTGCTTGTTTAAGAAGAGGTTTCTTAGGTTGATGAGACTTTCGATTTGGCATAACTCCAAGCAATTGCCGCTTTAAAACTCCCATTCAATAGACAACGAAGCAGAACAATGTCACTGCATTCTTGAAGGCAAATGCTTTTGTTTCTGAAACAATACTTAGGAAACCGCCGACGTAATTAACGAGGGTGAATGCACATGAAGATGGTGAAAAAAACGTTAACTGATGATGCTTGTCAAGAAAGAAAAATGTAAAATTGTGACCAAATTAGCTAATTGTCAAATAACCTTGCCGAACAGTCATATACAAATTTTAAGCATCTAATTTTTAGTTAAGAGGGCTATTGATATTTTTGTGTTTTTATCGAACAGGACCACAAAAAAACTCTAACAAAAAAATTAAAGGATTATTTTAAAATTATTTATGAATTCTTATGTGTTTTTCCAACAATTTCATTTAATATCGAGTTGTAGACTCTTATGGTAAGATACAAATTCAATATTTAAAATTTTTTTTTTCTCTGAATTTTTTTTTAAAAATAAAAAATTAATTTTTCCCCAATTTAAAAAATATAAAAAAATATTTTTGTTTGTGTGTATACGACCAAATTCTAAAAATCTTCATACGTATTTTTATGAAGAATAAAAATTATTTTTTTTATTACACTTTGAAAAATATAAAAATTACTCAATAACTATCATAATCAGTTTATGATTATTCATTAGAATTCAGTCTACATTTCAAAAACACTAAAACATTATTTTATTTCTTGTAATATACAAGATTATGAACTTATACATAAAATATATTCTCGATATTAAATAAAAAATATAATTTTTTTATTTATATTTTAACTCTAAAATGGCTAGATTTGAACCCTAAAACTACAGTCCACTCTACTGTTATAAATCAACTTTAATAATTAGACAAATTAACAATTAAGAAACACAACATTAATTTAGTTTATATCAAACAAATAAACAATACAACTTATTTTAAATAAGACGTACTAGGGGTATTAATATCTTTTATTTGTGTAATTAGTTTTTTTATCCAGATTCTTAAATTAGTTAGAGTTTTTAATAATTAAAATATTAGGTAGCAATTTTGTATTTTAAGAATTTTTTATTTTCCTCCCATGTCACCATAAAAATTTTAGTATAAAAAGATTATTATCATGATGCCGTATAAAAAAATGATTATCATGACGCCGTCTATGTGCGATCCTCAGGATATATGTTTTTTCTTAAATAAAAAGGCTCACGAATTGCTCCACAAATGTCCAAGATTGTTAGAAAGACATCTCATAAGCTAGCTTAGCAAGATCCATAATGAAAGATTCTGTCACTCTTCGGGTACAAATTGTGAATTCCTCAACATGTTGCCAAAAATAAGAAATAAATAATTTCAAATCACATCCCCCAACGCTCAAAACACCAAAAAATCCCCAAGAGTTATGGGGTCAAAAAATAATAAAATACAAATATACGGTCCAAAATATAAAAGAAAGATAATTATCTTCCCTCCACCTAAATCCGAAACAAAAAATTCCCTCCTTCCCTCGGTTTCTGCTGTCTCTCTTAACCCCCACTTTCCCCACTCCTGCATTCTCTCTCTAAACACATTTTCTCTCTCTAGCCTTCAAATTAACTAATTATCTTTTTTACCAATCAAATAATTTCTTCTCTCTTTTACTCCGATTTTTTATTTTAGGTTTCATTTATTATGTCCGGCGGCGCTAAAGCCTCAACCAGACCGGCTGCGGCGCCGCCTCCATCAGGACCGATCCAGCCTCCTTTAACGCGGCAGCTTGCATTTGCTACGATGAAGCCATCGTTTGTTCCTCCTGATGATTATCACCGATTTTCTTCACCGAGTACTAGTAGAGTCACCGCCGACCGGGATGCCGAGGCTATTGTTGTGAGATCTCCTGTGCGTTTCAATTTCTCTCTGCTGTTATATTCGTATGGAGATATTCATGAACATTTGAATTTTTTTAATTAATTTTTGTGTTTTCATGCCGGTGTTTAATGTGTTTTTTAGGGATTGTATGTGTGAGTATTTGATGTCAATGAAAGTTAAATTGTGTTTTAAATGCGTTTTTTTTT
>Ga0307507_10012899_pt1 | contig 10246 bp, 9 predicted proteins | sample 7_EM_MG_FD_207223 | JGI IMG/M metagenome (GOLD analysis project Ga0307507, IMG submission 207223) | Populus trichocarpa ectomycorrhiza microbial communities from riparian zone in the Pacific Northwest, United States - 7_EM | ecosystem: Host-associated > Plants > Roots > Unclassified | place... | reverse complement strand
TACCAAGCGACCAAATATTAACTTGATGTCTTCCTCCTCCTCCTCACGCTTCGATTGAAAAACATCGAGAGGAAGAAGAACGTGCTGCGCAGTGCTCCGGGTCAACGATAAAGTTAACGAATAAGGCGGGAGAGCATCGGTGGAATCTGATGATTTCGCCGTGTTGATTGCCAGGGTGCGAACGTGTGCAGGCATTTGTCCAATCAGCTTGCAAGTTTCAAGTCGTGTGCCAAACTCCGATATGCACGTTTCTCTGGCACACGAGCACCTAAAGACATGAAGCTGATATTAGTGATATGGAGTCCCGTCTTTGCCAACGATGCCACACATTGCCTTGTTATAGCGACTTGAATTCACCATTCGCACATTCGAGCCCCACTCATGCCCGACAGCCGAAAACACCTATACGCTGCCTCTTGTAACCCTCCTCGCCGTGCTAAACGTCTGCCGGTCCCTGAATTACCCTTGGACCTCGCTCAGGAACACCCTGATATGTCGCTTCCTCGACCAATCCTACCCAAGAACCTATCTCACCCAATGAAACCAACCACAAACCCAGTTCTTTCCGACGAACATGCCGTGCCAGCCCAGCACGCCCCTGCGCCTTCGAAGCGGGGTCGCAAACCTGGACCCCTATCTCGTACTGCACGAGAAGCGCAGAGACGGCTTAACCATTCCATCATCGAGAAAGCAAGGCGCACCAAGATCAACGAGGCTTTAGCTACACTCAAGCAGCTCGTCCCGGCAGATTATGGCTACCCAAAGCCTCCTGCTGACGAGGACGACGAAGACGAAGACAATGAAGATGAGGAGTATCAACAGGGTACGAAGAAGCCAAAGTCGAAGAAGACAGGGAAGAAGGAGGAGAAAGAAAAGGAGTTCAAGCTCGAAATCCTTGTTAGGACCGTTACGTTCATGCAGGATCTCATCAAGCGAGTCGCTGTTCTGGAAGAAGGAGCTATCCCTCCTCAGCCTTGTCCTACCTGCGCAGGTCCAGGATCTGCAGACCCGAAGAAGCGGAAACGCTCCCACCTCGACGAAATCGGCGGTGAACCCCAATCCAACCAACGACCCCGCGAAACAAACCGTCCCCGTCGTTTAACCGAGTCTTCTTCCGGGGGATCTTCCTACCCCGATAACACAGTCCAACCACAGCGCACACCCCTAACCCAACCCCAAAGCGACGCTCGCCTCCCCTCCATCTCCTCCTGGCTCCCCATCTCCGTCATCGACCCATCCCTCCTCCCTCCTCCCCCGCCCCAGCGCACCCCACCCACTCCGCGCTCATACCTCCCCTCGCCCCCCTCATCTACGCACTTTGACCCCGTACGCACATCCCTCGTGCCCCCCGCGCTGAGTCTGGGCCCGATCGCTTTAGCTGCGCCAGGTCCAGCGACTGCTATGTCTAATACACGTCCCAGGGCGTCGTCCACCCTGTCAAGCGTTTCCACCCAGAGCAGAACGCCCGAAGACGAATCCGCTGCATCCCTCCTCCTGCAGATCAGCGCTTCGTCCCCACCGTTCAGGGCCCTATCCTCTTCATCGACATACGGTCTCCCGGATCCGAGCAAGTTCACGCTTCACGCTTCTGAAAGTGCGAATAAGTCGAAGCTGGGTGTTTTGAAGGCCCAGACACCGGGGTCGTTGTTGGGCTTGAATCATCATACTGGGAGTAGGAGTGGGAGTGAGAGTGGAAAGCAATAGGCTTCGTGGTGTAGGTGTTTGGGTTCTTATTTCTTGATTATCGAAGGACACTCGAAAAATTAAAATCAATCGGATTGATTGTAACATACTAAGTAAGATATGGTATGATATGTAGGTAGCTGGGTTAAAGCTAACACACTGGGCCGAACCCTCGGAAGAGGGAAGGTCATTGTAATGTATGCATCGAATTCGACTGGGTTCGACTGGTGACTGCATTTCCTTGGCTTTTCGTTGTGTGAGTGATACACTCTTGGTACAAGTTGCGAATGGGTGGATGGATAGTTTAAGTGATTACGGTCGTCGTACTGGATCCTGTGGAAGTACTGGCTAGGCTGTTAAATGCGATTCGCGAACGCAACAAAATATCTCCAATTAATGGAGTCTAGATCGTCAGTAATGAGCCCTCACCATCGCAGCCCTATCCGGGGTGTACAACCATTTTGCACCATTCACTTCGCAGAGAATACTTATGTAAATATGGCCAAGCTGCTGCTTGCCTTGACGGATAGGCGTTGTCAGCCTAGAGAATGTATCAATATTACTTGGGTGAGGAAGGCGGTGTAGCGCAGGCAAAAAGACGTACGCGTTGGAATTGACATATATTCGGAAACTTGACTCTCGCTTCCTTCATCCTCCTTAGCATTAAGATCGGAAGAGGAGAAACAAAGGAAACCCAGTTGTGATGTGGTGAGCGGAAATTGAGAGGTTGAGGTATCGTTGGAGATCTGGCGTATTCACAAGTGCTTGATCTCTTCCTTGGCATCTGCCCTACTGTTGGGATAATACAAGGGACTTTTAAAGGTGGAGGCAGTCGTTCCTGCGGTCGGCGGCCTGGCCTCCTCGCGTCGATGATTCGACCTAGAGTCTGTATACTAGCTGCAATGATCTAGGCAATTTTGCATATTCCTCCATGACTCGGGTGGGCGCGTGTAAATGGACAAAAGCTTGTCATATGTTTAGTCCTCAACTTCTTTCAACGGTGGCGTAGTCCGCAACTCACCTTGGTGACTTGTAGCTAGATGATCCGCTGAATGGGAGGGAGGTACGTGATAGTCTGACTTTCTTCTTCCAAGTTTGGTACTTGCCAAGGGGCTCCCGCCGGAGGATTCCGTGACCAGCACTCCCAAGACTTCAAGGCTTTTCGGCTCCACGGGGTCCATCAAGACCCCAGCCAAATTCGGCGGTGCCATCCATATTTGGTAACATCCTGATCACGCGGGAAAGACAAGGAACCTCACACTTCATTGAATTTATTCCACTCCCTCCTCTGTTTACATACGTTGTATTTTAGTAGGGGATGCATCCCTTCCAGAACTTGAAGATTTAGACACTTCTGATCCTGTCCTCTTCCTTCCAAGCTGTGACATATCCCATTCCCTCAAAGGTGCCTCAAAGGCATCACTATTGGGAATCCCATAATCCTCTCTGAATTTCATCATACTCTTGGAACTTACACCCATCTCCATTCCTTCAGCCAGGCTGATATGAACCTTTTCCAGGAGATCAAATGGGACAGGTGGGCTTTTCAAATTTTTATCTGTGTGGTGCAAAACCATATGTTGTGTGAAACAATATTTCCAGAATGTCAGGGGCTGTCCAGCTGGACCTAGATGACATAAGGGACAGTGGAGAGGAACATTGGTGCATGGAGCTGTTGTTTTAAATGTTGCTGCATTTAAATACTGCATGCCTTTGAGGTGATATTGGCAACTTGAAGTGGTTGTAAGTCTTGTTCCTTTCTGTATGAGCTGAGTTTCACATCCCTCTTCACCACACCAGCCACATGGATCAGCACCAACCTGTGTGTCCAGTCAGGTTAAAAGCATGTGTAAATTGAAACTAGACTTACTTCAATACCAGCATTAATTTTATCAGGGAGTTCATGATGGGAGAGAAGGATATGTTTTCAAATGTGTGTTCTCATGGTTCCAAGGCTCATTGTTTTATCACAGAGTTGGCATGCTACTTGTGATTTTGCATTTAAGTCAGTCTTTGGATTAGTGCTGGAGGGTGTTGATGAGTCAGAAGGGGTAGGGTCAGGCAGACAAAGTAGGGGGTTTTGTTTGTTGCATGTACAATATGGCAATCCTGGACCAGAAACCTTGGGCAGGGATTTTATCTGTGTCAGAATTTTTGTCTGGTTCCAGATTCAAATCATCCCAAGCTTCATCTAGTGTTTCCTTCAGGTTATTGTGAGAAATAGACCACATCGGTTTGTTGTTGGCATCATAGATGATTTCTGGTGACAAAGCATTGAAAAGTGCCCCAGATATCTGAGTTGTAAAGTGGCGCTGCATTATTGCTGTTTCGTTTTTGTGATGTTTTTGGATTTGAACATAGTTGCCACTCCATGACCATGAAAATTCCTCTGACTCAGGTTGTATATTGTCTGGTGGTACGAGATCCAATATCTGGACCATAATGGAGGTTGACCTTTGGCCCATGGCATATAGATCATCATCCTTAACTGAAGCAAGAAGTTTGGATGTGCCTTGTGTAAACCCTAAGACTTCAACAACAGCTAGGCAGATGGTTTTGTTAACATGAACTAGCACAGCACCAAGATCACCAGCTTTAATTTGATCCTCATCTTCAGATTCATCACAAATAACATTGAGATTTTGCATTTTTCGCAATGATGCCTCAATAGTCAAACCAGCAGCTCTCATTGGCCAACTAAGCACCTTTTTGCCATCAGCCCCACCTAGGATGGATGCAACCACATCTGGTTTGTATTCCATCTTGCCATTGATTTCCAAGTATTGGGAACGAACTATCTCTGTTGGTGGGGGGTTCAGAATGTCTGACTCTGCAATGACCTTTTCATTCTGTGCTAGCTGGTCAACACAATTGTGAGGATCAATTTCATCCATGAGGTTTTCAGTAATTGTGAAAGCCTGAACAAGGTTATCTTGTGTATCAAGGTCATCATCAGGGTTTGAGTTGATGTCCTCATTTCCAAAATGATCATCTTCTTTGGGGACATTTGATTCAGCTTCTGCAATGAGTTGTGCAGTTGCAATATCTAATAGACCCCCTTCAAGTGGATAGTCCTCATCAAGATCATCACGTTTTTTGGATTCCTCAAGGTCAGATGGACAGGTACCAATGTAAATCCCTCCAGGACACAGATGATCAAAGTCTGGTTTTGAAAACAGGTTATCAAAATTGGTTGGTTCCCAATGCAATTCTGCTTCCAAAAGCCTGCTTGCTTGATCCCGTCCTGTGAAATATTCCTTGCTGATATCAACATCACCAACCCTGACATTCCCTTGCCATGATTTTGGGTTGACATGATCAACACCATGGACATTAACTAGGTTGCGATGTACATGACCATGATCAAGCTCTGGATAGCACTGGAAAATTGCATTTATCTCAGCACCAATGCTAAGCTTTTGGGCCAGTTGGAGTGTGTCAAAGTTGCATGCATGATCCTGAGTACAGGCATGTGAGAAGACACCCTCTAGGCAGTCAGTTCCCTCAAGCAAAATGTAGTAGAGAGCATCTGGGTTAATTGTTTGGATGCATGCCAGTGTGAACATGACATTTTTGACAATTGCCTGAGAATCTGCAAGAAGTGCACTGGTCAAGAATCCTGTTCAGTGTTTTTGGTACAATGCTGTGATTAAATGGGCATATGTGGAAAGACTGCACATTTGCTCAGAAAGTGACATTTCAACTTTGGTGAAGACATTGAGAAAGAATCCCAAGACATCTGCAAGAAATATAACACGCTTTATTCATGCATTGAGTGAAGGAACCTTGAGGACTTCTTGCTCACTGACTTTGGCCAAGCTTGAAACCAAATTTACTGCTTTAGGTACATTTTGCTTGTCTGCTGGGTCCAGCAATGATTGAGCTGCTTTAGCTGTCATTGGATAACACATCAAGGTTTGCAAAGCATCTTGTGATGTGAGGGATGTCCCATCAACTTGGATCCCACCTTTTGATTGAATAAGGGTGGAAAAACATTTTATAATGTGTTTTGGATCAGAGGTTGTGAGAAGACCATATGTGTCAGTGTATAGATTCAATCCAGGAAGAAGGTAAAGAATCTTGCCCATGGGTGAGTGTTGGTCAAGCAGTTGACAGAGACCTAATGTTGCTCACAATTTGCGGAAGGAGGATTCCCCATCTGTTGCAAGAGTAAAGATAGGGCCATGGTGTGCTTCACCCTCTGGATGATCTCGATAAGCATTGATAAATGAGCCTACCCATTCTGCCAGTTGATCACCTGTCTCTGTTTTACAAGATGGCAAGAGGACAAGGGGAACAGGGTAATAATCTTTGGTATCTGTGATTGGTGCTATTGCAAGCACTGTTCCATCCTTCCCCTGATGACACACCTCATCATCAAGGACACATTTGACATATTCAATGTCACCTACAACATCAACTGTCTTTTTGATGTCCTGTGAGTGCTCGCGACAGAGTCCAAGTAGACAATTTTGACCCAGATCAAAGCGAATGACTTCCTCAAGTGCAACTCCATCTATCATTACAACTTGACCAAGCCTAGGATCACTGGGTGGTAGTCAAGTGCCTAAGAAGGAGGTGACATTGAGATTAAATTCTGTTGTATCAGGGACACCTGAGGAAATGACTATGTCTGGGACTTTCTTGTGCTTCCTAAGAGTGGTAAGCGATGGGTATCCCTCTGCTACCTGGAGGGTATAGAGAAGCTGTGGACCACCAAGTGCCTTTATGAGGAAGGCAATATCAAATTCACGCTGTGTCCAACCAGATCTTGGTGTATATGTTCCAGATATGGCAGCCTGCAGTTTATCACAGATTGCCTCAGCACCTGCACCATGCCTTAGTGCAACACTAAGAATCCTAGAAACACCTGCAATCCTGTTTTTTGAAATCATTACAACCACACACTGATAGTCATTTGTCCTTTTTTTCAATCTACTTGCTTTGCGCCTAGAATTTAGAAGCTGATAAAGAGGTTGGTAAGTATACCCTACTGCTTTCAGAAATTGAACAAACCTTTAAATGAAGGTCATCAACCTTCTTCTGTGATTTCACCAAAAGCTGTGTCAGTTGTTGCTGGTTGAGGTATTTCCAAGGGGTATGTGGCTTTGCTTCATGATGTGCACAGCTGATGAACCTTTGAAGGTCGTCTGAATTTAGAAGAGAAAAACACGAATCACAAGATCCCTGATTTCTCTCTTTCTCTGAAAATAGGGAGCCCAGACAGTCATCTTGAGATTGGATGACAACAAATTTGTTTTCTTTAAATCCAATAAGGTTCCATGGCAAAGAGTTGTTGTCATGCATATGATATGCATAGGACTCCCAAACTGATCCTGGAGTCCACTCCACAGGTTGACCTCTGCAGGGAATATCATCTAGGATTGTTTTGCTATTCTCAGCATCATCAACAACCCCAAAGTCTAGATTGTTGGGGTTATAATCATTGAATGGGTCATTTTCTAAAGGATAAAATTGATTTGGTGGGGATGATGGTGGAGATGATGGTGGGAGGTCCTGGTCCTGGTATTTTGTAGCACCATGAACATCTTCAACCATTAAGCTTGAAAAAGAAGCATGGGGAGTTAATCCAGTGGTTGGTGTGATGGCTTGGTCTTGTTCATTTTCATTTGAGGCCAAAGTCTGTTTTGAGGACTGTGAAGGTAAGGCTAAACATGACAAATCTGCAAGACCTAGTGTAAAAGATTTCAGAAGAAATATAAAATTGAAAGTTAAATCATATAGCTCACTTTGAGGACAAAAGGATGGACTCAGCTGTGCTAGTGCATGTGCAGTTTGGGCAAGTTCTGCATTCTGGTTCTGCCTCCGCATGCTGATCTTGGCTTTCTTGTCACATACAGCAGCCTGTTGGTGATGAGAAAGGTGTCCTGAAATTACATGCACCTGACATATATTACATTTGTACTGTTTCTTTTCTGGTTTCTGGATCAACAAAGATAGGAAGATGTCTGGAAGACCCATCTGCATCAAAAAACTCAAATGGTTCAGCTCCTGGCTTAAGGATCCAAGATGTTGTCTTTGGAGGCATGGGGAAGAAGAAGGTACAGTGAAACTACGAAGACACAAAACAATCGACATTATTGATGAGATCACAATGAGAACAAATACAGGTGTACGCAGTACATCGAGCTGAGTCATGGCTACCAAATATGGATGGCACTCCCAAATTTGGCTGGGGTCTTGATGGACCCTGTGGAGCTGAAAAGCCTTGAAGTCTTGGGAGTGCTGGTCATGGAATCCTCCAGTGGGAGCCCCTTGGTACTTGCCTAAATAATGTGAACTCTGGTGTAAAATTTTGAAGGTACACTTTTTCCAGTACAGATTCTAAGTTCAGATTATAAATTGTCCCAGTGCCAGTTCCAACTTGAGGGTTCAGGTATCATAGTTGTGGGAATATAAATGGAAAAAGCAAAAAAATCCCAAAAAGGAAAGAAGAAAAAAAAAAAAAAAGGATTTTCTTAGATTTATTAGCACTGTGACACTTTCCAATGTAAATAAAAACTATGTAGATTCATTGGCATCCTGAGCATTAACCACTGCACAGGAAAGAGAACGGTGTCTGCTATCTTTCCCTTTACATTCCTTTGATTTACATGAAGCACAGGCATTTTTGCACAGATCCTTTCTGATCCTTCCTTTACACCCTTCAATCTCACATTTCCAGCATCTCTTTGCAGCACGTTTTGTGACAGTGTCCTGCTTAGATTTTTCATTTTTCTTCTTGGTGTTTGATGTTTCTGTCTGCCCTGAGTTATAACTTCCACTGGGCAATATACTTGGTCCTGCAATGGAATTATCCTCAAGTGGGAACTGGATATCAAAAAGAAGCTCAGGGTCTTGATCAGTGGAATGGAGGCTAATTAGTTGTTTTCCTGATGTTGGTTGCTGGGTGACTGGCAAAGTCATTGGATGATATATCTGTGAAGCTGTATTTCTTTCAGGGTTGTGAATCTGAGCTTCAATTCCTTTGAGCTGAGAACTGGTCTGGGATTGTGTGGCAAGATGTGCAATACTTGTCTGCCAGACAGTATAATATGCTGTTAGATGTTCTTCAAGCTAGAAGTATAATTTCTAAGAAATATTTTGACATTAAATTAAGAAAGATTCTCACCTTGTAAAATATAGTTTTACCATCAGCATAATCATGGTTCCAAATTTGAACACCAATCTTCCAGTCAGGTTCCTGTTTATCCTGATTGAAGTATGGATTTGTTTGAATCAGGTGAGAGAATAACTGCTTTTCAGGAACAGTATGAACAATAATGACTGCAAACTGTGTTTGTTGTCACTGAGCAAGAAATTGATGCAGTGTTTTTGAGGTGACTCCAGGAATATAAGGCTTTAGTACAGTGTGGAAGGAATTGGCAAAATTCCTGAGACTTCTGATGTATCCACATAGAGTGAGCCATTAGTCCAACCTTGAATCCTGTAGGAAAGTGGAACATGAATTCTAGTTTTCTCAATCATTGTTTGAAGTTCATCATAAAGCCAAATATCATCATGTCCAATAAATCTATGTCCAGTTTGGTTCTTGGTTCCAACATGGAGATTATGGTGAAGTTGGAAATCAGCCAGTCTGTTGAGAGCATTACAAGCTGAAATGATATAATCTGGAAAACAAGCCTGAATAGAATGATGAACACCTCCTTCAGTGAAATTTGTGCCTCTGATACACCACCATATAGGTAATCCATTCTCCTTTCTATCAAGGCCAACCTGATAGTAAAGTGGGATTCCAGGGGGATCTGAAAGGTATCCAGCTTGAATTGTTTTCAAGATATTTTGTGCACTCTTCCAGGCAGCTGGTGAAAATAGAGGTTGTCCAGTTATAGAGTCTTTCAACAGCCCATATACTTTGAAGATATTTTCAACCAAATTATAAAGCTGTTCTGGAGGTGGTATATACCATTGAACAAGTTTCCACAGTGACTTGGGCTGGCATTTCAATTTCTCATTCCATGACGACCCTTCAGATTTCAACCAAGCCTCAACTAATGCACAATCTTCTTCATTGAGTAAGAAAATTGCATCACACATTGCTCTTGCAAATTGTAGACACAGTCCATGACTTTTAGAAATTGATATTCTATCAAAGATGTGCCATGGATCCAGAAGGACTCTGCTGTGGATAGGCCCAGCACTTGACATTGGATTATTGCATAGATCAGTCAGTAATTTATTGCCAATTTGAGTACTGATAGGATCTTTTTCTGCATCCTGAGCTGATTTTTCTGGGAGGGTATCATGATCAACTTCAAGATCAGCATCAGCAGTCCAGGAGTTGTCAGTGAGACTTGGATTTTCAGCATCCAGTTGTATAGCATTTATTGGTGTGTCTAAAGCAACAGTTTCTTGGGTTGCTTCATCACTTTCAACTTCTTGAATGACTGAAACATGTACTTGTTTTCTTTTACGAACAAGTCTAAAAGGTGGTGGTCCAAAGTCTTTGAGTGCCTGGTTTTTGTGACTCTCAATGATTGCCCCTGGGACAGAAACCTTTTGAACCTCAATTGCAACTAGTTTGTCAGAAGTGTGGAGGGCA
>Ga0307507_10012898_pt1 | contig 10247 bp, 10 predicted proteins | sample 7_EM_MG_FD_207223 | JGI IMG/M metagenome (GOLD analysis project Ga0307507, IMG submission 207223) | Populus trichocarpa ectomycorrhiza microbial communities from riparian zone in the Pacific Northwest, United States - 7_EM | ecosystem: Host-associated > Plants > Roots > Unclassified | place... | reverse complement strand
TTGGCGTTGTGTTTTTCCAGGTATTGCATGATGGCGTGCTTCAGCTCGGCGACGCTTTTGAAGGCGCCGCGTCGAATGCGGTTTCGGGTGATCTCGGCGAAGAAGCGTTCGACCATGTTGAGCCAGGACGCCGAGGTGGGTGTGAAGTGCAAACGGAAGCGTGGATGCATCTTGAGCCAGCGTTTGACGGCGGGCGTTTTATGCGTGGCATAGTTGTCGACGATGAGATGCAGAGCGAGACCGGCGGGGGTCCTCTGATCGATCAGCTTGAGAAAGCGCAGAAACTCACGATGCCGGTGGCGTGGCATGCAGGTTCCGATGACGCTGCCGTCCAGCATGTTGAGCGCGGCAAACAGCGTCGTGGTGCCGTTGCGCTTGTAGTCGTGGGTCATGGTGCCGGCGCGACCCTTCTTCATAGGCAGGCCGGGCTGGGTACGGTCGAGGGCTTGAATTTGGCTCTTTTCATCGACGCAGAGAACCAGCGCTTTGTCCGGGGGATTGAGATAGAGCCCAACCACATCCACGACCTTGACGGCAAAGTTCTTGTCGCGCGAGATCTTGAACGTCTTGACGAGATGCGGCTTCAGCCCGTGCGAAGCCCAGATCCGCTGGACGCTGCGCAGGGAGATGCCGGCCGCGGCCGCCATGCTGCGACCGCTCCATTGGGTCGCGTTCGGCGGTTTCTCGTGCAGCGTCATCTGCACCACTCGCTTGATCGTCTCGGGCGACAGCGGCTTGACGCGCGAGGGCCGGGTCGCATCCTTCAAAAGCCCCTCGACACCCTCGGCCATATGGCGCCGGCGCCAACGTCGAACCGTCAGCAGGCTCTTGCCTACCGCCGCCGCAATTGCTTCCGCCGTCAGTCCATCGTTTGCCAAAAGCACGATCTGCGCTCTCCAAACCACCTTCTGGGGCGTGTTCCGGTCCCTGACCAGTCGCTCCAATCGCTCGCGATCAGCGCCGCCGATCGAAATTCGTTCGATTTTCCTCATCGGCCCAGATTCGCAAATCTGAGCTCATTTGTGAATCGTCCGTCAGCGTCGGGACACTAGCGAAGACATGAGACGCTGACATCGCCCCGCCTGAAGTCGCCGACTTAAAGCGCGTGAATTGCTCGCGTGGCGATGGTTACGCACGGACATGAGGAGCATCCGGATCTGCCGTGGGCTGGCAACCAATCCTGCCCGTGTGTCGCCGACGGCGACGCGCGACTGATGGACACGCAGGACAGCGCTCACGCAACGCCACCGCACAAAATCGCAGTCTAGCGCACAAAAGCGTAGCCTGGTGCCCAGGGCGAGCTGCATCAATCGCGCGATATCAATGACTTAGGAAAGAGTGGGAGTATGGATCCTTCCACACGATCATTACGCTTTCCAGGAAAAGTCTCCCACCAGCGCGCCGAATCCTACTTCCCAGCGTGCGCTCCCGCGCACATCGCGCCAGACAACTGATTAGTTTTCAGTTTTTTCCCCATCCTGCCAGGCCGGGCCTTGTGGCTTAGCCTATGATCCGCGAAGCAGAGCTGACGTTCAGGCTTCCAGCGTTGCCGAGGCGGTCATGCGGCCTGTCTGCTCAAAGCCGAACCGGATGTAGAATCGGCTGAGCCGGTAGCGCTGCTCGCCCATCGGTGTGATGGTGACCGAGACCGCCGAGCAGCCCTGCGCACGGCACCAGGCTTTGGCGTGCTCGACGAGGCGCCGTGCCAAGCCGCGGTGGCGGTGCTCCGGCAGAACATAGAGATCACCGATCTCGCCGAGACGGCCCCATTCAACGTAGAGCAAGGTCGAGACGGTGACGACGGCTTGGGCCGCGCCCCCCTCAACCGCAAGCGCACACCAGCAGGAGGCATCGGCGAGCATCCGGTCGAGATTCTGTGCGATGCGCGCCGGCGGCGTGGCGAAGCCTTCCTCGCGAAAGAATCGTACCAGCAGCTCGACCGCGGCATCGCGGGTCTCGGCGGTCACCGCCTGGATTTCGCCCCGCATGGCCCTACCCCGTGGCAAGGATCATGGGGCTCTCCGGCGCATGGCAGACGGCCTCTATGCGATGACCGTCGGGATCCAGCACGAAGGCGCCGTAATAGTCGGCATGATAATGCGGTCGCAGCCCGGGCACGCCGTCGTCGCGGCCTCCGGCGGAAAGAGCTGACGCATGAAAGGCGTCGACCGCCGCGCGGTCGTGAGCGCGAAAGCAGAGATGTGCGCCCGGAATGGGGGTCTTCACATCGGCTTCGCCGGTAATGGTGAATTCTACGCCGGGCGAGCCCGGCGCTGCGCCATAATCAGAACCGCGGCCCCCGCCGAAATCGACGGTTCGTACGAGCCCGAGAGGACGCAGCGCCGCGTCATAGAAGCGGCGACTGCGATCGATGTCGCTAACACCCAGCGAAACATGATCGAGCATTGCATTCTCGCTTGGACAAGCGCGTTCGCGGTTCTAGCAAACCTCCGACCGACAACTGATCACGCCTGTTCAAATTGCTGCTACCGAACCAGCATCAGGACAGCGGCCAACGAGCCGCCGATCATGTGGCTGCGCAGCACCTCGATCTTCATGGCGGAGCTGTTCGGAATCCTGGCCAACACCAGCGCGCCCGGCGCCAGCGCGGCGATGATCAGCACTGCATGAATAATCGGCTCTCTCGCGCACCCCGCTGTCACGTTTCAGCCTCCCGGCGTGTCTTGTTCTTCAGACACCGATTGGCGGAGGTTTGCATGAACGCGACAGGCACGACAGGTAATCTCGCCGCTTACGATATTGTGATCATGGGTGCCGGCTATGCTGGGCTGATGGCCGCTCTCAGACTCCGACAAAAAGGCCAACCACCGCGCATCGGCATCATCAATGGTTCCGACGCGTTTCTGGAACGCGCGAGGCTGCAGGAGAATATCGTGGCGCCGGTCGCACCGCGGATTCCGTCGATTTCCGCCTTCCTCGAGGGCACTGGCATCGAATTCCTTTGCGGCGAAGTTGCTTCGCTGGATGCCGACCGCCGCTGCATTCGGATCGTGTCCGGCACGCAAACGCGGCAAATCACCTTCGATGAGGCCATCTACGCGTTGGGCTCGCGCGTCGACGTCGACGCCGTACCAGGCGCCGCCGAGCATGCCTATCGCCTGGAGGCGGCCGAGGGCCCACGTTCACCGTCGGCGCTGCGGTCGAGATTGCAGGACAATGCCGGCCGGGCGATGCGCGTCATTACGGTGGGCGGAGCCGAAACCGCGATCGAGGTCGCCGGCGAAATCAAGACCGCCTGGCCGAACGTGGAGATGACCATGATCTCATGCTCACGATGCGGCGATTTCAAGGGAGCGCGTGTGAAACGCGCCGTGCGTTCGGAGCTAGGACGGTTGGGCGTGTCAATGATCGACGGGGAGACTGTCGCCGAGGTACAATGGGATCAGGTCGTGACCGACAACGGTCGAAACGTTCCCTTCGATATCTGCGTGTGGTCGGGCGGATTGCGCTCGGCGCCGCTCGCCAGTGGCGCCGGCCTCGCCACCGACCCGCACAGCCGAATCTGGGTAGATGCCAATCTGCGGGCGATTTCTCATCCGCATATCATTGCTGTCGGAGACGCCGCCCATCCGATCGCGCCGACCGGTGCGCCCTATCGATTGTCCGCGTTCGTTGCGATCACATCGGGTGCCTACGCCGCGGATGCGATCCTGGCGCAGAGGGCGAAACGGAAGCTCGCGCCGTTCAGCTTCTCCACCTTCGGCCAGGGCATTGCCATCGGCCGTGGCGGCGTGGGATTTCCCAGCTATCCCGACGACAAGCAAGGGTGGTTCGTCCTCACCGGTGGAACGGCACGCGTGGTCCGTAATTTCTTCGTGTGGTTCATCTGTTATGCGCTCAAACTCGAGCGCAGAATGCCGGGTTTCTTTTTCTGGCCCGGCCGGCGGCGAGTATCGTGGCACCAGGCGGATCAGGCGGTACAACAGGTCCGGACGGCACAAAAGGTGCGGACCGCATGACGCTTGATCGAACCTTCGCCGAGCTGCGTCCTGCCATGTTCGCGCTGGCCTACCGGATCACCGGCAACCGCGCCGACGCCGAGGAGATCGTGCAGGACGCCTTCGTGCGTCTGCACGACGCCGAGCCGAAAGATGCAGTGCGCTCGCTCAAGGCCTATCTCGCGACCATCACGGCGCGGCTCAGCTTCAATCGGCTGCGCGATCAACGCGCGCGCCGCGAATCCTACATCGGAGAATGGTTGCCGGAGCCGTTGGTGACGGCGGACGAACCAGCCGCGCGCGCCGAGGATGTTTCGTTCGCCCTGCTCGTGGTGCTCGAGCGCCTGTCGCCGGTTGAGCGCGTCGTGTTCGTGCTGCGCAATGCGTTCGACCTTCCCTTCGAGGAGATCGCCCCGGTGGTCGGGCGCGACGTCGTCGGATGCCGCAAGATATTCAGCCGCGCCCGCGCGCGGGTCACCGAGGAGCGGCCGCGCTTCACGGTGGACCGGGCGCGCCACCGTGCCTTGATGCAAAGCTTCTTCGAGGCGGCGCGCGGCCAGGACATCGAAAAGCTGCTGTTGCTGCTGGACGACCGTGCCGTGCTGCATGGCGACGGCGGCGGCAAGGCCTTTGCCACCAAGAGGCCGGTCGTCGGCGGCCTCGCCGTCGCGCGATTCCTGATCGCCGTGATCCGGACAATGCCACCTGAAACGACGGTCGAGGAGATGGAGCTCAATGGCGCAGCCGGGCTAGTGGTGAAGGCGGCCGGACGAGTCGTGGTGGCGATCATGATCGACACCGACGGGGAATGCATCCGTTCGGTGTTCGGCGTCTCCAATCCGGACAAGCTCGAAGCCATCGCGCGCGTTGCAGGCGGCGGCGCATTTGATCGCCAGCGTGATGACAGGATCGATCTAGCTCCAGTCCGCACACTTTCGAACCCACCACGCGGCCGATCCCGGTGACGGTCGGCAACTTTAACGCAAAAGGAGCGCCCTATGGACCCGAGATTGGCCATCACGATTGCGGAAATTGCCGTTCTGATCATCTGCGCGGTAGTCGCAATCTGGTACTTCGTTCGCCGTGTTAACGCGCGGCCTCGCATCGAAGCCTCTGATCCGGTTGCCTCTCATCGTGCCGGCGTTGGGGGCGGCGGGACAGGCGTTGCAAAATATCATCCCCTACTGGTCGTCATGCACTGGTTCGTCGCCTTCGCCATGGCCCAGCTTTTGATCCGCGGCGCGCTGATCATGGTGCACATACCCAACAGCGATCCGGCAAAGATCGGCGCGCTTCGCGCGCATATGCTTGCCGGCATCCTGGTTCTAACGATCATGACGGCGCGCCTTGTCCTGCGCAATACGACGAGACTTCCCACACCTGCATCACCGGGCAACGCGTACCTGAACCGGCTCAAGAAAATGGTTTGGCCGCTTCTCTATATGTGCGTGTTCTGCCAGGCGTTGGCCGGCCTCGGCATGGCGGTCCAGGCCGGCCTGCCGGAGATCCTATTCGGCGGAAGCCGCGCGTTGCCGGCCGACTTTTGGGTGTACCCGCTCCGCAGCGTCCATTACGTCTTCTCCCGCCTCCTGATGGGTCTGATCGCCGTCCACGTCGCAGGCGCCGCCTACCATACCCTGATCCTTCGTGACGGGCTGCTCCGCCGCATGAGCTTTGGGCGCCGCGAGCGGCTACATTCCGAACCCAATCGGACGCCGGTTCCGAAGGCGCGGTGACGAAATTTCCTGGCCTCCATGAAGCGCATCCCTGATCGATGTAGCCCTTCAGACGTAGCGGGCGATTGCCATGGCGAATATCGAAATCAAGAGTAGCGCCACAGTCGCGCGAGCCGTTATGACGACCCGGCGATCAAGTTTCGAGGTGCGACGCTTCCTCGCGCCCCGCACCGGTGCCAAGACCGCCAGCGCTCACCCGAAGCAGCACGACCGCCAATCGGCGCTGCGGCGCGGATTGACAGTCTTTATCTGGGCCTCTCGCTGCACTTCCCCAAGGCGCAGGCAGGCTGTTCTGGCCAGTGGCCACCGGAACCCTGCGCTTCGTCGTGGCGCTCGGCGGCAGTTGGCTGGCGTTGCACGCGACCGGTTCGCTCAGCGCCTTCTTTGCCGCTGTTGCCGAGGCATTGCTGATCTACGGCATGGTATTGTTCGGTGCGGTGCGGGGCGCGGCCTGGTCACGCTGAGGTAGCGATGGTTGACCGGCACGGGGGGAGCGACGCCTATCGGCACGACAAGCGGTGGATTTGCCAAAATATGGCGCCCTCGCATAACGCCTTTCCTCGGCTCAGACTATTGCGACCTCACGAGGTGACAGGCGGACATGTGCCCACGCCCCCGCTTTCCCCGCGCCGCGCGGCTTAAGAAAAGGGACTTCATCGGCGCATATCGGCTCGGCCATGCCGCATATCCGGCCGATCGCTTCCGCTCGCCCAAAGTGACCGTATTCGTGGCGATGCTGACGGAGGCGCACAAGCGCATGGCGCGAACCAAGCTGAAAGGCCGTAGAACCTGGCCGTTCTGGCTGTCCTGCGGCACTGTCAATCGGCGTTCAAATCTCGCTCTGCTCGTTGCCTCTTTCGCTCGCGGCGTTACGACCGACGAAGCCGCGGTTCGCGCGGCAATTGCTTCGCCCTGGTCCAACGGGCAGACCGAGGGGGGCAGATCACCCGCCTCAAACTCGTCAGGCGGCAAATGTCCGGCCGCGGCGATATCGACCTCCTTCAGGCGCCGCTCATGGGCGCTCAATGAAACGACCTGCGGATCAGAGCCAATATTGCAGGCCGAATGACACTCGGTTGAAGAAAGTGGGAGTAAAAGGGAAAAAAAACCGAGGAAGATCAAAGCCTGATTTTAGACATGGTGCCCAGGGGCGGAATCGAACCACCGACACTGCGATTTTCAGTCGCATGCTCTACCAACTGAGCTACCTGGGCGTCTCGCGAAGGCCCAAAAGGCCTGTCGAGCGGGCGGTTTATAGTGGGCTCGAGCGGCCCTGTCCACCTGCTTCGCCCGACTTCGGCACATAACATGGCCGCGCTTGGGGTTCGGCCCGCTTGGGCTTAGCTCGTTCAGGCTAAAGGGGTTTTCCGGTCGGCTGAAATGGGGACCGCGAGCGGCGGGGCGCGCGGCAAATGACGCCTTGTATCGCCGCAATCAATTCGCGCGAATCACGCTCAATCGGCGTCATCCGGCTCGTCGTCGCGGGCCGGAATCACATAGGACCCCGACAGCCAGCGGTTCAGGTCGACGTCCCGGCAGCGCGGCGAGCAGAACGGCCGCGTGTCCTCGGCGGCTGGCTGGCCGCAGATCGGGCAGCGCTTGCCCTTGCCCGGCCGGTCGTTGGCCGGCTTCGGGTCAGATGGCGGTGGCATTCAACCAGCCGAAACGGATCGGGAAGCCCTCGCCCCCGAGCAGGGTGACGGATTCATAAAGCGGCAGGCCCACCACATTGCTGTAGGAGCCGACCATCTTGACCACGAAGGAGCCGGCAATCCCCTGCACCGCGTAGCCGCCGGCCTTGCCGCGCCATTCGCCGGAGCCGATATAGGCTTGGATGTCGTCCTCGCTGAGGCGCTTGAAGCGCACGCGGGTCTCCACCAGGCGCTGGCGAAAGGTCTCCCGCGCCGTCACCAGACAGATCGCGGTGTAGACCCGGTGGTTGCGGCCCGAGAGCAGGCGCAGGCACTGCGAGGCTTCATCGACCAGATTGGCCTTGGGCAGGATGCGGCGGCCGACCGCAACCACGGTATCGGCGGCCAGGATGAAGGCGCCGCGCAGTTCGTCGTCGAGCTGCACCGATTTGAGCGCGGCGTCCGCCTTGGCACGCGCCAGCCTGTTGGCGCAGGCGCGCGGCAGTTCGCCCCGCCGCGGGGTCTCGTCGACGTCGGCGGGCCGCAGCGCATCGGGCTCGATGCCGGCCTGATTGAGCAGCGCCAGCCGGCGCGGCGAGCCGGAAGCAAGGACGAGTTTGGGGCGGCCTAGCATGAGGTTGTTTTCGTGGAAAATTTCGTAAGCCTGCGGGAATGCGCGCGGAAACTATCGGAAGGGCTTGGGTTTCACAACCCGGCAGCGGCGCTTTGTGGCCGCACCGGGACAGCACGATGATCCGTGTGGTAACGGCCCTTGTCACCGAACTGCAACATGGCGGCCAGGAGGTGCTGCGAAGCGGTGAGCCAGATCCCGCGACACGAGATGATCGGGGCTGGAGCTGGCTTCAGCCGCTCGCAGCACCGACATTGGCGAAGCGCTTGCGGATGCGCGCGAGCAGCGTGTCGCAGACCTCGCGATAGGCCGACAGCTTCTGCTCCCGGTTGCCCTCGGCGCCGGTCGGATCGTGGGTTGGCCAGTACTCGACCTCGGCAGCCGACGTCCGTGTCAACTCGAGCGCCTTGTGATGGGCCTCCGGCGCCAGCGTGATGATGAGGTCGAAATTGAGTCCTTCCCAATCCTCGAGCTCATCGAAGGTGATCGGCTTGTGCCTGGAAATGTCCTGACCGAGTTCGGCCATGACGGACACCGCGAACGGATCGAGCTCGCCTTTCCTGACGCCGGCGGACCTCACGTAAAGCGCTTTCGGAAACATCTGCTGCAGCAGGCTTTCGGCCATCGGCGAGCGCACGCTGTTGAGGCCGCAGGCAAACAGCACCGACTGCGGGCTGCGCGTGCGCGGAGCCGCCGCCATCACGCTTTCTTTTTGGCGCGCATGATCACAGCGCAAACGCAGCGCGTTTGTCGCGAAGAAAACCGCTGCACACTTTTCCGGGCCATGCTTACCCCTTCCAGTGCAGCACGGTGATCAGGGTGAACAGCCGGCGCGCGGTTTCGAAATCGATCCGCACCTTGCCTTTCAGCCGCTCCTGCAGCGTGCGCGAACCCTCGTCATGGATGCCGCGGCGGCCCATGTCGATCGCCTCGATCTTGTCCGGCGTCGCGGTGCGGATCGCCTGGTAATAGCTGTCGCAGATCATGAAATAGTCCTTCACGATCCCGCGGAACGGCGACAGCGACAGCAGGTGCGCGACCACGGGCGTGCCGTCCTCGCGGCGGATGTCGAACATCAGGCGGTTGCCGGTGATGCCGATATGCACGGCGAACGGGCCTTGTCCGCCGGCGCCTTCCGGCGCGAACAGGTTCTGCTCGATCAGGTCGTAGATCGCGATCGCGCGTTCATGCTCGATATCCGGTCCGGAACGCCCGATCGATTCCTCATCGAGCGTCACCGCAATGATACGGTTATTCGACTGATCCTGTTCGGGCGGCTTGCTCATGGCAGATTGAGGCGCATCCCCACCGAGCGCGAATGGGCTTCCAGACCCTCGGCCCGGCCGAGCGTGATTGCCGCGGGCCCCAGCGCGCGCAACTGGTCCGGCCCGCATTTCAGAATCGACGTTCGCTTCATGAAGTCAAGTACGCCGAGCCCCGACGAGAACCGCGCCGACCGCGCGGTCGGCAGGACATGGTTGGAGCCGCCGACATAGTCGCCGATCGCCTCCGGCGTATGGGCGCCCAGAAAGATCGCTCCGGCGTTGCGGATCTGCGCCGCGAGCGCCTCGGGATCCGCGGTCATGATCTCCAGATGCTCGGCCGCGATCGCGTTGGCGAGCGGCACGGCGTCAGTCAAGGTCTTGACCAGGATGATCGCGCCAAAATCGTTCCAGGAGGCGGCAGCAATGGTCGCGCGCGGCAGCGTCGCCAGTTGCGATTGCACGGCAGTCTCAACCTCGGAGGCGAGCCGGGGCGAGTCGGTGATCAGGATCGACTGCGCGCTCGCATCATGCTCGGCCTGCGCCAGCAGATCGGCGGCGATCCAGCCGGCATTGCCGGTGTCGTCCGATATCACGAGCACCTCGGAAGGACCGGCGATCATGTCGATGCCGACCTTGCCGAACACCAGCCGCTTGGCCGCCGCCACATAGGCGTTGCCGGGGCCGACGATCTTGGCCACCGGCATGATGGTCGCGGTGCCATGGGCCAGCGCGGCGACCGCCTGCGCCCCGCCGATGCGGTAGATTTCAGAGACACCGCCGAGACGGGCGGCCGCGAGCACCAGCGGGTTGAGCTTGCCGTCGGGCGCCGGCACCACCATCACCAGCCGCGGCACGCCGGCGACCTTGGCCGGCAGCGCGTTCATCAGCACCGAGGACGGATAGGCCGCGGTGCCACCGGGCACATAGAGGCCGGCCGATTCGATCGCACTCCAGCGCCAGCCCAGTTCCACGCCGAGGGGATCGGTAAAGCGCTCGTCCTTGGGCAATTGCCGGCGATGAAACAC
>Ga0307507_10012897_pt1 | contig 10247 bp, 6 predicted proteins | sample 7_EM_MG_FD_207223 | JGI IMG/M metagenome (GOLD analysis project Ga0307507, IMG submission 207223) | Populus trichocarpa ectomycorrhiza microbial communities from riparian zone in the Pacific Northwest, United States - 7_EM | ecosystem: Host-associated > Plants > Roots > Unclassified | place... | reverse complement strand
ACCTATTGTCATTTTGGGCTCTTTAAACGACACTATATTATATTTAAACAAGCCTAAGATCATAGGAAATGGTGGAGAATTGAGTGATCTTGAGTATTTACCTACCAAAACAGAAAAAGTAAAATATCTCCAGAATGCAGGAACGCACACCTCTCGTCTCTTTGGGCCCTTTAAACGACTTCTCCATTGTTTCCTATGATCTTAGGCTTGTTTAAATATGATATGGTGTCATTTAAAGGGCCCAAGAAGACGAGAGGTGCGCGTTCCTGCATTCTGGAGATATTTTACTTTTTCTGTTTTGGTAGGTAAATACTCAAGATCACTCAATTCTCCACCATTTCCTATGATCTTAGGCTTGTTTAAATATATATAGTGTCGTTTAAAGAGCCCAAAATGACAATAGGTGCATGTTCCCATGTTCTGGAGATATTTTACTTTTTCTGTTTTGGTAGCTAAATACTCAAGATCACTCAATTCTCCACCATTTCCTATGATCTTGGGCTTGTTTAAAACAACATCCTACATTGTCACCAATAATCAGCACCATCCCTATTTTTTTTACCCATATTTCTGCCCAATTGATTGCTATTTTTCATTTATAAAGTGGTTATTTCTATATTTGGAATTATCAGGCTGGCTAGGAAAGAAATTGGACCTGGCTAGCAATGAAAAATCAGGCCAGCTAGGAAAGAAATCAGACCTGGCTAGCAATGAAATAAGGCTGACTAGCAATGAAATGGGACCTTACTAGCAATGAAATATCAGGCTGGCAAGGAAAGAAATAGGAACTGGCTAGCAATGAAATGGCATTTCATTCAAATCCCTGACTGTTAACAAATGTGCCAGCTGGAACTAGCCAGGGATTAAAAAAGTTAGTTTCATATGGTAAAAATATATACAACTTTTTTTTTGAGGGGGTAGGACCCCTGCCACCCCTCAGAAAAAAAATCTATTCAGAGACAAAAACTGTATATAGTACAAAAATATTTATTTAGTAGTGTGACAGGCAAGTTTGTGACACTTTATGGTCTTGGCACCAAAAAGATTTATTAAGCCTATAAAAAAATATTCAGCCCTGAAAACATAGAATATATTTAATTCAGAGTCTTGGCACTTCAAAGATTTATTTAGTCCAAAAAAATAGATTCAGCAGTGTGACAGCTGACTTTGTTGACATTTCAGTATAGAAATAGAAAATAGATACAGTAAAGATTCTAGATATATTTAGTACAATAAATAAATACAGTGCTACTAATAGTCAGTGTTAGTGGGTGACTGAAGTGGTGTGTGTCTCTTGTACATCCTCAGCTTTCATTGATAATTTGACACTCCTATTCAGATCTGTACATAAGTCTTTGGTTATAAGGGCTTGCATTCTCCTTTCAGACACTAAATTGTTTGAAGATATTAAGGCAGAAGTCAAAGCTTAAACGACGAAGCTCACCTCCATGGAATATGATGAACAGGTTGGCTGAACCTTTATGAGATATTTCCTATGATCTTTGGCACATTGGAATGGCTGCGGAAGTTGAAAGAGTAAAGGGCTGCTGTAAGTCAGTGAAACTCAGATGGACATACAATAATCCCTTAGATAAAGCCACAGTTGCATTGCAATCCTGAAAGACTGTTAATAAATGGTTGAGTAAAATTGGACATAGAATATTAGATAGATACCTTTGGAAGCCCATCATCAGATGGGTTCACTGAGGTGGTCACACACGTTGACAGGACCACTGTGTACCCAGGACAGGTTACAGGACAGGTAGAACAGATAAGATAAATGATAAATGAGTCTGAGTTTATGATGTGATATGATCAGAATAAGGTTTGGTACTGTACAGTATGGGAATGGGAGTAGAATAACCAAGACTGAAAGGGTCTGTGTTGTGAGTCTGGGGTGCCAGGCTTACAACCTTGCTGGCAATGAGGACCCTCAAAATGTTAACCACCATAGCATGGCCTCCATGATACATGGAGTGTATACAATAAGTGACACCAGTCCCACTGACCAACTCCCCATACAGGTCCACTTTATCTCCTTTCACAATCTATTACAAATAATAGATCAAAACTCGCAGCAGATATTCATACAATCAGCTATTGATGAACCATGAGTCCATTTATGCTACATCATCATCTTGTTGCAAAATATATAGGGTAGATTGAGTTTAACTGGCTGAATACTATATGATAGCATCAACATACCATGAGGCCTCTGTCATGTTCGCTGCCATCCAAGCTGCCATCACACTCCTTTCTTTTTCCATGTACTGTCTGTGTAACATCAATTGAATTCATTATCAATGCATTATCTCAACTTCAGGAATTTTGAATGAAAATAGGAACCAGCCAGCCATTGGAGTGCCATGTTGTGGCACCCTTGCATCATGCTTGGCACCATTGAGGACAACTTTGGCAGTGTTTGGCCACATTTGGTGATGCAATCCAGTGCTTAGTCAGCTTCTGTAGACATGGTGTTTGTCATAGCTATATCTTCCCTTCTCATTTGTGCCATCATCATGACCCACAACCTATCCACCATTGTCATAAGGTTGACAAGGTAGCTGTTATCAATGTGAACATCTGAGGAACCTGTTAAAAACAGCAGGCAAGCTGAAGCTTGCCATTTGCAGCTACTACTGTACCAATTCAATCAATTCGTCAGTCATGCATCACAGGGGGTCTGAAATCGACAAAATTCTGAGGCATCACAGGTCACAGAGGCCAGTGACAAAACCACAGGTCAGTCCAAAGAAGGGCAAAATTGGATCCTTTTCCATTAGAAATCGATTTTTTTTACCCCAAGCCTCTATGACAACCTAATAATTAGTTCTATGAAGTATCTTTATCAAATTCTATCCCTCCCCCCAGATGCTCCGATATTTTGACGAAATTTTCTGCCAGTCACACCTTCCCCAGTGATGCGACGAAACCAAAATTTTGTCATGTTGGTCACAGGTCACAGGGTGCGATGAATTGATTGAATTGGTACAGTAGTATCCCTGCAGAATTTGAGGTAGGGAAGAGACAACCAGGATTCAGAGAAACTTGTAATATGTATCAACAGTGGAAGAATTAATCAGACTGCAGAGCCATCCCACCAATATCTTCTCTTTCCTTCCCAAGCACGTCCACTCAGTGCACTCATCCAGACCATGGAGTCACTGGACCCTTCCCACCATTTTCAATGTTATCTTAGCACAATCTCCCTGTACACACCTCAAACAAGGGATAATTGGGCAGTTGATCAAAGTGTTTAAAAGATCCTTTGACAAATAAATCATTTTTATACCTCATATGTTATTAGGATGGATCTGTGGGACAATTTTAATTTTGACAGGGTATTTGCCTATTGTTCAAAGGGGCTGACAGAATAAAAACAATTGATGTACTTATTGTTTAAATTTGTCTGCAACTGTGTTCCCAAGGTGAAGCCTTGCTCAAAATAAAAGTTTTGCCTGTTGCTGAATAACACCATTTTGTCCTGTGGACACATCTTAAGACACATTTTACAGCACTTTCAGAGTAGTTTGACATTGTGTGATTTTTTTTTACATCCATGACATATGTCATTTCCTTTTTGCAGCAAATGTGCTCTTTTGCCTTCCACTTCCTTCCTGGGTCTCCTTCACCTATTTTCTGTCTTCATTCTGCATCTGTGTAGACTAATACACATAAAATGGAGGGTTATGACACTGATGAGAGCTTCTATTGCTCTGATTCTCCTCAATCTGCTTCAGCTGCCCCTGAAAAAGCCAAGGACGAAAAGCTGGACATTGAAGAACTGGAATCAGCATCCATAGGTCATGTATCATCAGGTCAGGAGGGTGTGTATCAATGTATAAGCACCAGATTCAGCTCATTTCACCTTATCTAGATGTTGTATTCATCAATGTAGATGCTGCAGCTGTCGAGGAAAGTGAAAAAAAGGCCAAGGCCAACAGAAAGCGACATGAATGTGAAAAGAGAAAACACAATGAGAAGAAAGAAGCACAGGCAGGAAAAGCAAGTATTGATTTTGAAATCCAGGCCAAAGTCAAAGTCTGTTGTTGATGACAAAGATGATAGTGGCACTGATGACAGCTCTCACAGCAGGATGACTAACAAAAAGCAAAAACAAGATATTGAAGACCAAATGATCACAGTCTATATCCATGTACAATCAAAAGTCAGCTTCCTCACCCTCCATCAAGTGCTCGATTGAAGGGAAAATCTGTTCCACCTCCAGTCTCCATCAAAGGACCATGTTTTTTCCAGATCCACCAAACTTACAATGAATTTAGAGCCATCCTAGCCAAGGAATTCCTGTGAAAATTGAAGCTCCTTCCCCCTGATCATGTCACTGGGAAGTACAGAAAACTGGCTAACAACTCAAAGAAGCCACTGGCCAGCTCTTCTGGATACGAGGCTCTGATCCTGTCACCCAAGGAGAGAAAGGCAAACTATGTTATCATGATTTCCATGCCTCCACTTAAGATTGACAATGCTGTGAGTCAAGTTTATATTTTACCTGGGCCCTAATCTACTTACTATTCAGATAGAATTGGGATACAGGATATGGTGATTATGTTGCTAAAGCATATGACCATTACGAAGAGACTGCTCTGGTTCATATGCCAGATTTGTCTGTGAAGGTGCAGATCATTTGTACATTGCCTTTTTGAGATTTTTTTAACCCTTATCCATTTGTTTCAGGCAGCTAAGGTAGAGGAAATACATACTCATCTAATATCACATGACCAAACATGATAAAGAGTGACTAAACGAAAGAAATCTATCCTACATTTCCAAAAACACTCTTTTTAAAAATGTGGCTCCAAGAAAATCTTCCAAACTGCACTTGTTAAATTATCTTGGAAGCAGAATTTCAATATATGGGCAGTGCTAGTTACAGTATAGTTAAAAGACATCAGAGTGAAGGAAAAAAAAATCATGGACACATGATCCATGGCAGAGGAATATGCCTGATAACTTAGATGTCACACCAAAGTCATGTCAGCTGACATTGGATGAGTATGTATTTCCTCTACCTTATCACAAGCAACTTGAGTGGTTACTTGGATAAGCTCCAAGAGAAATATCCAATCAGGAACTGTAGCTTGTTCCCCAATAGCTGCACTCTGACTTGCATCCTTGGTAACAAGCCTCATTATTGGGAGTTGACACTGCTCCGATTACAAATATGGGTGAACCACCTTGTACGTTTCTTCTTATATATTCAGTTTCTTATTCCTCGTTGGTCTTATGTTGAAACATTATTTAGGCTATGAAAAAGGAAGGTGTTACTCTTGAAATAGCCCCTACCTCTTTGACATCACTGCTTGCATAAAACAGAAAATTACAAAAGCAGAGGACCCTCTGGTCCATGATCCCCAAGTTGCAACAGAAAATCAAGAGGCCACTGGCCCAAGCACTCCACCACTTCAATGTGCCATGCATGCTCAAATACCCCAGCCTCCCATCTGGCCAACTGCATTCAATGGGCCACCACCACCTTGGATGTATGGTCATCATGCATACCCATATCCTCCTGTCCCTGTCACAAACCCTCCATCTCATGACCCCACATGAGGGACACCTCCAATCCTAACCTACACAAATAGCCCTTCAACCATATCCAACACAGCAGATCAACCTACACCTACCCTCCATCCCAGGCTGAGCACAACAACACCAAGGAATACAAGCACTTAATATTCCTCGACTTGTCAAGTCCTCCAACCATCACCTGACATTGCCTCCCCATAAAACCAATGCCACATGTAAACCCATACTAACCTTGTATTCCAACCTCCAACACCAACACAATAACTCCAAAAAGCACAAGTGCTTATTGTTCCTCGACTTGCCAAGACTCCTTTCCATTGCCCTGACATCGCCTACTCACAATAAAACCCAACTCTGACTCTGACTCCTTCCACCCTCATCTCCATCTCCATTGTATCCTGTCCCTGGACCTTGTTCCCTATTTTTCTACCTTGTACCCATCTCCAATTCCTTTTACAGACTCTATTCTTTATGAATCCTATAAGTATGCCTTGCATGTACCAGTATTCTCTATCCTTGATATTAAAGTTGCTTCTGTCTCAATTCTCTCATCTCTCTCATCTCAGTTATCCTCTCACATTTCTTACTAACTTGCTCCAGCTTCAATGACATCACCAAACTCAACTCATGCTAAGTTCTTTAGCAACTACAACTATTGCTAACATCGAACTTAGTACTCAGCACATGTATCCTCAGCTAACTCCAATGCTGAGCCTATGCCACTGAACCTATGTTGGCTATCCTACGCCGCCTACCTAACCTATGCCAGCTATCCTTCCCTGCACCTCCATCACCTACCCAAGGCTAAACCTACGCTGCCTACCTCACCTATGCCAGCTATCCTTCCCCATGCCTACATCGCCTATGTATCCAATGCCAGCTATCCTTCCCATGCCTATGCTGCCTACTTAACCAATGTTGGCTACCCTTCCCTGCGCCTATACCACCTTTAACCAACTCCTCATTAAAACCATCCAGACATATCTACCAGTGGTATCTACACTGAATCTTGACTCCTCTTTATCCTCATTAAAGGGAATAGGACAGATCCTAACAGAATATCAAGGATCACCCATCCACTGATACAATGTCTGGAACTTATACACAACCCTCCAGCATAGAAGAGCAAGAAACCCTCATCTCACGTTTAAACCCATCAGTACCTGTTTTCTACCCCTCCATCTCCGAACCCACAGATCCTCCCCAAACATCTCCCCATCACAAAGTTTGTTTTATACAAACCCCTCCCATACCTCTGGAACAACTACTATCCAACCCCCCAGACAAGTTGCAAACATAAGGGAACAATATTTTAGCTCAGCTCCCACTTCTGGAGCGATTTTTTCAGCAAATCAACCTGAAAGATCATATTTGCAACCTCCAGCATGGAACCATCCCCACTCTGAAACATCCCAAGTCCAAATTTCCTACAAGAATCCCCCCCAGTATGGAGAAAATGTACAACTTAACAACAACCTTCTTCTCACAACAAGACTACACTTGGGAGAACTAGGATATGAAAATCTTAGCCAACGAAACTTGCTTGATATTTTTCAAATTCTGTGAAGCATAGTATGATCATATGATGAAGGAAACCTTCCCCACTCAGTAATAGCCAGAATTGAACTACCTGGCATGTGGGAGCATACTAGAATGCTTCATAACCATTGGTTACAAAATTCAGGAACACAACAATTCTCTAATGCAGCATCAAGCCCACAAGTCCATCTGCCAGTCACCAATCCTGAAGTACCCCCTCCACCCACCCAAATTATTACAATCAACACCCCTCCAAACTTCTCCCAAAGCCAACAAATCTTACACTCTACTCTGTTAGACACATCTTTCAATGCAGGATCAGCAGCAGTGACACTACAATCAATTAGTAGAGCACCCCCTCCTACTACAACCTCTGCTCAAGAGACCACCTACAACCCTGAAATAACTTCCAGGAGCATGTTTCCTACTTGGACTCATGAAAGACAAGAAGCTGTAGCAACAAGAAATGCTTTGCCAGAAAAACAAAATGATCCACCAAGGAACAAAGTTAGAATTTCACCTCAAATTTTTTCTCCACAACCAATGCCAATGAATACCCAACCAATCACTATGGCCACCACCAACAACTACGACCAGTCTACCACAACTGTACCTCCCCCCAGACTTCCACAGAATCCAATAAATACTCCTGCAACGTACCAATGGGCACAACCAAATTTTAACCAGTATCCCCCTTACTAGAGTTTTCCTCCTTTCCCCCCTCCAGGATTCAGAGGAGCATCACCACAATATTCAAATACTAACCCATGGGACTTGGGTTTCACAATCCACCCTATGGGAGGATTCCAACCCTATTTAGGAGCCTCTAACATACCTCTGAATTTTCCAGAAGGGTATGCACCAAACAACCCCCCCCCCTCCAATGAACCTTCCCCAAGGACCTGGAGGAAATGGCAACAGTAGGTGCCATCTACATCATGTATTCTCAACAGTTGCCATGAGGCATCTTGATCAGCTACCGTAAATGAAATGAAATGAAATTTCTTTCATTCACAGTGAATATCTCATTCCTGATTTCGAATGCCATTTCATTCCTCCATGGTGTCTATTTCATGTTTAGCAAGTTTTATTTCATTCACTCATGGCATCTATTTCATTCTCCCACAGCATTTATTCCATTCCCTTGCAGCATGTATCTCATTCTCCCACAGCATTTCTTTCATTTGTAGCAAGTTTTATTCCATTCACTCACCGCATTTATAGTGTTTTAAAGTCCGGTCTGGTTCGGTTTTTTTGCCCTGAAAATGGGCAGCCATGGACCACAACTGGTCCAGGACTGACCCAAATATTGGTGGACTGCAACTGGACCCTTTAGGACCGGTCCTAATCGGTCCATGGACCCAAAAAGATCAGTTCAAACTGGTTTGGACTGGTCTTTTGCCATAAAATTTATTGTACCAAACAACCCATACAATTACCTCACATACATTATATACATGGATAGAGATTGTAATTTTCTGTAGAATGATCAAAAATCTAAGCAATTCCATCAAGATCTGACTGAGATATGGCCAAAATCGAAAGGACATACATTTAAGCTACATTTTGTAGAGTTACATATTAGTAATTACAGTTTGTAGTTTGTAATTTGCAGTTTGTAGTTGCAAATCATTTGGGATGTTAAATGAATAAAATCACATGGTACAGATAGTTATGAGGGTTGTTGTTATTTTCATGATGTCATATAGTTTTACAAAAAAAAATTACAGCTCAGGTAAAGTTACAACAAAATACTTGTACAAAAATGTTTTTGGCCATATCTCAACAAATTCTTGACCGTTTTTTATGATTCAAGGACTAAAAATGAAGGAAAATTTGTGTGAGTAAGGTCCAACACATGTTGGGACGAAAGACCAGTTGCAACCAGTCTAAACCAGTTTTTTATCAGTCCCACTATATTTTTCAAAATGAAAGACTGGCAACTGGACTGAGAAAGACTGGTCCATAAATAGACCACTGGTCTGGTCTTAATCAGTCCATTACAGTTCAGTTTCAGTCATTTTTTCGGTCCTACAGACTGGACCTTCAAACACTAGGCATTTATTTCATTTGTAGCAAGTTTTATTCCATTCACTCACAGCATTTATTTCATTTGTAGCAAGTTTTATTTCATTCACTCATGGCATCTATTTCATTCTCCCATGGCATCTATTTTTTTTGTGTTGACTTTTATGTCATTCTCTCACATCTTCATCATTCTAAAATAAGGAAAAAATAGAAAGAAAATAGGATATGATTGGTGATGATGTTGGGGGGGTTCAGGGTCCAGTGTGCATTTCCAAATATGGAAAGTATAGCATGTGACCAATTTCCAACCATTATCCATACAGAATTGTAACCCTCAAAGAAATCATGTCAAAGTTGACTATACTTAGAGATAGGACAATAGCTATTATGTGAAAGGATGTCTTAACCTCTGGTGATGTGAAAGACAACTTGGGCATGATGTCAAGACAAATGATGGATGAATGGCAATATGTCAAGTCATCTCAATCCTTCATCTATATCCACATGTATATACTCAAGGAGTCACAAACTACAGATCAGAAAAGTGAACTACAAACTTTTGTAGTCTCTGAAAGTGGACATTACAAACTTTTGTAGTCTTGAAAAAGCAGACACTACCAAGACACTACCATGTTTTGTAGTCTCAAAGATCAAGATACTACATGCCAGAAAAGCAGACTACAAACTTTTGTAATCTCAAAGACTCAAAAAGCAGACCCTACCAAGTTTTGTAATCTCAAAGGTCAAGGATACTACATGTCAGAAAAGCAGACTACAAACTTTTGTAGTCTGAAAAAGCGGACACTACCAAGTTTTGTAGTCTCAAAGATCAAGACTACACTAACTAGGTAAAATGATTGTCCAATCATTTTTTTGACGAAGTCTATCGTATATCGTGAGACGCGCACACTGCGCTGATTAAGTTTCAGGGAATGAAATGAAGGTAAAGATATATAGAATCTGTATCTCAAGTCTTGTGGTATGAAAATTCAAATTCAAATTACGTGAGGGCAGTGAATGCAGCGTGTTCCAAAAATAGGCAATCTACAAAAAGCACGATCACCAATTAATCCTCGGAAACAACAGAAATTTGAACATTTATATCTAAGTATCTAGTACCTTGTGTTCCCTCC
>Ga0307507_10012896_pt1 | contig 10248 bp, 5 predicted proteins | sample 7_EM_MG_FD_207223 | JGI IMG/M metagenome (GOLD analysis project Ga0307507, IMG submission 207223) | Populus trichocarpa ectomycorrhiza microbial communities from riparian zone in the Pacific Northwest, United States - 7_EM | ecosystem: Host-associated > Plants > Roots > Unclassified | place... | reverse complement strand
TAGCTCAGTTTCTGGCATTTGATGAAGCTCGGAAACGAGGATGTTATCGATATAGCTCTCGTCGATATCAACTGGAAAATATGCAGAGTTGATTTCACTAATGCCATCAGCATTATTGGAACAAAGTGCATCCCCAGCTGTTTCATTGCAGTACAAGTTAACAGAAGGAGTGGAAACATCTGCCGAGACAGACATGTTGTAGCTGATTTTTACTCGATTGAACTGATCAACGTCTTTTTTTCCTGTCACGCATTGGAGGAAAGGTTCAGAACTTTTTCGTTGCTTGTGGTGTCTTTGTATGTAATTTATACAGATTATTACAACACTGTTGATTCTGACACTTCACAAATCACAGCATTGAGGTAATTTGCATGAAGCTTCCTTGAAGAGCAGCCAAAATGCTGTAGGGCCAATTCTAAGACAGGCACTGACTGAACTCCTGTTGCAGTGTTTGTCTTGTATCCAAATTTCCTGCAATAATACAGGCTTGCTTAAGGCATGTTTGGGAAAGTTGCGTTTTTTAGCTGTAATTATGGTTTTTAGCTATGATTGTGGCTTTTTAAAAATCACAAATTATAACTTCTAAAAATAATACCAAACTCTTAAAAGTTACAGCCACAACTAAAAGCTACAGACATAACCAAATTGGTGATTTCCACGTGGTCACTCAAGTGGAGTACCTTTTCAAATTTTAACCAAAATGACGACGTTTTCAAGCTGTTTTTAGTCTTACAAGGATGTATCTTGGGCCGGGAGATCTGGTTAGGTGATCTCCCGGCCCAATAAAATTAAAACGCACACCATTAATCCTGTGGAGAAGGCTTGTGAATTATGGTCCTTGGAGATGGGCTCAGATCCAAGGAGCAGCATAACTAGCCTTTCTTTGTTGACCCGATTTTTATTTTTTATTGGATGTTTATTAATATAAATTTATTAAGCTAGCTCTTGTGCCTCGTGCATTTTATATATATTTATATATTCTAAATTGAATAATTAAATATTTCCCACCCTTAACACTCTAAATATAATGTATAAGTCGTTTTTTTTCATGGAAATAGCCAAATATTCATAAAAAAAAATATTATTCCTTGATTGTAAATGTTTTAGATTAACGTAATTGGAGGTTGAATTCTTAGTGGTTTTTTTATATATAAATACTATACAAAAACATGTATAATTCAGGCGTGTCATTAAAAAGCAAGTGAAATATTCATTGCAATTTCGGGCCTCTTGTTTTGGGATTTTTCTTCTTTTAATAAATAAAATGTCACCAGATAGATACTTTAGCTCGAGAATTGTGCTCTTGTTTTTTTACCAAGAACTTCGGGCTAATTTTATAGTTTTTAAATCGAACCGGGTTGCGGGTTGAGAAGATAGACTCTAGATTTAAAAAAAAAAAAAATTAAAATTAATTCAGTATGTTTTTTAACTGGGTTAATCATGTTTTTTTTATATTTTTTTATTTTCAATCCTCTAGCTTTAGGTTAGCTGGATACCATTAGGTGTCAAGGTTTTAAAACAATGGTTGAATCGACATGAGTGACCATAAAAAAATCGTATCATTCTGTTAGGTTACGGAAAGTGATGGGCGGAAAGGGAGTAAATTGAAAGTTCAATGAAAGTTTAGGAGGTAATTGATACAAACGAAAGTTTATGGGAGAAATTGGCTCAAACCTCGAGGAGGTAAACCATGAATTATCATAGTTCAACTTGTCTTTATATTTCAGGCCAAGTTTCTAATATTCTTATACAAGCTAATAGAAATATCCTCAAATAAAAAACTCAAACTTGACTAGATTACATTAAAAAATATATAAATTTGAAAAAAACAAATTGCTGAATGGTATTAAAAAACTTATTTTTATTTTTTATGTTTTTTAAAGGTTTGAGTTATATATTAAGAGAGTATTTGGCAATGTGGTTGTGGTTGTTTTTCAAATAACTTTTTGTGCTGAAATGCATGCCATGATGTTTTTTTATTTTTAAAAAATTATTTTTGACATCAGCACATCAAAACGATTTAAAATATACAAAACATATTAAATTTTAGAAAAAAAATGAATTTTTTTGGGAACGTGATTTGCACCGCGTTCCCAAATGTATTCTAAGACATGCCTATCAATTTTGAAGCGAATATATGAAAAAATAATGCTTTATTCGAGGATAAATGAGGATTAATTTAATTTTTTTTATTAATGTGGGTGTCCAGACCAGTTTGCGCGTACCTAGACTAATCTCACGGGCCCTGAAGTTAATGATCATGCAAGCCTCCGGTGGCCCTGAGGTTTGTGAGACTCGAACTGGTGACCTCTAGGGAGCAAACCTAGGGTCTGACCAATTGAGCTACGCCCTCAAAATTATCAATTTAATATATTTGTAAAAACAAGACAGAAACAAGGTTAAAATGTAAAGATAAATAAAACCAATTCCTTTAAAATCAAAGATGAATGTATTACAGTAGCCATCAGGATGGCTAGGAAATATATATGGTTGGAACTACGTATTCAAATGATTTTATTTTATTTTCTGATAATGCAAATGGTGGATTGAGAGTGTCGTGGGTTGTGTTGCAATTAAAAAAACTACGAATTGATATTTTTAATGTTTTAATATTAAATTTATTTTTTAAAAAAATAACTATGAAAAAAAATACAGGATAGTGTGTAAATGTAAGTGGAGGCCATCCTATATGTATTCTAGGTAATGAACTTTTACCATCCAAAACAAATTTGACCGGCTAACATAAAAATCAACAAAATCATACTCAAATTGAGTGCCTTATTACCTGATGGGAATGTTGAAAATGCTCCATTGATTATTTTTTAAATTATTTTTTTGGCTTGAAGATATATTAAAATAGAGTTTTTATAATTTTTAAAAATATAAAATTTTTTATTTTCATTAAATGTTATTTGAAATACAATTCAAAACCGCGTGGAAAAATCATCATTGAAGGACAAGTTCAACAAGAAAAGCTTGAGAGTTTGTTAAAATCTCACCTCCTCTCACAAATGGTAGGCATGACCACACTGTGCCTCGTCTCAAAACCAAATAGCCACCATTTGGCGTGGGTAGGGTTTTTTTTTTGTAGCTGTTGCTAGATGTGATTAGGGTTAGTTAGCGGTGATTTGATTGATTATAAAATCAAATCCATGGTAGAAAAGAAGGATTTGATTTTAAAGAAGGTGTTCGTCAAATTCTATCAAGTGTAACCCATGATGATCATTCGAAGTTTACCATCATACTCTTCTCCAAAGGGATCAAATTCTATCAAGATGCAAAGGGTAACGCTATGATGTAGAGCTCAACAAGTAAAAATGCTCAAGTTCCATTATTTCTTGTTAAAAATTAAATAAAAAAAGAATTACAGAAAATCTCCCATTAATTTCTCTGTGAAAAATCGCATCAAGTCAACCATGAATACACCCATTAATTGGCACCCTAAATGCTTTGCATTTAAAACTCTCCTCCACGCCATGCCAGGATTGCCCAGCTGAACACGTTATGGTGCCATTTATTAGTCAAAGAAAAATTTACCACAACGAATTGAATTGCATTGCAGAGAGTGGTTACGATACAATTTAGTGTACAGAATTCATGAAATCTGTCTAACCTGTCTATGAAAATAGCTCACTTTGTGTTTAATATTATGTTTTTTATTTGAAAATATATTAAAATATTTTTATATATTTTTATTTTATTTGTAACACTAGAACATTAAAACTATAAAAAAAACATTTTAAAAAATTATTTTAAATTTTTTAACTTTTAAAATACACTAAAAAAAAACAATGCTTTTCTAGACATGGAGAAAATGCCGTAACATTGAGAGGCCAGAGATGCTGATCTTGTTTTGTAGAGTGCGTAGGTCGAATCTTCAACTTTTGCTGGTCACATCTATATTCAAGTCTCTGTGTGGCCATTGCATCCCCAAAACAAAATAGGGATCATTTGGTATGGAGATATTTTAGATTTTTTTCTACTAATTAATTAGTAGCCTTTGATGTTAAAAATATTTGTGTTTTTTTTATTAAAAATGTTAAATATTAAGGGATTTGAGATGTATTGTTACATCACATTCCCTCCAAATCTAGGAATGCGATTCCCTTCTTAAATGATGGGGATCGCATGCCATGGTGGGAGGAAATGCGGTATTTATTTTATTTTATTTTAATATTATTTTTAAATAATATTATTGTGATACATTTAGTATTAAAAGAATTATTATAAATAAAATAGTTAATTCAGATTTTATCGAGGCATAATAAAACTGTTAGTGGGGCATGACAAGACTACCTGCCTCAGGCGCTGGGGAATGACATGATTACCATGCCCCAAGTGCCCGGGTTGGGCAAGGCAGCCAGACCCCAGGTTTTAGGGTCTGGCATCTTGATCCAAGCCTTGTGAGTTTGCCGATCTGCACTTGAGGTTTGCAAATTCCCATAGGGATTGCAGACTCGTGCGTCTGAGTCTGACTTTTAAAAGGAATTCAAAGCTCTTGGACCTAACGTTGCAGTAAGATCCAAATCTGAATCCAAAGCTTTTAGGTCTACCATTATTGTCAAACTCAATGTTTTTGGGTCTTTGTTTTTTTATATATATATTATTATATAAAAAAAGTTGGCCCGCGGCATAACACGATTCATCTAACTAGTTGAATCTAATTGAACATATTAGTTTTAAATATAATCAATATATTATAAATTTGTTTATGTGTATAGTTATTTAGAAGAAATGCCTAAATATTATAATAATTAAATAGTAATTTTTATTAAGTTCACGTGAATGAGTCAAATATAATAAAAACACATTATCTGTTCAATTTGATTAAAGAAATCACATTTAAAAAAAATATAAAAATCCGTATACGAAACGACTCCTTGATTTCAAACCATACTTGGATAGTATGCGACTATGCATGCCAAACAATATTAATTATATTTCCAAACAAGTACTAAGAGGTTTAGGTAAAGTTGCATTAATAAGTTGAACTTTGAAAATTCACTTTAAGTTATGATCAAGATTTTAATTTAAGCAAAATACGATGGCTTATACTTGAAATATAGAACATTAATTGGATAATAATAATACTAAACAGCTTAATTTCTAGTGATGCACTTTTGTAAATTTATTTTTAATCAAATTTTAATTTTTAAAAATCACTAAACACGTTTTATGAAAGACTTACCAAACTATCAATCAATAAGAACAAAATATTTGACCCTTCAAATATTTTATAGTTAATTAATTCCACTTAAAATTCGCTTGAAACTTTAATTATAAAAATACGATATTACCTATACTTTTTATAAAACTAGAACGCCAAACACACTTCTCCACACAAGTATAAATAACAAGCCAGGAATCGTGCGTTGCCCCCCCTCCATCGTGTATGGTCCAAGAATACATTTCATGCAAAACAAAAGCGAAACGTTTATGAAAGCCTTCTTACCTTTTCTGCCTTGTTCAATCATACAATAAATCTCCCCACTCCCTCCCCCCACCGGCCTAATCCTCTCCGTCTCCTTCTTTCACCTCCAACCCCCAAAAATTCTGATCTCAATCTCACACACGCTATTACTGTATGCGTCACGCGACATGACATGATCAGAGGCCTTGAGCTAGGAACGTTGTTTTGGGCTGATCAGCTAGCTAGGTAGCGTAGACTAGTAGTAGTACTTTGCGATCAGGAAATTCTGCAAAGTTGCTGTTTTGTGGTTTCTTTTAGTATTTTTTTCCCTCTCGATTTTCAGTGAATCTCTTTGTCACATCTCTGCTGGATTCTTGCCGTACATCTTGAACGTGAACAAGCGTCAGCCCTATTAAATATTCTTCTGTATAAACCTAATTGCCCTCTGGCTAGCAACCTCCGGCATTCAAGGCTATACATATACACGTATATAGTTCATTTCTTGCTCGTTTGCTTTGGATCAAAACAACCAAGAAGAAGAACATGGGAAATTGTCAAGCAGCGGAGGCGGCAACTGTCGTGATACAACATCCGGGAAACAAGATCGAGAGGATTTACTGGTCTGTTAGTGCTCATGAAATCATGAACTCGAATCCAGGTCACTATGTGGCACTTGTTGTAACATCACCAACAACGAGGACAGAAAACGGGTTGCCATTGAAACAGCTCAAGCTTCTTCGACCTGATGATACTTTGCTCATTGGTCATGTTTATCGACTTGTCAGTTTTGAAGGTAATTATTTACATTATACATATATAATTGGCAATAACCTTTTTAATTTAATTCCTTTTGCTTCCAGATGTGTTGAAAGAGTTTGCTGCAAAAAAATGTGTGAAATTGGGAAAGTTGTTGAAAGAGAGTAGAGGGCTTGGAGGAGAAATGAAGAGGAAGAACTCGTCAGATTTGCTCAACCCCATTTCTAATTCTGACAACTCCAATTCCATCAAGGTAACATGGCCAAGAAGCTTCAAATCTTTTTTTTATTTTTTACCAGGGAGGGACAGGGCATCTTCCTTGTTAATCTTGTGTCTTCTCAACTCATTAAAGCATCTTTCTTTTCAATTAGAAAGTAGATTTTAGAAAGGCATACCTAATTAAAGTAGGGACAAAATTGAAAAAGGAAAAGAAAAGAAAAGAGTCTAGCACAGATTTTCTTTCCCTCAAGATTTCTTGACACTGTCATCATAATTCTTTTTATCAATGAAAATGAAACAAGCTTCCTCAACGTCTGAGGAAGCTCGTGATCATAATTAAAAATAAAAGGTGAGATTTAAATTCCTGATGATTGCATTTTCTAGACTACAGAGAGCTCTCTAATCGTGGAGCATCATGGTTTCTTGTTTGCTTCCGCTGGTTAATGAGCTCTCACGTGCACAGAGAGTAAAGACAAGGGAAATTCTGTCCATTGTTGCCGTGTAGGATTTAGGTCAATAAAATTGTCTTGTCAGAGCTTTAAAGAAGAGAGGATATAGGATAGAATTTTATAGGCACTGGCCAGGTAGGTTGGAGGGCGATTTTGTTCAGCTCTTGTCATGTCTCGTGTAATTATCAGAACTGTATAAAAAACAATGTTTTTAATGGCAAAAACACATATTTGCTCCGCAGATGCGTAGCCAGATAGAGTCTTAATTATGGTTTTAGTCGCGCTTAGACTGCAAAACCCAACAATTAGTTTAACAAATTACATCCAAGTTTCTTGTTTCTCCTCTATAGAAAGTATAGTTTGGTTACCTTACCGGATCGAAGAGAAGTAGATGATAGAAATATATGTTCATGTAATTATTATTATTATTATAGCAAAACAAAAAATGGAAATTTATTAAAATAATTTTTTTAATTTTTGTACATCGTAAATATAAAGACTATTAATTTAATACTTTTTAAAATAAAATATATTTTTAAAAATCTTACAAAAACAAGAATACCACACAGCATGTCCCTATTGGAGTTGCAACTTTATTTCTGTACATATTTTGGCTAAATCAGAACTTTAATTTCAATGATTGATTAGCTTGCAATATTAAACTAAATCATCATCTCAAGTGCTTGTTAACTAATCACGATGATCATATTTTCTCCCACTTTACAACTGGCTGCAGCTTCAACAGTATATAGTAGAGGGCTACTACAAGCAAGGGCAGCTAGCTTAGCTAGTCCTTGGCCATGGAGTCTTTTCATTATTTGTCCAGTTCGCAAGGGACAAAGTTAACGTGTACCCACAAATCAAAACATGCTTGATTTGTTTTCCAGTATTTCAAGATTTTAAATGGTGAATGCTTATTAAAAAGAAGAGATCAATAATGAAATGGACAACAGTGCACGTGTGAAAATCTGAATTGTTATTGTCTCATGTATGGTATTTGTCCATTTGAGTTTTCTTTTTTATCTTTTCGCAGGTGGAGCAGGAGGTTAACCGACTGGGAAGCAATGGTGGCAGTACAAGCAGCAGCAGCAGCAGAGGAGGAGGAGGAGTGGGGATGCATTATGGTGTTGGTGCTGGTGGTGGGGGGCAATGGAAGCCAGCCTTGCAGAGCATTTCAGAAACTGGAACTTGAAAAGCACAACCTTGCGCCTTCTCCACTATCTTTCACACAAGTTAAACCCTCTTAAGCAGTCAGCACTGCCTGCCATTTTCTTCCATGAACCATGCTAAAAACAACAAAAAACATGCCCTTCCTTTCACTCTCCTCAACACGTTCATATTCTCTAGCTCCCCCACCACCCTTAATTTCTTCTCTTTTTAGAACATCAACATGCACATTAATCAGTTTCCACTACTAGACCTAGCTAGGTGTTTCTGTCGCCAGATATATGTAACTCATTTGGACTCCTACGTATATATGGATAATCCCCTTTGCTTAAGTGTAATTAGCTCGTGTATATATATATGTTTGCATATCAACCCATTAATTAAATATCAGCGGGGCTTAGTCTATGCTAAATATTTTCTGAGAAAGGTTAGTCTTAATTTCAAGTAAAAGCTTTGAAAACTTGCTTCAAAGGATTTTAGGATGCCATTTCGGTAGGTGATAGGCGGATCTCGAGTCTGGACTTTCCGTGAATGCAGGGTTCCTTCACTGAAGCAGATCGATTTTTTTATCTAGGTGGTAGTATATTTTGGAAAAAAATCAAGATTCTAATTGTATAGAATAGCAAGGGATTATTCAATATATTAGAAACCGTATTCATCTCTCTCGTATAATAATACGGAAATCTATAGATAATTTTTATCATAGATTTTGTATTTTTATGAAAGAAAGAAGTGCAAATATTAAAATGCTTAATAAGGTTTCATAAAAAGCAAATACATTTGGAATATATCAGTACATATGCAGTAGCGAATGATAACTACATAGATTATATGATCTTGAGTTCAAACTTGAGGGTTTTTTTAAAATAAATTATATTAAATAACTAGAAGGATAATTCCAAGTATCCCGCTAGCATAAGATAAATAACATGTTGTCGACGAAATGAAAGATTTTAATTAGGAGGCTGAATCATGAGAACGATCATGGTCGAGGAGCAAGGCGTAATGGATAGGCATGAATGAAGATCATGGTGATCGAGCGAGCATATGGTAAAAAGGAGAATTGACACCTGCGGTCCACGACGAACCATATTGGGATAAATATGAACAAGAAAAGAAAAGAAGAAGCAACATATCTTGGTGGTATCGCCACTTAGCTTCCCTTTTCCCATTTAACAAAGTAAAGGTTAAATAAACTGTTTTGCCCATTTAATTGATTATGATCCACGATCGACTCGCTTTTGATGTATCCTCCTATTATAATATTGGGAAGTTTATAGATTTTTTTTATTATTCTTTATTTTTCATGCACTAAGACCACAACAATTTCCAATCGTACGCATGCATTGGATGTGATTTTTATTTTTTATTTTTTTATCGGAAGATTCGTTGAATTTGGCCTTTACAATGAGCGATAGCCTTCTTTTATCATATACTTATTTGACCTATAAAAGGTTTCCACTATCCAACCATTACAAATTTATTATGATTTATCATTTTAATATATAAAATAAATATGTTTTCAAAATATTCCTTCTCAATAATTCACTTGGAATATCCCGGTTCAAACATTATATATAAAACAAAATTAAGAGGACTCGGATGTTTTATTATACTTTCTAAGAGGAAAGGGGATGGATTCCCATAGATTTTTTTTTTTGATCATTTTGATCTTCTATCTAAGCTATTAGTTTTTATTTTATTTTATTATTTAATGTAAGGTTGATCGATATTTAGGTTTGGTAATTTGTTTTTATTTATTTTTATATAAGCCTATTATATTCTTGAAAAAAGTCTTGGTATTGGGTTAGCACGTACTCGATAAAAAAAAATCAATTTTATTATTTTTAATAAATTGAAAATGAGATAATCAAAATTATAAAAGAAATGGTAGGCCTTTTATTTAAGAAAATACAATGGTGTTAGCTTTAGTCCTTTTTCTCTATTTTATTTTGGTCTTCGATAATAAAATATTTTTTATTTTCAATTTGATTCTTCAATGTTGAGTTTATTGAAATTTGGGGGTTCATGATTTGTTTCAATATACTTTTTATGTAGCTATCTTAATTTGTTTTTTTTTTAAAAAAAACCCTGTAATTAAGTTTGGTACTTGATTTCACAAAAAAAAAATTATATTTTGCTATCTAAGAAAAATTAAAAATGAGCGGATCAAAATTGAAATAGAGAAATAATGAGAAGACTTGAAAAAAAAAAGGTGCCAACACCTTTGTGACTTGAGATTTTATC
>Ga0307507_10012895_pt1 | contig 10249 bp, 5 predicted proteins | sample 7_EM_MG_FD_207223 | JGI IMG/M metagenome (GOLD analysis project Ga0307507, IMG submission 207223) | Populus trichocarpa ectomycorrhiza microbial communities from riparian zone in the Pacific Northwest, United States - 7_EM | ecosystem: Host-associated > Plants > Roots > Unclassified | place... | reverse complement strand
CAATGTTTGCACTCACTGGTACAGCATCCCTAACAACAGCAGTGCTTACCTCTTGCTCTTGATTGACTGTGGTTTCAGAGCAATGTCCAACTTTTACTGCCACAGGTACAATGTTGGGTTGGGAATGGCTTGGGTCCTTGACCCTATCCAATGCAGCATAGAGTTTGCTTTTAGACTTGATTATTTCATAAAGAATTTTTGATGACCCAGAATTACCTGTTTCATAGCTTGAATTAGTCAATCACTCTCATGACCCATATATATATATATAAAAAATCAGTAATATGAAGCAAATTCCCAATTCAAAATATAGGTAAGGGTACCTATAAGAGAAAGGATCACAGCACGTGCTGCCAATTGCTCAGCCTCTTTCTTGTTTCTGCCAGCATCACCAGTATAACTTACACCATCAAAAACCAAAGTTGATATGAAAACAGGCAGTAGCCCAGGCGACTGAACAGTGTTGTAAGTAGGTTTTTCACGATTCACCTTCACTGCAAATTCATTCAGAATGGATTTGCAAAACACCGTGTCCTGTAAATATAACCACACAAGAAAATAGTAGGTGGAAAAGGAAGAAGCAAACTGTAAATAACCACACAAGAAAATAATAGGTGGAAAAGGAAGAAGCAAACTCAACATTCTTGTCACGACACAGTGCTCTAACTGGGCTATTCCATATTCACCTTGACTTACAGGACAGGTTAAAAAATTATAACCAAACAATAGAAAGTGAAAAGCAAGGAAAGGTAAGACACAAAGCAACATTTTAAGAAAAACTGGCACCAACATACTAAAACTGTTTGTATATAAATAGTATCAAAACCATTATGCTTCAGTGCAATGCCTTTTTCTATTCATTTATATGCATCAATAAGAAGGGATTTAAAAAAATCAAAGAATGTAGAATGAACTGTGAATCAAGAATTGAAATATAGTAATCAGCAATATTACATCAGAGGCAGCATTCCTTGAACCTAGTAAACAAATTCCCCAAGGACTATGGTGAACAAATTTCCCAAGGACTATGGCATTCACCGCCAAGCAAACAGGGGAGGGATCTATACATTGACATGAAGATTAAAGACAACCAACGATAATTTATTTGAACAAAAAAAACTATTGTTGTTTTTTAAAACTAAGGGATGCCACATAGCTTGTCACAACAAGAACTTAATCTTTGGAAGAATGTAATTAGCCTAAAATAAAAAACTAAAATATGCACAAATTCCCTGAAGACCAACAACAAAAGGAAGAAGAAGAAAAGTAAATAGCATTTGAAAAGGTAAAATTTACAATTTGTTCACAGACCCCAAGTAGAAGTGGACATCCTTCATCCTTTACTCTTTTTAGGATACTCTCAAGTGCAAGGTTCGCAACATCTTGTTCAGCTGCTTTTCGATGCAAGAAAGTTTTTTGGGATCTATACCGTGCTCCATCTACCCACACAGTCGATCTAAACCTTGGCATATGCGCAGGTCCTTCATTTAAAGTTTGATATACAGGGAGCTGTAAAGATGATTTTTGTGTGTATTCTTGCAGACGATTCTTGTACATCAGGTTGTCCGGAAGGCCTGAAAATTTTCATGCAAATAAAAATTTTAATCCATCTGCATTATCAAATATAATCAAACTTTAAACAATTACATACAAAACATGCAAGCACCAAACTAAATGTGAAATATCAATGGTGGGTGGCCATCAAACCACAATTAAAATTCATGAATACAGAATAATTAATATCACTTGCACATGATAAATTAAGATGGTTCCCTAAGCAAGACGCACAAGGCCATCTGCTAGCTTGTGCTGGTAAATTCCATAACATTGTTGGAACAAAATTCATAGGATTCAAGAATGACAACTAGTCAAATTTACAGTCAATAATAGCAGAGTGACCTTTTACTGAACACAGTGAAACAGATTTTACATGAAACAATCAATACTTTTTTCCTTAATCAAGCAATTATTCAATAATGTCAGCGTACATGCGCACCTCTGACAATTCTTCTAGAATCATTAAATAATTTGCCTTCATAGTCAAGTAGAGAAACTTATTACACCAACAAAATGTGTTCTTCTGTTTTATCACAACGTTTTCAAATAGTGAAACTAACGCTATCTGGGACTAATATCCAATAATAATTACTATAAATAAAAAAAGAAAGCACTGTCCCATCACAGCAAGGAAACAAGATATTTTGCCACTCGGTAGCCTATAAACAACAAAAAAAAAAGTGATTCCTCTTTTTTTAGATAGGAGAAAAAATGAGTACTTTTTAAAATTGAACCAAACTCAAAACACATTAAAGAAATGCAATTAAATAACCAAGACATGCACCAAAAAGAAAGTTTATTCAACTCTCTTTTTCTTTCTGTTTGTTTCGTAAGAAAATGGGAAAAAATCCCAGAAACCTTCAAGATACAAACTTTGTATTCCCCACAAAAAAAAAATCTCTATCAGAAACTAACCCAGTCAGAAACCCATTAAAAAAGTCCCAAAAAAAGTAAACACTCAAAACCAGACTTTGAACAAAATGCAAACCTATAAAAAGTCACCTTTTTTCACTAATTTCTTTGAGAAAGAGATATTTTCAGAAACCCGAGACGTAAGGGTAGTGGTAGAGGCAGCCGGAGACGGAGATAGAGTGGAATCAGGAGCTGGAGCTGGATTTGGGGTCGGGTCAGGAACTGGCGCTGGGCTTGGGGTCGGTTCATGAACTGGCGCCGGGCTTGGGGTCGGGTCAGAAACTGGCGCCTGACTTGGGGTCGGGTCAGGAACTGGCGCCTGATTTGGAGCTATTACTTGAGATGTAACTGGATGTGGAGCCAAATCAGGAGTAGTACAAGGAGGTGGAGCCAGAGCCGGAGGAGCTGGAGAAGGTGAAGCTGGGTTAGAGAGTTCGGATTCGGTCGGATTATCCATGTTTAAAAGAGGGTTTTGAAAGTGAAAATGAAAACTGGTTTTGTGACTGGTGCTCGAGAGATTTAAGCTAAGATACGATATGCTAAGAATCCAACAGAGCACGCACACGTGCGTGCGAGTCTTTCATACTTGCTTATGTGGCACTGGTTAAAGTGTTCGATACTGTGATTCATTTTTTTTTTTTTTCCTTATGTTTTTCTTTAAAAAAATTATATCATTTTTATAGGATAATATTAAAAATTAAAAAATATTTTTATAAAAATATCTTGCAATGCATTATCAAATATACCATAAAAGAGCTATGGTCGGTTTCACGATTCATAAGAACTATGAAGGTGTTTTGTATTTTTTTCATTTTTTTCATTTTATTTTTATTTTTTTAATGTTTTTGTGATCTAATTTTATAAAATAAGATTTTAAATTATAATAAAAAAAATTAAAAAAATAGAGTGCCAATAAAACATGAAAAAAAATGAAAAATATAATTATTTATATATATAATTCTTGATTTATTTGATTTAACACACAGTAACTTTAATATTTAAAAAATAAATTCTTCAAGCTAAAACATATATCAACTTGTATTTTTTTTTATTAAAAATATTTTTATTCAACTCGCGACTAAACACAAATAAAATTAACTGGTACATTTTAATGAGTAATGACTTCTTATTGTAAAATTTGCAATTGAAATTAGATAATGTTTCGAGAATCATGATTTCACCAAGAATTTAATCAATTAGAATTCCATACAATACATTCATGAAAGTTAGTTGTGAGGATACAACTAAATTCTTTCCCTGAAAATATAATTTAGTTTTAATTAATAAAATGATTAGTTTAAAGATGATACTTGTTATAAAATAGAAAACAAATAGTTATTTGAACTCACTTTGTTGTGGGTCAAATAAATTTTTTTTTAACAAAAATAATTGAATATATAGGTTTTTTTAATGTGTTTTTTGACATATATAATCCTAAATATAAATTAAAAAGTTTATACATACATCTAATTAAATAAATTGAGAACCATTTATATCAATAAATAAATAAAAATTATTAATAATAACTAGAGATAAAACTAGAAAAATCAAGAAATAAATATAGATCTAAATATTATGTTTAATGACTTTGTTTATTAAAATTAATTTTTATTTAATAAAATAATAATAGAAATAGACGTACATGAAATCAATTACATAAAATCGAAAAGAGAAACATATTATGCAAAGTTAAACATATTAAAAATATTATGTAGGAATAAATATTTTTTATTTTTTAAAATAAATTTTATCTATGTAAAACATATAAAAAATTATAAATGAATTAGAGTGATCTTTTTAAGATGGTAAACAGATATAAAATAATTAAAAAAATCACTATTTAAAAAAACTAAAAAAAACAATCTAAAAATTATAGAATAAATATTAATTTAAATATAAACTAAAAAATACTTTAAAAAAATATATATTTAAAAAAATATCAATAAAAAAATAATTTTTTTAAAAAAAAAATTATTAGGAGCTGCTAGCCCTGGTACGCTTAGCACTTTTTTAAAAACTCACACATATGAGCATTTCTTTACATGGCAATGGGGAGTGAGTCATCCGCCCCAAAATTTTTTGACAAAAAAATAAAGTTAGATGACATATCGGATACTTTTATATGGGCTAATGGTTTGTTGATCTAAAAATTCATATTTAACCTATAAAAACACCTTGATAAATATGTATATGACATGAAAAAAAACCCAAAAATATACTTAAAAATCTAAAATCAATCCAAAATAAAAAAAAAAACCTTTTTGAGCATAGATTTACCATCTTAGACAAGATACTTATGATAAATGTCCATCATTAAATATAACTCATTGACGATGTTAATTGATATTTTCTTTTTCTATAACCAGAATCCAATTAGTTTCTTTCTCATCTCTCAAATTAGATATTGAAAAATAAAGAAAATAAGATGTTAGATCAAAATCAAATTTTTAAAAACTCAAGAGACCAAAAGTTTATAATTTGAAAAGTAAGAGGACTAAAGTGAATTGTTTTTATCTAATTTTAAAATTGTCACTTATTTTCTCTTCTTTTATCACTTTAGTCCTCATTCTTTCAATCTTATCTTTGGTCAATAAATTTGAAGCAATCTCACTACAATTTAAGTCTGAAAAGATGCAATTAGCTAAAAAACAATTTAAGGATCAAAATGAAAAAAAATTATCACAATGAGTACATGTGAAATGTGAAAAGCATGCACGATGATTTTTGCTATTGTTTTTCCGACAATATTTAGGAAGTGTTTGAGAGTGTGATAATAATTGTTTTTTAAAATGTTTTATGCTAAAAAATAAATTAAAATAATATATTTTTTATTTTTAAAAAAATATTTTTGACATCAGCACATTAAAATAATCTAAAAATATTAAAAAATAATTTAAAATTAAAAAATTAAATTTTTTTAAAACACAAAAACAAATGATTTTTTATTGTTTCATTTTATTCATGGAACATCGTGAAGTGATAATAGAAGATAACACACAGGAAACAGCAATTAAATTAAAATATATAAAAAAAACTATTTTATCCTTGAAACTTAATGTCTTATCCAAGTTTTGTTTGAAATATTCTTTGTAATTTTTTTTTTCAAAATCATTTAATATTATTTAATGGTGGTATTAATTTTAGAAAAAAAAAATCATAGTTTAAAGTTTGAAATTATACATATGCATGAATAATTTCCCGTTATGGTTTTTTGAAAAACAATTACAAATTATTAATAATAAAAAGGTTACATAAACATATTAACTAGTTTAATATGCTTTTAAATCTACAATTTCATTGTAAAAATATCACGTGTGAAATATTAAATAAAATAACATGAAAAAATTCATATGAATAACAAGAGTAAAAAAAATTCAACATAATAAAGCATTGAAAAATAAATAATAATAATATGACAAAAAAAAAAAACTAAAGTCGAGGTAGGCATGTCTAGCATAGTTTTAAAACTCGGCCCAGTCCGGCGAGTCGACCTGGGGCTGGAACTGGGTCAGGTTAAAAAAAACAGAGAAAAGAAAAACCTAGTGTGATTCGGCTGACCCGGCAAGACCTGGTCAAAACCCGATTGCAACTCGTTGACTTATATTTTTTTTTTACTAAAACGATGTCGTTTTGATTTTTTTAAAAAAATTTGATCCTGATTAAAACTCAAAACCTGAATCTTAAACCAGATTAGTCATCAGACCGAGTCTAAAAACTAGGCCCGCTTTGGCTCGTTATTAGACTGTTATTTTTTTAAAAAAAATTCTATATGAAGATAACGTGTCATATGCATAGATGGTGTGTTGTTTATGCATCGTATATTTCATTGCTTGTTGGAATCTGGATAATCGCATCAAATTCAAACGAGACATGGGCTAAATATAAAAATATTGTATTTTTTTCATTAAAAAAACCATATCCAAACAATCTTTTGAGCTTTTAAATAAATCCAAAGTTAAAAATCATTCGTGAACACTCTATTTAAAAATTAAATTAAATTTTTTTAAATTTAAAATTTAAATTCTCATATCTCATGATGTAATGGTATAAAGTTAGTGTTTGTACTCTATAGGTTTATTGGTTTTAATTTTTCTAATTATAATCAAATTACCTTGAAAGTAATTTTTTTATTATTATTTTTGTTTGATCAAATTCAATATAGAAAAATAATTTAAATAAAATCAATGGACATGACTTATATATAATATTAAGCTTTCCCAACAAGCTATAAATCATTTTCTGAAAAGTTAAAATAGTAATAGACTAGCTTAGAGATATAGTTTGATACATATGAATGAAAAATGTTGAATTGAGTGAAGTATCTTTTCCATTGAAGATATTCAACCTAAACCGAATTTAATTCATATAAAAATTAACTAATAATTAAATCATTTTTGTTTTAAAAAATGATACTTACTAGATTGATAGAAATAATTAACAAAATTTATTTAAATATCCCATGATTTAATCATTTTTATATTTATTTTACGTGTTTTAAAAAATTACGGTTTATATTTTAAATTTTATAATAATTTATATTCTAAATTATTTTATAATTTAATCTATTTTATAATTATGTAAATTATAGTTTTTTAAAAATATAAAGATTAAATATAAAAAACTAGTGAATTATACGACTTTTAGTAATTTTCCCTTTCCTTTATTAAGCCGATATAAAAGAAATTGGAAAAATGATAAATAGGAAAAAACCCCTGGACTCTGCAAAGTCTTACCAGAGAGGCAAACCCTTCCTTCTTCTCTGTCAAATATCGATGGCCAGCAACAGCAAGAAGAGACTACTCGATAATGACCTTAACCAAGGCTTCATCAGAAAACACCGCCACCATCATTCTCCCTCATCTTCCTCAATAACCAAGAAACCCTCTTTCCAATCTTATCTTGAAACCCCAAATCTCCCACCAACAATCAAACTCCTCTGTGAAATTATAGCAAACACACCTTCTCATAATGTGGAATCAGTTCTTGATGCCACCGTTATACGTGTTAAACAAACCGATGTAGAACAAGTTCTTAAATTGTCCTATTCTTCACCTGGCTCAGCTGTCAAGTTCTTCAGATGGGCTGGCTTGCAACTTAATGACAAACATAGTCCTTATTCTTGGAATCTTGTTGTTGATCTTTTAGGTAAGAATTCTATGTTTGATGCTATGTGGGGTGCTATTAAGTCTATGAAAAGAGAAAACTTGGTTTCTTTAGCTACTTTTGCTTCTGTTTTTAGTAGTTATGTTATTGTTGATAGAGTTAAAGAAGCTATTATGACTTTTGAAGTTATGGATCAATATGGTTGTACTCGAAATGTTGTTGCTTTGAATTCTTTGTTAAGTGCTATTTGTCGAGAAGGTAGAACTTTTGATGCTGTTGAGTTTTTACATGTGGCAAAGAATAGGATTTTACCTGATGCTGATTCATATGCGATTTTATTAGAGGGGTGGGAAAAGGAAATGAATGTGGCTAGTGCGAGAACGACTTTTGCAGATATGGTGAGCATGGTTGGTTGGGATCCAAGGAATGTTCCGGCATATGATACGTTTCTGAGTACTTTGCTTATGGGGTATGATGGGTTGCGCGAGGCAATGAAGCATTTTGACACGATGAAGGACAGGGGCTGTTTTCCTGGGGTAAAGTTTTTTAGACTAGCACTTGAAGAGTGCTTGAAGTGTAATGATGTTAGAGCGGCTATGTTGATTTGGGAGACATTGGTGGCAAGGGTTGGGTTTAGGCCTGATATTCAGTTGTATAATTTGATGATTGGTATACATTGTTATGATAACCAAACTGATATAGCGAACAAGTTTTTGGATGAGATGATTTATAATGGAGTGTTCCCTGACTCACAAACATATAATGTGCTGTTCCAATACTTGATTAAGTATAAAAAGTTGAAGGAGGCATCATTTGTGCTCAACGAGATGATCAAGAATGAATTCTTTCCTAACAAAACAAATTGCAATGCTGCTATTAAGGCATATATGGATTCGAAGGAACCTTATATGGCTATAAAAGTGTGGAAATGCATGATGGAGAATTATGGTGAATCAGACTTGGAAGAGGCTGGAAATATGTTGGTTGTTGAGCTCCGCTATCATCATATGGTTCCAGAAGCAGTAAAGTATGCCGAGGTTATGATTGAAAAGGGAATCAAGTTGACCTCTTCGTCATTATCAAAGTTGAAACAGATGCTTAATGAGGAGAAAAAGCCAATTTTGTATGAGGAACTTCTGAGAAAGTGGAAAGCTCATCGGGTAGACTAAAATCTGTTGAAACTAAATAATATCAGCGATGCTTACATTAACTGGTGTCTTACAATTATTGCTGCAGGACTTGCACACATGTTTCATGCTGTAGACAAAAAAGACCACATGACCCAAAATGGGTGCCCTAGCCTTTTTTTATCATAATGCTATTTAAAATTGTGACTCTTAGATGTATTTGTAGAATGCTGAGTAATGTCATTCTAGCTGATTATCCTTCAAATCATTATTAGATGGACGTTCAACTTTACCTAAGGAGTATCCCTTTGTCCATATCAGAGTAGGAGGTAGATACCACCACTATTATAGTTTTCCTGTTTGTAAATCTATGTATCACCTTGATTCCTCTCCACTGTCTTGGCAAGACAATATTAATGGTGAACAGTTTTTCTCATATTCCTGATGAATATGTTCCTAATGTTCATGGCAAATGGTGCCTCAAGAAGAAGAGGTTTTGAGGCGGGGGGTTCAATATTGCTTACATCAAGATAGTGGTTCTCTTGCTATTTAAATGTGTCTTTCTCCTGTTATTATTTGGATTTTCATTTAGTTTTTATGTGGATTTTCCTTCGCTATGCCTGCTGGCTTCTTTTTGGTTTATGTTACATGTGGTTCTCTTGCTATTTAAAGGTGTCTTTCTCCTGTCTAGCACTTGAGCGTTCATCCTGCAGAACTTGGAACACCATTCCTGTGCCTAGAATCCTTTTCTTTTTTTCTTTTTTTCAATGAGAGGGGGAGAGGAAAAAACTTGGGATTCCCTTAGTTTGGGTTTCTCCTTCCGAACTTTCATGAATCTTTGGAAAATTCAATCAAAAAGTTTCTAAGAAGAACAGAAGCCAACTTCCATTTTAGGCATGTATATAATTATTTATTCCTCTAGTTTCTCCTAGATTTCCAAAGATGGGGTTTTTATTCTTGTCTCGTGTTTTTTCTTCCCTTCGTTTTTTTAAATGAATTGATTCTCCACATGCACACACTCACACCCCACACCTTCGCACTGTGTTTGATTAAACAGATCCCTTTGTTAATCTGTATTTCACGGAGCACATCGCACTTCAAATGCTTGCTATGCAATACTCCATTCAGTATAGTACACTCATGCGAAGGATGCCGCAGCTTGCTAGCAGTAGTTTTGGTGCTAGATTAGATCTCCCATATTAGAATTGCAGCATGACTGGATTTTACTGATTTAGTTCATCTCCACTTGAGACCCCAGATCATGACTTCAATGAAAGTTTCCATTCAAGCAACTTCTTCCCCTTGGAAATGTCTCTCCTGTAGCAAGTACTAGTAGTATTTTCCCCCTTCACTCAGCTTTTGAAGTTCAAAAGTTTGATTTTTTATTCTGCTTCTTTATGCTATACACCTTCCATTCGAGACTCATCAAATGATCCTTGTATGGTTTGTTCATGTTGATGGCTTTTGAATAAGAAAGAAGCAAAAAGAAAATTGATGAGAATAATAATAAAAAAATAAAAACAAGCTGCAATATTTGGATAAAAAGAGTA
>Ga0307507_10012894_pt1 | contig 10250 bp, 6 predicted proteins | sample 7_EM_MG_FD_207223 | JGI IMG/M metagenome (GOLD analysis project Ga0307507, IMG submission 207223) | Populus trichocarpa ectomycorrhiza microbial communities from riparian zone in the Pacific Northwest, United States - 7_EM | ecosystem: Host-associated > Plants > Roots > Unclassified | place... | reverse complement strand
GGCTAAGTTCCCCACAACTAGGTGCAGCTTTAGCGTGCAATCTAACAAGGCTTCATCCACAACAACTGGGTGCTGGCTGTAAGCCGGAAGCAAGTCGCTAAGTAGCCCTATCATAGGTTGCGGCACTCGAGCATTCCTGTTATAGAGGCGCAGTATACGGCGCCGCGCTGGCTATCTTTTGCAACCTACCTTTAGTACAGCACTCGCTGCTGCTGTTCATGTCATCTGCCCAAATTTCCCCCCTATACCCTGCCTACTTCTTTGCGGAGATAAATAGTGACATTGGATCCCCACCAACGCCCCTGAAAACGATGGGTTCTAAAATGTCGACAACTCACGATAGCCCACTATGTCCCCCAAATGCGAGCACACACCTATCTCCGTTGCTTTGACCAACTATACTCTCCCTTCCCAAGCTCTTTTCCGCGGGTTTCAGGTCCTAATCGATGGACAAAGGTTCTCTCTCCGGCCGGATGTATCTCGCAGTGATATCCATGTCGCAAACGCAGAAGCATGCTCGGGGTCTCAGGATCCGGCCGGTTGCCTCGGTGCCCTTGGAGGATTGTTCAATACCACCGGTCTTCTGGAGACTATCGATATGAGATGGAACGGAACAGGAGTGTTCGGCTCCACGGACGTTACCGTGAAATTAATCAACACTTTCATCGAGTTCGGTAACTCATCGGTTCCAAAGCTGTATGGCGTCCCGGTTGTGGTGGAGAACAAAACGGTTGGCGATAGTGCAGGCTTGGCCTTAGGAGCTGGCTCGAGTTTTCTGCGGGCCGTCATTAATGCTGGATTGATACCTAGCATGAGCTGGGGCTTGGGGGTGGGTAGCAGGTCGGTGGAGAGACCTACGCCAGGCGACTTAACATTGGGTGGGTTCAACAGGTCTTGGATTTCCGGGGAGAGCGAGTTTCGAACGTTTCAAATTTCGAACGTAACCGGATGTCCGCTAAGAGTGATGGTTGAGGACATCGCTGTGGGAAGCTCAGATCAGAAGAAAACATCACTCTTTGACAGCGATTTCGAGCGCTATTACGCTTGCATAAACCCCTTTCAGAGCCGCTTCTCCTTAACACGGAGAATGATTTCACAGCTCATGAACCTTACGGGACATGAACCCGTAGTGGATGACCCGGATGCAATCTACTACGAGGGAGATAAAGCACCAAGGTCACTGGAGTTAACCGTCAAACTCGATAACCTAACATCTACCACCCCTCCTTATGAACTTTGGAACTTAAAAAGAGGTGCTGCCCCTGGCACCACCGGGACATATTCGATTCTCAGCAACACAACGTACGAGATTGGCGTAAAATCGAACTTTGATTCCTCAGCCGGAAAAGAAACAGAAATTCTGCTTGGAGCGATCTTCTTGAGCACCACGTACCTAGTCGTTGATCTAGACGCGGGTATATTCAAGCTAGCGCCCACCAATCCAGCTTCCCCGTCCGCCAAAGAATTGCAACCCATATGTCCCGAAACCCATAACCCGAAACCATCCTCCCAAATAGCTGTAATCTTCCGAAAAGCCGCAATAGCGGGGTTCGTTCTTTTTGGAATCGCTGTAGTGGTAATACTTTTCCTCTGGTTCAGATTGAGGAAATATCAAAAGAAGAGTATATCCAGACAGGATGACAATCTGAAGGTGCCTTTTATTCAAAACCAGGAGTTGCACGGCCGCTCGACAACTTCGCCAGCATCATCATGCGAGGCAGCTGAGATCGGTGGAAGAGAGACCGGGCCGGGGGATATCGAAACAAAGACGGACATCAGAGTTAAGACGGAAGGAGTCGAGCCCTTTCGCAGATATGGTTCTATTGGCGGCAGCCCCCTGAGCCCAGGAACGGCTGGGACTCATGGGCCAGAGGGAGTGGAAATGGACCCCTAAGGGGATGTTGGGGGCTGCGGAATATGAGAGCGAGGGTTCTGTAACGACGAATATTGGAAAATCGGAGTCTGAAAGATGGGATCTCATTTCATTTCTTTCCCACACTAGGTGTAAGGTTACTCCCAGACACAACTCATTCAAGCAATTGAAGTTGTAGGCTGCAAATCTGATTACACAAACCTCTTCCCCATTTCTTTCCAACCTCAATTCTTTACCACTACGAAATAAGTACAGTATCCCGAAACAATAAAAAAATTCATTTTTATAGCTTGTTCTAACACGACGCCTCTACCCGCTATGCTATTAAAAAAGCTACCCTTTCCCCTATATTATGATCATTTATCATAAGAGACCGCATCCGAATTTTTTAAATCACCCCTAACAACCGAATCTAAGAAAAGCAGTATAAATATCCAATTTCGGAAAAGGGTAGGAGGGGAAGGGGATTTCAAAAACAGTAAGAGGTCTAAGGTAGGTGAGAGGTGCTTACCAAGAAAACAAGTAGCATGATTATATCACTAGAAACCGCGCAAGACCAATAAATAACAACCTTTTGTTTATAGTGAAGGGCTTCTAGTCGTAGAGGCGTCTAAGGTTTGATTTACCTTCCTTATATATTAATCTCCTATTACCATACCGGTACTCCATCTATTCCCCTGAGAAGGCCCCCGAAAGAATTTCTGAGACGCGCTGCCAGCCCCGAGTGACTCATAATGAAAGACTCGATCTGTATAGAAGACTATAGAAACCTGAGGTACATTCATATTACAGAACCTACCTACCCAGAAAGTTAGGAACGGACTAACGCACTGTCCTACATGTGACGAATAAGATTTATTGTCAAAGAACATGTATGCTGGTGACAGATATGATAAGTATTTTTAGAAATATTTACAGTACCGGTATTCCACGGCGAAGCGAGTCCACAGCATAACGAGCATGCCCATACAAATAATCCCTGTCCTATAAAAGTTCTATGGGCGTTCTCGCCTCATCGTGGGCTCGCTTCGCCATGGGTGACCGTAGCCTAGCTGTGTCCTACGGCATAGGAAGTGCCGTTATACATCCAAATGCTAGCCATCACAATTTTGACTAAAGTTCAACTCATTGTATCGCTCTAATCTGCATATGGCTTGCTACACCATTAACCAAAGTCCCCTACACATAAATTACTCTGTGCTTTGGCTATATCAAAGTATAGAAACATAGAATACAAAGTTTAATTTTAATTTTTTTGTATGATACCCCCTCACTGCTCTTGGCAGGGATGTCAATCATATATCTATAAGAGAGGGAAAACAAAAAGTATTGACATTTTTCAAAAGGCATTGTCGGGCGCCCCCTCAATAAAGATGGGTGTGGAGAAGTTTATGCCATAAAAGTAACGTGCGCCCAAAAAAATCCATATCATACCTTGCCGTAGCTCGCAAATACCCTCCAACCTCAAAGCCTAGCCGTGTCCAAAATCCTCGCCTTCTTCTCAAACGACAATCCCAAAGAGAGCAAAGACGCTGCTGCGAACCCTGTGAGAAGGATCATTTGCTGATTATATGCTTCCGCAAAGACGAACCGTACACGGGCCCTGATTTCAGGGTCGAATGCTTCTAGCGCCTGCGAGGATCGCAGCAGCGCTGCCAACTGTTGTGGGTTGAGGAACTCGGGGAGTTGTGATTTAATCCGGTTACTCAGGAGGGTAGCCGAAATTGCCAGGCAAAGTGTTCCGCCCAGAACGCGGATTTGAGTGGTTGCACCCATGACAACAGCTAAACCGATGTTATCTCTGGAGCCCCGATATATAGATAGCGGGCTCAGTACCTTGGTCTTTTGCCTCGACAAACAGGCTAACCATTACTATAGCCGTAGGGATGGCCAGCCCAAAGCCCACTCCCATGATAACTTCATATCCATACTGTGCATTTGCGACTTCCATCGTATCTGTTGGCAAAGTGCTCATGAGCGCTAATCCGACTACTTGGAGAGAACATGCAATAGTAAGAACATAAAACGGCGGAATCTTGGCGACGGAGGTAAGAATGGCGGAGAACCAAGAAGCCAGTGGCGCAGCCAATACCATAGGGAATAAACGGATACCTGCGCCGGTTGGAGATGTGCCATTGACGATCTGGAAACGCTGCGGTAAACCAATAACTGCCCCCAAGAATGAGAACCCTGTAAAGAATGTGGACCTGAGAAGCCCATATCAGCCGGAGTCTCGTGAAGACTGACAGATTGCTTACAGAAATACACCAGCCGCGGCTCTATTTTTTAATACCCGCCATGGGAAAATAGGTTCTTGGATCCCGCCGGCATGTTGCTCCACAACCCTTTCCCAAAGTATGAACCCAACCCAACAGAGCGCGGAGATGACAAGCGTTGATATTACCTTCCCACTGTTCCACTTGAAATCTGCAGCTGCCTCCTGGAGCGCATACACCAATAATATCGAGGCAGCAAGCGATAACGCGGTGCCCCGCCAATCTAATCTTTGAAACGCACTCTTGGAGAATACCTCCCCCAAACTCCGTCTTTTCGACAGCTTTAGATGTGGGAAATTTGAGGGAAGAGCTAAAGTGATCAAGGCCAACGCTCCACTCCCACCCGGCGCACTATGTGGACTTTGGTAAGCAATCAAATAGCGTTAACGAAAGAACTCTGAGGGATACTTCAGCAAAAACACCCATCTCCAAGTCGTTTTACCGCTAATCACACCTCCTAATACCGGTCCCAATATACTTGAGAGCGCGAAAACACTTGATATTATCCCCATGTACAATCCGAATTTCTCCGGTGGTACCATTTCCGATCCGATTACCGTCACCATAGCGTATATCCCAGACCCTCCGAGACCTTGAAAGGCTCGAAATACAATCCTGGCCGTGTCAGCGCCGTAACTGAAGATGGTAGATAACTAACAGTTGTAGCATATTTTGTGATGTTCCGCATACAGTAGAGAATACCGTAAATACAAGAAGAGCGATCAGCATCATTGGTTTCCGACCGAAAATATCGCTGAACTTGGCATATATCATCAGGAAGCCTGTCAATTATTACTATTGAGCCCATATGCTGTAATGCCAAAAAAAAAAAAAACTCCTACCGGTATAAGTTAACAAGTAGGAAGTAACGACCCAAGAGCCCTGGCCGAAACCATTAAGAGCATTGGTGATTGAAATCAACGAAGTGCTAACGATCGTCGTTTCTAAAGTCGAAAGGAACAGCGCGAGTGTAATCCTTCTAATAGTCAGGTGCCCAGTAGCAAGTCCTATCAAGGAAGAACAAAAATTCATACCCAAAAGTTAACAGATGAAGTCTCCACCCTGTCATATATTCCCTCGCCGGTTCAGCGCCAGACTTTGGTTCATCCCTAACCTCTCTAACTTCGCTCTCTTCCAGAACACACTCACTTTCTCCGGCCATTGCGAAACCGAAAAAGAGATTACCCCAAAAATCACCCACTCCATCTTATCGCCCCCAATAGTTTATATACAAGATTCCTCCGCGCCGTGGTCCACGAGGCCGGAAGTGGTACAGGCCGAGTTGGGTTACACAAGCCCGAATATGGTAACATCGTACGAGAAACGTGAGCGCTTCATTATGACTGTTATGAACTTAGGACACGTCTCCTCAAAGGCACGAAGTACCGGTACTTGAACATTGAGAGGGGAAACAGGGATATTTGAAGGATACTTGGCCTTTCCTCCACGTTGTTTTACCTCCCCATGCGTTCAGGTACTGTACCGTGCTTCTTGGCTGGCGGAGTGATTAAACCTCATGCCAGGAGGGCAGAATTGCCTCTCCCGGCACCGCCTCCAACGCGCATGGCGGGTGCCGGTCGGTGACGAACAGGGGCATTTCTCAAGCAAAAAGTGAATTCGTCCAAGCCGGGTAGCACAAAATAGCTATTAAGTTACGGATCCCGATTCGTCGCGTGCAGATTTTCGTCGTGCCCTCGTTGAAGACTATAAAGTCTTTTGTTTATTTCCCCCATTTATCTGGGCGGAGGGCTAAAATCCATACCCTTAACAAGACTGCAATACCGTTAAAACTCATGAAATCCACTATCTCCGTAGTGCCAATGGCGCTTGAATTGCAGGGGGTACGCAATACCTTGGCCTACTACCATATTTGGAAAGGATTTTCATTCGCATGCTGGAATGTCTCAGATCTTCAACATCATGTTAAGGGCCCGTTTACCTATCCGTCACGTTTAGAAATTTTGGTGGGGAAACTAGACAGTGGCGTTTCAACCAATATCCTGTTCCGATAGACGTGGCAAAACTGTTTACCTACTTTTCAACAGTCCTATATTCTGGCTGCTAGATTGTCCAAACAGGACACGGCTCAAGAGGTCCTCTTGCTACCTCCATCTATCACCACTACAAAAATACCCTCACCTTTCATGCTGCCAATTGCAAGAATAACTACCAATCTGCTCCATTTTCCTTCCACACTCAGTGATTACTAACTTTCCCATCATATAGTATTAGTTCAAAGACACTATTCTCATTGTGGGTTTGTGAGGAGGCATTGTTGGTCAATCGGATATCTCGGTTGTTGAGCGCTATTGTGAGTTGAAACCTTCATTGTTCCAACCAAACATTAGTTAATCAAAATTTGCACACTTAATAATAGTAGACTGTATATTAGGTAAACACCCACTCATCTATTCTCCCTCCACACCTTATACCGTCTAGCCCTCCTTAACGGTTGGCACCATCTCCGGATGGCGGTCTATAGGTAAACGGGCCCTAACTAAGGCAAACAACAAAAAGTCACACTATCTAAATTATGAACTATCCATAACAAATTCAATATCCTAATTCACATCATTTATCTCCAAGATCTCTTCCTCCTCTGAGGCGACCCCAATATTATTCCTCTAATTCCCAATCTCAAGATCCAGAAAGTCAGTTATATCTAACTCTTCATTGGCACTCTCATCAATTTGAAGCGATAACTTCACCTTCCAAAAAACCCTCGGAATAATTTGGGCTTTTTCAGTATGAGATTCATAAAAGACATCCTCAATACACTTGGTAGTTAGTATGTGTTGCTGGCTAACGGTCCATTTGTGAAGGTTGTCGATTGATTCTGTGCTAAAGAGAGCATTCTTGGTATACTAGAGTATTAGATCATTAAACGGTTTATTAATGACAAGCTCTAGTGGCTAAACAAGGCTTTTACAACCTCAGGAATAAGAAAGGGGGCAATGTTATGTGATCATAGCGTGGTGGAAATGGTAGAGGTTTAGTGTAATTCCATTAATTCAATCGCAAACAGAGTCTGAATATGTCAACCACTAAGAATAAGAACAAGGTAATTTTGTATATAGTTTGAAAATAGCTTATCATTCATGTAAGCTTTAGTATTGAATTCAATCAAAATACCAGCCCAATAGTTAAGCTTTTTCCTTCCCACCTGAGGAAGGTGTGTACTATTTGGGGGTTCTGCAATTTGAGTATAGGGCATAAAGGAAATAAGCAGCACACTTGTAACCGCCTCCTGGGTGGTGGTGGGAATGGATAGGGTAACGATACTATCTCTATACCAAAGTGCGGTATATAACGAGGCTAAGTACCGTAGTCACAAACGATGACTAAGCAAGGCAGACTCTGACAGGACTAATAATTATTAGTCATCGGTTTGTTATCTTTCACACTATGAGATCAGTTAACTCATAGGTTTTTACATGATGACGCAATAGCGTGTTATTGGTTTATTGTGATTGGTTGACATGACGCACGATTGTGGTCAGGTGGTTTATGTATTTCGCACATGACTCATAGTTACGAGTCATGGGTTTCACGCATGTGACCCCGTTAGAGCACATGACTGGTTTTATGGGTTTTGATTGGTTGCGAGATAGGGCGCAGCTGACTCGGACGAGTCAGCTGATGGATTGCACACTATGACTCACTATGAGTCATGAGTCGCGTGATGCAAGGGTGTGAGTCATGCAGGGTTAGGGTTGAGGGAAGAACCCCTATTTAAGGGCGCCCTCGGGGCATGGGATTTGGGTTCTTCACACAACCATCTAAGTTCATTCATATACCATACTTTCAATACAAAGATCTTTATCTATCACGCTTCTGGGACCCAAGACACGACTGTCTTATATGAGCCTAGCGATCGACGTTGCTAGATAGGAGTCAACGGACTTAGCTATCGCAACCGCTATTGGGCTAAGAAGAAGCAATCGTTAGGAGAATATGGGTTACCTGCAGCAAGTATCACCCGGAGACAAGAGGATTGTAACAACCGGAGGCTTAGACTAAGTTGTTGTAACAAACTTCTTACTATATCGCAACTACCAAGTAGTTCCTAATAGCTAAGTATGTTTGGTCTTATTGGGTTCTCGAAGCGAACTGAAGAAGTAACTGTTCAACCAAGTATATTGAAAACTCTGTCTGTCGAAGTCTGCTCTCTCTAAGTTCGGAGAATAGCAGGTCTTAAATACACTTGTCAGGCTAACCGGAGCCTTGTAAATAATAACCATAAAGACTCCCAAACGGTAGCCTTGAAACGTTACATAAGACATATCAAGTATCAAAATATATCCTGATACAATAAATAAAACATACTGAGTATCAAACGATACTCAAAATCAAAAATAAAATAAAACCTCATGAGGATCAAACTCAATCATAAAACATAATGAGTATCAAGCGATACTCGAAACCAAACATAAAACATCATGAGTATCAAACTCAATCATAAAACATACTGAGTATCAAGCGATACTCCGAGTCGAAACCAAACATAAAACATCATGAGTATCAAACTCAATCATAAAACATACTGATTATGAAGCTATACTCGAAACCAACCAGTAACCTGTACTGGTCACAATACTGATAAGTGATTTAGCTTCCAACCAAGACATACTGAACAGAGTAGAAAAGATATCATTATATTTGATTAAGCAATTTTTGAACAAACAAATATCCCAACACAGGTTACCAGTGTAGACTCCGTAATTTCTGGAGTTGATAGTGTCAGGTTCCTTCTTATTCTCCACTCGGCAATAAATTACGAAAACCACTTCCGAATATCAACAGTGGTATTCTTGAGTTGGGGCAAAATTATAATCATATTCTCCTGATTGTTGCATGCCCTTCTTCTCCCGGTCATCAACCTTCCTCTGTAGTATGAGACTATTTGTTTCCAGGTTGTTAAGCTTCACTTTCATGTTCTGAATCAACCAGAGCAAGGATTAACCAGGTTTGTTTGCTTAAGTAATCTAATTCTCTTAGGTTCCTGCAAGCACATGAGAGTTTTGCAGGCCACACTGGCAGTCATCCAAAACCTCTTGACTCTGAAGATCTCTCACTTTTTTGATCTGTACTAACATGAATTTCAGTGTAGATAAGCTGTTATGGTCATTTATCTACTTCTATTGTTCCAAAAGGCTATAATTACTGGTAGGCTGACAATAGTACCTCCTAACTCAATTGTATTATATAGTATAACCGGTACTACACTCACTATTATTCTTTAGGTCGGTTCTCAAGTATAAACTTCTCCTATTGGCAGAGTTCAACTTCTTTCTTATACTTCCGTGCGAGTTGATATCATTTGATAGCAAAGCCCAATATAAGGACTAAAGTAAAAGGTGTAATGAGTTTTATTATTATAAAGTATAGGTAAGGAAAGAAACTTAAGTCGTTATGTGAAGACTCTTCGCCTTAGCCCAGAGGTCCAACTATGTTGTTGCTCTTCTCTTTTCTCAACCATGACTTATAAGAAAATCAACTAAACAATTATAACATACTAATAACTCATAAGTTGAGTCATATATAAAATTCTATAACTCATTGTTACAATCCTCTCCTCCCGGGTGATACTTGGAGCAGGTAACCGATTGTCTCCTAACGATCAGTGTTTCCTTGGCCTGATAGCTGTTGCGATAGCTAAGTCCGTTGACTCCTATCTAGCAACGTCGATCGCTAGGCTCATATAAGACAGTTGTGGCTTGATTCCCGAAAGCGTGATAGGTAAAGATCTTTGTATTAAAAGTGTATAGTATGAAAGAACTTAGATGGTTGCGTGAAGAACCCAAATCTGATGCCTTTTTCTTTTTTTCTTTTTCTTTTTCTTTTTCTTTTTTTATCATGTGCTTTGTTTTATCGTCATCTAGGTACAAAGACTATGTACAGCGCTAGCTATGGTAAAGAAAAACCTCCGTGAACCCACTGGCGTCAGGGAAAAAGCCATCAACCCAGGTCTCTCTGGTACGAGACCTGTCACAAACGGTGACTAAGCAAGGCAGGCTCTCACATGACTAATAGTTATTAGTCATCGGTTTGTTATCTTTCACACTATGAGATCAGTTGACTCATAGGTTTTCACATGACGA
>Ga0307507_10012893_pt1 | contig 10250 bp, 14 predicted proteins | sample 7_EM_MG_FD_207223 | JGI IMG/M metagenome (GOLD analysis project Ga0307507, IMG submission 207223) | Populus trichocarpa ectomycorrhiza microbial communities from riparian zone in the Pacific Northwest, United States - 7_EM | ecosystem: Host-associated > Plants > Roots > Unclassified | place... | reverse complement strand
GCTAACACATTCCCCTGCCTTTTGAACCTACAATTGCCGGCGGCCGAGCCTATCCGCAGCCGCCCGACGCCCTCCCATGCCTTTTGTGCCTACAATTGCCCGTGTGACACCCTCCGACTGGCCTACACACTTTAACGTTTTGTCACTTCCGGACTCTATTGATATATATCATTTATTTCCCTTATTACACTCTCATAATATACATATACGATCATAGAATACTGATAGGTGCATTCCCCTTCTCTAGGGCAGTTTCTTCAACCTGTGATGGCGCGTCCGCCAGTTCTGGCAACAGAGCCACATCATCTAATACCCCCAAATTCACGCCTGGATCGCATTGCAGTCCACACCCACCATGTCCTCTCTCTGCGTCTCCCAGGCCGCCAGCCGCTGCTGATCCATGAACATCTGGATCGATTACAAATTCCCGCCTCAATGCACTCTTATGATTGGAATATTCCTCCGTTCTCACAACACACTTTCCCCGCTCCTTCTCGATTCTAGCCTTTAATGTTGTCCTGATCTGCTCGATTATTCGTCCGCGCCAGACCTCTCCCGTACCGTCCCATGTCTGTATTTGGCTTCTAGCAGGCCTATCATCTTGTTAGGCGCCTTATCACCCCGTTAAGTACTTGCCATTTTCAGGAGTATCCTGAGGCCTGGGCGCCTGGGTGCCAAGGGATCTGGACACTTCTGAAAACCGCAAGTCAGCGTTATTTGTCCTACCTTTGGAACTGGCACGTGTGAAAGCTATATTATCGATAAAGTTTCCAGTCCGCCAGCATCGCAGTGAATGGTACAATATGTCTGCTGTCAGACAGATAAACGGACTATTGATCTTGCCTAGGAACCCCTCATCCATCATGCCTTTCCTTCTAGGGCTAGAGCAATATTGTGCGTATATTGCGTCCGGGATCTCTGGTGCCACGAATATAAGAGAAATTGACTGTCCGCCGAATTAGATGGATTTAGGGTTACTACGGTTCTAAATAATCAGGGGAAATGTTGACAAGCTACCCCATAGTTCCTTGGTGGGCAAGTGAACCTATCCTCCTCCAGCAGGTATTCTGCCCTTCTTCTGCAGGCCGCAGGATCATCAATATCAAGCGTATAGAGTTCTGTTATAACCTTCTTCACCATTTCCAGATACTGAGATCTGCATGAACTGTGCACTGACTAGATCTGCAAACGAGTGGCCGCCGGCCGCTCTATTTAGTTTGGGGATAAGATGTAGGTTATTGATTAAGGGTAACTTGCCTGGTCATTTGAGGGTGGGGTAGCATCAGCAAAGTTGGGAAAGCCCAATTCCCTCCGGGCATCGTTCCAGCACCGGCGGACTTCTTCGGTCAGGGTAATTGGGTCCGGAAACGGATTCACGAAGATCGTCCAGTCCCACATCAAGGAACAGGCTTTGGCCAGGATGCTACGCTCAAGCCCTATGGCCATATTCCGTCTGCTGCTGGGCCACTCTCCACCTCCACTCTCCAATTCCGGCGTTGTTGGCTTTGAGTGGCTTGGAGTTATGGCTGGTGTTGCAAGCGAATTCAAGACTGCAGGTGAACGAGAGAGAACCACAGATGGAAAACCATTTTGGCTAATATGTACTGGGGCAGGTGTTCTCCGTTCGGGGTAATCAATCATGCCAGAACTCTGGGTATTCACAGGGATTATTTTCAGTATCGAAGCTTGTGAGTTACGGACCTCATGCCCAATCGGCTGTTGTGCCTCCCCCCATTCCGCGAATAGATCTTTATCATTCCTATGCGGTTCTAACTTGTTCTCCTCCTGACTCTCCTGGCTCACATGGCTCCCCTGGCTCTCCTGGCTCTGGCCCTCGTATTCTCCATTATCGGAGTCTACACTGTCATCGGCTGGCTCCAGGCCCGACTGGCAGTTGTCCGGAACACCCTTCTGGTTTTCCGGAACCGGCTCTGGTATCTCCAGTCGGGATGAAGCTGGCCCTAGCACGACATTTCTCCTCCTACTTACAGTAGACCCAGCTGTAACCGACTCAAGTGTGGATGGTACTCTAGTTAACTTGTCCCAGGATTGAGATCTCGGGGCACACTTGCTGCAGACCTCACTTCGTCTTTGCCTCTCCTGCCTTGACAGACGCGTTCTGTCTGCCGTAAGCCGCCGCTGTGGTTGTGACATAGAGTGCAGGCGAATTGTGAAAGAATAGGATCGTAGTGAATAGAGTTGCTAGATAGATGGTGTTAGGAAACATGTATTGGTAGGTATCCAAGAGGGCAATATGGGGTTTGAATCTAGAGGATAGGAAATGTTTGGGCATCTTTGAGTGTTCGGGACGTTCATGGCTTATCACTCGCTTTCATACTCGACGGCATGGGAACACACCCGCACGGCCGAATTGTGGCTGGACACCTGATTTAGGAATTGCACCCGAGCCGTCCCGCTTCAAATCAGCCACGCAACTGTTTTGCTGAATCATAATAAAAGCGTCAAGGATTTAGAGTTAATAAAGGAGATGATGAGGTTTATTGAATGTGCGGACTAATCTAGTTCAAGTAGGTCTGCCAAGCAGACCATAACGAATGTGGGTAAGGCTAGGGTTCGGAGCATGGAACGCTCATCTTACCAAGTACAAGCTGCCGCTAAGGCTCAACAGATGGGGTATAAGGGGAAAGCTAGGATGGGAAAAGCAATGAAGAGGCCAATCCTGAACGAAAAACAGCCGGAAGAATGATCCGCAGAAACCCAAAGAGCAAGGCCTAACACTAGAGGAAACATATCCTAAAAGAAAAAAAGGGGGAAAAAAACAAGAATGAACTGCAAAAATTCCCAGAGCAAACCTGTTAGACATACCAAGAATGCCAAACCATAAGGCTCATGCACAGCCCCCTGCGTACCAATTAGTCAAAGTACAACTACAAAAGATACATCTCGGTCTAGCTCAAGATGATAGTCACGTGCCTCCAACTATAAGATCATGTGTTCGATTCACAGCCGTGTCACAGTTATTATTAGTTAAAATATAATTATGCGACAAGTCATAAATGACGGCGATAATAGTGCAAGGACCTCTGAGAGATTTAAGTATGTGTTCCCGTTTTAGGATCCCTATAGGGTAGGAACGAGAGTTCCCTAAGATGAAGGACGGAATCAGAATAAACACTTGAGTAAAAATATCGTATGACGATACAAGAAGAAACATAGCGGAGACCTCCGGGCCCACTCAGAACCAGTCAGTACGAACATAAGATAGTAAGCGCAGATCGCTATTCGAGCGATTGCTGCCATGAGTCAGTTCGGAAACCTCATGCGCAGACAGTGACAGACTCTCGCAAATTGAATGGTCTGAGGCCCTTGAAGTTGGACGCTTCATATACGGTTCGGTAAACACATATTATTAAGTTGGCATTAGTCGGCTACGTGTACTCTAGACCAGCCTATTATTCACGGGACTGACATACCCTCACGATAATATGGTAGTCTACCTCTTCATAATGTGAGCATTGAGTTGAAAAGTTGTCAGGGTCAAGAAGTGTTCGCACTTATGAGTTGGGAGAACTTAGTTCGGTCGATACTTAGTTAGTATAGTAAGGACATGTAGCCCGCGAACACTCAGAAGTGGAATATAAATATCGAAGTGCCTCCCTCGCTTAGACAGAATCAGAAAGCACTGGAGAAGAGATCTTCATCACCAAAATGTAAAAACCAGTCCTGGTCCACCAAGGGGGGTTATGGTCCCCCTGGTCCTCCTGGTCCACCCTGATGCAACCTGGTCCACATTTTTGGTAAAAGTTGAAAAAGTGTAGATCAGAATGGATCGGAGTGGATCAGGTGGACCACGGGGACCACGACCACCCTTGGTGGACCAGGAGCATTCAGGACCACCTTGGACCACCCTCCAACATTTTCCTGATGCCCCCTTATCATTATAATAAGTTACAAATTATTATTACTTCATGATCTTTACACTATGCGAAGTAACTTAGTTACACTTTACTAGAAGCCTTCCTAGACAAGATTCTCCATTTACGGAACCACTAGAGCATTAGGCCTAGCCAGGGATTATAGTTACTATACCGGCTACCCCTTACAAAACGTCAAAAGCCAGAAAAGACACCCTTTGACGAAAAACAGCTGGTGCGGAACACAACAAGAATGGTCTCCAAAATACCCAAAGGAAATGTCCAAGCTCCTCTCTTGCCTAGGTAGGATCCGTGGACGATGGCAAGTCTAAATTTACCACACTGGGTCAAGGCAAACCGGCCGAGCCGTGGCGGGCTAATCTAAACAGACATGGTCAGGAACGAGTGAGAACAACCCGCAGAACTCCAGGAGCGAAAATGAAAAACACCAAAAGGAAAAGTCCAGGATCTGCAGCGGTCTAGAATCTATAATCAGGAACGGAATTACCCTCTTTGCAGATTCACCTTAGCCACATTGGATCGAGGCAGGCTAGCTTTGTTGACAGAAGCTAGTGTGCAGAAACGAACCAGAGCAGACCCCTAAGGTCTGTTTCTGCTGACAAAGCAGTAGGACCTGCTGTCAACATAGAAGATGAAAGTCCTGGTAGTTGTAACCTCAAATTACCAGGTGTAAAATATCCACTGGAGCTGGCTCGGGAGCTTGCCCCCGGGCCAAATTTTCGTCCGGCATCTGCTGCTGCCATATCTACAAGCGCATCATCGGCCCAGGGATTAGAGGGGGAATGAGTTCTGCTGGGCGTACCAACCTGGGTCACCGATGTGTCAGCAGGCTGTGTGGCGCCGAAGGCTAGTATTAAAAGATATTCACCTGATACCCTCAGCTGTAGCTGCTCAGAGGCCGTACAGGCTAGATCGTGACTTGGATTGTGAGCCAACGGAGTAGGACAGTTTGGCGGACGAGGCGTGGCGGTAGGTTGCCGACTCCGATTAACCTCCCCATGGAGTCTATCCGGTTCACCCTCAATACTACCCTCCCCTATTGGCATGCTGCTGGCGACCCTCCTCGGTGGTTCTGCAGCGTCAGCCAGACCGTTCTGTTGGTCAGCCTCAGCCATGGCTGATAGGTCACGTTTGCCACTGCTATTGACTGCTGTGGGGGTCGATAGCTGGAATACTTTCTTTAGGTCAGTCTCCCTTCCTATTTGTCGGCCAGACCTCAAGGCAGGAATGCCCAAGTCAGTCGGAGGGGCAGAAGGTTGCTTACTAGGACATGGTCTGAAACCGGAATGCGAGGCTCGCACGACCGTGGTGGCCGAACTGCGGCTTGGGTCTGGCTCTGGTTCATCGACTTCCGCCAGAGCGCTGAACATCCTTTGTCTAGCCTATCGCATGCTGCTCCCTGTTTTTGTGGTATTCAACCTGGTGATTCTTTCTGCGGCTGCAGCGGACAACTCAGGCTGGGGGCCGTCTGAGTCTGACTCATTACTATGAACAGACGGATTGGGAGATTGGCCCCTATTATCACGAGGGCCAAAATTCATGGCGCCTGGGGGGGCAGTCCCATCATCTCCACAGGTGCGATGGCCAGAGAAGAGCAGATCCATTCCTTTGCTCGGCGAATTCATTGACCACCACATGCGGACATGGCTACTGTTTCCAATTGAGATCATTTCAGCAACCGGCAGCGGCTCCTCAGGATCATGAAGCAACATGCGTGTGCCGTGTCTGGTTGTACCAACGAGCAGCCGATATTCGTATCCCCGTGCAAGGACTCTGTCTATGCACACAAACAAGTTCCGCATGGTGGGTTCGGTCATCTCCATCCAGTAAACATGTCCATGAGTTTGCCATTGGATCTTGTCCAGTGCGGCAGGGAGGGGGCTGTCTTGGTGAACCACGGATAGTTGATATATCCAGAGACGGAGGGAGCGCAGGCCGATGAGACTTGCAAGAGCCATATTGGCATATACTCCGCACATTCAGGGCGGATGGTTTGAGGTATCTTACAATCATTTCTGATGGCAACTGGGGCCACAACAGGGGCTGGAATGGGGACCACAGCGGGAACTGGTTTTACTGCCAACAATCGTGTTAAGCTGGGCTTATGTTTGTTTGCTATGTCCTTTCACAAAAAATCAAGGCATTCAGTAAAACATTTGCCCCGGGCTGTATCTGTCTGTCAGAGTGCCGCCTTAACTGTAACGCATGGGGTGGCAAGGGCAGATGCCTGAATGGCAGTCCATTGGGCAGCCGTACTCCCCTTCCAGCCCGGGATCCTGTCTTGCTCAATCTTACGTTTCATACCATTCCGCCAGTCTTTATACTCCTCACCATAGGTTCTCAGTTCAGGGAAGCCGCAGACGGACTTACACCAAGTAACCTAACTATTATCTTTGAAGGCATCAGACTTTTGGTATTGAAGTCCAACTTTTGAGGCTGCCATTGTAATAGTAGTTGGGGCAGGAGGGTGGTTGATCGATCCAGAAGTCTTTTTCTTTTTCCACATTGGTCTTCCAGCAAATGAAAGATGTGCGCTAGCAGATGCTGGTAGCCTGGAGCATGATGGGAGAATGGTTTATGCTATGAAAATAGAAATAGAGCACCCTGGCGTACGATAAAGGGAGATAAAGGGAGTTCTGCGGATGATAAATGGCTGTGAGAAGGTTATTAGCTGGGAATATGGAGATCTATAGTACTGAATTGGTCTGGGAATATACTAGTAATACCGCGGACGAGTGAGAGGTTTTGTAGAGCTTTGTGGGTTCAATTGGGATGGATGGGTTGTTGATGAAGGATGTGACTGTGATTCGGGAAATGAGCATGAAGAGAGGATGGAAGGGGGTGCGGGAGAGCTTGTATAGGCCGCTGGGGTTCGCACGATCGTACCCTGTACAAACTTGAATAATAATATCTTGAATCTTGAAAGGTCACGTGATCCACTCACAAAGGCGAGAAGCTTCAGATAAGGTATTCAGCAGCAACGAAGCCGCGGAGGAGCTCTAGCCTCAGATTTAAGACCTTGCTAAACCGCTCCAGACCCGTCCCGTGAAAACTTAGTTAATGACAGCTTCAACGTCGGGACCCATCCGTCATCCTACTAACCAAACTTCAAGTTTACCCTGATCCAACCCTTGAAAGAAATGAGCCTTGGGCTTTGAAAGAGAAAATCAGCTGCAGTCCGCCTCCACTGATTAGCTCAGCCAGACTACTTGAAAGAGAAACACCACATGAGCACGATGACCTCAAACACAACGAAGTGTCCTTATTGCAGGCGACGCTATCAACAGGCGGCTGCATACGAAAAGCACTCTCAGACAATGCATCTTAATATCCTTCTATCCCTCCCTGCGAATGCGGACCTGACCTCGTCAGGGCCGCCTGCTTTTGTATATGATGAAAATATCAATCAGAGCGACTCAGACTACAAATCTGATCACAGGATGGAGATCACAGATTGCTGCGCAGCAAGTAGTAAGATAGATAATGATATCCAGAATGATTCAGATGCGGAGGACATTTCACACCCACCAGTCTGCAGGCGCCCATCGAGCCAAGAAACTATTTCTAGTACTGGCAGAGTCCTCAGCGATGTTGCTGGCTATACAGAGCTGAATAGGGCCATGACAGATGACTCCTGGAACCCTTTCTCATCCGAAGACGACTTTAATTTAGCAAGCTAGCTAGTCCGGAGCAAGGTATCCAAGTGGCAGATTGAGGCGTACTTTGCAGAGGGATTGAGGGGTATAGATAGCAGATTATTCTGGTCCGCCTATACCATGCAACAATACCTCGACGTTCTGGACGCATTTGGTGAGTACCTGGTGTGGACAGAAGCCGTTATCGATGATGGTCGAGATACAGCAACTTTCGCTTATCAGAATATTATTGACTGTCTCCACTACTTGATCCGCCAGGTCGTGTATAGATCGGATATGGTCTACGCACCTATTCAGGAATATGATTCCAGTGGTGAGTGATTATACTCTGAGATGCAAGCGGTGGACTGGCGGTGGGATACACAGGTATGAAAGAGGTTGTAACAAGTTTCAAGTGGTGGGTGTTTTAAGTACTAATAGCCCATTATGTTCCTTGGTAGAAAACGCTGCCCCCCGGGTCAACAGTGGTACCCATTATCAGATTGTCGAACCAGACTCCACTTATCAATTTTTCGGGAGATAAGAACGCCTGGCTGGTATATGTGATGATCATCAAAATCCTTTAGCAGAAGAGAAACAGCCATGTCACGATGGCAATCCTGCTTCTGCATTGCTTCAGGTGCCGCCACAGTTCCTTGGTGAATCAGCCCGCGCCGATGAAGCCCAGCGGCAGACGAATGCAGATGTCCTGCGAACTGTTTTCGATCTTGTCCTTGCGCTATCACAACAGGGTGTCCTTGCGCTATCACAACAGGGTGTCCAAGAACGAACTGTAATAGATTGTGCAGACAGCAAAACACCCCTTTGTTTTCCCATCTTGTCAGCCTGGATTGGGGATCATGCGGCCTTGCACGGAATAGGCAGTAAGTCGTGCCCAAAGTGTGAGGTTCTGTGCAATGAGCTTGGTGGAAACCCGCTGAAGATGTATGAGACCCGTGACTACATCCTATATGGAGAGAAAACCTTGAGGCATGAGCCGGCAGAAGTGGCTGGTATTGCAGAATATTTTAAGCAGGTTGGCGTGAAAATAGGAAATAATGTATTTGCCAGACTCGACCAAGTAAACCCCGCTGATCTACATAAGCCGCACCTCTTACACAATAATTACCTCGGCCTATTCAAACATATGATGGAAGGGGTGGAGGGGTTCCTGAAAAAGCATAAACGGCGGCAGGCATTCAACAATGTCGGGAAAGAAATTCCGCCTTATCCTGGACTCAGCCTACCAAAAAAGGCCTATCATGAAGTTACACAAGGGCAGGGAAAGAAAATAGGCAACGACGGCCGCTGTATTTCGGCGGTATTGGTGTCCGCATTTGGAAATCCGGACCGTTCTCATTATCATGATTTCAAGAGAGCTTTGAAGTGTGTTAGCACGCTGGTTGACTTCGCTCTCAGGGCCCAATACCGCAGTCATACACCTGATACACTTGTTTACCTGGAAAGGTATCAGCAGACATTTCCCGGACCAAGGAGATTATTTTTGAGTTACGTACCGCAAAGGCTATGCGTGCAGAAGCAAATCGTCAGGATCGGGATCTAATGGCACTAATGGCGAATCAACTTGCTAATGAGGCCCGCCACAATACTGCCCCCAAGCGCCGTTGGCAGGTGGATCAAGAGAGGCTTGAAAGGGCCAATCAGCCGGCGGATTTGATACGGCGCGAGGATCACTTCAACTTCATCAAGATGCACTACCTGAGTGATTTTGCCTCCCATGTACGGCATTTTGGGTCCATAGCAATGTATTCTACCGAGATCGGCGAACTAGCACATAAGGAGCAGATGAAAGACGGTTACAGGAGGTCAAGCAAGAATGAAGCCGCCTGACTGATCTTGTCGCAATATGGCCGCCAGCACGCTCTAGGAACGCGCTTGCACACTATAGAGACAAATTTGAAAACAGGGGTGATTGTGGTAGGAAATAGCGGGATGGAAATGCCGACTTCTTCAAGGCGCAGGTGTTACAATCCTCTTCTTTTCAGGTGATACTTGCAGCAGGTAACCAATAATTTCCTAATGATCACTTCTCCTTAGCCTGATAGCTGTTGCAATAGTTAAGTCCGTTGACTCCTATCCAGCAACGTCTATCGCTAGGCTCATATGAGACCATCGTGTCTTGATTCCCGAAAGCGTGGTAGATAAAGATCTTTGTATTGAAACTATAGTCTATGAAAGAATTTAGATGGTGTGTGAAGAACCCAACTCCCTTGCCTTTTCTCTTTTTTCTTTCTTATTCATGTGCTTTGTATTAATCAACTACTGGGAACAAAGACTACGTGGAGCGCTAGCTATTGTAAAGAAAAAACCCCATCTCCTATCTTTTATCCACTCCGGCACCAGGGAAAAAACCATCAACCCATGTCTCTCTGATCCGAGACCAACGGCACACCAGCCATGCAAAATAAGAAATCAAACTCCGACTAAAGGGGCGGAACGAGAAAGTTAAATAAATACATGGGGAGGAATCAACAGGAAAACCCTTGCGGTAGACACCAACAAAATAAATAATGGATGAACCACTAACCAAACCCTAAGTAAGCGACAATGAAAGAAGAAGAAAGGGAGTGCGGGGGCCACCAAAACCGATGTGGCGTTGCAAACATTACTCGAGAAGCCAAGGGGTTGACATCCGCCACAGAGGGGCGCGACTGTGGCAATCGCTCGGGCGGTGAAGGCTGTAGGGTGCCAGCTGAGT
>Ga0307507_10012892_pt1 | contig 10251 bp, 10 predicted proteins | sample 7_EM_MG_FD_207223 | JGI IMG/M metagenome (GOLD analysis project Ga0307507, IMG submission 207223) | Populus trichocarpa ectomycorrhiza microbial communities from riparian zone in the Pacific Northwest, United States - 7_EM | ecosystem: Host-associated > Plants > Roots > Unclassified | place... | reverse complement strand
TTTTTTTTTATTAAATCTAGTAAAGCTCATGAATCAAGTCGTGAGTTTGGTAAGTTAATTTAGATTAATCCTGGTAACTTTAAGATTTTATCATCTTAGTATTAAAAAAAATACATATTAAAATATATATTTTAAAATCAAACCGAGTTTTGACCGATGATTCAACCCTCATTTTAGATTGAATATCATTATGTATACTTATTCAATATAAATATTTAACAAGACCTTGCTTTTATTGTCGGCTAGAAAAACATCTTATCGATGACTAAACACCAGAAACTTGAATTGACCCTCAATAAAAAAAGAGTCAGCCAATTAGTTATGCTATATATATATATATATATATATATATAGTTATTGATTTTTAAAATCTCTATCAAATATATTTTTAAATACTTTTAGTTGTTTTGCTTTAAAGAAAAAACAAGGGTCAAACACACTCAAATAATATGCCAAATCACCTCTCTTGTTGTTACCTTACCCAAACCCTTTTTTTTCGTAAAATCCCAGATCGCCTAGTTATGGCCTCACATTTGTGATGGTTTCGGAAAAACACCATAAACTCATCAATTTCAAGGGACCGTCCTTAGCACGGCAATTTACATGTTGCTTTCCTGGGATGGAGATAAAAAAAAAGGTACAGTAAATTAACTACTTTGGACAGCATTCATTTTCTTAAAAAACAATAAAAAAAAGAGTAATAAAACAGTTTTTAATAATTGAAAGTGCGGTAATGATTGCAATTTAAATTATTTTTTATTTAAAAATATATTAAAATGATATTTTTTTAATTTTTTAAAAATTATTTTTGATATGAACTTATCAAAATGATATAAAAATATAAATAAAAAAATTTAATTTTTAAAAAATACAATTTTAAGCATGTTTTCAATAAAAGTCTCGAACCCAAGTCTTTGTTCTTCCATACCACTAACAAACTGTGAACCAGTGATCATGACGTGTTAGGATGCTACAACGCAAGGGCCAAGAAGACCCTTTCAAGCCCGAATCTTAATAATCCTTTTATTTTGCGAGGGTACCAAAAAGGTTGTCGTTTGATTTATAGCTTGTAAGAATTTATGACTATAATATCTCATGCGGAGCCCTCTACATAAATTTGATTGGTCAAAATCAACGCCCTCAGTCGGTAGAGGTCATTTTCAACTCGGAAACACCATTCATTGTCTCGAGACAAATCTTAAACTTTGCACTCACGAGAGCAGGGCTCTGCGATCTCGAAACCCCTCTTGTTTATCTTGAGAAAAGGGAAACCTAGCCTCCGAATTCATTATCCTTGTACTAGGCTACTAGCTGATGATCCTTCTATCCAATTATTCTTCCATCTTTATATTATGAATGAAGTGGCCTTTGCTTTACAACAAAATTAGGATTCGAATACGACTGAGACAAATTTAAATGCGCTAATTAAATATTAGAAAAAAATTTATTTAGGGTAGTGCTTGTAGGGTTGAAGGAACTGTTTTTTAAAGTATTGTTTTGTTTGTAAATACATAAAAATAATATTTTATTTTATTTTTTAAAATTTATTTTAACAAAATAGTGTATTAAAATAATCTAAAAATATAAATAAAATTAATTTCAAAATTTTATAAAATAGTAAAATACGGTAAACACGAACTAAATCCAAAATGCTCGCCGCCTCCTTAAATCCAACCATTTCCACATCAGCTTCCACCTAATTAATTGATGGACAAGTATTAAAAACGCCATTATTTTATTCTTTAATACTCACAATAAATTAATGAATTTATTAAGCATTCAGTTACCTTTAACCCTCTCAGTTTCGCTTGTTGTCAACCAAACCTTCTCCGCGTTATTCATTTAGCAAAGAGTTGACAAAACCCAAAATCTCCTCTTTTGCTCCTCTTTGATCAGGTAAACAAAAAAGAAAAACCCTTCAACAGATCTGTGAATTTTTTATTTATTTATTTTGATGAGCATGAGCATGAGCTCTTATTCTTGCATGGATTTTCATTTTTTGACGTCTGGGTTTTGTTTTTGCATTAGAGTTATCATTGTTTGACACCAAGACTTATGCTTTCTTTTGTGGTTTCATGTTTAAGCTCTGTTTGATAATGAGAACAGGGTGGTATATCTGTGTTATACTATTGACTCGTTGTTTTTTGTTTAATTGTTATTATAATGCAGATTGGTTCATGGCTTTTTATTTAAGTCTGTGATTGACCCATTGGATGTTTTGAAAAGATAGTGCGGTTTTAGCTGGTGAAATTGTGTCTTGGAGATGTGAATTGGAGTGGTTTAAATATGTTAGTATCTGGATTTGTATTTAAATGCTATTGTAGATAGCATAATTGAGGTTTGATTGACTTTGTGAAGTGTGAAGAGAGTTGGAATTTAGTTTCTGTGTATTGGGGGGGTTCAAGATGATTGGAAGAAAAAATATGGGGCGAGCGTCGCCATTGCTATTGGTGCTTTTGGCACTAGGGTTTTTCTTTGCCACGTATAACTTGTTGACTTTGATAATACAGTATAAGGATTCTAGTACAGGACTTGGATCAGGGATTTCTGATCCTGTTACAGGGATGCCAGCCAATTCTTGGAAATTAGGGAAGTCAAATTTGAAATTCCATGTTGCTCTTACGGCTACTGATGCTCCTTATAGTCAATGGCAATGCCGGGTTATGTATTATTGGTATAAGAAAATGAAAAGCATGCCAGGATCAGACATGGGAAAGTTCACTCGAGTTTTGCATTCGGGGAAAGGTGATCATTTGATGGATGAGATTCCAACTTTTATTGTTGATCCTCTTCCAGACGGCCTAGATCGGGTGAGATTTTCTGTTTTCACTTTCGCTTTTGCTTATATTTATTAACTGGCTTTTATTCTGTTACATGTTGATTTCCAAGTTAAAATTATCGTGAACTTGAATTTGCTTTGGGAAATTTATAGGTCTCAGATGTTTTTTTTATTTTGCTTCTAGGCTTACATATTGTAGTATTGGGAATTTCAAATGTTCTTGGTAATTTATAAAGAGATCCAGGAGGTGTTCTGTGCATCAATAGCATGAATTATATCGAGTCAATTTTCATTTTATTCTATTATATCTCTGGGGCATGCCATCAAACTTGACATTTCTTATGCAACGTTGTTTTAGATTGACTTCTGTGAGCAGTGATGCAGACTCTTAATGTGTTTCCCAGCCAAATCGCTGCCTTTTCCAAATCTTAGAGGAAAGCAGTCACTGCTCATGGTTTACTGCTATCAGTAATTAGTTAATTACATAATTTGCTCATATGGCCATTTCATGCTCTGTCCAGGGATATATTGTCTTGAATAGACCATGGGCTTTTGTGCAATGGCTGGAAAAGGCAACAATTGAGGAAGAGTAAGTTCTTAAAGTTATGGTCCTCATTTTCTTCCTTTTTTCTTGCTTTTGCTTTATGACATGTGACAATCGGTGATTATAAGACTGATACAGAAGCACTTTGTGATAAAAACAGCTACATTCTAATGGCAGAGCCTGACCACATATTTGCAAATCCTTTGCCTAACTTGGCACATGGAGATAATCCAGCAGGGTTTCCATTTTTCTATATTAAACCAACTGAACATGAGAAAATTGTTAGAAAGTTTTATCCTGAGGAGAAGGGTCCTGTGACAGATGTTGATCCAATTGGCAATTCCCCTGTAATAATAAAAAAGGTACAACTCTTATTGCAATTGCAGCCAGTTTAAACCAATTGAACTTCTGAGAATTTTTTGCGTTTCCATGTTTGTTATCAGAATCCCAATATCGTGGGAATATAATTTGAAATTCAGTTAGAAACCCATAGTGCTAATCATTGTTTATACAAAGCACCACTGTCCTTGTTGTCAGAATATCACTATTACCGCAGCCATTGAGATGGACTATTTTTGTTTACTTGAAACAATATTTCCGTATTAACATTGGATGAACTACCTGTATCTTTACAGTCCCTGCTGGAGGAAATTTCGCCAACATGGGTGAATGTTTCGTTAAGAATGAAAGATGACCCGGAGACTGATAAGGCATTTGGTTGGGTGCTAGAGATGTGAGTAATATATAATAGGATTCTTTCTATTTTGCTAATGAAATTTAATTCTTGAATGGTTGGAATACTTCAATGTTGCTCACATGTCTCTGTTGATATAAGGTATGCCTATGCTGTAGCATCAGCATTGCATGGTGTACGGCATATACTTCGTAAAGACTTTATGCTACAGGTATCTATGGCATATGCTAATACTTCTTGTATCTCTCTATTTTGTGAAGTCACTTTTAAAGAGTTACCTATATCCATTTATGTTTCAGCCTCCATGGGATTTGGAAGTTGGTAAGAGATTTATCATCCACTATACTTATGGATGCGACTATAATATGAAGGTAAAGAAAGGGATCTCTCTCTCTCTCTCATATTTATTCTTATCTTCTCTGATTTTGATGTTTTAACTTTATTCTTCACCTTCTATTTCTGTTTGTTTGTTTTTGACAAGTAGTTTCATAAACAACCGATATTTGATTCTTAGTTTGTTTACCACAATTTGTTAATTTTTCAGGGAGAATTAACATATGGAAAGATTGGAGAATGGCGGTTTGACAAGAGATCCTATCTCAGTGGTCCTCCACCAAAGAACCTCACCCTGCCCCCACCAGGAGTTCCTGAAAGCGTGGTATGTTCACAACTAGATTTTTTACAAGGGACAATTGGGGAAATCATATTATACAGATGTCAAAAAATTCATGTTTGATGAGTGGGCTTAGAGGAAAAATATTAAAATTAAGTCTACCTGGAACTAGAATACACAGTACTTGTGGATAGAACTTACGATATTTTGATAAAGGTTGTAATAAGTTGGCCAAGTTCAACTTTCTCAAAATGGCCCTCACACAGACGCAATTATTTGTTTACTTGCTATAATGGGGATGCTTGAATGCATGGGTTGAACTTGTTTTTCAAGGAGTATGTACGAATTAGTAGCCAACTGGGCTTTATCCATGCACTGGAGATGTACAAGAGAATCGCCATCCCTGTACAGAAGGAAAAAAATTAAATAATGAATTGATAATTTGTAGAAGGCGTTACTGCAGCGTCCATGATGATTTCCCTGAAAAGCTGCATATAATAAACTATTTGATGCATCGATTGGAATACTTTGCATCAACCATTTATTTTGTCAAGGTTTTGGTTCGTATCTAACCATATGTAATATCAACTTGGCATGCTAACCATCCTGATCACTTGCAATGTGAAACTGTCTGTCTATGTTATTATGTAGTAGAGAGCAAAAGCCTTGTTTGGTCTCCATGCAACACAATCAAAAACTACATGGACCTAACATCCTAGGTGAAAAGAAACCAAAACATACATACATTAAGTTTATCAAGCATTCTTGGGCTCTCATGTCATCCTTATCCGGTGTGAAATAAAGGGTTCTGTTATATATACTGTTTTTCGTAGTCACTTATCCCATGGGAACTGATAGTTAAGATGGTGATTCATATCTGGATTACAAGTCATTATACTATATTTTCAATTGCATGAAACATAGACCATGGATGCGAAGGCACTTTATTTGCTCCCTGTCTCTCTCATTGAATTAACAATCCATTCATCATGATTCTCTGCAGGTGAGACTTGTAAAGATGGTGAATGAGGCTACAGCTAACATTCCAGGCTGGGACTCATTGAACAGTGGCTGAGATCTATATGTGGATCATGAGCACATTGATTCGTGGTTCAGTGTAATATCCTCCACAAGAGATTCACTCATACGATCTACTCGGTAACAAAAGAGTGGTATATGAAAATAGGAATGCCTTCACAAAAGAGGGATCTTTGGTTAGTGACACTTTGTGAATTAATCAAGGACTCTGAATTCTTTTTGTACACATATCTGCTACACTTGAGATAGTGCTGAGTTAATTTTGAATATTTCAGACCTGTAAATTGAGACTTTCTTGCCTTCACAGTTTGTGATGCTCTTTGCTGTTTATGAAACAATGGTGAAGAGAGTTGTCTTGTGCTAAACCGTGGGCAGGTCAATTTAATGGACAATACTCTGAGATAACTAAAAGCATATGTCCAACCATGAAGAGTGCGCCTGACTTTGGAGGTGTGAGATTTAGTGGTTCTGTGTTTCTCCAGGCTGGCATGGTTTAAGTGAACCCCATAGAGCTCTTATTCTGCAAGCTTTAGGTTTCAATCGCATGAGTCCTGGACTGAGGATTAAAATTTCAAACCATCTCTATGGCTATCCAATTGCGTTTTGTTAATGTGTCGGCACCGATTAAAATTTTTATGGGTTTGTAAGGGTAATGGATTTTTTTTCTGTGATCTGCTAGTATTCCTGAGCTCAATTTCATTATAAAACACTATCAGTAGAGTAAGAAAAGGAGGAATTCTTTTTTCTTTTTTCTTTTTTAGCTGTGGATACAATAGCTAATGTTGCCGAGTATGTAACGAAGATCTTCATGGTTGACTGGTTGGTTTGGATGGTCTTGTAGTAAGGGAGGGCCTCATTTGAACAATTTGTTCTTCATCGACTCCCATGCTTTTAGCATAAAGTCCTGCTTCGAAGAATCGTTTCAGTGCATCCTCCATGTAATCATTCCCTTGCTTGACTGTCATTTCCTTCCCTATTTTGTCAGGGTAACTCGTCAAAATATGATCTCCTTTTAGCACAGCTGCAAGCTGTAGTAGCTCCTGCTGGAATTCAGTAAGCTTGGCATCTTCATTGGGCTCGCTCTTCCTGACCTGAGTTGGAGTTGGTAGTTGCACTATTCAGAAGAGAGGATGAGAACATAAACAGTTAGCAAAAAGCTAAAGAATTCAGCTTGGAAAACGAGTTAGGTGACTGACCTGGGCAATCAGTTCTGGGCTCAGTCCGAGTCTGTAAGATTCCTTCAAAGGTACCCGCCCATTCATCCCTCCTTGTCAAGAAAGGAGAGGGCATGTTAAAGAGCTTCTTCACCGTCGCAGGAATGGATGAGTGTTCGTATTCTGATGTTGAAAACGGTGACCCATTGGGTCCATGGACAACTGCATCACCAAGCCGAAGTAACATTTATCAATTTCTGGTTAATTTTTTCATTTGTCAATAATCAGCAAAAGCAGTGCATGATGATGCTATACATTGACAATGGTCATGCCTTCCATTCAAAAAACTCACCCTCGAGATCTTGAGTTTTCAGAAAACAACATCAATCGTTACAAAATGATCATAATCATAGGAACTATCTCTGATACTAACGTTATGCTAAGAAGCTTGAAATTTCGGTCTATTTTTCGTTCGAGTCCCAGTACTTTTGGGTTTTACCATGGGCCCACAATATGATGGACTCAATCTCGAAAAGTATACTAGAAAAGCATGATTGATGAAGATCCGTGCTCATGTTAGGCTACCTGTTGGCTTAGTTAGTGTTACATATTCCTCGATCTCTTGCACGCAAAACCTTTTTCAGCAACAAAGCAGAAATCATAAAAGAACTTGCACCCAGTTTTCCCAAAGTTTCTGTCCAAACGGGAAAGGACTCAACGACACCCTAACCACCCCATAATTAATTTCCTCGCATGTTTCGTTGGTTGAGAAAAAGAAGAGAAGTGACAAATTGGCAACTCTCACTTTTTGCTAGCCTGATTTTCATCCACAAGGATTTCGTTTCACATTGTATATACATTGACAATGGATGAGTACTAAAAACACGAGAGAAGTGGAAGGTCACCTGTTCTCTTTTCGTATCAAAAGCAGTGTGAAATAGGTAGCATATCTTGCACATAAACTACAGTTAGTCGTACGTAAAGGTGATGCTGAGAGTAACATTCAAGTAAAGTGCCATCAATCATACATGATAATGCTAGGAATATAATGCCCACGATGATATTATCCTGTTCGGTAAGCTAAAATCCCTAAAAAAGAAAAAGAGAGAGAGATGGTTGGAATTTGAAAGTGATATATATGCTACTTACCGGTTCCCTTCTCTATCCAAGGTGAGACCACGATTGTAGGAACTCTAACCCCAAGTCTATCAAACTTGAACAAAAATGGCTCAGGTCCCACAATCCCATCGGGACTAGGGACCCCACTCACAGGTGTAGCCACATGATCATAGAACCCACCATGCTCGTCATATGTGATTACCAATAGAGTTTCGTTCCATTGTGGACTTGCCCTTAGTGTCTCGTACACCTGCAATATTGACAATCACAAGAACATCTTTGACAATTTGAAAAAGAAAAGTAAAGTAAACATACGTTTTAAGAGAAACTATAGCTCAGGAGAATCCCAATAATGAGGTAGACTCTCTAATAAAAGATTAATTAAAGCAATCTTTGCATACTTGTGATCATGTGTGTATGAATTATATGAATACGTACGAATGACTTCAATATATATATATATAAAAAGTTTATGAGTACCTCTTTGACAAACATTTGCCCTTGATAAACATCATGGGAAGGATGATCGTCGTTGGCAGGAGATATCTTGATGTCCATGTACCGCTGCTCAAGCACGGCATAACCAGGAAGCTTGCCTTGTTTTGCATGTTTTTTAAACGACATGCCATAAGGATGGAATTTAGTGATGTGCTTGAGCTTCCTTAGGTTACTATAAAATAATGTGGCGGGAATGTTCTGATAGTATATTCCCCAAGATATTCCAGCATCGTCGAGGTTCTCGAAAATTGTTCTTTGGGGGTACCCCTTAACGAGCAATGCCGGAATGTTGCTGGTGGCTCCGGCGGATGTGGCTGAATGAACAAATAGACGGTTGGGTTGTGTGGATGATGGCACAGAAGCAAACCACCTGACAGAGCAGGATGTTTTTTGTTGTTGTTAAATTAGACATTGCATGTGCTTTTACTAGTAATCGCGAAATCATGTCAACAATATACAAATGTTTGTGCAATAAATTAACCAAAAAGTATAGCTAAGTGGATATTTCGAAGTTTATAAAGTAATTTAATACTTCCAAAAAAATCCTCTTTTTTCCTAAATAAAAGATAAACAAGTATAAACACGCACGCATATTAATTTGGAGGATTAAAAGCGCCACGTTATTTTCTCAAAATAAAAAATAAAATTCTGTGTCATATTCAAAACACTTGCAATAATTGTTTTTTTTTTTAAAAAAGAAAGAAAAATCGGATTCCTACTGATTTCAACATGAAAACCATATCCATCAAATACTCTCTCTCTCTCTCTCTCTCTCTCTCTCTCTCTGTGATTTGTTGTTATGATAAGAATTTAAGCTGAAATTCAATCTAGTTGCCATTGGGGCATTCCTGAGATTAATAAAGACATCAATGAATTATATTTTCGGGTAGAGAAATATCAGTATGTTCACATCGAAATCATTGAAAACGGAATCTTTATGTAGTAAATTACTTAAACGTGGACCGACAAAAAAGTAGCTGTACCTGTCAAAGACAGAAAATTCAGATACAAGTGTCTTATACACAGCTACCATATCAGGCTCAAATCCATTCATGACATCCCGAGACAAGTTGGTCGATGCGTCCATCGAGAAAGCCTGTTGAGCAAAGCCATTCATGGGAGGAGGATTCTTGGATGTGTCTTCAGACCCAAATATTTGCTCCCTTATTGCTTGAAAAGAGTGGCCAGGATCAGGGTCGACATACTGAGCTTGGGTATTGGTGAAGAATTTCTGCGAACTTGGATCGCTTATGTTCAATGGATTCCATTGAGTTCCATCAACACCATTGATTTCAGGGTTGATTTTCTTCATCCAACCTAGCATGTGATCAAAAGAACGATTTTCCATCACTACTACCACTACAGTTTTTATCGGGCTTGCATGGATTCGGTCATGGAGGAGTACAAGGAGGAGGAGGAGAAAGATGGTAGTGGGTCTTTTTGTGGACATGTTTTGTTGCATTCGGAGATGGATCAGAGGGGAGAAAGGAGGGGATGATCTTTTACCTTTTGGTTATGGCTGTGTTTGACGATTTCTGTAATCAAGCCCGTGACCTTTTTTATAGTGCTCGTTACAAGGGCAGGCAGTTGTATTGAATTAGACTTCGATACTGTTTGTTTTAAACGCGTGGTTGTGACCATTTATTTATTTATTTTTAAATTATTATATTAAAAATAAAATTTTAAAATATATTATTTTTATATATTTTGAAAAGAAATTATTATTATAATATTAAATAGTATCTTTATGGAGGGTGTTGCTTTTTTGTTTTGCTACGGGGATAGTTTGTTATGACACAAATATTTGAGTTT
>Ga0307507_10012891_pt1 | contig 10251 bp, 12 predicted proteins | sample 7_EM_MG_FD_207223 | JGI IMG/M metagenome (GOLD analysis project Ga0307507, IMG submission 207223) | Populus trichocarpa ectomycorrhiza microbial communities from riparian zone in the Pacific Northwest, United States - 7_EM | ecosystem: Host-associated > Plants > Roots > Unclassified | place... | reverse complement strand
TTTTGTAAAAGTGAAGACTTATAGGCCAAATATATATAAAATATAAATATACACCACAACTTTTAGTCATGTAATATACCTGGAGTTTACATGACTAATAGTCTGTTACCTATGGGTGACTGAAGTGCATGAGCAAGAAAGAAATAATTTTATTTAACTGATCATTTTTGCTACAAATCTAGAATAAAAGATTTAACATAGTTATTTACTGTTTACCACCTCTTTACCTGGTGACAAAAGCCATTTTCCCCTTGTGTGGAATCCATCAGCCTCCACCCTCCATTCCATGGATTCCATATGGAATAACCCGGGGAGGGTAAAGTACTGAGAAATCTAAAGAACCAGTCCACAAAAAATGGAGCCTAATGGATCAGTATTGCAGCCAGCAGAAATATTTTTCATATTTTGTAAAAAGGACCCCAGACACCCTGTGACAGGTTTGGAATGATGGTATGGTATGACATGGTATGGTATGGTATGAGGTGGAATGGTATGGTATGGTATGGCATGGTATGAGTTGGAATGGTATGGTATTGGTATGTGGTTTACATACCATGGTATGATGGAATTGGTATGGAGGTCATACCACTCTGGAATGGGGTACCTTCAAGGTTCACTAATTCCAAGAATTGGACCACCTCATAGGTACCCAAAAATGGGTGACTGAAGTGGTGGGCAACAGATGTGTGTGGCTGTGGCTATTGATGATGGCGATGATGAGGCAACAGTGGCTAGGTGATGGTGAGTGGGCATTGTGGACGATGATGGTGGTGGTTAAGGAAGGGAATGAATGATGGGTGTCATGTAAATTCCCACTTGCAGAATTTTCTGATCTAGGAAAGTGGTCCAATGGCTGGTATGTAAAGCATAAAATATATACATGTAGCAAAGCCTTTTTAGTGTAACTGGTTCAGCACCTGTGTTTGATATTGTTGCAGTGTACCTGAGGTCAAGTGTTAATTCCTGAATGTTGCTCTTTTTTTATATGTATTATATAATATAATAACAACAGTATGCAATCCATCAGACTTCCATTGGCCATGTGCACTGGGATTCTGTTGGTGCTTGCTGGACATTTCCAGTGGACTTGCTGCTAGTTTGCTGTTAGCCCATCAGAAGTCCATCAGAAAAGTCCATCAGACTGAGAGGTCTGGCCAGAAATGCCTGGGCAAGCAACCGAAACTCACCAGAAATTACAGCATTTGCATAACACAAAAATTTACATTCTGATTACCCAAAGTCTCATGGAGTCTGGCTGGAGTCCACTCAGAAAAGCAGTGGCAGCCTAAAGACCTCCAGAATCCACAGAAATGCTACAGTCAGAATTCCACTTGGAATCCATTGGAATTCCAATCAAGAATTTGGTGGAATCCACAGAAATGCTAGATTCCTACCATGCTGGTAGATTCTGAATGGAATTCTGACATTCCCTTAGAGTCTGCCAGAATCCACTAGAACCCATGGGGGAGGGTAAAATACTGTGGTGCCATGGTATTGGTATGGAGCTCATATACCACCTGGAATGAGTACCCTTAAGGTACCCAAAAATGGGTGACTGAAGTGATGAAATCAGAAAAATGTGAGTAAAAAATAAGAATAGTATTCCCTGTTGCTGTATCATCAGTATCAATGAGTACTTGACAATGTTTTCACTAATTTTCTAGACACTGCAAACATGACAACATACTGGAGTGAAAGTATTTTGAGAGTATCTTGATGGTACATAAATGTTTCCCAAAATATCATTCCCCAAGTATGAAGTTAGTATGAAAAAAAAAATATTATTACTTATGCTAAAGTATCAGATTAGTATTTTGATAGTATTCAAAGTTTTTTTTTCAATATTGTATTGATACTTGCTTATATTGATACAGTATTGAGAAAAATCCTTGAATACCATCAAAATATTAATCTGATACTTTGGCATAAGTAATAATATTTTTTTTTTTCATACTAACTTCATACTTGGGGAATGATATTTTGGGAAACATTTATGTACCATCAAAATACTCTCAAAATACTTTCACTCCAGTATGTTGTCATGTTTGCAGTGAGAAATCTTCTATACATTTACCTATTTGAGAATATACTCCAAAGCCTGAAAATACTACACATTATATCCAGTAACAATCACTACTATCTCTATTTTATCTTATTTTCTCACTATTTACTATACTTCTATATTTAGAAATGCATTCTCAACTCTGAAACAATGCCCAACATTGTAGGCAATGGTGAGCAGCACCATAAGTTTATTATTGCAAGCAGAAGACATCTACAACTCTAGGAAAGCATCTATATATAAATAAAAATGGCTAAGAATACCGCCAGTAATGGAAAAATAACAATCTTTTTTTCTGTACAACCTGACATTTAGTCATGTAATATGGCTGGAGTTTGCATGACTCATGGTCAGAAGTCAGTGAGTGACTCAAATGCATCACTCACTCAGGTAGAAACCCCCATACAACCCACTTCACAACTCCCTCACCTTCAAGTTTACATTTTAAGTGGATTTGATAGACTGCCTCTCAAAAACATAGGCTGTGCTCCATTTTCAATGCACTGACTTATGGTTATTGTTAGAAAAAGGTCTTTCTTTTTGTTGTGCAGAACAGTGATGTGAAATCCATTAAGAGCATTGATTTTATAGGGGCTGGGATATTTAGATGAGAAGTGAAATTATTGAGTTCACAATGTTGTAGGTTTGTATTCTCAGAAATCAGCACTTCATCCACACCTCAAGAGGCTGAAACTAAAACTGAGTATGTAGAGATTTGTTTCTTCTCACTGCATACATGACTCAATCACAGAGATGTTAGAGGAATCATAGGTAAAGAAGATATATCAATTACTAAGGGAAATGGAGATGGTGAATAACAAGAAATAGAGCAGATAAATGCACATACAAAACTTGATTTTTTGCAAAGAAATAGGCTGATTGGAATTTGTATAGCTCTGTATCTTTCTATATATTTTGAAGATGTATATTGAGTGTGCAGTGACAAGAAGAAAGAAAACGCACCCTCTGAAAATGGGAGAATTTTATGACACCAAAGATTCCAAGATGATAGAAAATGGAGTTGACTTGCCCACTATATATCTAAAATAAGTGATCTGGTCAAATAATGCAAAGAAATACAGACATTCTAACAAAATGAATTGTTGAAATGAGAAAGTGCTAGAATCTGGAAATGGATTAAAGACATACAAGCTGCAAAACATGAGCATTCTTGCATAGCAGAAAATCAAAACATACAATCTGAGTTAAAAAAGGCATATGTCAGGGTGATGAAAATGAGGATGGATAGATGACCTACCTCCTGAAAAAAGGAAACACAAAGATGTCATGAAATTGGCCAGTGGGGAGCTGAAATTTGACTAACGTGCTTCAAAGATATTGATTGAAGATGAGTTCCCTGATAAAGATCAATGATTGAATACATGTTGATTGAGAAATGGAAGCAACAAAATAAAGACTCACAAATCATGCAGGAGAGACCACATACCTGCTATCAATGAAAAGAATGAGTGCAAAAAAAAAGTAAATAGAATGGATTGTGATAAGGATATCAAAACCTCACGTCCTAAAAAGGAAATGTCAAAAATTAGTTGGTCAAAAAATATACAGTGAAAAACAAGTAACTTACATACTAAGAAAGGTTAAAGAGACATGATGTGTGAAAAAGTAATTCATGACAGCAATGCAGCTTACCCCCTAAAAAAGAAGCACCAAACTATATGTTACCACAAGAGAGCACAATAAAAACTAGGCCAACTCACCAACTTGAAACAAAACAGGCCAGTCTGTGTCACCACAAGAGAGCACATCAATAACCAGGCCAACTCACATCCTGAAACAATACAGGCCCAGTCTGTATCACCAGAAGAGTCCACATTAAAAACATGGCCAACTCACAGACTGAAACAAGACAGGCCACAGCCTGTGTCACCAGAAGAGTCCATATTAAAAACCAGGCCAACTCACATACTGAAACAAGACAGGCCTCTGTGTCACCAGAAGAGTTGACATTAAAAACAAGGCCAACTCACCTCCTGAAACAAGACAGGTCACAGTCTGTGTCACCAGAAGAGTGCAGATTAAAAACCAGGCCAACTTACCATCTGAAACAAGACAAGCCACAGTCTGTATCACCAGAAAAGTGCATATTAAAAACCAGGCCAACTCACCCTCTAAAACAAGACAAGCCACAGCCTGTATCACTAGAAGAGAGCAGATTAAAAACTAAACCAACTCACCATCTGAAACAAGACAGGCCACAGTCTGTGTCACCAGAAGAGTCCACATTGAAAACCAAGCCAACTCACATCCTGAAACAAGACAGGCCACAGTCTGTGTCACCAGAAGAGTGCAGATTAAAAACCAGGCCAACTCACCATCTGAAACAAGACAGGCCACAGTCAGTGTCACCAGAAGAGTCCACATTAAAACCAGGTCAACTCACATACTGAAAAAACACAGGCCTCTGTGTCACCAGAAGAGTCCACATTAAAAACCAGGCCAACTCACATCCTGAAACAAGACAGGCCACAGTCTGTCTCACCAGAAGAGTCCTTATTAAAAACCAAGCCAACTCACATCCTGAAACAAACAGGCCACAGTCTGTGTCACCAGAAGAGTCCACATTGAGAACCATGTCAACTCACATTCTGAAACAAGACAGGCCACAGTCTGTGTCACCAGAAGAGTGCACATTAAAAACAAGGCCAACTCACTTGCTGTAAAAGAATGGCCAAAACATGTATCTTCAGAAGAGTGTACAGTAAAAGGAAGGCTAACTCACCATCTAGAAAAAGAATGACCAGAGTATTGTTCCAAAGTGTGCAGAATAATATGCAAGAAAGCCTACTTTCTGAAGTAAGTAAAAGTACATCACAATTACCAGCACAATGCACAAGAAAAGAAAAATCCAGAGAATGAGTCAGCAGAAGGGATAATAACTCATAGCAGAACAACTTACTGCCTAGGAAATGTCAGGTCAGCTGAGAAGTTATTTCAGAAATGTTATAATCACTTACCCACTAAAATAAATCTGTTATAGGCATTCAAAGACCATGTGAATAAATGATATATTACCTTCTGGATTCATAAACAAGACCATTAGCTGTATAAGGAGCAGGATCAACAATCAATACTTACTTCCTAAAAGAAATAGATAACTAATGATAAGATGTGACATATCATGCAAAACAATTGCCTACAATCTAATGACAACCATTAGAATATATGAAAACTTGAACAATTTTTAGACATACATTCTGCAAGAAAAAACAATAATAAAAATACAAATCTGCTTTGTTTGGGAATTTTTTTGTTCTTACTTCCTGTGCTTTATCAATAGAAATAAAATGTTATTATGTATTAGCTTACATTCTGTAAAACAGGTCAATGTTTTATTTTGATACCTTTTGGTTACTGTTTATCATCACATACCTCCTATTTATCTTACAGATTATTTTCTGAACAGCATTATTCTTCTGTTACTTACCATCTGTTGGAGGATTGGGGTAAATCAGTGAAGATCTCCTAATTATAAGCTCTTACTTCATAGCAATCAATAACTTGTTCAAAAAGCTTGGTCAAATTCTTTGTAGCAATTGACCCCTGCAATGTCTTATACATGTTAAGTGCATGATGACTATCTGAGAATTACAATGACTGACTTGAAACAAATCCTTTCCATTCCCCATACAGCTTAACATCCATTTCTTCTCAAAAAATCCAAAAGTCAGCATAGTATTATACCATGTCTTCCCTTGAAAAGTTAGCAAATTTTTAATGAGAGTTATCAGAAAGGTTGTGATTATTTCATCAACTTTTGATTCTTGCATCTGAAATCCTAGAAGAATATGGTGTGGCCAATTCAAGCAAGCATAGTCAGCCACAGCACCCTCAAAAAAGTCTTTTGAAGGGTATTCTGCTAGATGTTTCAAACAGTGTATGGCTAGATGAAGGTGTTGCAGAGGAGGATTAATAAAATATTGCTTTGATCGTGATTTGATAGTCAAAAAATCCCAGAGAGATGTGTGATAGAGCATAATAGGCTCATTATCATCTCCAGGAATTTTGATGATGGACTGCACTTGCAGTAGCTCACAAATGACCTCCTCATGATGGAGACAGAGGAGGGAGCCAAGAAAAGAAATAGACTTGTTATCTTTTAGAACCATGATTGTTCCAAGAATCTGACAGAAGTCTTCTGTCCAGGAAACAGAAGAGAGAACTTGTTCATAGAGTAAATCCAGACCATTTACTCTTAATGCCAAAAGTTTTTGCAAGGCCCTGTGTGGCATGGGATCTCCACCAACACATTGGATCAATGTAGTGGCAAATGCAAATGAACTGCCAGACTGGTCAAGAAGTACAGTGAGATCTCCAGCTGATGGCCAGGGCTTTGGTATTCTCTGCATGATTCGCCAATTTTGGTCATAGATGCAATCAAACCCCCTCTGAAAATATAGTTTGATGTCTTGATGAGCATTAAAATTCTGTAGCTCCAGGCGGTGCAAAAACCAAGCATCAGAACTATCAAACTTTTTTCGAATATGTTCCTCTACCCTGCTGGTCAGGAGAATCTGGAAAGGAAGATGAGTCCTGCCTGCAGATGCACTGAGCAAGATATCAATGAAGTCTGCCATCTCAGCTTTGTCATCACATTCATCAAGAGCATCAATAACAATAATCTGTTTCTTCTCAAAACAAGAGACATCTTCAGAGCTATAGGACACTTGTGAAGTGTTGAGATAGAATGGGTCTATGATGAGTCTTTGAAGTCGATGAGCCAAAGAAACAGTTGACTCTAGCAGGGCTGGCTCATCCCTAAGAGCACTTTCAATCAATAGCTTTGTACCAGGAGCAACAAGGGAAATCTGATGGGCAAGAGTAGGAATCAGGCGGGATATATGGCTGCGTTCACCAGCACCTCGCAAAAAGAAGAAGCTCCCTAGAAGGCGGCCCTCCACAGCATAGCACTCCGCAATGGTCTGTGCCAATGCCGATTTGCCAAAGCCAGCTGGTCCATTAAGCCAGCAGACAATAGCCCGCCCATCATTATTATGGCCATCGAGCCACTGTCGAATCTGAGCAATCACCTCCAAACGAGTTCCAGGATCACATCGAGCGACGTGACCTGCACGAGTATGTGTAGCATTGCTGACAGGCCTGAGCAACCTCGCTAGACCTATATCCCATCCATTAATTAGTGGTATTGATGGATTGTGAAACCTCGACGTACCTGCAGCAGGCAGGGGGCCATGAAGAACAACATCGCGGCCGGCGTTAATGACCTGTGCGCCTCGAGAGATGGTGGTTCCGATAGCGTTTTGCAGCAGTGCGGCTCTAGATGAAGATTCCATGAGTGAAATGACGTGTTGTAATATGAAGACTAGAAAGTTCGAAGGGCTGAAGACGTCGATAGGTTGGGCGGTGTCGTCGTGGTTGATAAAGAAGAGGTGAGATCAGTCGGAGATCAGTTGTCAGATTCGTTGTCGGAATCCTAATCCATTCTCACGCACGTGATGTGTTCGACCTTCACACAGGAGTTCTGCCGTCGAACTCCCCCTCACACCTGCCTCCTCCACTCTCCCATTTTCAATTTTTACGCGAAACATGCGAGAAGAAGGCGAAGTAGCATCCAGAACTACTCTCCTTTCCTATCTCCGCGCTCATTCGCTCTTTAACCTCCAGCTCTTCCTCCATCACCACTCCCCCAGCAAAGCTTACTCTTCCCTAACAAAACCTCGGCCCTATCTCGCCTCTTGTACACCCATGCAGACGCTCACCGTGCCCTGGCATACTCCCGGCCTGCGTTTCTCAGACATACAGTTCCCTTTGTTAGCCGTCTTTTCATGGGATTAGAACGTCGACGAACGTCGGACTCGGATGGCTTTCGGTTGGAAATGACCGGATGGGAATGGAGAGTCACCATCGTATAGCCAACGATGGGTGGATTGGCAGTGCGAACGGACTGGACAAGCTCTGATCCAAGCACTGCAAGATAATATCCGACTTGTCACCCTCCTCAAGCCCGAGCTCGATGCCGAAATCGAGTTGGAGCTCCTCAACGGTCGCACAAACTCGTGAAGAACGTGAACGAAGACGTCGTCGGCGAGAACTGAGTTTTTTTTGATGGTCAAACAGGGGAGGTCAGAAAACGATTTTGACCGCCCCGGGACATCTACGTCCCCATGGATGGATGTCGACCCTCAAACCCAACAGATTGCACCTGCAAGTCTCTCCTACGACAATCCACGCCAACTCATCTTTCCCTCTCCTCCCACTCAAGCTGCCTCATCCGCGATGTCCTAGGAGCGCGGTCTGACATTAGTTTCTTGGGTATCGTCGACTCGTTTCCATCTTCTCCGGGTACCGTGCAAACATCGAACACCTTCGGCGTCTAATCCCATGGTAGAGGACCGTAAATTGATTCTCGCTAGTATCAACGATGAAGAAAAGCATCGGAATCACAGCCATTCCTTTGCCCTCTTTCCCTTCACAAGACAGCTCAACACCAATACCGTCATCCTCACAACAACTCTCCCTCAGCGCCACTTTGAATTCTCTTCGAAACAGACGCACCCTTCATGACCCCAGGCACCCATGGGCCGTACAACACCCTCCCGGTTCTTTGAAGAGGAGGAAGTTGCCGATATGCCATACAGCGCTGATACTGTTTGACGGCGGATTCATGGGTACGGCTGCGTGGATGGAGGGGGATGTCGATAGGGTTACGATGGAGGATAGGGATAATGCGCGGAGTTTTTATGGCTTAGGTACATTTAAGGAAGGATCAAGCTGCTCGTCATCGCCAAAGACACCCTACCTTTGCGTCCCACTTTCGCTATCCCTTCCATCTGGAGAGTTGTGTTATGGACCCGAAAATGGCGAGGGCGAATTGGATTCAGAGCGGCAGACTCGCGACCTCTGGTCCTCTCCCCTTCCAATGTTCACCGCCAATCCTTTTAGCCTGAAACTCCTCCCCATTCCCCAACACCACCTTAACAGCCATGCTCAAAACGACACCATCTCCCGCCTTCCTCTCCCTCCTTGCTCACCCTCTGCACCGTCAAGGTTTTGATGTTTCCTTGGCGTTGATAATGGCAATGCTTGAAGGAGAGCTCACTGGCGAACAGAGCTGTTTGCATGTATTCGAGGTCAGGTCAAAGGGCCCTTGATTGATCGCTGCTGGGCCGGAAACTGTTCGTGATACATAAAGGACGATAATGAGTGGATATTGAAGGAGGAGATGTTGAAGGATTTCAAGGTTCGATTTGTTCCCTCTTTTGTTGTTATCACCCTCTTATGGTCGCCACTACCGCAGGTCCACATGCACTGCTTCTCCAATACACCTGATTTCGCAGCCCGCCTCTTTACTCACTTTACATCGGATCATAGGTACGGAGCCCACTCCTTTCGCCTCTTCCCCTCTCACCCTGTCTCCACAGGTGTAATAACATAAAGCACAACACATCTCCTGGTGCCAAATGTTCTCTGCCTCCCCCTCCTCTTGCTTTACGCTGCCGGCATCCTTGAAAGGTACGAAGCGTTGAGATGCCGTACGGAGATGATACCTGGGACAGTGGAGTTCGCGACGAGCATGGCGAGGAGGGGAGGAATACTGACGGTTATGATACTGGGAGGAGAGTGCGCACGGTTTGATGCAGTGGTTTTGGACGTATATAAGAAGTGCTCTGCGCTAGATCAGGAAGATAGGAGACGTTATCTATGATGACGACGACGTTCTCAACGTTCTCTCTGCCTCTCGACTTGCCCCCTGTCCACCCAACGTTTACAGCCCCAAACTCGTTCGGTTTATTTAACATTGACAAACATGTTGTATAAGTTCCCTCAACCACGCATCTCAACCCTCCATCACTTTGTTTTTGCGGCTCTCCCCGCCTCTTTCTCAGACGCAAGGACGGGTCCACAATTTGGCTGATTTCAAGAAGAAATCGCATTTCTTTGGGGGTGTCAAGAACTATGTCTTCGCCCTGGACGTCAGACGATGAGTCCGCTCTTGCCTTCCATAGTTCAATATTCGACCCCTGCGGAGCGGCCATCAAGCTGTTCATCTTGAAATTCACTTGCTTCTCATAGACCTCTTGGTCAATGACAGCTCTCCACCTACTTTAAGTCATTCGAACTCGCTCCTTTGCCACTCACCCCTTTCGTTCTGCAAAGCCAAGCGCACGAAGAGAAGCAGCACCTGCCAAAGTTTCCCAGCGCCACCC
>Ga0307507_10012890_pt1 | contig 10251 bp, 8 predicted proteins | sample 7_EM_MG_FD_207223 | JGI IMG/M metagenome (GOLD analysis project Ga0307507, IMG submission 207223) | Populus trichocarpa ectomycorrhiza microbial communities from riparian zone in the Pacific Northwest, United States - 7_EM | ecosystem: Host-associated > Plants > Roots > Unclassified | place... | reverse complement strand
TCGGGTCGCGGGGGGACGGGTCGATCTACCGGGTCGACCTGCGTACCGGGACCGGTTCGGTGTTCAGCAAGGGGCCTGGTACCTCGTCGGTGGGTCTGAAGATCGACTCGCGCGAGCGGCTGTTCGTCGCGGGCGGCGGGGCGGGCAATGGTCGTGTCGTCGACGCGCGTTCCGGGGCGATCCTCCGGAGCTACCAGTTCTCGCCCGACGCGGACACGTTCGTCAACGACGTCGTGGTCGCCGACAAGGCGGTGTGGTTCACGGATTCGCGCAAGTCGGTGCTTTACCAACTGGCACTGGGGCGCGGTGGCACTTTGCCCGCCGAAGCCGTCACGGTGCCGCTGACCGGCGACTTCGTGTTGACACCTGGTGTTAACAATGCGAATGGCATCGCGGAAACGCCGGACGGCCGCAGGCTGCTGATCGTGCAGAGCAACACGGGCAAGTTGTTCCGCGTGGACCCGGTGACGGGGGTGACCGATGAGGTCGATCTCGGCGGCGAAGTGCTGACCAACGGGGACGGCCTGCTGGTCGAGGGGAGCACGCTGTACGTGGTGCAGAACAGGTTGAACACGGTGGCGACGTTCTCGCTCGACCGAGCCGGAACCCGTGGTCGGCTCGTCGCAAAAGTGACTGACCCTCGGTTCGACGTGCCGACGACGGTCGCCTCGTTCGGCAAGAAGTTGTACCTGCCGAACGCGCGGTTCTCCACGCCGCCGACGCCGGAGACCACCTATAACGCCGTCGCGGTACCGAAGCCGTGAGTCTCAACTGGACGTGAACTGGGAGGGTAACGGGGTCGACGTTCCCAATTCCTGGATTCCACGTCGGCCCCGTGTTCCCATGCGTCACACGAATGGGTAGCCTCTCGCACGCGCCGTGCGAGTGATCGCTGTCTCTTGGTAATGATGATCTTCGGTGTTACCGTTTCGTGGCCAAACGATTGACATGGCCGCTGGCGGACTCTCGTACGGGCGCCTGCCCTGGCAAAACCCAGATTTCACGAAGCTGCGGAGCGCTGTGAAGCAGAAGAGCAGTTCGGAGACGAACTACAAGACCATCCGGTCACGACTCACCGGTGTCGTGGTCGTCCCCAGCGTCGTGTTGTTGGTGATGTGGGCCCTGTTCTCGTCGTACACGGTCTTCGACGGCTTTTACCAGCGCGCGGTTGCACAGGGGGTGAAGGACGCCTCCATCCCGGCCGTCCAGACGTTCGCCGCGATCCAGCAGGAGCGCGAGCTGAGCATGACGAGCCTGAGCCAGCCCGGTACCGCGACGGATCTCCGCGCCCAGCAGCTCAGAACCGACGAGACCCTCGGCGTGATGAAGTCCGCCTTCACCGACCTCGCCTCGTCCGCTCCTCAAGAAGTGGTCGATGCGATCAACAACCTCAACGGACTGCTGACCCAGTTGCCGAGCCGGCGCGCGCAGGTCGAGGCCGCGAAGGTGCCGAGGCGCGAGATCTACGACTACTACAACAGCCTCCTCGACGCGGGCAACACCCTGTTCAACGTCCAGGCCCGCATCGTGCCCGACCCGGAATCGGTGCAGGGCGCGCTGGCGGCCACCCAGTACTTCCAGGCCGCTGACTGGATGTCCCGTGCGACGTCGATCGCGTCCGGCTCGTTGGCAGCCGGGCAGTTCACCGCTGAGGACCAGGTGGAGTTCGCGAACCTGGTCGGCGCGTACCGGTCGTCGCTGGGCGCCATCGCGCCGTACGCCGAGCCGCGGGTGCGCGATCACTACCGGCGGATCACCCAGGGCGATGACTGGAAGAAGGTCGAGACCTACCAGGCGAACCTGATTCGCAACGACGAGAGCCGTCTCACCAACATCGTCTCGTTGCAGGACTGGCAGGCCGTCACCAAACCGGTGAGCACCGAGTTGACCGAACTGGTGCGGGAGCAGGCCACCGACACCACCGAAGTCACGCTCGCCAACGGCGAGAACAAGTTCAACACGGTCCTCATCGGCAGCCTGATCGCCCTGCTCGCGGTGATCATCGGTATCGTCGTGGCCGTGCGGATCTCCAACCGCCTGGTCAACCGCGCCCTCATCTCCCGCCTGGTGAAACTGAAGAACGACTCGCTCGACCTCGCGCACGAGCGGCTGCCGAACATCGTCGAGCGGCTGAGCAGGGGCGAGCACGTCGACGTGGAGACCGAGGTCCCGCCGCTGGACTACGGGCGCGACGAGATCGGGCAGGTGGCCGACGCGTTCAACGCCGCCCAGTTCACCGCCGTCGCCGCGGCCGTCAAGGAGAGCCAGGTCCGCGACGGCGTGAACCGCGTGTTCCTCGACATCGCGCACCGCAACCAGGGCCTCGTGCACCGCCAGCTCAAGATCCTCGACAAGCTGGAGCGCGAGGAGGAGAACCCGGACCAGCTCGACGCGCTGTTCCAGCTCGACCACCTCGCGACGCGCGCCCGCCGCAACGCGGAGAACCTGATCATCCTCGCGGGCGAGCAGCCCGGCCGTCAATGGCGCAAGCCCGTGCGCATGATCGACATCCTGCGCGCCGGTGTCGCCGAGACCGAGCAGTACGTGCGCGTGAAGATGAACCCGGTGCCCGAGACCGCCCTGGTCGGCGGAGCGGTCGCCGACACGATCCACCTCATCGCGGAGCTGGTCGACAACGCCACGGCGTTCTCGTCACCGCGCTCCCAGGTCCAGGTGCACAGCAGCCAGGTGCCCCAGGGCATCGTGGTCGAGATCGAGGACCACGGCCTCGGCATGAGCCCGGAGGACCGGGCCCGTGCCAACGAGATGCTCGCCCACCCACCCGAGTTCGACGCCATGTCACTGCGTGGCGAGTCGCGGCTCGGACTGTTCGTCGTCGCCCGCCTCGCTGACCGCCGCAAGATCCGCGTGGAACTGCGCGAGTCGCTCTACGGCGGCACCCTCGCGCTCGTGCTGATCCCGTCCGAGATCATCGCGGGCCCCACGTCCGGGGTCGAGCCCGCCAACACCGCCGAGATCACCACGCGGCGTGGCGCGCCCGAGCACAACCTGGTCCACGCTGAGGTCGCCCGCAAGGGAGATCTCAGCGAGGCCGCCAGGTTTCCCAGTGCACCAAGCGAGTTTTCCAGTGGAGTGGAAGACTTCTGGGCCAAAGCCGAGACGGACGTCGCCGGAAATCCCCCTCCAGCGCCGCGATCGCCCGTGATCGCGCAGGTGGAGTTGCCCCAGCGACCGAGGGAAGCGCAGTGGCCGGTGGACGACCCGGAGGCGCCAAACACCGTGCAGATGGAATCGACGCATGACAGGCCGGAGCTCCCCCGCAGACGCCGCCAGCAGAACCTGGCTCCCCAACTGGCGACCGATGAGCACCTCGTCGCACCAGCGCCCATCGCGGATGCCGAGATCGAGCGGTCCGCGGAACGCACTCGTCAGGGCTTGGCCGCTTTCCAAAAGGGCGCGCTCGAGGCTCGACGCAGCGACACCGATCTCGAGCCGTGATTCGTCGTGGATGACGTGAGCCTGGGAAGGGGCAATCTCCACATGAACGCAATGAACAGCCAGCACAACGAACTGAACTGGTTGTTGGAAGACCTGGTCGGTCGAGTGGTGGGAGCACGGCACGCCGTGGTCCTCTCCGCCGATGGGCTCCTCCTCGGCCGGTCGCCGGGCCTGTCGAAGGACGACTCGGACCACCTGTCCGCGATGGCGTCGGCGTTCCAGAGCCTCGCCAGGGGGACCGGACGCCAGTTCGGGGGTGGCGCCGTGCGGCAGACCATCGTCGAGATGGAGCACGCCTACCTGTTCGTCACCGCGGCGGGCCACGGGGCGTGCCTCGCTGTGCTCGGAGAGGAGGGGGCCGACATGGGCATGATCGCCTACGAGATGAACATGCTCGTGAAAAGAGTCGGAACTTACCTCTCCTCGGCGCCGCGGGTCGAAGTAGTACCGCCCCTTCCCTCGGCCCGTAGGTCGTCCTGATGACGGGCCGCGGCGACTGGTGGTACGACGAGGCCGCGGGCCCGGTGGTGCGTCCGTACGCGATGGTGCGCGGCCGCACCCGCCCCGTGACCGCCGAGCTGCACCTGGTGACCCAGGTGCGCGCGATGCCGTCGGCGTCCGATCCGGAGTCGTTGACGGTGGAGCACTTGGAGATCATGGAGCTGTGCCGACGCCCGCTGTCGGTCGCCGAGGTCGCCGCCTACCTCGACGTGCCCCTCGTCGTGGTGAAGGTCTTGTTGAGCGACCTCATCCAGCGCGGTGACGTCGTCATCCGCGATCCCGCTCGGGTGGCGGAAATTCCCGACAGAAATCTACTTCAGGCGGTGCTGGATGGCGTCCGTGGAATCTGAGCGGCCGGGCGGAGAGCTGCTCGTTCCCACCCCAGTCAAGATCGTCATCGCCGGTGGCTTCGGCACCGGCAAGACGACGATGGTCAGGTCGGTCAGCGAGATCGCGCCGCTGCAGACCGAGGAACTGCTGACCGAGGCGAGCGTCGGCGTCGACGACTTGGCGGGCGTCGAGGGCAAGACCACGACAACGGTCGCCCTGGACTTCGGTCGCATCACGATCAGCCCCGAGATCGTGCTGTACCTCTTCGGCACACCCGGACAGGGCCGCTTCTGGTTCATGTGGGACGAACTGGCGCAGGGCGCGATCGGCGCCGTCGTGCTGGTCGACACCCGCAGGCTGGACAGCAGCTTCCCGTCGATCGACTTCTTCGAGCGCCGCGACATCCCGTTCATCGTCGCGGTGAACTGCTTCGACGACGCCCACAAGTACGCCGTCGAGGAAGTGCGCGGAGCGCTCGACCTTGACAAGTCGATCCCGATCGTGCTGTGCGACGTGCGTGACCGCGTGTCGAGCAAGAACGTGCTGGTGGGCATCATCGAGCACGCGATGGCGCGGCTCGACGCGATGGCCTGAGGACGTGCGGAGAATGGCCCCTCACGGAACTCGTGAGGGGCCATGGCCGTGGCCCCGCGCCTCAGCCCGGAACCTGCTCCAAGCGGCAGTTGAAGTGCCGCAACAGGGGCGGGACCTCCGTGAGCCGGTAGCCGGGCACTTTCTCCGGCGACTTGGCGATCTCGGCGAGGGTCTCGGCCACGTACTCGAGGTGGCTTTGCGTGTAGACGCGACGGGGAATCGCCAAGCGCACCAGTTCGTAGGGCGCGGCGTTGAGCAGTTCGCCCGACGCGTCCAGTTCGCCGAGGTAGAGCGATCCCAGTTCGGCGCAGCGGATGCCGCCTGCGAGGTACAGCTCGCACGCCAAGGCGTGGCCGGGGAACCGCCTGGGCGGGATGTGCGGCAGCAGCCGACCGGCGTTGAGGTAGATGGCGTGGATTCCCGCCGGTCGCACGCTGTCGACGCCCGCCAACTGCGCCATGTCAGCGAGGTACGCCGTGGCCTCCGCACGGGCGCGCAGGTAGGTCGGCTCGGTGACCTCCAGCAGGCCCTGCGCCAGCATGTCCAGATCCCGGCCGGACAAGCCGCCATAGGTCTTGAAGCCCTCGGTGGCGATGAGCAGGAGCTCGCACCGCTTGGCCAACTCGGGGTCGCGCATCGCGAGCAAGCCACCTATGTGGACGATGCCGTCCTTCTTCAGGCTCGCCACGCAGCCGTCGGCGAGTGCGAACGCCACGCGGGCGATCTCGCGCGGTGACAGGTTCTCGTAGCCGGGTTCGTGTTGGTTGACCATCCACGCGTTCTCGGCGAAGCGGGCGGCGTCGAGGAAGAACGGCACGCCGTGCGCCCTCGCGAGCTTGGCGGCGGCTTCCAGGTTGGCCATCGACACCGGCTGCCCGCCGCCACCGTTGTTGGTGATGGTCATCAGGACCAAGCCGATGTCATCGGGGCCCCGCAACGCGTTCTCCAACGCCACCAGGTCGATGTCGCCCTTGAACGGGGCGTCGCTGTCGAGGTCTTTGGCGGCTGTGCTGGGCAGGTCGCGCGCGACGCAGCCGATCAGCTCGACGTTGGCCCGCGTCGTGTCGAAGTGGGTGTTGCTCAACGACACCTGACCGGGTTTGAGCAGCGAGGTGAACAAGATCCGCTCAGCGGCGCGGCCCTGGTGCACGGGGAAGATGTGCTCGTACCCGGTCAGTTCGGTGACCACGTCCTTGAACCGGAAGAACGACCGCGCGCCCGCGTACGTCTCGTCGCCACGCATCCCCGCCGCCTGCTGCTCGGCGGACAGGGCACCGGTGCCGGAATCACTGAGGAGGTCGATCGTGACGTCTTCGCCCGCCAGGTTGAACGGGTTGTACCCGGCGCGCGACATGGCCAGCTCGCGGTAGGGGCGGGTGGTGATCGGAATCGGTTCGACGACCTTGATCCGGTACGGCTCCATGATGGGCATCAGGGTGTCTTTCTCCTAGCTGACCAGCGTTGTGGCTCGCGGTGACGCCTTGTCGTAGGCCTCGGACGACAAGTAGACGGTGACACCAGGACGCGGTAAGCCCGCGCGCAGTGACACGTGGGCGATCAGACCGACGCCGTCGGCGAGCGGACGTCGCGCGATGGTCGCGAGGGCGTCCTCGAACGGCGTCGGGTCAACGAGGTGGTGGTCCAGCACGGCGAGCACGCGCTCGCGGGCCTCGACGTCATCGTTGACATAGGTCCTGATCGGCATGTACAGCGAGAAGCCTCGCGGCCGGTCGACGTCACCCGGCAGGAAGGTGTAGCTCGAGACCAGCGGCCTTTCGGCGTACGGCCCGGACTGCCCGCCGCTCATCAAGCAGAAGTCCCGAACGCTGTCCGCGGACACACCGTGCGCGCCGCGTGCGGCCGTGGCGGCGTCGTCGGCGGTCGCGTCCTGATGCGAGACGTACACCTTGACCCGTCCGGCGGGCGAGTCGGTGAGATCGAGCGCGAAGAACGAGTAGCGGTCCAGGCCTTCGCGACGGCGGGCGTGCTCGATGATCGTGTCGTGCCCGGCACCGTAGCCCAAGCGCGCCAAGCCCTCGCCGACCAGCGGCCCCGCCTCGGACACCCCGCGCACCTCGGGGTTCAGGTAGACCTTGATCGCGGGCGGGGTGTCCTTGCGGAACACCAGCGAGAACCACAGCGAGAAGCCGCCCAGGGGTTCCGCCGGGAGGAACAGGTCCCGTACCGCGTCGAACCGTGCCAGCGGCAGGTCGTAGCGGCGGGCCAGTGATTCGAGCACGTCCACGGCGGCGGCCATGTTGGCCACCGGGCTCGCGTCGAACGCGGTCGGCTCCACGAGGACCCGGACCGTGGTCGGTTCGCCCTCGGTGAACGCCGCGGAGAACTCGAACGGAGTGTTGTCATCTGCCACGCCAGAAGCCCAGGCAGGGATTTTCGACAATGATCTGAAACCGCCGGGACCAAGTGATTCGCTCAAGAGTTCGACTGCATTATTCGCGAGGTCGCCCAGGTGGACGGAATGGAGGAGCGCGTGTAGTTGCTGGCCGCCAAAATCTCGAATCGAGACGCCTGTGGTGATCACGATGCGACACTCCTTGTCCGTGGCGCACGAAAAGCTACGCTGCGGAAGTGGCCCTTGTCCACTGGAATGCCAGGACGTTGACACGCATGTGAGTGAACTCCCACACTGTTGACTCGCGGTCAATCGTCAATTAGGGGTTGCTTGCCTGTTCTCCCAAGTGAGGACTGCTGGGCTATTCGGCCTCTTGACTCGTTTCCGGTTCATTCGATCGCACTAGCGACGGCACGGCTATCTGTTACCCACCGTAATTAGGCGCCATTTTGCGGAGTCGTTGCCTTAACTGAGATTCGAGCAAACCAGGTTGTGAATTGGTATTGACATCGCATGGGGGTGTCCGATGGTTCGATCATGCCGTGGACTTGGGCGCGGCTGTCGTTATCACAGGTGCGACTTTCGCGAGCACTGTAGTTCGGACAGCGCACTAGCGACTCGGTGTGCCGGGTGGGTCGGAGGGCTTGCTGTAGCCGGGTCTGGCGCCCGCGCGCCACGCGGGCAGGCCGGTGGCGAAGATGGTCGCGGCGCGGGTGACGTGGTCGTCGCACAGGCCGCGGGCGTTCCGCGGCGACGGATGGTGATGCCCACGCGGCGCGGAGCCGCCGGGGCGGTGTCGACCTTGAGTCAGGCCTCGTCCCGTCGGGAGCGGTCGATCACGTGTCGTCGTGGAGCGGGTCGGTCGCGGTGAAGTGCTCGATCATGGCCTCCAGGGTCGCCAGCGACCGCGGGCTGAGGTGCTGAGCGCGGGCGGCGATGTGCATGGCCCTGCTGGAGTGCGTTCGGCGAGGTGACGTGGCCACCGGGATGAGATCGCCGGGGTGGACGGCGAAGACTTCCGCGATCGCGACGATGACGTCCATGGTCGGGTTGTCGCTCTTGTTGTTGCGCAGGTTGGAGATGTACGGCTCGCTCTTGCCGATCAAGCGCCCGATCTCGGCGTTGGAGTAGTACGGCGACCGGCGTCGGCGGTTCTCCTCCGGCCGAGACCTCGGGATGTGCGACATGAGGTGGTCGAATCGTTCGGCGAAGGTGGCGAACGTGCCGATGGCGTCACGAGGATCGTGATCCGTCACCCAGGGCCCTCCCGTTCCGGCTTACGGCGATCAGTGCCCCATCCGGTGCACGGGCGTTCGCACGTGCGGGTCAAGTATCAATCCCAGTTAAGGTCGTTCGCAACCACCTACCGAGTGTCGCTAGTCCATCAGGGTTGTTCAGTAACTGAGGTTTGGGTTACACCTCAGCCCGAGGGGCCGTCCCGCCGATGCGGAACGGCCACTCGGCGACCTCGTCAGCGGGCGTAGTCGTGGAACCCGCGGCCGCTCTTCTTGCCGAGCAGGCCCGCGTCCACCATCCGCAGCAGCAGCGGCGGCGGGGAGTAGAGCGGCTCCTTGAACTCGTCGTACATCGACTCGGCGATGGCCTTGGTGGTGTCGAGGCCGATCAGGTCGGCCAGGCGCAGCGGGCCCATCGGGTGCGCGCAGCCGAGGACCATGCCGTTGTCGATGTCCTCCGCGGAGGCGAAGCCGGACTCGAGCATCCGGATCGAGGACAGCAGGTAGGGGATCAGCAGGGCGTTGACCACGAAGCCCGCGCGGTCCTGCGAGCGGATGACCTCCTTGCCCAGCACGGTCGTCACGAACTCGCGCGCCCGGTCCTGGGTCTCCTGGCCGGTCAGCAGCGACGGCACCAGCTCGACGAGCTTGAGCACCGGCACGGGGTTGAAGAAGTGCACCCCGATGACGTGCTCCGGTCGGCTCGTGGCCATGCCCAGCTTCATGATCGGGATGGACGAGGTGTTCGACGCGAAGATCGCGTCCGGGTCCTCCACGACCTTGTCCAGGGCCGTGAACACGTCCGTCTTGACCTGCTCCTGCTCCGCGACGGCCTCGACGACCAGGTTGCGGTCGGCGAAGTCGGCGATGTCGGTCGTGAACCGCATCCGGTCCAGCGCGGCGTCGCGGTCCTGTTCGGACAGCTTGCCGCTGCGCACGCCCCGGCCGAGCGAAGTCGCGATCCGCGCCTTGGCGGCCTCGGTCGCGTCCAGGTTCACCTCGGCGATCAGGACGTCGAGACCGGCACGCGCGCACACCTCGGCGATTCCGGAGCCCATGAGCCCGGAACCGACCACTCCCACACGTTGAATGTCACTCACACCGCGATCGTGCCAGGTCGTGGAACGGGGCGGGGAGTTCCGCCCCGTTCCACCGGAGCCGCTACTCGCCGAACGCGCGGTCGTAGCCCGGCGCGGCTTGGCCGCGAGCCTTTTTGAACAGCTCCTCGACGGTGACGCTGTCGTGGACGTTGCGGAACACCAGCGACACCGAGCCGTCGGCGCGCGCGCCGAGCGTCGGATCGACGATCGCCTTCACGTGCGACGCCGCGTCATCCGTGCGCTCCAGCACCTCGGCCCACGGGCGGAACGTCGTGGCGTCGGCCGCGGTGTTGCCGGTCGTGTAGACGCGGCCCGCCGCGTCGCGCACGGCCAGCTCCACGCGGTCGCCGTAGCGGCTGATCGTGGGCGAGCCGACGGCCGCGACGCCGGGGAGCGAGACCCAGGCGCCCGCGGCGGTCCGCACCTGGACCGTGCCCGCCGCGTCACGAGTGGCGATCCACTGCTTGCCGTTGGCGAAGGCGATGGCGGGGGTGGTCGCCGCGCCGATCACGCCGAGGTCGACGAACTCGCCGGGCAGACCGTCCTCGTCCTGCTGGTACCGCACGACGGAACCGCTGCTCGTGCGGACGGCGACCCACTCGCCGTCGTTGTCGCCGAGCACGGCCGCCGCCGGGCCGACCAGGTTCGCGCCGCCGACCTTGCGCCAGGCGCCGAAGTC
>Ga0307507_10012889_pt1 | contig 10252 bp, 12 predicted proteins | sample 7_EM_MG_FD_207223 | JGI IMG/M metagenome (GOLD analysis project Ga0307507, IMG submission 207223) | Populus trichocarpa ectomycorrhiza microbial communities from riparian zone in the Pacific Northwest, United States - 7_EM | ecosystem: Host-associated > Plants > Roots > Unclassified | place... | reverse complement strand
AACTTTAGAATTTACACGCATCAGATCAAAGTGGAAGTTCATTCAAGGGTTTTATTGCTGCAACGCCACTGAGATCAGGCCTCATGTACTTCTCGTACGTAACTCTCAACTGTGATGTTCTTGCAGCCTTTTGAAATCTCAATATCATCTCAGCACAGTCCCTACAAAAATCAATTTAGATCATCACCAGGCGGGAAAGTATACCCACTCATGGAAATTAATCTTTTAACAAGGGGTACCTGATTTGGGAGACTTGATAATGTGTATGTCTGGTAAGCAAAGGAGTCCAAGCTGGAGATACTTGCAAGGTAGACCGAGCAACATAGATAGCTGATGCACATAGCATTGAAGGTTTGAACTTTAAAGCTTTATATTCCACCAAGCAGAGTTCGATGAGGTAGAATGCTAAATGCTCAAGCTGGCAGCAAAAGTGAATATTAGGTTAGTAGATTCAAATTGCTATTGACAATAGTACAGACAAGAATGCATGACTTTATATCAGTTAAGAATCTAAGATCATCTGCTGCTGTTTACTATCCAATATCCAGCCTTGCTATGACTGGACAACCTCTTCTTTACTGAAACACAACCATGGAGGCTTTTACCGATATGCACATGACAGATTAGATGCAACAAGAGATCTTCCAATATCCAGGTTTAGAGCCCTTTTGAAAGCCACATACCTTCTGGTCTGTTTGAGCAGCCTTGAGAAACCTCAACATGAAAACATACGGAGTCGGCTCATTTAGACGAAACTTCAACTTCTTAAGAAAAAACTTCTCCTGAACACAAAGCAAGAAAACACTACCACTAAGACCAAGAGATAGATCAACATCAGAATGTACTGATATTTTATGCCATCATCTTCCAGGAAAGAGGGAAGAAGATAAGTTGGCATCATTCTGTTATACAAGTTCGTAAATAACATACAAATATGCAATAAAGCAGCACAAGGGAGAAAGTTTACAGATCAAGTCCATCCAGGAAAGATGTTTACTTTCCTAACCCAATAACTACAAGAAGAGAATCGAATCCTCGATGCCAAATATTTATGTCTAGTACCACCAGAATCTCTTTTACAAGAAACTAAATTTCAGTGAATTAAGATTGGTAATATGCAACATCATACCATCACAAGCATTTGGCCTCTCGTGTATGACTCAGCCGAGATGCTAATTAAATCTTTGATCTGCATTGCATGGTGCAGAAAAAGATGTATGAGTGTATTGTCTCAAAAAATAAAAAATCAAATAAGATTTCAACTGAAACTCTGTGAGTTTGACATATTATTTTTTTACCCTAGGATGCCAAAAATCTTCGTATTTTGATGCCAGAAGCAGTGCTGTAAGACCAACCAACTGCAGTTCACTCTTCTTAATTTCGACTTGAGATAGGTATCGATCTAACAATGTAACCATTAGATAAAGTGTTTCCGGCATTAATTCAAATTTGAAGTGTACCTGCAACCAAAAAGGAAAATAAATTACTGTAGGAAAACAGCAGCAAAAGCAAGATGCTTAAAAGTCAATTGAGATCAAATGGGTGCCCACTTCAATCAGCCAGTTGATGACTATGCCCCGCATTTGAGGTGTAATTTCTGTGTGAATTGCCATGTAATTTTCCAGACATAAATTCTGCACCTGAAATAAGATCATCAACAGACACAAGAAACAAAACAAATTAGACTTTATTTAACAACTAACAGGTTGCCAACAGAAGAAGTGAACAAGGGATGGGACCGAGATCAGTAAGGTAAAAAAGTCAAACCACCATTCACATGCCTGGTTTCATCAGCTCCAGGTCCCAAAACAAACTTAGAAAGTTTATAGTGATTTAATTTGTAGAAAAAACATGAAAAGATATGTGATCATAAAATGGATTGACTTTAACATCATCGCATGATAAATCAGATCATCATTGAAGACCTGGAATGATTCACTTGATATCAGATTTCCCATTCAAGATGAGATCCCAATGATACCTATACACCAAACAGTATTTTCAAGTGAGATCCCAATGATAACTATATATCAAATAGTGTCCAATGTTTGGCACCCCAAACCAATCTCTCCCTTAATGTCACAGAACAACACTAAAGCTTCTCACTTCCCACCAATCATAATTTGGTTTATTAAAGCAATACGTAGAAATTGTTGAGTAGGCAAAACATAGACCATGTCAACCAACATTTTAAGTTGACCATAATCATTTGGTTAATTGATGCAAATGTGATGTTTTAATTTCCATAATCAACAACAATGAATTATGGATTATGATTTTACTCAATTATGGAAGTGAATCCACTCAAATATGAAAGTGAAGAATTGCATTTATATCAATTAACGTGTGCCCTTAGAGCACATGACTGAAAATCCACTGAACAATTATAGGCAACCCTGCCGTGGAAGATCTGGCCCCATTCTCACCACTTAAAACACAAAACTCTCACAAGGGTGCCTTTTCTTGCAATCATATATATGTATAAGAACTAGTCTCTAGCAGCTAGTCTTTTAGTTTATTTAGCTGAAAACTGTGGGCATGCTTGCTAAACATTTCAGCTGATTTAACTTCTTTCTTATCTGCCAGCTAGTTGTATTAGACAGAGTAATTAACAACTTAAATGAGTTGTGTATGCAACAGCATTGACAAACAGATCAATATTGGAGAAGAATGACATTTCTCCACAAGATTTTTACACGTTAATTTGCAAAAAATTCTCAATCTACCTTATCTTTCCATCATATATTATTTAGCTGAAGACTGCTGGCGCCTCCAACATTTCAGCTTAGTCAATTCCTATCTCATCTGACAGCTAACTATTATTAGACACGATAGTTAACAACTAAAAAGAGTGATTCATGCTGTTAGATGTCAAATCAACCTAAAATATGGGTGTGCCAGTGAAGGAAATTTTTTCAAGAATAATGGCGTCAAGTTTGATCAAAACCACTAGAAGAATGACTCCAACTACCATATAAAAAACACAGCGCAGGGATCCAGAAAATGAAATGGGAATAAAAGAGCAATCACCTCCAAAACCCAATAGTACTCGTATATCTCGTCAACATACTCAGCAACTTCCAGTTGATTGAAAGTATCATCTATACTTGGTAGCTTTTCCTGCTCGATAACTTCACCATGCTCCTCTAGTAACTGCAAAATAATGGCAATTGTTAGAAAAAATGCTCAAGAACAGTTAGACATTATGACAGTGAATTAGTCCTAAACCTTTGATCCTGTCATTAATAAAGATGTATAAGATCTCCTTCGACTTGATTTTCTTATGGTGATGACATTTGATTTGTTATCAGCGCCTGACTTGTTGTTGCTGTCAGGTGAAGGTTCTCCTTGAGTAACTTCTTCATGGGCGACCAACGGCATGTTTTCTGGACAAGACGCGGCAGATTCTTTTTTCTTTGATGATATAGCAGCAATGCACTCGGACTTGTTTGAACTAGAGATGCACTTTGATCTTGAGGTCTTGTGGTTAATTTCAGTCTTTAGTATTGGCTGGACCAATGAATGCAGAAAAAGAGTTAACATGACTAAGAACAAAAGAACACATCTTTGTAAATTACTCTCAAGTTGTGAGATAGAGATTTCATTTGAGCTATACGCATTAAAGCAAGATCAGGATTTGCTAATCTGCTATCTAATTAAAATCCTGATCTTGCTTTACATTCACTTATTGCCAATTATTTGTAATTAGGCTTATGCAGCTTAAAGATGCCATCTAACATGATTTCAATCTCAAGATGACATGTGTCATGAAATTCAGCATGCATATTCCAGTGCTTTTAAATGATTTCAAACTTCCACACCATGTCAGCTTTGCCTGAAGACTACAACAAATTATAAACTCTCACATTGCCTAAAAAAATTCAAAAGATAGAAATAAGCAACACCATAAATGTTGTCTAAGTAAGCGTAGACAATGAGTTAAGTTACAAAAGAATGAAGCATGGATAATTGAGAAATAAGAGGGAAAAAAGTAGATATAAAACACAGCTCATACCCTGACAGATTTTCTGGATACACGGGCATCAGCATTAATTTGATCCCTGGGAGCCCTATTTACAGATAGAAAAGATAATCATTTGCAGCCCGGCCAATCATCAATTGATAAAAGGAAAAAATTTCTCGGCCATGATTCAGAAAAATAATTAAGTGCTCTCAGTTTAAGGATTAAGTATAAATTGTAGGTAATTTATGTTTTTGTAATTGTAATGCTATGCTTTGTTTTGACATTTTCGACTCATCTATTACATAGAAAATAGCATACAATTCATTGAAGAGCAAAGAAAAGGAAAACCATTTTGTTTCTGCAAATAAATTAATATGTACAAGAGAATAAATTGAATTAGAGCACAGACAGCAGTTCCTTTTTTTCCTTTTTGAGATAAAAAGATCATTGTTACTTACATTAATATGAAGCCATCACTCACTCTATTTCTCCATAGATGGCTCCTACCCACGCCACCCTGAGATACTACTTTCTTACCCACTTTAACCTTAACTGGAACCAAAAGAATTGAGATATAAATAGGCATATAAATATCATGAATCTTAGTCAATGGACTGCAGAGCCAAGTATAAAAGAGACACGAATCAATTTGTCTTACCAGGAAACCCACTAATATTCTTAGTTTTCTCAAAGTTTTCATCATTCTCCTAAAAATGAAAGGTAAAAAACGGAAAAAGGCACTAGGAATCAGACGAAACCAGTACAAAAATATTTCATTAGGAATAGAAAACAATTCTTTTCTTCGAAAATTGTATGTAATGAGATTAACCTTTGCATTGCTTGCATCTGCATGGCTCACCCTCTTCAGCACTGGCAGAGACTTCCTTCATGTCAAAAGTAGGAACAAAAAATATATCAATAGCATATATAAATTGTTATTTTAATGAGTAAATTTCATACAGATAGAATCACAAACCTCATCGCTGCAACTAAATTCCCTGCATTCCTCCTATAAAATTAAAACATAAATTTAGTTCAAGAAATTATTGAGTCACACAAGACAGCTGCAAAGCATCTGGCATTGATACTAACAGATTTGTGTTGTACCCATATTCCTGCCTAGATAAAAAATATGACTAACATAATTCAAATACCTGCTCTTATTAATGCCAAATTCACGGTCATGATTCTTGGTGTTGGTCTTCTGATCATCTAAAGAGGCCCTTGGATCTTTGTCACCTACTATTGTCCAAGACCAGTTACTATCCAATGAGAATCCCCATTTAGAGATACTATGAAAGTAAGTATTTTGTTATACCTTTTCTAGAAGCATGAAAGTCACCAGCCTTTCTACTTGTATTATCCTTCATTTTTCCCTAATTTGAAACAAGAAAATTATCAGCACTCTAGAATTACAGGAGGAATAATTGAAGCGCCAGATAAGAGAGAGCAGTGATATTTACTAGCGATGATAAAAACTTTATCTTTCAACTGGCACAATGGGGTAGAATTAGGTACAAAGGGCAGCTACCACAAGTACTATAAATTTACATTATGATTACTCATGACAAAGATAAAGTGTATAATGGTGACCAGATTCAATGCTAGGAAACCTCATCCAACATTGGCGAATAGTTCCTCATGAATCATCCATGTTTAATGAAAATCTCAATTCCTCAGACAAGCAAGTTTGAAGTGTGAAATTAGAGGGAGCTAAGTCCCAAAAGAATACCAAATTCAACTTGTAGAAATTCTCTCAATTATGAAGCAATCAAGAAACAGAAGAAAGCAAACATAAATCTGAAGGAGAAAAGCAGCATAAATTGTACTCTATTGAATTTGGAGAATGCTGTGGCAAACAGTGAGAGAAATTATAATCATCCACTGTATGGCAAAATATTGGCCAAGTTTAGGATTTTCTTTTCAAGGAAAGAAGAAGAAGCCTGTGTTTGCTAATGCAAGGACAACCAAAGCATGAAAAGTGAAGCCAAGAGAAAAGAGGCTAATTTTCCAGAATTCCATAAAGGAAGAAATTCAGCTACGCTGATTAAAATAATAAAAAAAAGATTTCTGCTGAGCAATATGGAGACTCAAGCAAGCAACAAAGAACCTCCCTAACAGTATGCAAATCCAGAATAATTGACCATACAGAAATGAAAAAATAGGCAAGTCAATCCTCCCTGCCTCACGATTTGGAGGAAGTTATCTTCTGTCACACTAGAGAAGCGGGCTAGGACAAAAATGTTGGGTTTCAACCATTCCCCTCATCCTCCCTGCCTCCCCATTCCGCCAACAAACAAGCACTCAAAAGTGTGCTTCCCTTGTTATCTAACTAATTTGAAATGAAGGCATCATAATTGGATACAGAATCTAGTGAAATATTGTACCAGCAATTGAGCTGGATGCTATACTTCTAGGCTGATTTTGCAGAAAGAACCAATAGGCAAAACATTTTAAGTTGCCTGGTTAGAAACCAATAATGAATGGGAAAACATCATAAAAAATACAATGGGAACACAGAAGAAAAGAAACAAGCTGACAGAACACAAAAACTTGTACTTAGAATTTGGTTTTCATACCGTTGCAGATTTTCTTGATGAAAGATTCACAGTCCTAGAGCCTGTACCGCCTGAAATCCTAAAGGAGTTGATGACAAGCAGAGAATCATGTCAATCTTAACCAGAAACAAAGGAGCAATCAATCGAAGGACAAGAAAATATGGAATATCCTTAACAGTGACCCTCTGTAGCTAATTTATAAAGAAAATCTAGAATGCATGGAATGCTTAGAAGAAATTCTGCTCTGAAGAATTAAATTAAAGTCAAGAAAGATAGTTAAGCCCCCGTAACCTGAATAAACTTTGATTATTTACTCAATTGGATAAAGAAAACGTTCTTTTTAACTTTTGTCCATTGATCTAGAAGCCAAAAGCCAAAAAGATAGAGAGCAAGAGAGAATATATTCCCCTGAGCAATCATGGATACCTAAATGTTCAAATTGTCTTTCATAAAAAAAAAAATTGCAAAGAAACTCTTCTGCCTTTATAGTACTTTTATAAATTTTAACGATAAAAGAACTTTTCATAATTTTACTTGTAGAAATGAAAAAAGGATTTGCATGTAAGACATGAACAGGAAACATATGCAACCAGTAGATAAAAATGCCCTTCATACATTAAAAAATAGGCATGCCAATTCAAACACTCACACTGATTTCAAACCACCATATGCCGCATTCCTTGCACAGCTACTCTGCACATTGCTTACATCAGCCAATGCTTTTCTTCTGGCATTTTGATTTACTGGAAAGGGCCACTATCAAAGTTTAACAATGACAAAGAAAAAATCAACAAAAAGATAAATTATTATTAAATTTAGCCATACCAGTCAGTCTAGATGTGTCATGTTTGCCTTTGTTCTGCACCACAATTTTCGAACTTCCCTTCATATTACATGTTAAGGGCAACTATAAAAGCACACTTCAAATGGATATCTAAAGAAAGTAGCATTCTCACATAAACAACCATTAATGCAGGAAGGGGAAACTTACCTTTGAATCACTTGTTATGGCAAGAGAATCTTCTTTGTTGGATATCCTTCTGTAGATTTTGTTTTTTTAAAAAAAAGATGTTAAAAACATATCAAGAAACAAATAAAATAATATATTTCCTTTGTCCAATGTTTCCAATTTATTTAGAAAATGATCTCAATCAAGCCAAGGAGCCATCAAAGCGGGATGATGTAATTTCTTTTCTACATCCAACAATATTAGAAGATAAGATTCTTTGAAATACATCAGTTACCTTAACCTCTCCATTAAGCTGAGCCTTAATAAAAGTTTTTTAAAGCCAAACAACGAAACTTAAAACCCCAGATTTCTGATCTTTTCTTCACCTATAATTCACAAGCAGTTATGAAAATTGATTTAACAAGTCTACAGCATCACGTACCTTGCAGGAAGAGGATTATCTCGGGCAGATTTACTGGAAAGAGAATTGAAAACATCACGCTTACTAATCAAGAAGCATTAAGCAATAATAAGAATTTCCAAAGTGAACCCGAACTTGATTATACTTACATGCTAGCAGCATCCTTCATCTTTTCGTTTTCTGAATAGACTTTAAAAGTTCTAACACCTAAAATAAATGTAAAGGTAAAAAGAATTAGGTACATAAAACAATTCAAGAATCTGAATCATTAAGTCAGATCGAACAAAAACCAATGAAACCCGTTACCTGTTCTGGAAGTATGGGCATCTTCAGCTACACGGTTGATCCCCACGCTGAATTTTCCCTAAAACAGCACAAGGAAAACATGTATATAAACAATGAATACATCAAAGAGACTAAAAAAAAAGAAACAGTGTGTGGGTCTGTGTCATACTTTAGCAGCCACCATTATGTTTCTTTCTTTATCGGTTCCTCTGATAGAAAGATCTCGAACTCGATGACGATAACAGATCTAAAGTTCTCTCACTAAATTTGTTTACCTAAACTGAAAAAGGAAAAAAAAAAAGAATTTCAACATCGTAGAAGGCATTGAAGAAATAATCATAATTCTAAAAACCCTAATTCGTAAACTTCGAATTAAAATACAAAAGCAAACGGATATAAAATGAAAATTGAATAGAAGTTAAAGAAAGATCAAAAAGATCAATCAAAGACGCTATTAATAGTTAGATCATACCTTTAATGACGCTAATTTCTCTTCGATTTCTTTGTTTTCTCTTAAGATTTTTAGAGAGAGAGGGGCTGAGTTTGGGTTACCGTTGCAGATGTTGATCAGTGCTAGATTTTTATGGTTTCAAATTTTTCGAGTTTTTTACGGTTATGCCCTCATTCGAGTTTTGTTTCTGGTTGCGCTTTCTGATTAATATGGGCTTGCTACCTTTATATTGGAGCCTCAACCATGTAATGTCTGGGTCTCTAGGCATATAACTAATGAAAATGTCATCAGTAACTTTTGAAAAGTTACAAATTGCTTTCTTTTTATATTTTTATAAATTATACTTTACATCACGAGATTTACATATTAAATAATGGTTTATATCCTTAGCCGCAAAACAAAAAAAAATGAATATTTATATGATTATATTACAATAAAAAATTATGTAATTATCACTATATTCAACGATTAAAAAGCCATTAATACCTTGAAATAATGAAAATAATTACAATAATATCATCCATAATTAATAATCCTCCTGCATAAAATGCCATAAGTGTACGAAATTGGATCGATGGGTTTTTAGGATAAATTTTGATATATTTTCTTCTTCTTTTTCCCATCTCTCTTCATCTCACGGGCTGCCATCCTTGCCTCTCCAGACAAAAGAGAAAGCAAGCCATCCATCAGTCCCAGCCACCTCACTTAAACAGTCCCTCTCTCTTCTTCTTTTTTCCCATCAAACGAGAATCTCATTCGCACACATGAACCCATACAATTCATCCCACCAATCCAACACAAAAACAACAGCCAGTTTCATATGCTGACAATTTGTATTTGTTCAAAATCCATCATGAGAGTACAAGATAAGATTTCAATTGAAGGGTTGAGATACTGCCAGCTTTAGATTTTCTAGAATTTTCTTTATTGCCTATTTATCTGAGAAATTAGAGGTTGAGAGAGGGTTTAAAAAATAATAGGAGAATTGAAAATTTAGAAGGAATTGCTGCTAAGAATTATCCTGTTGTTAATTTCAGGATTTATAAAAATTAATTAAGATATGTGTAAATTCATCCGAACACCAAACACCTACCCTACGTGAATAAAAAAATCAAAGGAATTCGAGGGGGAAAAGGGGGAAATTGAGAAGTAAAGGCACGAACGACCTTTTTTTTCTCCACCTCCAAATCTATTAAATGCATCCACTTACCACCATCAAATCCAAAACCCTTAAATTTTCTCACCTTTCAATCGCCTAACAGTCACCTTTTCTCCCTCACAGACTACTGAGCTTGTCCCAAGTAAGCTCTATCATTTTTTATTTTTTATTTTTTTTAGTTTAACGTGGATACCCGGGCCAGCTTGCGCGCACCTCGACTAATCTCACGGGCCCTGAAGTTAATGACCATGTAAGCCTCCAGTGGTCATCATATGAGCAACCACAGGGTTCGAACCTGAGACCACAGAGGAAGCAAATCTCTTGGTCTCAAACTTTTACCACTGGACCACCATCTAGATGGTTAAGCTCTGTCATTTAATCACCAAGTTCAGGTCTCTAATATGAGGTGATAAATTTAATGTTGATTTGAAAATTTCATAAATTTGAAAAAGTTTTGATATTAAT
>Ga0307507_10012888_pt1 | contig 10252 bp, 2 predicted proteins | sample 7_EM_MG_FD_207223 | JGI IMG/M metagenome (GOLD analysis project Ga0307507, IMG submission 207223) | Populus trichocarpa ectomycorrhiza microbial communities from riparian zone in the Pacific Northwest, United States - 7_EM | ecosystem: Host-associated > Plants > Roots > Unclassified | place... | reverse complement strand
TAGTAATAGTTTTAATAGTAGTTTTAATAAATATAGATTAAGTAATTATAGAAATAGTAATAGTAATAGTAAAAAGGGTAGTAATTTTAATAAAATATAAAATAAATTATTAAGTAGTAGATTAAATAGTAAATTAAGTAGAGGTAAGAGTAGTAGTAGTAAAAGTAGATTAGGTAAAAGTAAAAGTAATAATAGTAAAAGTAGTAGAAGTAGTAGTAGTAGAAATAGTAGAGGAAGTAGTTTTAGTAGGGTTTAACACCCTATAACCTAGCCCTAGCCCCTAGTCACGTAATAGGGTTGCCTAATAACCGGTAACCAGTAACCAGTAACCGGTGCCTATTATTAAAGGGGCGGTGGATTGCACTAGAATCTGGATAAACATAGTTAGTATTTAGGGTTACGCTAACCAAAAACTAACAATTCCTTAGTAGAATCCGTTAGGTGGGATCTATTCTCTAAATACCCCTATAATAATATATTAAACACATTCTTTTCTATACAAAAGTTGTTTAGTATATTAAGTTTAATCGTTTTAAGGTATTGGATTAAGAATTACACTATATTACTATTAACTTAGGGTTGATATTGGGGTTATAATATAGGTTCGCTAGAGCCCGCGGGCTAGAACACAACGCCAGTATTAATAACAACGTCAATAACCGCAACAATAATAAATACTAATAGTAGTAGCGCTATTACTAGCCACTTAATTATTAATGTATATATATAAGCTTCCTACTCTATCTATTAAGAATTAATATTCTAGTAGTGTAAGGGGGCTGGTAAACCAGCCTCCTTAATATTATATTATATAGCTACTAGCCTTCCCTAGATAGATAAATTAAGTCAAGTATTATATTCTAACATTTTGGCATACTAACATGCCAAAAGGGGGTTAGGTATTAGCAGCAGAATCAAGCATTATATTTTTACAGTTATAGTTATAATAGAGGTTCGCTAGAACCCATAGGCTAGAACACAACATAAATTAATACCAGCGTTAACAACAGCGTTAACAACCGCAGCAATAATAAATAGTAGTACTTAGCCGCCTAACTGGTTTCTATATTACGACCCCAATTATAAAGTACTAATATGTAAAGAACACGGCTATACACTTTAAAATCTGCGGTTACATCTACGCGACTATCACTTAATACGGCAAAAGATATAAAAGGAAATCGTTAAAAAGTATAGCGAATACGCTATATTAGGCCTAAGGCATATACCACTACCGCCGCCATTTAGACCGCCGTTTAAAATACTACACAAGCCAATAAACGCTTTTTTATACAACGAGGAAGTATATGGGTTTATTAGCATAAATTATAACAGAGTATAAAAGCACAGCAAAAAGATACACGGATAGAAGTCAACTTAGCAAGACCAGGAGCATTAGACAAACGTTAAAGTATAGACATTTTTTACTAGCAGCGGCTTTTAGTGCTACTTTACCGTATATATACTAGAACTGGAGGGCGAGGCGGCTTTATATATAGATAACAAGGGCAACGAGAAATTTATACAAGCTATGCTAAGTAAATAGAAGAAAGCTAATAAGGACTATAAAAAGGGACTAGAGGTAGCAGACACTAAAGTAGTAAAGATAAATCGGATAGGATAGTATAACCATATAGGCTAGCCAGAGCACATCGCAAAACGCAATCTAATATATTTTGCGCACGTAAGGCGATTACTGGACCGAGATAAAAAGAAGTTAAAGCAAGTATATAGCGCAGTAGATATGTTAATAGAGAGATATATATCTAGACTATTAACACTTACTTATAAGACAAGGCGATAGCTTAAAAGCGCAAAGTATAAAGAGGTTAATATTAGGCTAATAGGGCGGTTAGAAAACGCGGACAGTTAAAAGCGCTATACTAGGTACTAGCAGCAGTTTATCTGTTATTATCTACGGCTTATTACTACAGAAGAGGTAGAAGGGGACAATAACGCACTTAGGCAAGATATTAATAATAATAAAGATACTAGCAGCGAAAACACAAATAGCACAGCCGGAGGGATAAATAAGAACAGCGATAATAATAGTGACGATAATAATAAGGGGGCAGAAGACGACAATAATAGTAAGGGCAGAGAAAACAACAAGGATAACACTTAGTTTCTTAAAGATACCTAAGAACTTTTCTAATAGTAGGATAAATAAAAAGAACTTATAAAGGATCTATAAAATACGCTATAAGCAGGAGAAGATAAGAAGAGTATTATAAAACGGGTACTTTAATTCTTAGCTTCATTTATATTCCAGAACATTAGCAATAGTCCGTTTAATAGCGGACTTATTTACTTTCTTACTATATTAGGGATTAATAAGGAGCTAAGGAGACTCTAAATAGCAAATAACTTTTTATTTATGCTCATAGGTGTAGTCTACTATACATAGGTGCTTGCGGTTAAATAGCTACTTCCATTCGCAGAAAGAGAGATATAAGGAGATGCCAAGCGAGCAAAGTTTCTTAATAGGCGAAAGCAATTTCTAGCTAACAGCTCTTTTAGCCCAATAAGTACAATAATTAGCCTACTGGCGTATAGCAAGGTAGTTGCATTAAATCATAACAATCCAGGCAGCATCTATTGGTTAAAAAATAAGAAGATTGTCTATCAATATAGCCAGCCAGTTATAATTAAACACTTTTAGATAATAATTTAAGATACAGTTACTAAGGCCAAGCGGATGCTGTAGTAGAAGCTAATATAGGTTTATAGGCAAGAAGGGCAGTTCGCTATCCCGCTAGAAAAGATTAAGAACAATATAACATTTACAAAACAGGGTATTTAGTTTATAAGCAAGTCAAGCAATAGGCTAAGCGGCGGGCTAGAATAGATACTTAAGTAGATATAACAAAGCGAAGTAGACAGGAAAATATAGGTAAAGAAGGGGTGGTATACACAGCAGGTCCGACAATATATACAAAAAGTCAACACATTTCTTAAGCTGCTATTATTTGTAGTATATATAATAGTAGGACAGCTAGCTAGGGGGACTAAAATCACATTATACTAGTATTAGAATAGGCTTCTATAGAACCAGAACGTTTTTATTATAGATAGATAGATAGTGTTTATTACTCATTATTACAAGTCGCAGTCGCTTATTAACGCGCCGAAGGTTATACCGCGGTTTTTACCATAAAGGGTAGGTTAGCTAGTGGGGTTATATCTAGTATACATACTACCATTCCAGAAGAGGCTTGCGGAGCATATTTAGCGCTATAAATAGAGTAACTATATCTAGGCTAGCAAGTATAGAGCGTAGGAGACGGACCGTCTTATATAGGTAATTAAGGCGCGGTCCTTACAGGCACTTAGGAATAAGCTATATACGCTTAACTACTAGCATATAGCTATCGCGATTAGACAGGTCTTTATAGACAAGATATTTAGGGTAGGCACTTAAGATAATATTAGCGAGGTTAAGGAACCAGAAATTAAGGAGAAAAGCACGCTAGAGATATTAGCTAGGCGGACGGAGAGAATAGGCATTAATTAATATAGAGTATTAAGCGATATTATTAAGCACTTAAGCATCTAATTAGTAAAAACATTTCAACTACTTAGTAAAGCATAGCACCAGTTTTTAGGTATAGGGGGTATAGATAACACAAAACCTAAAGAGTTAAAGGCAGTAAAGGCAAGGCAAAAGCATATATAAGGGCAGTTAGACGCTCTAAGCACATAGCTAGTCTTATAGAAGATAGGGCCAGGAATAAAAGAGTATAAAGCGGAGCAGATTAAAAGAGCAATACAATAGGCGTTTAGTAGTAATAAAGTATTATTCTAGTCAGATAAGCAGAAGCAGGGAGTAGAGGCTATACTAGTAGGGCATACGCCGCTAGTTATAGTACTACTAATAGAAGGGGGGAAGAGCTTATTATTTATAATACTGGCATGTCTAGAAGATCTAGGTGTTACTATTATTATTATACCGTTCTAAGCGCTACTAGGCAATTTTATTAACCAGTTAAAGAAGGCCTAAATAGACTATATAGAATAGAAAGCAGGAGAGAATAACCTAGCAGCTATAGTAGTGGTAAGCACAGATATAGCATTAAGCTAGGGATTTCTTAACTACGCTTTACAATTAAACCGGGATAAATTACTTCGGTAGGTAGTAATTAATAAGTATTATCTAATGTTTACATTAAGCGACTGGCGGCCGAAGTTAGCGGAGCTTTAAAATTTATAACTACTATAGTGTCTAATAGTACTGCTTACGGCAACGCTACCTAGCTGCTGAAGTAGAAGCTAAGCAAGGTTATACTTATACTATTAGCTACGTATATATAAGCAAGCACGGTATAAGTAAAGACGCGGTATACGGTATAGTAGTATTAGGGAGGGAAGATTAAGGAAACAGCGCTAGTAATATATAAAAGGCAAGCTTAAAAACTAAATAGTATAAAGGGAGTAATCTACTATCGTAGTTAAGAGCAATATAAGGAGCTAGCTCGCAAGCTTAGATACGCGTATTATTATACCAGTTTAGTTAATAGGGAGGACCAACTAGAGAAGTAGGTTAAAGAGAGGGGCTTTATTATTATAATATTAGCTCTTAGGACTGGGGTAGACTATATAGGTATTATATTTATATTTTACATGGGGCTACCATACAGGATAATTAACTACGCGCAAGAAAGCGGTCGGGCCGGACATAAAGGGGAGGTAGTAAACTTAGTAGTGCTCTTAGAAACTAGTAAGGTAAAAAGATAAACTATAAAAAAGACCAGCATAGTTAATAGGTTAGCAATAACAGCTTTTATTTAAACAACAAGCTGCCACTAAGGGGCGATAAGCAGGTATCTAGACAGCAAAGAGGTTATATACACAAACATAGACTACGCAGCATACAATAGATATAGCAAGGGTTTAGTAGACTAATAGACTTTATAGGCAAGAGATACAAACAAAGAGGGTTAGGTATAGAAGCTACTAGACAAACTAGTAGATAGCTATATAGTATACTAGATACTAGACTTAGAAGACAACTTATATCTATATTTATTAGTTAGGTATTAAAAATTTATAAACTTAGAGTAGGCTTATTATAATAAGTTCCAGAGTTAGATTCGGTACAACAAAAGCAGTTATATATATATAAAGTATAGAATTAGTCAGAAGCTATACGCAACAAAAAAAAGCAACTTAGAAAATTATTAGTAGTTAAACATATTAGTTCCAGTTATTAGAGTAGCAATAAAAACAGCTTATAGGTTAGATATTATTAGCAAGGCCAGCTATAATACAGAGCTAGATAGCAGCTTAAAGAAATATAGCAAATAGCTAAAACAGCGATATTAGAGATAAGTATAGGGAATATTAATAAGTAACGCAATGGTTATACTAATTAAAATATTACTTTATATAAGTAATGGGAGAGAGCAGGCAGTATAGCATATAGAGAAGCAAGAGGAAGGAGTTAAAGAGAGACAAAAAGTATATAGGCTTAATTCCGAATTTACAAGTCAATTTAGGGTAGAAAATAAAAGGGAATTATAAATAGGAGATAAGGAAAATTATAAAGAGAATAAAGAGGATAAAGAGGATAAAGAGGATAAAGAGAATAAAGAGGACAAAAAGAACAAAGAGGATAAAGAAAATAAAGAGAACAAAGAGGATAAAGAGAATAAAGAGGACAAAGAATATAAAGAGAGAGAAAAGAGCAGTAAAGATATATTATAGTCAATAGAGAGGCAGTTACAATAGTGAAAAGATAAGTGCGTGGTATACAAAGCAGCGAACAGAGTATAGAAATATATATTAGCAGATTATATAAATAAGCAAGGTTAATATATTAGGAGAATATAAGTAGCAGTACAGGAAAATATTAGGAAGGTTAGAAAAACAGGTTGTTTTAAATATAGAGCCCCCCAAAAGGTTTGTATAAGGTGGACAGATAACAAAAAGGGTAGGTTTAGGTAGATAGAAAAGCATTGTCAATACAAAGGCGTAATAGTAAGCGTAATAGTTAGAATATCAGTTTCATACAATAGGGTTAAAAGGGAGTAGAGCAAGAGATTAGAAAAGAAAGGTATAAATATTAACAATTATAAGGCGTTAGGGGCGTATTTAAAGACACAGTAGGCTAGCGGTAGGTTTAAGAGCAATAATTTAATACAGGAATTCGAGTGGATAACAAGAAGAGTAAAGGGTTTAGGTTTATAATTATATTATAATAGTATATTAATATACTAAAATTAGCTTCTTTTAGATATTAATATACTAAAATAGGGTTTTATTATATATTAATACACTAAAATTAGCTTCTTTTAGCATGTTTATATACTAAAATAATATTTTTTTTATAGTATAATCTTTTAGTATATTAAGATAGTAAAAGAAATTAGGTTTAGTATATTAATATAGTTAAATAAAGTGTTTTTAATAATAGTAAAATAGTAAAAGAAATTAATTTTAGTATAAAAAGATAGTAAAGTAAGTTAATTTTAGCATGTTAATATACCAAAATAAGTTATACTAAGATAGTAAAGAAAGTTAATTTTAGTATATTAATATGCCAAAATAAGTTATACTAAGATAGTAAAGAAAGTTAATTTTAGTATATTAACATACCGAAATAAGTTATACTAAAATAGTAGAAAAAATTAATTTTAGTATATTAATATACTCTATATATACCCCCAACGTATTTCCCTAACTTATTACTAGTAACTAGTTAGCTATAACCGGTTATAGTAACTAGGTATTTTATATTTATTATAAAATTTTAATAATAGTAGAAGTACAGTTTAAAGAGAAGTATTTTAATAAATTAGTTAAGTATAGATTATAAATTTGTAAGGAATAGTAATATAGAATTATATAGAGTATAACTAGATTAGACAAAGGGTAATTATAAAAGTAGTAGTAAAAGTTTTAGTAGTAGAAGTTATTTTAAAAATAATAGTAGTTATAAAAATAGGTATAAAAGTAGTAATTTTAGTAGTAGGAGTAGGAATAGTAATAGTAATTTAAATAAGTAATAAATATAGATTAAGTAATAATAAAAGTAGTAATTTAAATAAAAGTAAAAATAGTTATAGTAGTATTTATAGTAATAGTAATAATTATAATAAAAGTAGTAATAATAAAAGTAATAATAAGGGTAGTAGGGGTAGTAGGAGTAGTAGAGATAATAAAAATAATAGGGGTAGTAGGGATAGTAGGGGTAATAATAGGGATAGTAATAGAAGTAGTAATAGAGGTAGTAGAGGTAATAGAGGTAGTAAAGGTAATAGAGGTAATAAAGGTAATAAAGGTAGTAGAGGTAATAGAGGTAGTAAAGGTAGTAAAGATAGTAGAGGTAGTAGGAATAATAGGGATAGTAAGGGATAGTAGGGATAATAGGAGTAGTAAAGGTAATAATAGATTAAATAAAGGTAAATCAAGTAGTAGTAATAAAAGTAATTGTCAGGAACAAGGCATATTGCCATTACGTGTTAATGTGGCCCTAGTGTAGTAAGAAACCTTAAGTTCCTTACCCCTTTCCTCATTCCTATTAAAAAAAGAAGAATAACCATTATACTATCTACGAATCGTAGCTACGTAATATCCCCTTATATAACCAACACTGATTAGTGGTTAACTTCACTATTATACCATAGAACAGCTAGGTATTACTAAAAAAAGATAAGCCACTATACCAGTGCTACTCGTGCTAAAGGAAGCTGTCTTTTAAGGTCAGAACTGGTTCTAAACCTTAAATAGAACTCTTCCACAAATCTAAGGATCTAAAAGGCTAGAACTGGTCTTAAGCCTTTCTAAGATTACAGATTCTTGCGTCCATTACATAAAATAATACGCTTTACGAGTCTTCGCAATTCAAGGCCAGAACTGGTCCTAAGCCCCATAACCGTAAATATACGTCATAAACGCGTACCAAACAATAATCCCTATACTAATAACACTTCCCTCCCTCCAAAAACATGGCTACGCCTACTTTAAATAACTGGAAAGACTCCTTACTACCAGGGGTAGCTAAGCACGCGAAACTTATTAATAAAAATTAGGACGAATTCGCCTTTAATACAACAACTTATACTATAAAACAAGTTAACGGCTTTCTCCTACACCATATTATATTCTACTAAAATAGATGCTACGCCAATTCACAACTATGGGAGTATTTTAGGGAGGATTTTATAGGATGGACTGCTAATACCTAGGCACTTAGTAACATTAATATTGTTTAGAATTTTTAAGACTTCCTCTATAGAAATAGGGTATATGTTGCTAAGAACGGTAACCCAATTGCTAGTAATATTCAGGCCGTTATTACTAGTATAAAAGAACCAATATGGACAGAAGCTAAGATTATACGTTAACTACGGAAACCTAAAAACAACCCATATTCTTTAGAAGGCAACTTTAATTCATATTAAAACCCCTAGAACGCTAATCCCCTACCTAAAGCTACTCTCCTACCTAGAGGTGCCCTCCTATTTAGAGTTGCTCTGCCTCTACCTCCTCTACTCCAGCTAACCGGTAAGCCTTTACTACGAGAAGTTACGAATCTAATGAAGGTATATTCAGACAAAGAAAAGAAGTTTGGAGGAGAACTATATAATATACTTAGAGTAAAACTATAGGTCTTCTATAACTGTTACAATAAGGTCGGAATTTAACGCCATTAGTACCACTACACTTTCTCCATTATGTTAAAAGGACGGGCAGCGACATTCTATTACAACTATATTGCGGGTAAAAACTATAGCTTTAACGTAATGCTTTAGCTTACTAGAGCTTACTTTAAGACTAATAAGAATTGCCAACTTTATATGTCTAAATAGCGGGAGACTATATTCTAGAGAGTTATTGCTTCTAACCCAATAAAGACTCGTTTAGAGTGCCTTTAATTACTCTTTAATAAACTCTAGAAAATCCAATATAGCCTTACTAAAACTTACTAAAATGAGAATAGCCTAAGGGACCAGGTTATCTTAGCATACTATAACGTTCCTAAGTGTAACTTAGCGCTATATAAACCTACAGATACGTTTAAAGGAGTATATACTAAGCTACGCTTCGCCGTAGGTACTATAATGCGAACACAAGAATCTTAACAGTTCTATACCAAAAACCCTACCTAACTAAGTATTCCCGACCAATATGATTATAACTGGACTAATCGAATATATAGTAGCCGTGGTAGGGAATATGGAAGAGGGTACAATCAACGTTAACTATAAGGCAACTGTAGAGGTCCTAGTAGAGGTTTATTTCAAAGTAATCGCCAGAAGAAGTGCTATGTTTATAAGAAGCCAAAGTGCTAGTTAACTAGACACTCCCTTAATAAGCGAAAAGAGGCATATAATAAGTTCCGTTAAAGTACAAGAAACGTTGGAAATTATAAGGTTACTATAGCCTACTTCCAAAGCTTCCTAGTTTAATACAAAGGCGTAGAAGACCTTAAGGGTAAAATTAATAAGGTTAAACAGCTCCTTATAGATATAGAAATTGAGGACTACTCTCCTAACTAATACTTTACTAAGTATGGTAAGGTAAATGGTATATAAACCGTCGCTGTTTTTAATAACTAATCTATGCTCCATTTTATTATAAAGTCAGATATCTTTAATAAGCCAAAGGAGAGCTCTGCGTTTTCCTTTAATAATAGATACTCAGCGAACGTCTTCTATAGTATTATGCCGGATACTAGAGCCATAGGAGTATCTATAGTAGGAGAACCTCAAGTTCGAGCCCTTTAGTAGCTTAATAGCTCTGTTTAGATTGACCAATTAACGGCAGGCCAATATACGATTCGCTTTAGTAAAGGTACTACAATCTCTTTTAGCATAATTAGGGTCTAAACCCCCTTAGGATATATCACTTTCCATATTATTCCTACGAACACTCCATTTCTATTTTGCATTAAAGATATAGATAAGTTAGGCGTTAGGCTTAACAACCTTAAGAATATACTTATTTAGGGAGATAATCGGGTGCCTATTATACGTAAGTAGGGTCACCCCTAATTGCTCCTTTATTAACTAAAAAAGAGTGTTGCTTAAAGCCACTTAATTAAGTTAGAATTACGCCAACTATACTATCATTTTAGCCACCTATCCGTTTATTAATTACTTAGGGTTCTTTAGTAAGTAGGCTATAAAGTTAAGGTTAAGGCAATTAAGCATCTTATAAAGTACTACTATTACTGCTAAATAAACTAGAAGTCCCCTGGCCGATTTAAGTTCACCCTTAAAGATAACTATAACTTTAACTTCTATATTAT
>Ga0307507_10012887_pt1 | contig 10253 bp, 5 predicted proteins | sample 7_EM_MG_FD_207223 | JGI IMG/M metagenome (GOLD analysis project Ga0307507, IMG submission 207223) | Populus trichocarpa ectomycorrhiza microbial communities from riparian zone in the Pacific Northwest, United States - 7_EM | ecosystem: Host-associated > Plants > Roots > Unclassified | place... | reverse complement strand
GGCATTCAAAGATGCTACTCAAAATGTATGGATACTATTGGCTAACACCATAAAGTAACCTAATGCAACTTCCCGTGTTTACTTGTTACTGAAAAATCATCTTTTTAACTTTGAATACCCCTACTAACTTGTACATACCAGTAGTCTAGTTCTGGGCGCGATAAGCTTAGGTGGGCCATCATCCAACCTGGTTATCAAGCAAACTCTCGGCTCTTTTTTTTTTAGGTAATTTTTAGCTCCTCACGGATTTCATCTTCTGCTGAACCCTAGAAACTCGTCTGTAACGACAAAAATGAACAAACCATACCGTACCTCAAAGACACAAGCGATTAAGCCAAATTAGGACTAGCGCGATATCTCGCCTTCCGAAAATGTGGGCTGGCCCCCTCGACTAACATTCTGCCGACGGCCATCACTGGGTGCTCCCAGACAAAATGCCCTCAAAGATCATGGTCTTCTAGTCCATATTTCCTGAAATTAAAATCCTAGATTGATGCGGTAGATCTTAAAATCAAAAAAAAAACCCTTCTTGTCAGGGGTGTTCGACTTGAAATCGGAGGACCTATCATGAGCAGGTTTATCGCGACTAGAACCATAGTTGGTCGGGCAACTCTCGAGTGCGCCTCGGACTCCCCTAGTCTATCGAGGGCCCGTCCCTCCGATCGCCGAAATGCCGGTACACTACACACAGTGTTATTTAGAGCTTGTATTGTCTTGTGCTAGCACAATTCTAGTGTTTTAGTCTATCAAATGGAATTCAAATCTAGTGTATCCCGGGTCCTCTGAGTTATTGCCCATCCAACCAAATCCAGTCCAGAGTATAAGATATGCCCCAGGCTTGCTACAGTATATAGACGTTCCCCAACCTACCATGCCCCGTCTTTTCCAACACAACCCAATCACATCCCACAAACAATTCCATCCTCCATCTCCAACACCCCAACCAACCTTTTTCTCTTATCCACGTCAATCCCAACTCCTTCCAAAATTCCCCTCAGTCCCACCCCATCCCCAACTAGATACCCTTGTAGCTCATCCACGACGGGACCTTCCATGCGCGCAAATGTGGAATCCAACCCGATCTCTACAATCACCTTGAGCATCCCGGCCTGACTGGTGCTAGACCTTCTCATGAATCCGTGTAGTCTTTCCTGATGGCACCCATTGGGACAGGAGGCCCGCGTGGCCCTTGCCATATGCAGTGCATTAGGGCTGGATGTGCCCCTAGCTACAGAAGGCATCTAGAGACTGGGGAGGGTTGTTAGTTCGAGTCGGTGTACGTAAATTAGGAGTACGTAAGAAAGTCTTACAGAGAGAAATCTCTCCCCACAGTAATTCAACGAGGCCAAAGAGAGACCTACCAGACCCTTAGACTTCAACACTTTCTCCCCAATAAGTCTAATAGCAGTCGCACCGAAGCCGAATATCATTAATCCCCCCACTATGTCAAAGTAGGTTGGCCAAGTCACTTAGCCGTCACACAGTCACCAGCAGAAAGTGTGATAAAAGATATAACATCCCGCTACCATACTCCAACTACTTCAACAACGCCATTTCAAAATCTTGCTAATAAAGTGCGCATACGCCTTCCGCCCAATCCATTCTCATAATTCCCCCGCTAAATTTAGTCCCGAACAATGTGTTAAAAACGGGGTCAGGGCTCATCTATCACGAAATATGTGCGATAGAGCATGTATCGCATTGCGGTTCCTTAAGTGTGGATAGCGGGATTACTTTGTACGCAAATCAATGATGGCCTTGATTCCGTAACCGTGAACAAGCCTCCCACAGCCATCGGCAGTTGCGTGGTCTATCGCAAACCAGAATTAAAAAGGCTCACATGGGGGAGAACTGTAAACATAAGAGGAAGGCGAGATGGCTACTGGCTCAGGTGTCCGGAACGATAAAATGTCCATCCCTCCCATAAGCATGAAATGGGGGTTTCCTTTTTGCGAATTCGCCATCGACGTTAGCCAACGAATGAGTTATCGATTCGGAAGGGGGGGGGGTAATTTCACAGAAGAACCCCATGGGGCAGGACAACCTTTGCTAGTTCACGGTCGCTCCTACATCGCGAGGGTTATGGATTAAAGTGAACGGGTATCCAGTCTTAGTGGCGGTAACGTCCGTCACAGACGGGTTTGTCAAAAGAATATCTCCGTGGTGTTGTTATCTGGTAGGGGAAGGATGTGTGCATTATTTTGCTCCTCGTGAGTCTGTTCCTTTTTTCTCTCTCACCCTTTCTGTAGATTCCTTTTGGTTTGAGGATGGTGGGGCAGATTTCTCCAATTCGCCCGCTCGCTTCCTCGGTTACCGATAAGCTCCATACGCAAGGAACCCGCTTCAAACCGATAGATACAAGTACCGTTGAGGAATTCAGCCTCGAGGTTAAAAAACACTTACCGATACTGGTATGCAGGGTTTTCGAGTCGAAAGACCCTGATGTGGGGCTCTATCTAATCAATCAAATCAATTTCCCCCCCCCCCCAACTTTGCCCCTCTCAACACAACTCAAGCAGATACCGGTACCTGTACTGCCGGCCGCGAGAGTCTTGTCGTCCACCGTTTTAAAGTATTTTGCTATCGATACACGAGTGCCGTCTGGGAACAATTCGGAAAGGCTACCGTGCGGCAGTTAACTGGGGCAGAACCTAGTCTACGCTCCCGTGAAAATCCTTTCGGTTCGCTTTCTCAGAGACAAAGGTCCTTGAGAAGGCTTAACGCGTCCTGACACGGTGGAACCTGAGCTTCTCGGATATGCCGGGTCTCCTTAACTTTCAAAACCAAAACCTCCAAGTGTGACCGATGGATACATTAGCCATGTGAAATTTGGGTTTAAACTTTAAAGTACCGGTATAGCATGATAGGGACATGCATGACAACTATAATACTAGTAGACTGTTATCAAGACCACATCCTATAAGCGATCAAATTGTTCGTATACCAATAATCTCATTTTTCCATCATTCTTATTTCTTTATTTTGAACTGTCATAAGTTATATACAAAGGGTAGTAGGGATCCTAGCAGGGTATGTTTTATTGAAATTTCTGGTTTATTCAATGTGCAAGGTATATTTCCATTGTATATTCTCATACTTGTTGCATTTTGTTTGGTTTACCTGCACTACTGGAAGTACAAGTACACTGTGGACATTGCCGAGGAGGCTAGGACATATATTATTCTCCTTACTATAATAAGTAATGAGAAATAGGCTGTAATTATTAAAACATTTTTCAACAATTATTTAAATTTTGGTGGGGAGACAAAATATCAAAGAGGAGGTGTATTTTTTTGCTACGATACCCTTCTAATGGACCGCACCGAAGCTTCTCAGACACGGCTGACTGCACAGTACGGTCTGAATAGCATGTACGAGAATAGTATCGGTAAGATCTGCCGAAACCCAAGTGCAATTTGTACCAGCGTCGCGAAATTCTACGAATAGTACGGTACCCTAATCCTCGCGGTGCAAGAATATCGCAAAATCGGAATCAATTATACCGCACGAGTACATTGTTTTACTCAGCCATGTAATACCGTATCCGTTCGCCGATTTACTCGATTGTTAGGAAGGGAAGCTATTCACGAGGGAAGAAGGGAAAAAGTTACTTAGCACTCTCAGCCTTTCTCTTCCCTTCTCACCCAACGATCGTGCTCAAGTAGGGTATTCTCACCTTCGCATGTAACTGCACTCGAATGTAGCACATACAGTACCGTATCCTCGCTCTCATCAGTTGGAGGCTCCGCCCTTGGGAAGGGCAGATGCGACATGGAAAAAAAGTAATTATCTCTTTGAGTCCTGCCTAGTCTCACTTTCAGCCCCCACATTTAGCCCTGGTTCATTGGAATTACCGTTTTTTGCCAAATGTTCCTATTTTGGAAGTCCGACCGGCTTCGGTTCATCGCTAGTAACGAACTAACCAACCAACGACGTGAAGATGGTTATAGGTACATATGTATGCACAAGTAGAATGTTGCAGTTTTCTCACCTCCTCCACGAGTACGAACGGAGAGGGAAAAGGATAGGTCTGGAATGCAAAACCAGGCTTTTGGTGCCCAGTGAAAGACTGGTCGGGTTGAGAAGAACGGCCTGGCTGGGTCGAACGTGATCAACCAAAGACCAAAGACCAAAAAGCTTAGTCGGGGTGTGGGGGTTTACCCTGTAATATTTGACATTCTCCGTCTCATTTCTTTACCAGGTATTTTCTATCACCAGTTGATGGAATAGAGAGGCATATACCCTCGTACTTTGTACGGTATGGTATCGAACTAAATCTCTAAAAATGCTTCCCCTTCCCCATTAGTGATGATGAAAAGCAAAAGTGCAAATGTTTCAAGCAAGGAACAAAGATTGATCGAGGGCGACACATGGCAGCCACGAAATGTCAACTGAGACATGGCGGGCGGCTATTTAAGGGTATGACAATTCACGAGGAAAAAGTATGGGAAGTTGAGAGCGAAATAAAAGTACCGTACCGTACTCGGGCAAGAGGATTATGGAAAAAAGAAAAGTAGTGGGAGAAGGTAAAGGAGAGACATAAAATCTGCAGACGCATACAGTACCGTACTGTCCTAGCACACACGCAGAGCAAACCCCGCGAGCGAAAGGGAATGCTCTTGTTGGTTGTTAGCAGCTGAAGAGAAAATGGTAAGGAGGATATGAGATGCCAAGATGCGCCTTCTCGTGATGGACTGTTGATTCTCGACGAATAATTAAGCTTCGCTAAAGCCAGTACCGATACACGTGTACTAATAAGAGATCACATCACATCATAGCACATGGACCATATGACATCGGCTGTTCACTTGTGCTCGTACAGTACCGTAGAGTACCGGTATCGTACCTGTATGCTTGTACTCGAGCAGGTTCCAGATAGGGACTTCTCTCCTCAACATATACCGCATCACATCGACTCCCCACCTCAACAACAGTCAGGTGGACATGAGAATTTCGCATCCTCCAGAGTAACTTTTCAGCAACTCACCCCCGCATACTGGCGAAATTCTCACAAGGACTGGCTGCCGGTACTGTAGCTCAACCACGGTTGATTTCGCCCGCCCGCAAACATCACTACCGGCAGGTCCCGGCGCAGACCTCTCGCGGTTTTGTACTGGCATGTGGAAGGTGCCCTAGCCATATCTCGTCGCTGGCAGAGCCAGCTGGATAGAGAGGATGGAGGGTTCTCGACCGTGAAGTTAACCTTAGTTGCGAATGGAGTAGCATCATACGATATCAGTACTCGATAAGGTATTTAGCAACCGAAAGCGGCTCGGGTGTCTTGCTTTGTGCGGTCACGGCCGGGTTTGTTTTTCTCAGTGGATGGCGCGATTCAGCTTCTGCTTGTGCACAGGCGAAATTACTCGTAGTGTCGTAGCGTTTTTAGAAAAGACTGCTATTGCATACCACCCAAATTGGAGAAAAAACGCCAAATTCTGGCGGTATGCAATAGCAGTCTTTTCTAAAAACGCTACGACACTACGAGTACAGTTCCCGTACGGTACCCTATCACGGGTTAAATACTTGAGTGCGGTATTGCGCCCTAGGGATACCGTGGTACAGTAGTCGATACCTTTATGTCAAAAGTCCTATTTCGTCTGATGTCTGCTTAGGATCTTCAGAACACATGCTTTTACCCTGCTGGGAACGGGTGGTTCCTTTGTGCTGAAGAAAATCCTCCAAAGTGTGACATCTCAGAGAGGATCTATTGGTTTCCCCGGGAGATGGTGGACCACGGCGCTTAGAATATATCTTACTAGCTAAAGTTATTACAATGCCAGAAACTAAGAAACAATGGCTGTGTATGGGTGTGAAATTTTGAGAACTCCAACCGACAAACCGTAGACTACACATTTCTCAACCTAGCTTCAAATTTTGTTAGACCAGGCGCACAGCCCGAGTATCCTACTCCGTGCGGTACTGTCCGCTACTGCACCGGACCTAGTCGTGAACTTCTCAGCAACAGCCAGTTAGAATAGATTGACGAGCAAAGGGGAATGACTTAAATAAGGTCCCACTCTCTAAGATCTCATCCGATATCCAATCAAGATGCATCTAAGGATCTTAATTAGTTCATCACTTTTGCACTTTCTTTTTTTCCTAAGAAACAACTTTTATTTTTTTTCAAAGAAATGAAAAGGGCGCTTGAAAGTGCTCAAGCGAGAGGGTGTCAGTATTCAAGGATCTTTGCTTTTTTGGGAAGATTATCCTGGGGCTACCGTTGTTGGCTGTTGGGGACCCATCCACTCACCGCTCTCTGTTGGCCTTTCACGCAGGGGTAATTCCCTTCCCGCCCAAGCCTTTCGCTTGGACTGCTCCTCGTGAGAAGAGGATGGCATGTATTTTTTTGCCCCCCCCATGCATGCGGGGATGAGGATATCAAAAGATCCGTCGGTGGGTAAAGGGAAATAGATGTTGATTGGGGTGGGTGTCACTACAGCGCCGCTGCATCCTTTCCCTCGCTGCGACTTGTATCACAGCACTCGCACTACCAACTCTTGTTACTCTCTGGGCAAAGTAATAAGAACTGCTGCCATCCCATCAATCCTCTCTTCTACTATTCGTGCGAATGTGTGTATGTGAAGGAAAACGAAAGGAAACGCTCTAAGGAGCCTGGGCCATATTACGACACATTTCTTCCTTTTCCTAATAACCCACCCTGAACGGCTTTAGTAACGGGGGGGGAAGAAGTCATTACCCTGACCAAACCACCAACCCCCAAATTAGCCCTTTTCCTTCCAAGCAAGTATTCATCATGGCTGCCCCGACTGCTATTCTGAAGGATGTACTAAACCCGGCACTATACAACAACAAAGACGTCGAGGTTTACTTCTACCAGCAGCGGAAGCAATGGCCATGGACGAGGGGAGGAGTGCATGCACTGGGTTGGGTCTTCTTCGCCAGCGGGCTGGTCCTGATATTTGGGTTACTCAACCTTCGCGATATTCTGTTGGATAGGCGACGACTAGGGTACACTATAGCAAATAATAACAAGAACAGAGTATTATCCAGTGAGCGATCACTATTCGACCGAATGTCGCTACATTTCCGCGCCTTTTGTTACCTCCGTAGTTCAGTAACAGGCCTCGCAACAACATCTTTCGGCCTGGGTGCCCTCATCCTGGCCGGGTTCATCTACCCCGTTCTGTATGTCTTCTCTCAGCATCCGTATTACGAGAGGGAGCCGAGATTTGGGCCTCCTCCGCTTTCAGGCAGAAGCGGGATGATTGCCCTTGCCATGACGCCGTTTATCATCTTACTCGGGATGAAGGCAAATTTGATCAGTATGGTGACGGGCATGGGGCATGAGAAGTTGAATGTTTTGCATCGGTGGTTGGGATTCGTCTGTGGTTTCTTCAGTCTGGTCCACTCTTTACCGTTCATCATCGAGCCGTTGAAGAATGGCGGGTGGAGCAAATTGACTGAGAATTTCAATAACCATGTAACGTATTGGAACGGAGTTGGGGCACTTGTATGTATGTTCTGGTTGACTTTTGGTTCTTTAAATTTTATAAGGTATGCTTCCTTCTTTCAATAATATCTACTCGATGCTAACTAGAAACAGGGCATGGTGTTATGAGGCTTTTGTTCATTTGCATATTATTTTGGGAGTGGGGTACGTGGGGTTAATGTTCTGGCATTGTGCTAATATGTTGACTTCGGTTCGCATCATCTCTCATCATCACTTAGGGCCTAGAACATACTGACACGCTATTATAGTGGCATTACCTTTACGCCACATGTATTATCTGGATCTCGCATCTAGCGTACAGGTTCATTTGGAGGACCAACTGGTTTGGTCCTCGCTCTTTCCATGGCGACCAAGCACACTTCACGCCCCTCACGGACGACGGTGTAAAGATCACTGTGCCAACCCGCATGCGATGGCAAGCCGGGCAACATATCTTTATCCGAATCCCTGGTATCTCATTGCTAGATAATCATCCGTTCACCGTGGCCTCCATCATGTCCGATGATGCTAAGGATTGCGAATATAACGATCTGGTCTTGGTATTCAAGCCACACAAGGGCTTCACCAGACGTGTATTTGACATCTCCAGGACTCGCCCTGACGTCTCCTATAGGGCGTATCTGGATGGACCATATGGTGGATTGTCACGTAAGCTGGAAGCATTCGAAACTGTGCTCATGGTAGCCGGCGGCTCAGGAATCACCCCAATCGTAGCGCATCTTCAACATTTAGCATCCAAGATCCGTCAGGGTGAGGCTTTAACAAGAGATATCAGAATAATCTGGACGGTCAAACGCTTTGGTATGGTGTTACCTTGCACAAAACCTCGGGTGGACTCTTTACTGATACAATTTAGAATCTCTCGAATGGTTCAAAGATGAAATCTCCGCTGCCGCCAGAAGCCTTCCAAGAAACATGTTACTTTGCCAGTACTACGTAACCGAGGAAACAGCCGTTGAACTTCCCAAGGGTCCCGTTTCCGCAACCCGCGAATGGCCACAAAGCCCCATAAGCCCGACCTTCCGCCAACCCCTACCCGCACTCCTTCGTCCATCCGGAACTTCAGAGGCAGAGAAAGAATTCCAATTCCAGATGATTGAGAAGGATATTGGCTCTTCCTCTGACGATGAATTACACGAGTTCCCGTTTCCCGCTGTTCGATCCACTACCCCGGTTCCTCCCATGGGAGACGAGGTATTATTGGAGTTTGGAAGACCACCGTTGAGGGATGGATTACCGTCTTGGTCGGAGACGTTTGGAAGGAGGACTTGCATTTACGGTATGTCCTCTGACTCCTCTGCATTTGAAGAATCATGATTAACGAAAGTAGTGTGTGGTCCGCACTCTATGAAGGTTGATGTTGCAAATGCGGTTGCAGACATGCAATCTGATATCTGGGCTTGCGAAGAACGAGAGGAGATTTACTTGCATTCAGAGACCTTCGGGTGGTAGGCCTATTCGCGGATTTTTGGCCTTCTCTGCTCAGCTGAGCTGGAATCACTCTCCTTACGTCTCAACCTCAACATCCTGTCCAGAAGCCTTCACGCACAACAACACACACGCATCGGTCTTTCCTTCTCTTTGGTTTTTATTGAGTTTTTTCTTCCGCTCGCTTTAACTTCGCTTACCCCTTACTTCCTCCCTCCCTTCCGCCCTATCTATCCGAGGCCAGAAACGACGGAGCAGGGCAAGCAAGTTTGTATTTTTTTGGGGGGAATCCGCTGGATTATGGATACACGGTCGTTACATTAGTAGCTTTAATTAACGGATGGACGTTACTTCTTGTGCCACACAACAAAGTAGCCTTCCGTCTTGCATATTGTCTAGAGTTCTTTTTCTTTTCTGTCATATTATTCTCTTACTGTTTTATATGGGTCTTGGAGCATGGCATTGTGGGTTTGGTCGGTGTGGGATATGGTTTTTGGATTTTCAGATTTCGGTCTTAAATTTTTTTTTGTCCCCTATCCAAGGGTGGGTTAGTGCGAGTGTATATACGGAGCTTGATACCCCGTGAATATGGTAGTTATGATTTGTAGATTCTTTTTATTACTTTTGAATAAAGTGTGTATTTATCTAAATCTTCGTCTCATCTCATCTTCATTCCGATCCCAAGAAAAGTACTAAAAAAATAAGGGAGAATCCAAGCTATTTCTGCTTTTTGCCTACCAACATGATACTCAAAAGAGGGGGCAATCTACCTTTGGGAGGGGGCATTGGGGGCGCACAAGTTCGCTAGAAATGTTGGCTGGTTGGATAGTTGGTTCTTGGCCGGAACAAGACTGTAACTTAAAGAAAAAAAAGTAAAAAGAAAAAGAAGCAGGGATTATTGAACTGAGTCTGGTCCCTTGATTGAGATGTGAACTTCACGGATTCTCGTCTCGTTATGGCAAGGGAACATTCCCCCTTCGCACATCCGATTTAGGGTCAGTTGTGTGGGTTTTGATAATCTCATGGCATCGGTTGGAGGGAGGCGGAATAATAAGATAATAATATTATCATAGTAAGAATCTGACGGTACAGGCTTCTGCACTTGTACTGGCGAGTGAGTTTGTGTGTAGACTATTAGTGAGATTCAGCTCCATCATGCACGTTGTGTCTGGACATCTACGCCAAGAGAAATATATACTTGTCCCAGGCAACAAGTGACCGAAAATTTAGTGGAAAAACAGGTGATAATACAGGGGTAGAACAGGGATATTGCAAGGATCTTTCCGGGATATTTCACAGATAAGACATAGTCTGGAGGCCTGTTTGGGCTGTTAACTGGGGCGATCTGGGTGAG
>Ga0307507_10012886_pt1 | contig 10253 bp, 1 predicted proteins | sample 7_EM_MG_FD_207223 | JGI IMG/M metagenome (GOLD analysis project Ga0307507, IMG submission 207223) | Populus trichocarpa ectomycorrhiza microbial communities from riparian zone in the Pacific Northwest, United States - 7_EM | ecosystem: Host-associated > Plants > Roots > Unclassified | place... | reverse complement strand
GCTTGAAGTTCTTACAGCCAAGCATGGGCGTTCGCTACGATTGCTATGTACAGTTGGTGGCGATCAAGCGAAATTAAATGGCGTACAAAAATCGCAGCTCGCCTTGAGGGGGGGGTGGAAGCTGGTCGTAAACATCACTGTAATCTGTTCAATCCGTACGCCTTTTAGTGTCGCCCGCTTTGTAATTAGTGGCGGCTACTACCGTGGCTCATTTGAATCTGTAATTGAGTCGATTTTTCGGTTGCAGCTCCAGAATGAGGCTCCATATTTAACTTCATGATTGACGTCGGTGAGCAATTCGAATGAGCCCCTCTCTGCCACCAGGCCTCTGTCGCGACTCCCTACTTTGGTGTAGCAATGGAGCCTCCTCGGCCAACGCCCTCTCTGCGATCGACGTTTCCTACATCTTTGCCCACCTCCCGTACCAGTTGTAGTAGAGTTACAGCGACGCCCGTGTATTACTGGGTCAAAGCGCCTAACGATCGCCCTCGCGTAACGATCGATTTTTGGTATAACCACGTTCAACTTTTAAAGCTCTACAGCTCTATAGAAATCGTAAATTAAGTTAATTTTTTAGTATAACAATCTACAGAGCTTGGAGACTCTTGTAAGGCAATTTATTAGGTACAAAACCTCCTTGGGAGGTTAATTTGCCTATTGCGACGACTTTAAGCTAGGGTGGGGGCTACTAGCTCTACAAATGATTCCTCATCCACCTCATCTACCTCATTACTAGAAATTTCTGGTGTAACATCCTTCTGCTTGCCTTTGCCTTTGGAGCCCTTTTTTTGGTATTAAGTCAATTGCTGACGTAGCTTTGCAGCCTCTCGTTTAGCTGCCTTTTAGGCCTATATTTGGAGTTAAGTTTCCTTTATAGTAGCCCTTATACGCTTCCTTTCCTCCAGTATATAGGCCTTCTCAGCCTTCTCAGCCTCCCTACGTTCTTGTTCCTCCTTCTTTTGGTGTTATAATGCCTCTATGTCAGCATCCTTTTAAGCCTAACGCTCTCGGGCTTCTTAAACCTTATTTAGTAACCAGAAGATTGCTCCACCATTATACTATAGGGGTGCTTTAAGTAGGAGAGCTTTACTACGCTGGCGTTTCTTCTTCTTATTAATAAGAGCCTCTTGGAGACGATTATTCTCATTCTCTAGGAGTACACTACGTATGGATATTAAGTGGATAGTTTAACTAAGTTGCCGAGAGCGTTTATTATAAATATCTGTAATAACTTAATATAAAAGCCTCTTAATCTTTCTCCAATCTAACGCGCTAAGTACTGAGTTTAAAGACTTATTTAAAGAAGGCCGTTTATCCTCATTTATATTAAACCAAGATAGGACTCTCTGTAGGTTAAAAGGAGATAGCCTATACTTCTTAAAGGCCGAGAGGATAGTATTTAACTTAAAGGACTCCTGCTAGGCCTTATTAAACAGCCTAAAGAAGTCTCTTTTTGTAATCATACAGAGACCTTAGCATTTATCTATAAAGTCGGCCAGTTTAGCTAAGTAAGCCGTTAAGAGAGGCTTAAATATACCAACGTTGAGAGGCTGCAGCGTATAAGTTAAATAAGGTGGATAGAGTGCTAGGAGGATCCTATTATTATTACAATACTATATAAACTCCTTTATAACATGTAATCTATAGCCGTTAAGTATTAGGAGTTAATAGGCCTAATATACTTTTGCTTTTATCTCCTAATTAAACACCTGTTTAAGCCATCTTAGCCCTAAATTGTTGTTTGTCTAGCCACTTAGAGATAAAGCAAAAAAGGCCTTATATACTATAGGGTTGAAATCCTATAACTAGGTGTCTTATATGTTTCTAGTAAGCGCTTAATAAATTAATGCTGGAGTAAGAGAGCTTTCGTCTGCGTAAATATATACAATTGTTGTAATCCACTTATAATTGCTATCCTAAATTATCTGCTTAATACCCCCTTCTTTATATCTCCGTTTAGAGAAGATCCGTTTTATCCTTAATAGTATACCAATTAAGAAGCCTTTTTTATCTATATTATATATATACCGGGGATCCACCTTATATTATTTAATTTTACGTCGTAATAGCTTAAAATATAATAAGTATTTAAAGGCTAAATCGGCTCTTTTCCTATTTATATCTATACCGGATGTCTACTAAGATATAAGGTTAACCTCCCATCTCTTAATAAACCAATCGGCCTATAACTTACCCGCCTCCCTATAGCCAATTTTAGAGGCAAAATTGCGTATCATCTGTCTTAAAGGGGGCAATCCTTACTTATAAAGGCTGTTAATGTATCGTACAAGCTCTTTCTCCTGGGTGTTATTAAGGAGTCGTTAATTTTCAAGCTTTCGTGCCATAGTGCCCTAAACACCTCAGTGCCGTTGCGACAACATATTTCGATCGCAACCGTACTTTTTTAATATTTCAGCATAATTAGGAGTTTCTCCAAGCTTCAGCGATTTCAATGAATCCAGCGCGGCCTCAATCGGGGTCATATTGGTGGAGATAAAAATTATTGAAATTTTAATGATTTCTGTGCGGGCGATCGTTACGCGAGGGCGATCGTCAGGCGCTTTGACCCAGTAGCCCTCCTGGAAATAAGCTTATCGCGATCACAAAAGTTAAGATAATAATATTATACAAGGCTTGCAAATGCGACTGTAGTGTCGCAATTGGGGCATGTGGAGTCGCCATATTACAAGAAGTCGTGACTTTGGCGCATATGCAAGAGCTCCATATTGATATGGAATATGGAACAGGAGCTCGAAGCTACATATTGAAACGGTGCCAAGAACCTCATTTCAACTACTGTATACAGTATAGCTTGCGGATTTGACGCGCTATGTAAAGATATAATTACTTGAAGAATCTATTATATTAATTATTCATTGCTTAACATCCGATTCGGATCCCTATTAGGCCCACGCGGACTACTCCTTATATACATATGGGGAGAAAACTCTACTTAAGAAAAACCCGTGATCCATCTCCCCGCCTTTTGGGACTCGCCTACTTGGCGCCTATAAGTCACCTATAGTGCTCTACTACCTTACCTTTTGACCTCCTTAGGAACCACTGCTGCTATAATAAGCCTACGGACGCGCTAGTATTATAAACTTTACTTTACTACTATAGAGTTAATAGGGGGCGCCTATTACTTGCCCCTTTACCTTCTATTACTATTTCCTTTATAACCTAAAACTAGTCTAGTATATTTTAGCTAATAAGCTATTAGGTAACCGCCTTAAAACCTTTTTATATTAAGAGTAGTATATTATAGTTCTCTATACTAGCTATTAAAAGTATTACTTCTTAGTTAGTGCGTAAGGGGTATAGTAGTATTATATATTTTAGTATCTATCTTAGCTAGCTATATTTATATCTTAGGCTACCTACTAGGACACCTACCTAGTAAAGCCAATCTTTTAGTCCTATTGTTCCTATTCTTAAAAGTATTACTATTATATTTTTTACCTTTACTAGGCCTTCTTAGAGCCCTTAAGTATTTACTCCCTATAGCATTAACTATGCTATAGCTTAGGTTCCTCTTGCCTAAGTTAGCCTTTATACCTTTAACTCCTATATACCTTTTTAGTATTAGTCCAACCAGTATTATATTATAGTAGATAGTTTCCTAGCGTTCTTTTATACTCTACTTTAGCTCCTTTCTCTCTCTTACTATTATCTTTACTAGCCTCTTATATGTCTCCCTTCCTCCTCTATATAGGCCTAGGCCCTAATATAGCACTATTCTTCTTCTACTTTCTTTACCTATTTCTCTAATATATCTTCCCTACTTTAGGGTTGTTGGTTTATTTTCCTATAGGGTACCCTAGGGTCACTCTATAGTTTATTTAGACGTATCTTAATATACTTTATAATATTAGAGTTGCGTTTATTTTACACCCTTTATATTATAGTGGCTTTAATATATAGTTATAAGGGGGGAATATTGGCTTCCTTCTTAAGTAGTGCTGTGGCCGTATACTTATACCCACCTATTATGCTCTAAAGGTAGGCTATTTAGACCTTTTAGAGTAGTTTAAGGAGTAATTTAGGGGGCCTTTCTCTATTTCTCTAATAGCCTAAACACTAGATTTATATATTATGGCTAGCTAGATAACTACTATATATAATAGGCATGACCTCTAGAAGCATGGACTCTATATAGAATTAACAATCCTAGATAATATAATATATTATACTTAGCCCTTATGGGCCGCTTACGCTATATATGCGCTCTACTAGAGCTTACTATTTACCTATACTTCTAATACCCTTAGGCCCTAAACTAGTTAACCCCTAAAGTCTTAAATATAAATTATATGCTAGAGGGCTGTAGATTAGTTATATTTTCTTATAAAATAGATTAGCTAGTGTTTCTCTAGTAAGGGTTAAACTCTCTATTGTCTTACCTATTCTATATAGGTATTATAGGCTTTCTCTAATATTCTATAATTCTCTGCGGCTATTAGGCTGTATATAATTAGGTTTATATTATTAATAAAGCCTATTCCTGAGGTTGCCCCTTCCTTAAAGAAGTTAAGTAGGTTGCTTATAAAGAAGAGGAAGAGTATAGGTAAGAGGGGTAACTCTTATAGTATTTCTATTATAACTGTAATAGGGGGGCTCTAGTATCTACTAAAGACCAGTAATATTTCTTTCTGGCCTATAAACCCTTAAATAAATTATATAATCTATTCTAGGAAGCCCTTTACCCTAAGAATATATAGAAGGCGCTTATAGGGTATATTATTATAGGTACTACTAATATCTAGGCTAAATATTAATACTATAAAGTCCCTTTACATTACCTATATAGATTTAATGGTAGTAGTAAGTAGTATAAGTACTAATAGTGTTAATTGGTTCTTTTTTGCCCCTATTTAGCTTTATAGTAGTAGGGTATATTTCTTTGCTATACCTGCTATACGGTCTACTATTACCCTTTTTAAGATCTTACTAAGAGTGTTTTCTAAGGCAATAGGGCAGTAGCTTTCTGGGGTTAAGTAGTCTACTTTACCTTCTTTTTATAAAATAACTATTATTATAGCTCTGCTAAGTTATAGGTAGTAGCCTATAGTAAAGCATACTCTAGCTATATCTATAAGCTAAGGTGCTATAAGTAATCTATAGGTTTTTAGAGCCTTATTTAGAATTCTATCTAGTTCTAATACTATATTATTTAAAAGGCGGCTAATAGTTCTAGCCATTTCCTCTATTATTATATTGCTATTAACCCATAGATAGGTTACTAGTATTTTACCTATAATATTACTAAGGTTAGCTAGTGCTAGTTAGGGGAAGAACCTTTCTATAAGAATCTTTGCCTTTTTATTATTATTATTAGTGGCCTATAATTCCCCTACTCTTTATAGGGGTAATAGGTATAAGTCTTTTACTAAGCGCCCTACCTTTTTTTTTTTACCCATTTTGCTATAGCCTAAAGGCCCTTATTATAGAGGAGGCTTAGGTTAAAAGTATGCTTATTTATAAACTATCTTTAGTTATTCCTTGCTTTTTTTTTTAGGGTATTCTTTAACTAGTTTCTTATATCTTTATATTATCTTTTAGATAATATTACTGAGTTAGACTTTTGGAGCTCTTGCTGCACCTGGCCTAAAAAGACCAAACTAATTAAAAGAACCCTGAAAAACACCCTGATAATCCCCTGAGATGCATGCATTATAGGGGAGGCATAGGTGGAACGATGGTGGTACGTAGTCGCGTGCGACCGCCAGACCTATACCCAATAATGGCCCCCCACAACAACAATAAGGATGGGTGAATACTATACTAGAAAGCGGAAATACCCTGATTAAGAAGGCATCTGATAAAATATAAAGCCTATTGGACGCGTCTAGTATCTGGAACTGTGGGGGAGTATCTGTTAGCTATTATGAACTAATGTAGCTAGTAGAATAGCTCTAGTCCAGCGAATCTTAGGCGCCCCTCTAGTAAACCTTTAATTAAATCCTCTAACGGCTAAATAAAATTAAAGATAAATAAAACCCCCCCCTATAGGCGAACCGCACCTGGGCCGCCGTAGCTGTGCTTTTATAGTATAGGGAACCTACCCCCCTAAAAACAACAACTGGGTATACAATCACAATATGACCAAATATAGAAAAGGCAGAGGAACTTAGGGGACAATTAGAAACAGAAGTTCTTATGGAGATTTGTAAGGAGGTCTATGACGCCGTTGCAGTCCGACACCTTAGGAGTGGAGACATTAGAGTTACCCTAAAGGACTAATAGGCAAAGGAACGGGCCGTAAGGGTAGGGGATAGGCTAGGAGAGCGTATTGGCATAAAAGTGCTTTGTAAAGATTACTTAGTTAAAGTCCTGTTAGTTTCCATAAGCCTTAGGGTAGAAAGGGGACGCTAGGCGGATAATATAGCAACTATATAGGAGATAGTAAAACAAACGGAACGCCTTATACTAGGACTTGTAATTACCCGGATCTAATGGCTTTGATAGGAAAATACAAACTAAGTATATAATGAGAATAATGAGAGGATACAAGGGGCGCTAGAGACTTGCTAGGGAGATAATAGATGAACGTATGGCTCCCTTATCGTCAGTGTATATATACTAGGAATGTAAAAACTTCTTATCTAAAAAGGAATAATTATAAATGGCCTTATATACAATATAAGGCTCTACAACTACAGACTACGCCTGGAATGATGTTATTGCTGTGCATAATAGGGACACACCCAATCCATATGCGCAGCACAGGTATGCTGCGGCCACTGTGTAGGCCCCTATGATATAAGACAATGTATAAATTAAGACCAAATAAAATGCGCGAACTGTCACCGAAGCACACATAAGGCGTGGGAGAGAGAAGACTGCATTAAATATAGGAGATGGAAGGAAAGGGCTTAATAGCTATGGGAACAACTGCATGCTAGGTTATATAAATGGAAACAACAGGCGATAAGCTAGGGGGATATAGGTGTCTTCCCAGCGTTTCCTATCTTTAATACTAGGGGGCTAAGCTAGCCATCCCAAGCCTTAACGGGCTAAAAGCGACGCCGCGCGATATTACTAGACCGAATAGGGATATAAGGGACATATGGGACACAAGGGAGAGGACGCCCAGTAGGAAGACCCCTATGGACGGCTATAGTAAGTTTAAGGCCGGGATAATTAAGAATTAGATTTAACGCGGCAAACATAACACACGCAGCTGGCTTATAAGGGGTATATAGCTAACCGGCGAGAATGGGGGAAGAACCGGAGGCAATAATAGACTTAGATTTAGAAAGGCTAGTAGGAACACAAGACACAGGAATGGAAAGCTCTATATAAAATGAGTAATGGCCAGGGAGTAAACACAGGAGACGGAAGTTCTGAATATTTTAGAGAAAGTGGAAACGGAAGAAGCGAGGAGTAAAGGAGAGGCGAAGGACCCCTGCTGGGGGTCCGCCACTTGACTATTATATAGTACAACTACGGCAATACAAACCACCGTCTAGCAAGGCCCCTACTAGACAGTCTAGACCTAGAGAAACACTATATTCTTGCCATATAAGAGCCGTACTATAATACCTACATATAATTAACATACTGCCCCTAAGGATTTTAGCTCCTGTATGAACCAAAAGCAGCCACACGTGTATGCTTTATAATTAGTAAAAATATTAGCCTTGCCTTATGGTTATGGCAGGCAGTTAACCTAGATATTGTAGTTATAACTATCCAGATATATAGGGGACTAGTATAAATCATTAATGTCTATAACCCTAGGGTTGAAGGGGTAGCATAGACAGAGAATATTATATCTATAATAAGCTTGCTAGAAACTAAACACGTGGAGTTTATTCTACTAGGAGATATAAACCTCTACCACCTATGGTGGGGGGGCATCTATGTTGCTGCTAATTGATAGGCAGAGTGCCTACTAAGAGCTATAGATAATGGGGGCCTTAAGCTAGCTACCCCCCTAGGTGCAATTATATGGCAATAGGGTACTGCTAAAAGTACAATTGACCTTATAATTATGGACGAAAACCTATACTAGAGACTTGAAAGGTGCTCCCCTAAAGAAGAATGGGCATTTACCTTAGACTATATCCCTATCTAGATACAACTAGATCTGGACATTAAGGCGCAACTAAATGGTAAAAGATACGTAATAAGGAAGCTTAACGTAGATAGCTTCCTTAATATAATTAAATAATAACTCTAAGACCTAGAAGAAATCCACCCAATACTAAATAAGCGAGGCTTATTGGCTACCCCTGAGGAAATTGATTAAAGACTAAAAAGGATCTAGGTAGTAATTAAAAGCGGGCTAAAAGAGCACTGCCCGGTTTTAAAACCAGGCCCCTATACGCGACATGTATGGTCTGCATAGTGCGCGGCCCTTGTAGCCGGCCAATAACGAGCAAGGAGGAAATATATAAGCAGCTATGATTCTAAGGACGAGAGATGATATAAAGATATAAGAAACCAGCTAAAGAATACCCTAAGAAAAGAAGCAAGGAATAACTGGAGATGGTTTATAAATGAATATACTACTAACCCGAGTTTCCCCTATAATAAGGGCCTTTGGACTATAGCGAAATGGGTAAAGAAAAAGGCGGGATGCCTAGTAGAAGATCTATACCTACCACTTCTATAAAGAGTAGGCGAACTATAGGCCACAAGCAATAATAATGAGAAGGTAAAGATCCTTATAGAAAGATTTTTCCCTTAACTGGCTCTAGCAGACCTTAGCGATATTACTGGTGAAATACTGGTGACTCGCCTAAGGGTCGACAGCAATATAACAACTAAAGAAATGGCTAGAACTATTAGCCGCCTCTTAAATAATACAGTACTAGGACTAGATGGGATCTTAAACGAAGCCCTAAAGACCTGTGGACCACTTATAGCACCTTGGCTTGCAGATGTAGCCAGAGTATGCTTTGCAATAGGCTACTATTTGCGACTTAGAAGATCCATGATGATGGTTGTCTTATAAAAAGAAGGTAAAGTAGACTACTTAATCCTAGGAAGCTACCGCCCTATTGCCTTAGAAAACACCCTAAGCAAGATCTTAGAAAAGGTTATAGTGGACCGCATAGTAGATATGGTAGAGGAATACGCCCTACTACCACAAAGCTAAATGGGGGCAAGAAAGAATTGCTTAACGCTATTAGCACTTACACTACTCGCTACTACTATTAAAACTGCATGGGTTATGCGAAAGGACTTTATAGTATTAATGCTTAGCCTAGATATTAGCGGCACCTACAATAATATACCCTATAAGCGTCTCCTATACATCCTTAGGGCAAAGGGCTTCCCAGAATGGATTATTTAGTTTGTTTAAGGATTTACAGGCCAGAAAGAAACGTTACTGGTCTTTAGCGGATACCAGAGCCCCCCTATTGCAGTTGTAACAGAAATACTATAAGGATTACCTCTGTTGCCTATACTCTTCCTCTTCTTTATAAGTAACCTGCTTAACACCTTTAAGGAAGGGGCGACCTAGGGGATAGGCTTTGTTGATAATATAAACCTAATTATATATAGGCTAATAGCCGTAGAGAACTGTAGGACACTAGAGAAAGCCTATAATACCTATATAGAATGGGCAAGACAATATGGAGTCTAATTCTTACTAGAGAAATACCAGCTAATCTATTTTATAAGAAAACGTAACTAATCTGTAGATTTTTAGCATATAATCTATATCTAAGGCTTTGGGGGTTAACCGGTTTAAGGCCTAAGGGTATTGGGAGTGTGGGTAGACAGTAAGCTCCGGTGGAGCGTATATGCGATATAAGCAGCCTATAAGGGCCAAGTATAGTATATCGCCATGTCTAGGATCGTTAATTCTATATAGGGTCCATGCTTTTAGAGGTCACGCCTACTATATATAGTAGTTGTCTGGCTAACTATGATGTATAGATCTAGTATTTGGGCCACTGGAGAAACTGAGAAAGGCCCCCCTAAATTACTCCTTAAACTACTCTAAAAGGTCTAAATAGCCTGCCTTAGGAGTATAACAGGCGGGTATAAGCGAACGGCCATAGCACTGCTTAAGAAGGAAGCCAATATTCCCCCCCTATAACTATATATTGAAGCCGATGCAATGCAAAGGGTGTAAAAGGAACATAACTTTAATGTTATAAAGTATATTAAGACACGCCTAAATAAACTATAGAGGGACCCTAGGGTGCCCTATAGGAGAAGGAACCAACAACCCTAAAGTAGGGAAGATATATTAGGAAAACAGGTAGAGAAAGTAGAAGAAGAATAGTGTGGCG
>Ga0307507_10012885_pt1 | contig 10254 bp, 5 predicted proteins | sample 7_EM_MG_FD_207223 | JGI IMG/M metagenome (GOLD analysis project Ga0307507, IMG submission 207223) | Populus trichocarpa ectomycorrhiza microbial communities from riparian zone in the Pacific Northwest, United States - 7_EM | ecosystem: Host-associated > Plants > Roots > Unclassified | place... | reverse complement strand
GTATAAATTTTGAAAAAAAAAATCAATTTAAAAAAAAAACTTTTTAAAAAAACTAAAGTCAACCTATGCTAAACTTCGAAACTCATGACCATAGTCATGAGCCCAAGACAAAATATAAAAATTAAAAAATAACTAAATATCGAGGGATAAAATTGAAAAAATATAATAAAAAAAGGATCCAAAACAAAAGAAATAGCAATAAAAAAATAAAATAGACTCATTTGATATAAAAATAATTTGAAATCAAATGTTAAGACATGAAATTAAAAACAAAATTCAACTAGGAAAGGATAAAAAAATAGCATTCAACAAAATAAGGACCAAATTTAATATAAAAATTAAATTAAATTAAATGATGAGGAATGTAATTGAAGAAAAACATTGATAAAAAAAGATTAAAAAACAAAACAAATAACAATCAAAAGAATAAGGACCAAATTGAATTAAAAAAAAATAAAAGGACAAGAGAGAGAAAAGAGGGAAGAGAATAAAAAAGTCCACGTGAGCCCATCCTCATTACTGTGTACATGCGCCACACCACTGGAAAAATCACGATGAGACGCTTCCAAAGTCTTTGTGAAAAAGGTGTTTGGATGTGGGACAATGGATGAATTTTTTTAAATTGCTTTTAAGAGTAATGTTGTATTTATATTATGTTTTTAAAATATGAAAAGATTGAATTGCCCTCGATTAACCTTTTAAAATTTTTTACTCTTAAGAGTCGATCAACCTTTTAAATTTTTTTACTCTTAAGGGTAATGTTCATTGATTTTTATTATTATGATGACAAAATAGTAATTTCATTATTATGATGAATAGTAATTTATGTATGGGAACCCAATAAATTCGCCATGCCAATTTTTTATTTTAATAGTAACCTTAAACCTTAAAAGAAAGAAGAAAAAATAAAAAAACTTGAAATGCCCAAAACCCATCATTCTTTAAGGACACATTGTATGTCTTATAATTGATGCTTTATTGAGATATTATGCAAAAGTTAGTTTATGAGAATTAAAAATATTAAGCATAAGAAGAGATGTGAGAGGGGGAAGTCAAACTATTTTTAATGCTTTGGGATATGAAGCCAATATTTGAATGATTTGATGATTATATTGAGACTGAGAGATTATATATAATGTTTGCTTCATGCAATGAATGCCATCAATTAAGTGAAATCTAGAGATAAACAAACATAATTTGTGTGGTTATGTTAACAAACAAAAATGTTATTACTTATTATTCTTCATAAATGATATTCTGTCTTCAAAATGGCCTTAGCCAATAGTGAAAAATTATTTTATTCTTTAACCTAATATAGTGTTTGGTTATTATATCAAGATAAAAAAAAATATATAGAGATAGTTGTGACAAGTTTATCTTGTTTTTAAAAATATAAAAATTTACTTTAAAATTATCTAAAAATATATTTATTTTATATATTCAACTTTATCTCCTCAATCAAATATATTTTTATCTTTTATATACTTCATCGTTGAAACTATTTTTTTTATAAAAAAAATAAACACCAATAAAGATTATAAATATAAATTAACCCATGACTTACAAGTTTATCTAACAACCTAGTGATTCGGACTATTTTTCGAGGTGGATATGCCACCATGACAAAAAATAGCTCGAGGACGAGGATGCCCTTGCTCGTTAAACCGAAAGAAAAGAAAAGGCACCTACAAGTTAAAACGACGTAGTCTCTTCTCTAACTTAAGCATTCCTTATTACATCATCATCTCACCCGATGGATAGGCAAACGAGTGGATAACTCCTCGCTCTCCTCCTCTCTCACTCTCTGCAGCAGCAGCAGCCCACCATCTCATTAACAAATTTGCCTCTCTCGCCAACAATGTCCGCCTCCACTTCACTCTCCTTCTTCTCCTCCTCTCTTTTCCTCTCTTCTTCTCACAACAAAATCCCCAAATTGACCTCATTATCCACTACGAAACCCCAATATTCCCTTAAATCCCTCTCCATTTCTTGCCAAGTAGCAACCCTTCCAATCCTCTCTTTCACCGGGGAAAAAATCGGCGAAACTTACTTAGACCTCAAGTCAGCGCCACCCGAGACCGCTCGTGCTGTCGTTCACCGAGGAATCATCACAGACCAACAAAATAAGCGACGTGGCACTGCCTCAACTCTCACCCGCGGTGAAGTTAGAGGCGGTGGCAGAAAACCCTACCCTCAAAAGAAAACGGGGCGAGCTCGCCGTGGGTCCATGCGCAGCCCACTTCGCCCTGGTGGTGGCGTGATATTTGGGCCCAAGCCCAGAGACTGGTCCATTAAGATAAACAGGAAGGAAAAACGGCTAGCCATGTCGACGGCTTTATCAAGTGCTGCGAGTGAGAGCGAGAGCGTGATTTGTGTTGAGGAATTTGGGGATAAATTTGAGAAGCCGAAGACGAAGGAGTTTATAGAAGCAATGAATCGGTGGGGATTGGACCCGAAAGAGAAAGTTATGTTTTTGATGATGGATGTTAGTGATAATGTGGGATTGTCGAGCAGGAATATTGGGACTTTGAGGATGTTGACGCCCAGGACTTTGAATTTGTTCGATATTTTGAATTCGGATAAGTTGGTTCTTACGCCCGATACTGTGGATTATTTGAATGGTAGATATGGAGTTGATTTTGAAGTAGAGACCGACGAAGACGATGAAGAGGATGATCAAGATGAAACTGAAGGTTAAATTGATGGCAATGTGGTTATTTACGTTGTTTTTTTGGTAATTGTGGTTACTAATTTTGAAATTTAGGATAGAATATGACGTATTTGACAATTTCTAATGTCTGAAATTTAATTGTTTGGCTTAAAATTATATTCTGTTACCCTTAAGTGAGTGGCTAACTCACTAATATGCGAAATGTAGATAAAATTTGCATCATATTGTGATGGTGCGGAAAGGAAGTGATTTTGTTTTTTGCTGGTTTGGCAGTAAGTAATGCAACTGATGCGTTTGGCAATTAGGTCTGTGTTTTGTTTCTTTATAACTAAGAGCTGTTAGTTAAGGCTCTGATCTGTTATATTTGTTTTTGGATATTTTGTTTCAATGTCTTGAATGCTGTCATTGCTTCCTGATTCAACATAACCGTATACTTGTTTCTTTTTCCTGTTTTTGCAATTTTCTCTTTTTAGTTCTCTGCAATTTAATATGGCTACTGGGTGTGATGAAATTCTTGAGTGCTTTTTTCGTTGTGATGTCTCTTGGATATTCTTTGATGCTTATCTTTTGTTTGTTCTTGGTCCTGAGATGCAGACACAGAAGGAAATGAAAATGCTGATGCAGCAGACTGATGGTGAAGAATTTTCTAACCACCTTGACCTTGGATCATTGCCCTTCATATAACCATGAAGATGGTCTCTGTTGTGCTGAAGCAGACATTTACCTGATTTTTGGGCAGCAGATTTATCATTTTGCATGGGTTTTTTTCGGTATCCCTTCCATGTATTGTTTTTCTATCAATTTACTCTTTCTCTTGGTTGAAAATGTATCTAGTTAGGCCAGTCACATTACTTGTTATTCTATCCGAGTATTGCTTTTCTGTTCAGCCCTTTTCTTTTTCCTTAATTCTGATTACTATTATTTACTCTTTTGCAGTCTATTATTGTTCTGTTCTTGTTTTTGGCAATCTGCATCTTTATAAAATGCCCCCAACAGATTGCCAATTGTTAGAAAAGAAAAAATAAAATCGACATATTGATTCATATTTATTGCTCGTTAATCTAGGAAGTCATTATCATGATTCGTGAAAAAAGTTTTTGTTGGTGGTGCTTGTAAATTTTTGAAGCAGAAAGTTCAGGCAAAAAATTTAAAATAGAACTGGCAGTGAACGATTTTTTATAAGTTGATGATATAACTATTATTTCATCCTCCACTTTTAAGAGTGTCTAGAAGCAGAATTTGGTAGTTAGCAATGGACATTTTGGTTACTGATGCTTCGCCATCTGTATGCATCTCAAGTTTGAGTCTAGCCATTCTCACATACCATGTATGACAGCATTAAACAATATATGATACAAAAACAGAGTCAATGGTTAATTTTTAACTTGTCAACAAAACTGCTTTATTTGTCAGATGCTTCTCTAACATGTGTGTTTTGGTCTTTCAGAATTCTCTTAATACGAGTAGGGATACTTCATGTGTCTTTTAAGACTGCTAAAATTCTCTTCATAAGCTTTAGGGAATGTGCATTAATGTTTAGCACTCCTCTGTACTGTACTGCACTGCACAGTTTCATGCTTCGATGAAAGTTCATTTTAGCCTGAATTTGGCTAGTGCTAGTATCTTTATACTATCTTGGAATGCTTGAACTCAATTTGCCTTCTGAGCCAAATAGCTTATTGTAGTCAGGCACTTGATTTACTTCAGCATCCTGGAAGTAGTAGTTTACTCTTTTGTGCCCTCTTAACTCCTTGTGTGATGCATCCCATGCCTGATTCGCTTCTTCTTGTTAAGTTTTCTTACTTGTTAGTACTTTGACCCCCATCAAGATCGTGTCCTTTTGCGAGCTTACTATACCATACCTTGTGTATATTATAGATTGTCTTAGGCTTCAAGATCGATGTAGGATTTTAGGTGCGAATATCTTATCTAAGTCTGATACTTAGATATAGCTGTTGAATTGGGTTCGACTGCTCACCTACGAATATTAGTTTTTTATTTAATTAGGGTGGTGCGAGTGGATTAATATTTTATGTGTAAAGGAAATATTTGTCATGGTTGTGCTAGAACAGTGTAGTTGAATGACGCGTAGACTGTATAAAGCAGAGGAAACTTGGGAAAATTATATTGCCTGCAGCAAAAAAAAATGATATACAAAATTCATATGGAGCCTCGTGTTTTACTCGCTTTACGAATCCTTTGCTTTATGCCTATCCGTGGGTGTAATAAACGAAGTTGTCTCCAGAAGTTTTGTGTTAATATTTCTCCCTTACACAACTGATTAGCTATCTCTAGTCATTTCTAACAGCAGTTTCAGCAACTAGTCGAGGCTTTCATCTCATGGTTCTCTAGTCTTAGTAGAATTCTCTTGATATGCTTAGGGATACGCATTAAGTTGGAGCAAAAGCTTCAAAGAAGACAGCTGATATTTTCCACATGAATTTGCACTTGAGTTTAGAGAATGTTAGAATTTCTTTCTTCTTTATAAAGTAGGGTAAGTTTTGGGTAGTTTGTTGGATTTGACTCGCCCGAGTTTGAGAAAGATCAATATCAATGATATGCCATCAGTGAATGAGCACCAATTCAGAAGCAGGTGCTACAATCTTGGCATTTACAATCTCCAACTCCACTCCACTTTGATTTAGGTCAACTGTTTGGTGTTTTCGTATTAATTGTTTTTTAAAATAATTTTTGTTTGGAAATATATTAAAATAATATATATTTTTATTTTTTAAAATTTATTTTTAATATTAATATATCATAAGAATAATCTAAAAATACTAAAAATTTTAATTTAAAGTAAATAAATTTTTTTAAAAAATTCAAGTTTTTTTTAAAATATTTTTGAAATACAAAAACATGTGAAAAAATATAAACCCTTCTTTCATCTTTATTCACTTAATATCGCCATTAATCATCATCATAGTCGATGTATAAAAGTTTTAACAAGGGTATGGTGTTACTCCTCATATTTTGTTTATTTATCAATAGTTTTTTTTTTTAACGTGTGTGTCCGGGCTAGTTTACGCGCCTTTTGACTGATCTCACGGATCTTGAAATTAACGACCATGTAAGTTTCCAGTGGTCTTGAGGTTTGTGAGACTCGAATATTTAAAAAGTAAATGTAAAATCTGACCAATTGAACAACATCCCCACATGGTTAATAAAATCTTTCTTTATCCGAGGAGTAAAGTAACGATTAACCAACCTGGAGGTGAATTATATTTATTGTAAAGTACGATGAAAGAACTTTCTATCAAGGACTTTTTTGTACATAAATAAAATATAGGGATCAAGGTATAATTTTTGAAAAAAAATCATGTTGTAAGAAACATGTCAAATTTCCAACACGTTAATTCAAAAGGATGTGATGAAAATGAGAAAATGTAACATATAAGACAAAATCAGTAAAGGGATGAAGGAAAGCATCAGCCTAAATAGCTTATGTAACTCTGACAGATAAATTGCACACTGCAGTGCAGGAAATATTCACCGGACAAATTTCTTCAACATCTGAATGATCAATACTACTGGTTTCAAATACATAATCATTGTGCTAAAACTCTAAATGGTTCTTTCGAAACATTACTGCCAATAAGACCATGTAGAGAAAGACAATGCATGAGCAAGACCACTGTCCTGCAAGGAACAGACAACCTGTGCACGTATATTGAAGAGGTTATATAATTTGTCCCCTTCCAATCGACTGAGATTTTTTAGTTCAACTTAGTGTATTCAAGGGTGGTCCATTCGAGATCATTGTCATGGAAGAAGCACAGCTGCTGATGGATAAGTATTGATTTGTATGATCTTTAGGATATGAGGCTTCCTGGGTATGTTTATATTGGAATATATTCAAGCATAGTTTATTGATTTGCAGAATATTAAGATAGCTAACAGGTCCATCCTCTTTGTCCATTTTTTGGATTGAGATTCTGAGAACACAAAATGTTGGTTGGACTGGGAAATACAGGGATTAATTACATCTTTGCTTTGATTCTTGTACCTCATCATCTAGTTTTGAAGAATGTACTTTATTCGATTATCTTTAATGAAAAGCACACCAACAGAGATAATCGAAGTGCAAGCTCAGCTATGGATAGAATTAAACAGCAATTAAATGAATAAAATCTTATAATATAGTCGTAAGAACCAAGTGTGACATAAGGAATATTGTGTCCGAACGATTTGCCTGATATGCACCAAGTTCATATATCGAATAAAAGGTAAAGTCAGAGAGATTAAAATTCTATGATGCAGCAGCATTAATTCACGTTGCACACAGATTAGAGCTCAGATACAATAAAGAATATTTTAAAGATCAGCAGAGGCACAATCTAGCTTAGAGCATGATTAAGCAAAGGAATATTTATATTTTGTATAGAACAGGTTCTTGTTATGAGATCCTTCGCAATCCAAAGACATGGGATTAGATAAGGCTCTTGCCACCAAGAAATTAAAAGTAGACAATCTCCCTTTTGTAAATCGGGCCATACTCGCTTTTTTGAGTTTTCTAATCAGCATCCTACAAGGTAGTAATGTTCTTCTAACAACATACAAATTACAACCATATCAAAATGAGAATTGGTGGAGAAAAGTGCAGAACTTGATGATGATCCACAATGCTGCTTCTGCAGTACTTTTAAAATGCCGACTGGACAGAACTGACCAAACCCCAATAGAAAATAGCAAATTACTTTGGTAGACTTGAACGTTAGCATCTCTCTATTGAGGCATGCATTGCTGAAAAACAGAAAAGAAACAGAGTATAATGTGGACAGGTGCAACAGTTTCAGTCTCCATCGTTGGGTTGGCAAGTCAAGTATCAGATCAACCGCCTTGATATAGCCTGCACGCTCAGCTAAAAGTCCAAATTCACACCCATGCCTTGTGCTGGCAAATCTTTTCGATTTGAATGTCTTTCATGCCGTTAAGAAAAGGGTGGTATATACTTTGAACATGTTAACAAGTAGTCCCAAACTAATTGATGTGATGCTATACATGATCCTGCATATCACATTATATTCCACCCTCGATCATTGCTATCAAGGAAATCAAAGAAGATTTTGGACAATTGAGATTAGAGGTATAAAAAGTCAATTTACAATCAGTAAACAAAGTCGATACACTGCAAGCACCATCGATTTGGCCAATCTTGATGCCATCATATTATCCATCGGCTCACCACACATCCGTAAGAGAACATAAATATAGAGAGGGTTCAATGAACTTATGCTGATGCCGAAACTTAAAGGACATAGAAGACGTAACCATTCCAAAAGCTAATGGAGAACCGAGCTTCAGGCCTTAAACTGACTAGACTTTTCCTTTATCATCTGAACCAATTCCCTGCCACAAGATTATCGGATTATATCAAGTGATCAATGACCAACTAGTTCTTTCTGGCATAGATTTAATTTAGGTCCCATGACAACAAAATATTAGGTCCTTTATAAAATAAAATAAAAAGACTTGAAGGTAAATTTCCTTTTCGTTGAGGATCTAAGATACAATCTCCCCAACCACACCTTGTTTACTGCTCTTTTCCGAGATCTGGTGGGGATGATTATGTGCCCATTTTGTACCTTTCTGTTGAAAACAACAGTGAGTGAGTGGTTCTCAAACCAAAGAAATGAATTTCAAAGGCCAATCAATTAACACGCCAACGCATACAGATAATGATAATAACAAGTGCACTGATCTTTAAGAATCTAAAGGGGGTTCGTTCCCCTACAGAGAATTCCCTGTTCTCATCATATCTAGTACTATAGAAAGATTGCAAATCAAACAATCTCGAGCTCATGTAAGCTTGAAGGCATGGAATATTTAGTTTTTGTCATCAAAAGATTATTCTCCATACAAACTATATATCCTCTCTTTCCCCTGACTTTATAAGACTAGCACTTTAGACATGTGATCGTCTCATTAGGCTTGTGGCCATCTAATAATTCACCCATTGAAAATGAACAGCACACATACAGGTTTGCAAGAAAGATTGGTGGTTCAGTCCAAGATAATGAAAACAAGATCTTGTTAACATCATGATCAGTCACAAGAAAATCCTTCTCTGGTCATCGAAAGCAAAATAAGTTTTTTTCTTCTTGACTTTAGTATAAAATGTTGTAGCCAAGAAAATGGAGTGGAAAGAAACAAGATTAGCAAGACAAGCACCCTCGATGCTTATATTCAACCTGCAAGATTCGCTGCTAGCTGCTTTTTCAACCCCATCAACCGTCATGAAAACACATCAAATTGGATGCGTATCTTAACGACTACAAGAGCAATATCCTACAAAATCTATCATTAGCAATGTGGTCAAAATCAAAGGATTTAAATTGTATGCGCGTGGCATAATCAAAGATTTCTTTCAAGAATCATTTAGGAAAAGAAGCATCTGAGATTCTTTATTTAAGGTTGTCACTCAATCACTTCATTGTCAAAACGATATACATTGCATCATCCTCCAATCCTTTACATCAGGATATCAGATTTCAAGCAATAGAATATCCACGAAGCTACTGACCTGCTCACTATAATTATCAATTTGACTTTAATTTAAGTACATGGACCTTCTGGGTTCTTATTCATTTTAAAAAATAACTCCTGAAATTTATCTTAAGAATTATATATGTAGAGTTGAAGTTTTCCTGGGAGGCTGAAGTATGAATTCGTCATATATTTCTAAGCTTTTTTTTTTTTTTTTTGGGAAAGGTTGGGTGTATTGTGTTTTTCTGAATACTATAAATTTGTGGGGGAAGCGTAGAATTATATATTATCCCGAGCCAATGGACTTCCTTTGTGTATTGTAACTCTTAAATACTTTGAAGACCTTAATATCAAATATTTATAGCTTAACGTTTCATTTAAATGGTTATTTGATTACATATAACAACAATTATTTCTATCCTGATCATAACGAGATGGCTAGTGTTGATGGCAAAGGGATTGATTTTGATTGAGAAAGAGGTGCCAAAGTGCATCTGTGAAGTTTGTTTCCCTGGTCCAACTAAACATCACACATGGGTTAGTCCTTACACTTCACTAATCTCGTCCATCGATTTTATTTTTAACATCACTTGGGTCTTCAATCCTACCCTTCTATTCATCTAAAATCCGTTAAATGTTCACACAGAAACCTCTGGGATCATTTACAGATTAACCAAATTTGCATTCAAAATGAAAGAAAATGCTATTTTAAACTAGAAATCTTGAGAAAATTGAATCCCGTTTATACTAAGAATTTAACATATCTAACTGATTTGGACGGAAAACGGATGAAAGAATACAATTAAAAAAACCCTGCGGATGAAGAATGCAATAAAAACAAATGGCAGCCAAGAAAAAGTGGTGCTTGGTAGCCCAAAAGAAGACGAAAGATGGGGCAAAGGGCAGCTGTCCAGCGAAAAGGAAAATGGAGAGCATAAAGAAAACTGGGAATTGAAAGAGAGAGGAAAATCAAAGGATTTGGATATGATTCAAAATGGCTTGATGCTGTTGAGTGCAAGTAAAAGAAAGGCAGCAGCAGTGACCAGCATCTCTTCCAAGTAAGCTTATGATATTGTTTTTTTTTTTTTTTTTTTTTT
>Ga0307507_10012884_pt1 | contig 10255 bp, 6 predicted proteins | sample 7_EM_MG_FD_207223 | JGI IMG/M metagenome (GOLD analysis project Ga0307507, IMG submission 207223) | Populus trichocarpa ectomycorrhiza microbial communities from riparian zone in the Pacific Northwest, United States - 7_EM | ecosystem: Host-associated > Plants > Roots > Unclassified | place... | reverse complement strand
GGCCGGTCGCCGTGTCCCGCACGATCCAGTACCGGAACGCCCAGCGGTGCTCGGGCTCCGCGCCCGGCCCGGCGAACGCGTCCTCCAAGGTCCGCAGCCCTTGCCAGTCGAACACGCCACGCCCGCCCAACATCGCATCCCACGCGGCGCGGTCGATCGCCTCGATCGTGGTGTGCTCCTCCAGCCGAAGCTCACCGGAACGTGCCGCCGGCACGCGGGCAACGGACGAGCGCAGCGCCACCGGCCGGCCGGCGAGCTGCCGGCCGAACGCGCGCCGCAGCGTGGTGAGGTCGTCGCCCTCGTCCGCGAGAGCCCGCGGCAGGGCGTCGGCGAGGGCCTCGACGAGGCCAACGACGTCGTCGTCGGTGTGGTGCGCGGTCAGCGCGATCCGAGCGCCGGATCGCTTCGCCGCCACCGCCGGGAACGTCGCGGTGTCGACGAAGAAGCCGGCGTCGCGGAGCCGGCCGGTCAGGTTGTAAGCGACCTCCGGCCGCCCGGCGCCCACGCACCGGATCGGCGCCTCGCTCGGGCTCACCACCGGCAGGCCGTTCTCCGCGGCGAGCCGGTTGAACAGGCGGATCACCTCGATGAGCCGGGTCTGGCGGTCGACCACCTCCTCCGACAGGTGCAACCGGGCGGAGGCCAGAACGGCGCCGAGCATCGGCGGCTGCACCGGACCGGAGAAGATCAGCGGCCCGCCGATCGTGAACACCTGGCGGCGGGTCTCCGCGTCCGGGAACGTGATCGCACCCCCGGCCGCGGCGAACGACTTGTTCAGCGATCCCGCCACCACGCTGCGCTCCAGGGCGAGCGGGGTCAGGTTCTCCAGCGCGTACCCGCGTCCATGGCGGCCCATCCACGAGAACGCGTGCGCGTCGTCGATGTAAAGCCATAGGTTGTCGTTGGCGGCGACGAGCTCGCTGAGCTCGCCGAGTGGCGCGAAGTCCGCGTACATGCTGTAGAGACCGTCCGCCGCATACCACACCCGCCGATGGCTGCGGCGGTACTCGTCGAGGCGGCGCTGGAGCGTCCGCAGGTCGTTGTGCGGTATCAGCTCGACCTTGGTTCCCTGGCATTGCACAAGCTTGGCGGCGGTCTGGACACTGTGGTGGACCTGGTGGTCCAGCAGCAGCACGTCACCGGACTCGACCACGGTCGGCAGCGCGGCGAGGTGGCCCAGCGTGGTGCTCGGCGTCAGGATCGTCTCCCGGCCGAAAAGCGCGGCAAGGGCACGCTCGGCCGCACCGTACGCCGGCGCCGAGAGGAACGCGCGGGAGGACGAGAACTGCGTCCCGTACCGGTCGACCGCGTCGACCACCCCGGCGCGCATAGCCGGATGCGTCTCCAGGCCGAGGTAGCTGCAGGATCCGAAGTTCACCAGGCGCCGCTCGTGCAGGGTGATCATGCGACCGTCGAGGCGCTCGTCCTCGGCGAGGTTGTGCAGCATCCCCCGGCGTACGCCGTCGGTGATGACCTCGTCGAACGCCTGCTTGATCTCCTCGGCGCGCGCCATGAGTCCGTCCTCTCGCACGATGGCTGATGGTGCCGGTCGACTGTCCTGCGTTGTCAATCGGCTGCCCGAGGACGCGGGTTGAGAACACTCGGGACACCATTACGCGTTCGACGATCCGTTCGACCGCCAGCCTCGCTGCCAGGATCAACTGACCGGGCCGACCGCCGCGGGCTCGCTCAGGTGGCCGTCCCGGAGGATGAGCAGGCGGTCGGCCGTGTCGATCAATGCGAGATCGTGGGTGGCGACCAGCGCCGTCACGCCCTGCGACCGCACCACCGAACGGATCAGCTCCATGACCATCCGGCCCGTCTCCGAGTCGAGTTGGGCGGTGGGCTCGTCGGCCAGCAGGACCGTCGGCTCGTTGGCCAGGGCGCGCGCGATCGCCACCCGTTGCTGTTGGCCGCCCGACAGCTCGTACGGTCGCTGGTTGGCCTGCCCGCCCAGGCCGACCATCTCCAGTAACATCGCCACCCGCTCCTCGCGCGCACGCACCGGTACCCCGGCCAGGCGCAGCGGCACGCTGATGTTCTCGGCCGCGGTCAGGATCGGGATCAGGCCGAACGTCTGCACCACGAAGCCGATCGTCGTCCGGCGCAGCTCCACCTGCGCGGCCTCGCGGGCGGCGGTGACGTCGGTGCCGGCGACGACCACCCGGCCCGACGACGGCCGATCGAGGCCGCCGACGATGTTGAGCAGCGTGGTCTTGCCCGCCCCGGAGCGGCCGGCGATCGCCACCAGCGAGCCCGGCGCGGCCGTGAAGGACACCCCCCGCAGCGCGTGGACGCGCCCGAACGACCGGCTCACGCCGTCGACCACGACCCGTGGCTCACTCATCGGTCTTCTCCACGTCGCCCGGGCGGACCTGCACATGGTCGGGTTCCAGCTTGAGCCGCACCCGGTCGCGCAGGTCCAGCGCCTCGACGAAGGCCGCCGGCAGCTGCATCCGGCCCGACCGGTCGAGCGTGGCGTACTCCTCGGCGGCCGCCGTCGAGGAAACCGAGCTGCGGCGCACCTCGGAGGCGATCCGCCCGTCCCGGATGGCCACCGTACGGCGGACTTGGTCGACCACCGTGTGGTCGTGCGTCACCACGACGACCGTGACGCCCAGCTCGGCGTTGACCGTCTGCAGGGCGGCGAAGACGGAGGCCGCCGTCGCCTCGTCGAGCTCGCCGGTCGGCTCGTCGGCGAACAGCACCTCGGGGTCGTTGGCCAGCGCCACCGCCACCGCCACGCGCTGCAACTCGCCCCCGCTGAGGCGGTCCGGGCGGGTCGCGCCGACGTCCCCGATCCCCACCAGTTCGAGAAGTTCCTGAGTACGGGCACGCCGCGCTGCCCCACGCCTCTGGTTGGTAAGGTCCCGGCCGGCCAGGCGCATCGGCAACTCGACATTTTCGGCAGCGGTCAGGTAGGGCAGCAGGTTGTGGGTGGTCTGCTGCCGGACGAAGCCGACGGTGCGCCGGTGGTAACGCAGGCGTTCGCGCCCCGACATCGTCAGCAGGTCGTGCCCGGCCACCGTGGCCAGGCCGGCGGTGGGCGAGTCCAGCCCGGACAGGATGCTGAGCAGGGTCGACTTGCCCGACCCGGAGGCGCCCACGACGGCCAGCAGCTCGCCCCGGTCGACGGTCAGCTCGAGCCCCTGCAGGGCCACGACTTCGACGCCCTCGCTCTTGAAGATGCGGACCAGCCCTTCGCACACGATGTGCCCCTGGAGCCGGTCCTTACCCCCGGCGCGGGCCGCGGCCCGGTCCGCAGCTTGCCGCTGGAGCGCGGCCAGATCGGCCATCATGTCAGTCCTCCCGCCATCCGGCCACGCGGTCGAGCCGCCGCGCCGCCATCGCCTCCACGGTGAGCGCTAGCGCCAGCGCAAGCAGGCCGAACACCACCACGCCGCCGGCCAGCCGCGGATCGGCGCCCAGGCCGACCGCCACCCCGCCGGTGAACGCGGACAGCCGCAGCACCGGCCCGACGATCACCGGCAGCAGCACGCCCATCGCCGCCCCGGCCAGGACGGCCAGCCCGACCGCGGGCGCCAGCTCGATCAGCACGATCCGGTTGCGCTGCCGCCGCGACAGGCCCATCGTGCGCAGCCGGGCCTGGATCCGGGCCCGCCCGGGCGCGTCGGCCAGCACCGCGGCGGCCACCGCGGCCAGCGCCAGCAGCAGCCCGCCGAGCACGCCGGCGGTGAAGCCGAACGACAGCAGCCCGTTGGCGCCGCCGTCGTCCAGCGCGGCCCGGACCGCGGCTCGGGTGGTGACCACCGGCGTGACGTCCGGTGGATTGTTCACCACCAGCCCGGTCGTGAAGTATCGCGTGCGCCCGGCGATCCCGGCCCGCTCGACCGCGCCCGGATCGGGCGCTCCGGTGATGAGGAAGCCGGTCGGGGTCAGCTTCTGCCCGACCGCGCCGGCCGGCAACACCACGAAACGCCGCGTGCCCGGCGGGATCAGCGGGAACGACGAGGCGACCGAGCCGGCCCGGAACGACAGCGACCGGTTGTCGACATTGACCGTGCCGCGCGACGCCTTGAGGTCGGCGGCGACGTCCGGGGAGACCAGGGCGGACCCGTGCAGGCCGGCGGTCAGGGACGCGCCGTCGACGATCAGGACGTACGTAGGGTCGGCGGAGCCCGACAGCGTCTCCGTCGCGTGCGCGACCACCGGGCTGACCGTGCGGACGCCGGGCAGGGCGGCGAGCGCCCGGGCGGTGTCGTCGGCGAACCGGTCACCGGTCAGCAACACGTCGCCCGGCACCGCCAGCGTTGCCGCTCGGTCGCGCCCGTCGCGGATGCCGGTGGCCGCGGCCGCGCAGAACGCCGCCCCGGCCACCGCGATCACCACCACGACCAGAGCGCCGGTGGTCGCCCGGCGGGCCAGCGCCATGCCGAGGAACGCGATCGCGCCCCGGGTGCGTGCCGCCGCCGGTCCGGCCGCGCGGAGCAGCCACGGATAACCGCGCAGGATCAGCAGCGCCGCCGAGGCCGACAGCAACACCGGTACGCACACCAGAAGCGGATCGATCGTCCCGGCGGCGGGCAGCCCGCGCCGGCGCAGCAGATACGCCCCGGCCACCGCCAGCACGACCACCGTCGCCTCCACGATCAACCGGTGTTGCCCACCGCGCGACGCCAGCACCGCCAGCGGGAACGCGGCCGCTACGATTACCACGGCCGCCGGCACCGCCCACGTGAACGGTCCACCGGCCAGCCACCCGACCACCACGGCGGGCACCACGACCAACAGCGACTCGGCCGCCCCACGCCCGGCCACCGCCGGCAGCGACGCCCCGCGCGCCCGCAGCAACGCCACCTCACGCTCACGTCGCCGGGCGAGCAGACGCGCGGTCAGCACGACCAACCCGGCCAGCGTGGCCAGCACCGCCGACAGCACCACGAAGAGCACGCCCCGGGCCGCGTCCTGGGCCGCCTGGAAGTCGAGCAACGGCTGCTCGAGGCCCTGGGCCAGCTGAGTGTCGCGGTCCCGGGTGCGGTCGAGCCGCCGCAGCCCGGCCAGCACGTCGGCCGCGCGGGCGGTGGTCAGCCGGCTCGGATCGACCCGGTAGCGCCACATGTAGTTCACCGACGCGCCCTGGGCGGGCAGCCGCATCAGCATCGCCTCGGTGGTCAGCGCCACCGCCGTGTACGGGTCGGGATTCTTGAGTCCGGACGGCGGGGTCAGCGTGAGGGCCGGCGGGAGCGGATCCCAGATGCCGCCGGCCGGGTCACGCGCGGTGAACAGGCCGGCGACCGTCAGCTCCAGCGGCACCGCCGAGTCCATCGTGAGGCGGCTGCCGACGCGCAGGCCGAGCGGGCCCGCGACCGTGTCGGCGAGCGCGATCTCGCCGGCGGCCCGGGGCCAGTGCCCGGCGGTCATGGTCACCGCGTCCTCGGCGCCGCCGGTGGCCCGCAGGATCAGATCCAGCGGCGGTCCCGGCTTGCGCAGGTCGCGGCCGTCGGTGCGGATTTCCTTGGTATCGCCGGAGTACCAGCTCTGGGTGACCACCGCGCGCATGCCGGACGGCATCCGCGCGTACCCTTCGTCGAGCCGGCGTTGCAGCAGCTTGGCGTCGAGCGTGCTGTCCCGGTTGAGCTGGCCGTGCGACCAGTAGGTCACGTCGCGCGCCGCCGCGGGCAGCGTGCCGATCTGGTGCCGTAAACCTTCGTTGCTGAGCCGCTGCGCGACCCGGGGCACCGCGGTGACGACCAGCGCGCTCGCCGCCGCCAGCAGCGCCAGCACGACGAAGTAGCCGGCGAACGCCCGGATCCGCACCAGCACCCGCATCACGACCGCCGTCCCCGGGCCAGGATCCAGCTCGCGGCCACGATCACGAGGGGCAGGGCCAGGACGATCGCGACGATCGGACCCCAGGGCAGGATCAAGGTGGGTGCGGGGACCGGGCGAGTGGCTTCGGGCGTACGGACGACCAGCGGCACCGTCACCGCCGAGGCGAGCAACCCGGCCAGCACACCGGCGAGCGCTCCGGCCCCGGAGACGAGCGTGTTCTCCAGGACGATCGAGCGCACCACCGTGGAGCGCGGGGCGCCCAGCGTACGCAGGACGCGGTATTCGCCTGCACGCCGGCGCAGCCCGATCCACAGGTCGACGAGGTAGCCGACCAGCGCCAGCACGATGACCGCGGCCGCCGCGGTGAGCAAGCCGGTCCGCACCCCGCGCCAATAGGGGTCCTGGTCGGCGCCGCGCCGCACGGTGGCCCGGTCGAGCACGCCGATCCCGGGCAGGCGGCTCATCGCCGAGGCCACCTCGGCGTCCCGCGCCGGATCGGTGGTGATGAGCCACTGCGAGTACGGCCGGACGACGCCGGACCCGGCCAGCGCCTGGTCCACCGCCGACGGCAGGTCGATCATGAGGGCCGCCGGCCCGGCGCCGGGCAGGGTGTCGCGGACGCCGGCGATGCGTACGGTCAGCTCCGCGTCCGGCAGCGACAGCGGCGCGGTGTCGCCCACCTTGGCGTCCATCAGCGTGAGGATCCGCGGGGTCACCAGGGCGGGGACCGGCGGCCCGGGCGCCTCGGCGACGATGGCGAGGCGGACCGTGCCGATGCCGACGTCCGGCGCGGCCCGCGAGCCCACCACGGTCCAGCCGGCCGCGCCGGCGTCCAGCGGTGTCGCGTCGGCCCGTAGCCCGCTGATCGCCAGGTCGAGACGCCCGTACGTGCCGAAGGCGGCGTCCACAGTGAACCCGGTGAGCCGCAGACTGCCCGACGGCAACGTGGCGGCGAAGCGCCCGGTCCGCAGAGGGAGCGCGTGAACCAAGCCGTCGGCGTCGGTGACGAGCGCGGTCACGGCTACCCCGCGCACCCCGCTGGTGGCGGTGCCGGTGAGCTGCTTGGCCCCGGCCGGCAGGGCGACGCCGGAGCGTGGTGGCGACGTCGCGACGCCGGTCCGGGCGAGCACGGTCGCCGGCTGGTCGGTGCCGCCGATCCGGATGGCGTCCTGCCAGCCCGCGGTCACCGACCGCACGCCCGGCACCGCGGCCAGCTGAGCCGCGCGGGCGGCCGGGCCGGTGGCGTCGGTCAGCCGCAGATCGGCCCCGACCTGCTGGGCGGCCTGGTCGGCGTGCGATCGGTCCACCGTGGCCAGCAGCGAACACGCCAGCGTGCTCGAGGCCACTGCCAAGGCCAGCACCAGCATTTGCGCGGTGTGCGGCCGCCGGCCGGCCTGCCAGGCGCCCAGCGTGGCCGCGAACCGGCGCGGGTGGCCGGCCTGGCGTTGCGCGTACGAGGCCAACTGCGGCAGCAGGCGCAGGGCCGGCACCGAGCCGGCCAGCACGGCCAGCACCGGCGCGGCCGGCAACGTCGGGTCCAGCAGCGACGTGGCGCCGCCGCCCGAGTATTGCCGGGCCTGCGTCCAGGCCAGCACGGCCAGCGCGACCAGCAGCAGGTCGATCCCGGCGCGCCGGGCCGGCGCCCAGCGCCGGGGCGGGCCGGGACGCTCGCCGTGCGCGAACGCGGCCGGGGCCAGCATCGCGACCAGGCACCCGGCGGCGACGATCACCGCGACCAGCCACAGCGCCGGGCCGGGGTCGCGCAGAATCGGCAGCGCGACCAGCGGCGCGAGCACCGCGGCCGAGGACACGGTCATCGTGGCCTCGCCGGCGGCCAGCCGGGTCAGCTGGGGCCGGGAGGCGCCGCGGGCGCGCAGCAGCGCGGTCTGCTCGCTGCGATCCTCGGTGAGCAGCGCGGCCACCCGTACCAGCACGCACAGGCCCAGGATGACGACCAGAGCCAGCGGGATGGCCAGCGACGATCGGCCGGTCGCGTCGGCGCGGGCGATTCGGTCGGCCAGCGCGTCGAGGCCGGTGGTGACGACGGCCGAGTCGCCCAGCCCGGTCGCGGCGGGCAGGCGTTGCACCGCCGGGCCGAGTGCACGCCGCAGCGCCGCCACGGCGTCGAGCCCGGTCGTGGTCAGAGACGGCTCGACCACCCAGCGGGCCGACGCCGACGTTCCCCCGTACGTCCGGTCGAAGTCGCCCTCGGCCACCACGAACGGTCCGAACGTCGTGCTCGACCCGGCGGACAGCTCCGGCGACAGCAGCCAGTACGCGTCGTCGCGGTCACGTGGCCGCCAGATGCCGGAGACGACGACCACGCTGTCGCGGCCGCCGGCCCGGTCGCGCCACGGGATCCGCGTGCCGACGCGCAGCCGCAGGGCCGAGGCGACGCTCTGCGGCACGGCCACGGCTCCCGCCCTGGGCCACGCTCCGTCGACCAGGTCGGCGTGCGCGGGAAGGCCGGGCAGGTCGGCCGGTGCGGCGAAGACCGGCTGCCCGCCGCGGACCGCGAGCAACTGGCGCCCGGTGCCGAAGCGCGCGGCGGAGACGGCCACCGGCACGCCGCCGATCCCATGGTCGAACTGCCGGCGGACGGCGGTGTCGAGCGCGGGATAACGGTTACCGGCCGAACCGGTGATCAGCAGGCTGCGGTCGGCCGCGGGCGCGGCGGTGGCGATGGCGTGCCAGCCGTCGGCGCTGACCTCGCGGCCGTACCCGACGAGAAGGGTGACCGCGGCGGTGGCGACCAGCGCCCCGGCCGCGATCGCGAGCAGCAGTCCCCACGCCTGGACCGCCCGGCGCAGGACGAGCCGCACAACACCATCCTTGATCGGAGGAGATCACCGAGAATATCGCGCCGCCGCCGTCCGCAGGGCCCCGCTCGCGTCTCTGCCGTCCGAGGAACGTGAGGTTGTCGATATTGTCGGGATCGTCATCGTCAGACGGCCCAGGGCTGTCGGACACGGGAAGCTCCTGGTCGAGGTTTTGCATACGCCGGCACGCTGTCGCGACACCGGAGTCAACTTCCTTGAGCGGCTCGAGCGTGCCGTGCTCGACGGCGGGCGGTGCGTGGATTGCGGCGAGTCGGTGTGCCGCAAGGTGCAGGCAACGCAGTGCGAGCGCCGACCGGTCTACGCCTTGGAGCCGGGCGACTTGCGCCGCCAAAGGTAGACGCCGGCCAGGGCGCATACCGCTCCGAGGAGGACGATGGCGGTCTCCACGACGCCGGGGATGTCGTCCATGAAGGGGAAGGCACGGGAAGCGGCCAGTGCGAGGAAGGCGACCAGAAACAGGGCGACGGCAGCTGCGCGATGCTGATTCACGAACACCATTGGATCATCCCGAGTCGAACGGACCTGTGGCCAAGCGCCTCCGACGCCCCGGCCACTCGCCGTCGCACACGATCCGCGCTGGTGGTCAGGCCGGCCCGTTCGGGTAGAGGTGCCGCGGGTACTCGTGGATGAGCGCACGGACGTCCTGGACGGGTTCGTCGGTGGCGGCCCATTTCGCGCGGATGCGGTCCAGGTACGAACGCACGGTCGGGATGGCGATGCCGAGCCGCCGCGCGGTGGCGGCCAGGGTGCTGCCGGTGCCGTAGAGATAGAGGACCTGCAGCTCCTGGGGGGACAGCTCGGGCGGGTCGTCGTTGATGATGCTCATCAGGTCGGTGGTCAGCGCCAGCCGTCCGCTATGGACTGTGTGGATGGCCTCGGCGAGCTTCGCGCCGTCATCGTCTTTGATCAGGTATCCGGACGCGCCTGCCCGGATGGTGGCCCGGACGTGGCGACGGTCGCCATGCACCGAGATGACCAACACCCGCACCCCGGTCTCGCGCAACGCCGTGACGCTGGCGCCCGGCGTCGTGCCGTCCTCCAACTGCAGGTCCAGCAGCACCACATCCGCGGGCGTCGCAGCGTCCTGGTAGTCGCGCACGCCGGCGCCGGTGAACACGATGCCGATGTCGGCGTAGTCGGACAGCAAGGCGCGCAGCCCGGCCGGCACCAGCTTGTCGTTGTCGATGACGGCGACGCGAATCATCGTGGCCACCGCAGGTCGATCCGCGTGCCTTGGCCCGGGAAGCTGTCCACGAACGCCGCACCACCGATCTCGTCCATCCGGTCGACGATCGAGTGTTGGATGCCGTAGCCGGGCGCCTGGGTGTCCGGGTCGAAGCCCTTGCCCTGATCGACGACGGCCACCGTGACGGTGGGCCGCTGCGTGTCCGCGGTGGTACGGGCGGTCAACCGCGCCCGGGTGACACCGGCGTGGGCGACCACGTTGCTCAGCGCCTCGGCGGCGGCCAGGCGCAGACCGTTGGTGACCTCGGGCGGCAGGTCGTCGGGCAGGTTGGCGAAGTGGTACTCCACCCGCAGCCCGTAGGCGGCGCTGTCGTGGCCGGCTTCGATCAGGGCCAGTGACAGGTCGGTGAGGGTACCGCCCGGCTCACCGGGTGTGG
>Ga0307507_10012883_pt1 | contig 10256 bp, 9 predicted proteins | sample 7_EM_MG_FD_207223 | JGI IMG/M metagenome (GOLD analysis project Ga0307507, IMG submission 207223) | Populus trichocarpa ectomycorrhiza microbial communities from riparian zone in the Pacific Northwest, United States - 7_EM | ecosystem: Host-associated > Plants > Roots > Unclassified | place... | reverse complement strand
CTCGCCGTTCGGGTCGACGATCCACCTGCTGCCCGGCTCGGCCGGTCTGGCGGGCCTGGCCGAGACCGATTCGCCGATGGCCGCGCTGCGCGGCATGTGGGCCGAGGTGCAGGCGGGCCGGCTCCCGGAGGAGCCGACCATCGAGTGGTACGTGCACACCACGGTCGACCCGTCGCTGCAGGACGCCGAGGGGCACCACTCGTCGGCGCTGTTCGTGCAGTCGGTGCCGTACGAGCTGGACGGCACGACCTGGGACGAGGAGCTCCCCGGTTACGTGCGGAAGCTGCTGGCGATCTGCGACCGGTACGCGCCGGGCACGTCGGAGCTGGTGGCGGACGTGATGCCGCTGACCCCGCCCGGCATCGAGCAGCATTTCGGGATGACCGGCGGCCACATCCACCACGTCGACAACACGGTGGCCTTCGACGAGCGGATGCCGTATTTCACCGGCGTCGACGGGCTGTACGCGGGCTCGGCCGGCACCCACCCGGCCGGCAGCGTGATCGGCGCCGCGGGTCACAACGTGGCCCGGCGCATCCTCGCCGACCTGGGCAAGTAGAACCGGCATAAAAACGGCCGTCACCCGACAAAGGCGACGGCCGTTCGGTTTTTGGGGTGAGCGCGACCACTTACTCAGGTCGCCCGGGTGGGTCGAGCGTTCTGGGCGCGCCAGCGCCCTGCTCGGCCCGGCCGGGTCCCGGCGGGAGCGACGGCTCGTACGCCCCACCCACGCACGACATGATGAATTTGATCTTAGGTTGTCGGCCGTTCGGTCTTCTCCGCGCGGATCTTGTGGCCGACGCTGGTCAGACATCTCCCGCTGGGGAGGTCGAACTTCCAGCCGTGCAGCTGGCAGGTCAGGGTGTTGCCGTCGACGATGCCGAAGCGGCTGAGGTCGGCCTTGAGGTGCGGGCAGCGGCGCTGCACAGTCCAGTCGCCGAGCTGGGTGTCCTCGGCCTCGACCGACTTCTCGTGCTCGTCGTACCAGCCCTCGGCGTACTGCAGGCGCTCCTCGCTGAGGCATTTGAAGAACGCGTAGACGAACTCGTTGTACTGCCCGATGCGGGCCGCGGAGAAGCGGCAGGACAGGAACAGCGAGTTGACCCAGTCACCCTCGTCGATGTGGATGAGGTGCTCGATCAGGGCCCGGCCGGTCTTGAAGCGGTAGCGCACCTTCTCGTCGGCGTACGGGCGGACCTGCTTGCCGGGGAAGTCGACCACGATCGACTCGACGATGGCGCCGGTCGGGCCGTCGGAGTCGGTGAGGTCGAAGCGGACCGGGCCGCCGACGCCCTGGGCCAGGTAGATCGACTCCTCGAGCAGCGGCTCGATGCGCTTCTTGAGCTCGCCGAGGACGTCGATCTCGGGGTGCCGCCAGGAGGCCTTCTCGGCGGCGATGATCGGGGCCTTGCGCTCCCGCATCTCCTCGAGGTGCTCCCGCTTGTCGGCGAAGAACTCGTCGACGTCGACGGGGTGCGTGGTGGTCGCCTGCGTGGCGGACAGTTCGGTCACTGAGCCCGGAAGCAGAACGATCCCGTTGTTTCCGCCGACCTTGGAATATTCCGCCATGAACACCGACTGGTCGGGGAAGATGTTTCCCTCGTCGCCGAAGATGTCGTTGAACTGCCACAGCTCGTCGTCGAGGAAGCACGGCGGGCCGGCGATCGGGAAGACGTGGTCGGCCTTGAGATCGTCGATGTAGCGCCAGGTGCGGTCGAACTGACGGTCGCGTTTCTGCTTGCCGAACGCGGTCTTGGCGCCGTCGGGCAGCTCGTAGACCATCGGGTACCAGATCGCGCCGGAGAACTGCAGCATGTGCGCGTGCACGTGGCCGAGCTCGGCGAACCTGGTCAGGTCGGTGGGGCGCGCGTCATTCTGATTGAGCAGCCGTATGCCGTCGTGCTCCACCCAGAGCGAGGAGTCGCCGATCGGGCCGTCGGTGGGGCTGGTCAGCGCCTGGATCATCACCCGGAGCCCGCCGTCGAGCTCGTGCACCTCGTTCGACCGGGTCTTCAGGAAGCTCGTGAAGCCCAGGTCGCGCAGCTCGTCCTCGAGCTGGCTGGTCGGGTACTCCGGCAGCAGGACGGTCGCCTTCTTGCTGATGAAGTCCCTGAGGTGAGCCGCGTCGAAGTGGTCCCGGTGCAGGTGGGAGACGTACAGGTAGTCGCAGTCGCCGAGGGTTTCCCAGTCGAGGAGCGAATTATCCGGGAAGGGGAACCATGAGGAGAAATAGGCGGGATTGACCCACGGGTCACACAGAATACTGCCGGCGGCCGTGTCGATCCGCATGCTGGCGTGGCCGGTGCCCGTGATCCGCACTGTTCGTTCCTCCTGTCGCCGTTTACCGACGGCCTCGAAGGTACCCGGTCCGGGTTGGTGGCTCGCGCCCGGAGGCGTCGTGCGAGACTTGACGGCACTGGGATCGCCTGCGAGGAAGGATTTTCGCCGTGTCTGCGGAACAAGACCCGGTCTACGCTCCCGACCAGCTCAAACCGGGCAACCGGAAGCTGGCCCGGCTCGGTGCGCTCGGCACCGCGGCGATCATGCTGATGTTCTTCTGGGGCAACCACGAGGGCAACACGGAGAACATCTTCCTGGTCGTCTTCGCGGTGGGCCTGATCGCGATCGTGATCGGCGACGTCGTGCTGCGGCGGAACGGTCTCAAGCCGAACGACCAGTAGCGTCTTCTTATGGAAAAGGCCCGCCTTCGCGGGCCTTTTTCCGTTTCATCGCCTTCTTAGCAGAATGTCCTTGACCTCGCGCAGGGCGGCGTCCACCTCGGCCTCGAAGTAGCCGCCCGACACCAGGCCGAACTGCAGCATGTCCAGCTCGTTCTCCGGCACCGGCATCGGGCCGCGCCCGGTCATCGCCTGCAGGATGCCCTCGAACAGCCGGTCGACCTGCATCGGGTCGTAGCCGCTGCCGAACCGGCGCACCTGGAACGTGCGGCGCAGCTGGTCGACGCGATAGAGCTCGCCGCCCGGCTCGCCGATCGGCGGGGGCAGCTGCGGGCCGCCGTAACCGCCACCCGGCGGGCCGCTCATCGGCGGGCCGCTCATCGGGGCGCCACCGTAGCCACTGCGCGGGTCGGGCTCGCCGTAACCGCCACGCGGGTCGGGCTCGCCGTAGCCGCCGCGGGGGTCGGAATCGCGCTGTGGCATGCGGATCTCGGCGGTCATGTCGGTCTTGCCGTGCCGACCGGCCTCGAATCCGTCGAAGCCGCCCGTGTCGTACCCGCTCGGGTCGTAGCCCGGCGGGGGGCCCTGCCGCTGCGGGAGCTGCTGCTGCTGGCCGTACGGCGGCTGTGCGGGCTCGTCGTAGCGCCCGTACGGGTCGTTCGGCGGCATCTGCTGGCGCTGCGGCATCTGCTGCGGCTGCATCCGGTCATCGCGGATCGGGGCGGGGAGGCGCTCGGTCGGCGGCGCCATCCGGCCACCCATGCCCGGGCCACCGCTCATGCCGCCGCCGCTGTTCATACCGCCGGCGCTCATGCCACCGCCGGTCATGCCACCACCGGTCATGCCGCCACCACCGGTCATGCCCGCGCCGCGCGCGGCGATGCCGCCGGTGGTCAGGCCGCCACGCATCGAGTCGCGCATCGGGTCGGCCCCTCGGCTGCCACGGTCCTCGAGCTCGGCCAGCTGTCGCTCCACCCGGTCGAGGTGCAGGTCGACCTGCCACTCGTCGTAACCGCCGAAGCGCACCCGGAAGACGACGTCGTGCACCTCCTGAGCGCCGACCGGCGGACCAACGGCCTCACCGGCCAGGGTGGCCTCGACGCGGTCGAGGAAGGTGTCGACCTCGTCGACCTTGTAGCCGCGCCGCAGCGCACGCCGCCGGAAACGCTGCCCCTGACTAGTCACAACGTCTCCCACTCCGCTCGCTGGGACCTGCGCCCCGTCACTTTGCCACCTCCGCGTCGGCGACGCCCCCTGCGCTCGCCTCCGTGAGCTCGCCCGCGGCCAGTTGGCCACAGGCGCCATCGATCTCCCGGCCCCGGGTGTCGCGGACGGTCGTCGCCACGCCCGCGTCTCGCAGGTGGCGCACGAACTCACGCTCGGCCGGTTTCGGACTCGCATCCCACTTGCTGCCGGGTGTCGGGTTGAGCGGGATGAGATTCACATGCGCCAGCTTGCCGTGCAAGAGCTTGCCCAACAGGTCGGCACGCCATGGCTGATCGTTGATGTCCCTGATCAGGGCATACTCGATCGAGACCCGACGACCGGTCTGCGCCGCGTAGTCGAACGCGGCATCGAGCACCTCGGCCACCTTCCAACGCTGGTTGACGGGTACTAGCTCATCGCGCAGATCATCATCGGGGGCATGCAGGGACAGCGCAAGGGTCACGGACAGCTCTTCCGCGATCAACCGTCGCATTGCGGGCACCAGACCCACGGTCGAGACGGTTATGTGCCGTTGCGAAAGACCGAGACCCTCCGGAGCGGGGGCGGTGAGCCTGCGCACGGCCTCGATCACCCGGGGGTAGTTGGCCAGCGGCTCGCCCATGCCCATGAACACCACCCGGGACAGCCGCGGCGGTGAGCCGGTGACCGCGCCCGAGGCGGCGACCCCGGCCAGGTAGACGACCTGATCGACGATCTCGGCGATCGACAGGTTGCGGGTCAGGCCCTGCTGGCCGGTGGCGCAGAACGGGCAGGCCATGCCGCAGCCGGCCTGGCTGGAGACGCAGGCGGTGACCCGGTCGGGATAGCCCATCAGCACGCTCTCCACCAGGGCGCCGTCGTGCAGCCGCCAGAGCGTCTTGCGGGTGGCGCCGTCGTCGCAGGCCAGCTCGCGGACCGGGGTCAGCAGCGTGGGCAGCAGGTCGCCGGTCAGCCGCTCGCGCGACGAGGCCGGCAGATCGGTCATCGCGTCGACGTCGCGGACCAGGCGGCCGAAGTAGTGCGTGGAGAGCTGCTTCGCGCGGAACGCCGGCTCGCCGAGCGTGGTCACGGCCGCCTTGCGGGCCGCGAGATCGAGGTCGGCGAGGTGCCGCGGGGGCATCGACGGACGACGCCGGGTGGCGACCGCGTCGGGCTGATCGGGGCTGGTCGGGATGACCGGAAGAATCGTCATGGCGTATCCAGTCTCCCACGCCGCGCGAGTAGGGCCCTCATAGCTGGTGGGCGATCACGGCGAAGAGGAGGTACGCGGTGGGCACCGCGAACAGGATCGAGTCCAGCCGGTCCATCACGCCGCCGTGCCCGGGCAGCAGGTTGCTCATGTCCTTGCGGCCCAGATCGCGCTTGAGCATCGACTCGGCCAGGTCACCGATGACCGCGACCACCGAGACCACCGCGCCGAACAGCAGGCCCCAGTACGAGGGAATGTCAAGCAGGAAGTAGAGGAACAGTGCGCTGCCGATGGCCGACGCACAGATCGACCCGACGAAGCCCTCCCACGTCTTGCCGGGGCTGATCGACGGGGCCATCTTGTGCTTGCCGAGGAAGACGCCGGCAATGTAGCCGCCGGTGTCCGAGAACACCACCGCGAACAGCGTGCAGAGGATCCGCCAACGGCCGTCCTTGTCCGCGTCCGGCAGCTGGAGCAGTACCGCGAAGCTGAGCAGGAACGGCACGTAGACGGCGACCATGACGGTCGGGGTGAACGCCTTGCGCACCGCCTTGAAGCCGTCGGCCAGCCGCCAGAGCAGCGCGGCGACGATCGTCACCACCAGGCCGATCAGCAGCGAGTCGGGACCGTCGTGCCAGGCCAGGCCGACCATCAGCAGGGCGCCGCCGAGCAGCGGGATCAGTGGCGGCTCGGCGCCGGTCACCTTGAGCGCCCGGGTCATCTCCCAGACGCCGGCGCCGGCGGCCAGCGCGATCAGGCCGGGGAAGGCCGGCGGCCAGATCAGCAGCGAGGCCAGGACGAGCAGTACGAGGGCCACTCCCACGGCGATGGCGGCCGGGAGGTTGCGCCCGGCCCGGCCGTTGGCCTTTTTTGTGGCGCGGCGACGCCCGGGCCCGCGTTTGGCAGGCTCGGGCACTCTTTCCGGCTCAGGGATGATGTCCCCCAGGTGCTGCGGGCGCATCAGACCTCGAGCAACTCGGCTTCCTTGTGCTTGACGAGCTCGTCGACGACCGAGACGTAACGGTGCGTCACGTCGTCGAGCTCCTTCTCGGCGCGACGACCGTCGTCCTCCCCGGTCTCGCCGTCCTTCACAAGCCTGTCGATCTGCTCCTTGGCCTTGCGGCGGACGTTCCGGATGGCCACCCGGCCCTCCTCGGCCTTGTGCCGCGCGACTTTGATCATCTCGCGGCGCCGCTCCTCGGTCATCTGCGGCAGGTGGATGCGCAGCTGAGTGCCCTCGTTGTTGGGGTTGACCCCGAGGTCCGAGTCGCGGATCGCCCGCTCGATCGGCCCGAGCTGGCTCGCGTCGTACGGCTTCACGATCACCATGCGCGGCTCCGGGACGCCGACCGAGGCCATCTGCGTCACCGGCGTGGGCGCGCCGTAGTAGTCCACCAGAATCTTGGAGAACATCGCCGGAGTGGCCCGCCCGGTACGGATCGCGGCGAACTCCTCCTTGGCGTGCTCGACCGCGCTCTCCATCTTCTCCTCGGCCTCGAAGAGGGTCTCGTCGATCACCGGCTCTTCTCGCCTCCTTGCTTTTTCGGTAGGACGGTTTCCGGCGCCGCCCAGCGGGCGGCTCCGCAGGCTCAGGCGGTGATCAAGGTGCCGATCTTCTCGCCGCTCACGGCGCGGACGATCGTGTCGTCCCCTTCCGCGCCGAAGACCAGCATCGGCAGGTTGTTCTCCTCGCACAGGCTGAAGGCGGCCTGGTCGGCGACGCGCAGCCCGCGCTGGATGATCTCCTGGAAGGTGGCGGTCTCGAGCTTCTCCGCGTCCGGGTGGACCCGCGGGTCGGCGGAGTAGACGCCGTCCACGCCGTTCTTGCTCATCAGCACGATGTCCGCGTGGATCTCCAGCGCGCGCTGGGCGGTGACGGTGTCGGTGGAGAAGTACGGCATGCCCGCGCCGGCGCCGAAGATGACCGCCCGCCCCTTCTCGAGGTGGCGGATCGCGCGCAGCGGGATGTAGGGCTCGGCGACCTGGGCCATCGTGATCGCGGTCTGCACCCGCGTCTCGATGCCCTCCTTCTCCAGGAAGTCCTGCAGGGCCAGGCAGTTCATCACGGTGCCGAGCATGCCCATGTAGTCGGCCCGGTTCCGGTCCATGCCGCGTTTCTGCAGCTCGGCGCCGCGGAAGAAGTTGCCGCCGCCGACGACCACGGCGACCTGGATGCCACGGCGGATCACGGTGGCGATCTGGCGGGCGATGGACTGCACGACGTCGGGGTCGACACCGACCGCACCACCGCCGAACACCTCGCCGGAGAGCTTCAGGACGACCCGGCGGGGCCGCGAGGCCGGCGCGGTCGGATCGTCAACCGGAACTGCCTGCTCGGTCACCATCGTCATGAGACCCGCCTTCCCTTCATAGCCCAGCAGAGACCTTATGTGACGGGGAGGCCGGACGCAGAATCGCGTTCCCGACCTCCCCTGCCTCTCGCGCTTGCGGTTACTCCTGGCCGACCTCGAAGCGAACGAAGCGGGTGATGTCGAGCCCGGCCTCGTCGGCGATCTGCTTCACAGTCTTCTTGTTGTCGACCACGGACGACTGCTCGAGCAGGACGTAGTCCTTGAAGAAGGAGTTCACCCGGCCCTCGACGATCTTGGGCAGAGCCTTCTCGGGCTTGCCCTCCTCCTTGGCGGTCTCCTCGGCGATGCGGCGCTCGGAGTCGACGACCTCGGCCGGCACCTCGTCGCGGGTGAGGAAGCGCGGGCGCATGGCGGCGACCTGCATGCCGATGCCGCGGGCGTCGGCGTCGCCGGCCTCGTCGGTCTTGCCGGTGTACTGCACCAGGACACCCACCTGCGGCGGCAGGTCCTGCGCCTTGCGGTGCAGGTAGACCGCGACGGCGCCGTTCGCGCTGTCGAGGTCGACGAACCGGTTCACGACGATCTTCTCGCCGATCTTGGCGCTGTACTCCTGGATGGTGTCCGCGACCGACTTGCCGTCGGGCAGGACCGCCACCGAGAGCCCGGCCGCGTCGGCGACATTGTTCTTCGCGCCGAACTCGACCAGCTGCTGACCCAGCGCGACGAAGTCCGGGGTCTTGGCGACGAAGTCAGTCTCGCAGTTGAGCTCGAGCAACGCCGTGCCGTAGTGGCTGACGATGCCGTTGGCGGCGGTGCGGCCGGCCCGCTTGCCGACGTCCTTGGCGCCCTTGATGCGCAGGAACTCGACGGCCTTGTCGAAGTCGCCGTCGGCCTCCTCCAGCGCCTTCTTACAGTCCATCATGCCGGCACCGGTCAGGTCGCGGAGCTTCTTGACATCCGCGGCGGTGTAGTTAGCCATGACTCTCTCTCGATGGTCTTCTTACTCGGCGGGGACGGTCTCGGCGGCGACGGCCTCGGCCGCCACCGGCTCGACGGCAACCGGCTCGGCGGCAACCGGCTCAGCGGCCACTGGCTCGACGGCCACTGGCTCGGCGGCCGCGGGCACGGCCTCGTCGGCCTTCTTCTCGGCGCCCTCGTAGAGGTCGCGCTCCCACTCGGGCAGCGGCTCGCCGGCCGCGACGGTGGCCGCCTCGGGCTTCGCGTCGTCGTGGCCGCCGCGGCCACGGCCGGAACGGGCGATCAGGCCGTCGGCCACCGCGGTGGCGACAACCCTGGTCAGCAGCTCGGCCGAGCGGATCGCGTCGTCGTTGCCCGGGATCGGGAAGTCGACCTCGTCCGGGTCGCAGTTGGTGTCGAGCACGGCGATCACCGGGATGCCCAGCTTGCGGGCCTCGTCGACGGCGATGTGCTCCTTCTTGGTGTCGACGACCCAGATCGCCGACGGCACCTTGGTCATGTCACGCAGACCGCCGAGGGTCTTGGTGAGCTTGATCTTCTCGCGGGAGAGCTGGAGGGTCTCCTTCTTGGTGTACCCGGCGGCGGTGCCGCTCAGGTCGCCCAGGGCCTCGAGCTCCTTCATCCGCTGCAGACGCTTGTACACCGTCTGGAAGTTGGTGAGCATGCCGCCCAGCCAGCGGTGGTTCACGTATGGCTGGCCGACACGAGTCGCCTGCTCGGCGATGGCCTCCTGCGCCTGCTTCTTGGTGCCGACGAAGAGGATGTGGCCACCCTCGGCGACGGTGTCCCGCACGAAGCTGTACGCCTTCTCGATGTAGTCGAGCGTCTGGCGCAGGTCGATGATGTAGATGCCGTTACGCTCGGTGAAGATGAACCGCTTCATCTTCGGGTTCCAGCGCCGGGTCTGGTGCCCGAAGTGGACACCGCTCTCCAGCAGCTGGCGCATGGTCACGACGGCCATGGTGGGTTGCTCCCCTGTTTTCCCTGGTTGTCACGCCCACCGGCGGTGGGCGTCCTGGCGCCCGGTCGCCGGCCACAGTCGGACCCGATGAAAAATCGAGACCAGGGAGGGCCGTCGCCGCCGGTTACGTGAACGTTTCCGGCAGAGGGCACGCGAGGTCGGCCGCATGTCGCGGTCGCCGAGCACCAAGCATACGCCAGGTTTTTGCCGTCGTTCTTTGTGGGGTTTCAGGCGGTTTTCTTACGGTTTTTCACGCAACCGCCAGGCCGGCGGCCAAGAGCAAGATCAAACCCGCCGGGAGGTACGCCACGGGCGGGCGCAGCCAGGTTTCGCGGCTGATCGTGCCGCCCCGCGCGATGGTGAACAGCCCGATCCCGGTCAGCGTGAAGCCCAGCGTGAGCAGCACCGCCGGGACGATGCCCCGGGCGCTCGGGTCGCCGGTGAAGGTCGACTCGATGAGCAGCCGGACCACCGGAATCATCAGGACGACCATCACGATCGCCACCAGGACGGACGAAACCGGCCGGCGGGATTGGTAGACGCTCTCCGGCCGGGCGGTCACCGGCGACACGAGACCGGTGGGGCCGGACAGCGGCAGGGCGGGGGGCTCCGGGATCGGGGGCGGTGCGGGAACGGGTGGAGGCGGCGCCATCGGCTCAGCCGTCGTCGCGCGGATCGTCGGGTACTCCGGGCCGCGGACCGGGATCCGCCCCTCATTGGGGAAGGCATGGCTGCCAGTGGTCGCGAGGGGGTCCGTCAATGCGTACGGGTTCGCGGCCGCCGGGCGCTGCTCCGGCAGCCGGAACGCGCCGCTCGGGCGCTCGTGGATCCCCGAGGTCTCCGGGTCCGTGGTGTGGGCGTATTGGCCCTGGCCGGCGTACCAGCTCGGCTCGTCGTCGACGTAACGGTGTCCTTCCACGATCTCGCACCGT
>Ga0307507_10012882_pt1 | contig 10256 bp, 4 predicted proteins | sample 7_EM_MG_FD_207223 | JGI IMG/M metagenome (GOLD analysis project Ga0307507, IMG submission 207223) | Populus trichocarpa ectomycorrhiza microbial communities from riparian zone in the Pacific Northwest, United States - 7_EM | ecosystem: Host-associated > Plants > Roots > Unclassified | place... | reverse complement strand
GCAAAATCAGGACGCAACTTCAGATCGACGTTGCGTCCTGATTCGCGATTGACGTTATGTGCGCTAGGTGCGCCAGACGCATGGGGCGCCCCTGGCGCAGAGTATTATTTTTGCTGATGATATAACCGTTCTATTATCTACTTAAGCTCTGAAGCATATTCGCTCTGAAAGGTTACCCTGGCTAACAAGGCACCTTTTACTGCCTTTGGTTACTGTACTTATTACTAAGGGTCACTATTGCTATAGCTCGCTGGTAGACTTCTTACACTAACTCTTAGTCTGCTATGGTGTACTAAGTATACCAGACCGGACCTACTATGGTTACCGCTTGGTATACCATTTGGGCTACAAGATGGTCAACTGTAGCTACCTGTCCTAGAGTTATTACACTATATTATAATATGAGATTCAAATGGTTAAACATAGAAACAAATAGTAAAGATGTTTATATAATTAATTAAAGAAGGAGTCAGTTTTAGTCAGAATAGTAGGATAACTAAATCCAATATTATCAACAAATATCTAGTTCACAAATACAGTAACCTTGAAATCTCTCGGTTAGAGAACCATTTAATTACTATTTAGGCTACATGTCAAATAAATTTCAGCTTTTCAAATAGAATAAGTCATGAAAGGAGAAGCCAAAAGAATATGATATTTGATTTCTAGATAGAGTAACAATCAGGCTTACAGGCAGAATAACTATTAGAGTGCAATGTTTATGAAAATCAATGAAAATTTGTCCTTGTATTAGCAAACCTGTAGATAACATAAAGACACTAACAGAATCCTTAAATATTACCCCGTGATGGAGAGAGTGTCATTTGGGTATCTGGTGGGGGTTCCCCTATACTTTTTTGTATAGAGCCTTATATAAAAAATTAAGTCACTTTTAACCCAGTTGATGCAATCATGAGTACTGAAGAGAGTTTTGATTCCTTACACTTCTACTTATAGCGGTTTAAATAGGTAGTCATCCCCTAGCTAGTGGAAAAATTTCAACTCTTTTTATACAAGCAGTGTTGGGAATTGTTTGTTTAAAAATGTCCATTTTTGGTAAAAGGATATTGGACGAATCTTTTTGCATCCGTACGTTAATTAGGGCCCATTTACCTATAGACGGCCGTCTACCACCCTGAGACAGTTCCAACTGTCACAGAAAGTCTGTTAGATAAACGGGCTCTAAGCTATATACTAGAAAGTATATCAGCTAAACATGCCACTCTTCTCTTATCCTTACACACATTCAACTGTCTGTCTATTTCTAAAAATTAAATTTGCAATGGGGGTTGAACTAGACCGTGGCATCTCAATCGTTATATGATATACAATGTGACAGTGTTTGACCAATTTTCCACAGTCCTAGATTCTTGTAGCTAGATCGTCAAAAAGTGACGTTGCTTACTCTAGGTAAACGCCATCTACTCTGCTGCACTCTTCCCCACTGTCAAGCCCCCTTTAATAGTCGGCATTATTTCAGGCTGTTAGATAGAGGTCTATAGGTAAACGGGCCCTTGGTGTCAAAATTTTGATAAACTAATATGAGGTTCACAACCTTGAAGGCTTCAACTTGCAACAGCGCTCAGCAACAGAGATATCCGACCGACCAACAATGTGTTGTTATGAGAGATGAATTGATAAGAGACAGGCGAACTTGGAAGGAAGAAACAAAGTCAAGTCAAGAAGGAGAAATCTGTATATTCTGCGGATGCGTATCTGGCTTGCTTATTGTTTTCTCTACCGCGATACAGAGGGTTTATATGGTACGAAATACAAGAGCGTCCTCAAGATTCTTACTTCTGGATATCCTAACGGTGTCCATCTCGCGCATCCTTCCGAGATATATATGCACAACTAGGTATCTCCTTCCTCCTCTTTGCTTGATAGCGACTAACTAATAAGCGATAGTATAGGAAAGGGGCGAGGAAAAAATTCCGAGGAAATGTTACTCTATGCAGTGATCGCTGGTGATTTTTAACCCAGTGCCTCCTCACAAACCTAAGATGGGAATTGTCTCTTTGAACTAGCATAACAGTATGGGAAAGGTAATTGCAGAGTCTGCAAGGAAAATAGACCAGATTGGTAGCTACTCTTGTGATTCCCGGCATGAAAGATGAGGGCCATTGTGGTAGTATCGATAGACGGGTGTAGTAAGACAACCACTTGAGCCGGGGGTCCTGGTTTGACCATCCAGCAGCTAGAATATAGGACGGTTGAAAAGTACTGTAGTGGTCAGGTCAGTTGGAACGGTCAGCTATAAGCATCGAGTGCCCTGTCCCACCAAATCCCCGTTTTGTCAGTGTCAGCAGGGTAGTGTCCCAAAGTTCGGAACATGTCAGCGTTTTACTCTCGTTTTGGCAGTATACATATATTTAGTGTGTTTCTCCGGAGAACCTGTTATTGGCTTTTTAGGAATATGCTTATGTTTAGTGATACCTTTTCTATTATGAAATTTGCCTTCATGGAGCTGTTGTAACTGGGAGAATGGATTCCGCTTTAAGGGACTTGTGCGCAACATCATTCATGATACTGCAACTGCGAGTGCTAAAATCCCGAAAGATCTAGAACCTAGTATCTACGCCTCTTAACCTTACTCCCCACCCTATTACCTTCTATGTACAGTACAGCGAGAATTTATTTCTGGTAGAGTATCTATCAAAGAAATTAAGAAAACCAGAAACATTATCTAAGTTGTCCCAAAAGCTTTTTGTGTCAGCAGGCAGCGTCCCAACCCAGGGTACACGTTTTTTTGCGTTAGCACTTTCAAAGCGTCCCTATTGATCCGACCACTACAGTAGGTATACAGTTTTGCGACTTCTATGGGAATAGGATGTTGGTTGAGACGCCACCGTCTAGTTTCCCCACCAAAATCTCTGAACTAGACGGATAGGTAAACGGGCCCTTATTGTAGGCCTTCCATATGCGCAACGGCAGGGGCCGGGTAGCCCAATCAGAAAGGCGTTATAACTTCTCGCCAGACCCTGTACCCTTCTTAAGACCTTAGGACTGCGGTATGTTTGATTTAGTGACTGGCGCACAACAAAATTCACAGAGGCAGAAAGGTATTTAGGAAAGCAAGAGTCCTAAAATTGACTCCCGCAATCAAACCACTCAACTTCCCACTCCAAGCTCCTGACCCAACTCTATTCACCCACCTCTCCTCCTCCAACTCTCTCAATGGCACATATCAAACAAGAGCCCGGGGTCCAAACCCATCCACAATTCCAAGCTCCTGACCGAACTCGCTTGACCCAACTCTATTCACCCACCTCCCCTCCAATTCCCTCAATGGCACATATCAAAGAAGAGCACGGGGCCCAAACCCATCCACAACCCGACTCGCAAATCGTTGCGCAAGGCCCCCAAAACACCACCACCCAAACTACTCGCACCCAAAAGGCCCCTACATTGGACCTACAAGATCCCATTCTAGCCATTGGGGATGAAATCAAAGAGAGGATGGCCGCCGCTCAGAGAAAACAGCAAGCCCTTATAGAAGAACGGCGTGACCTTCTGCAAGAAGCGGTCTTCCTTGCCCAAGAAGCGGTCGTCATTGCCCAAGAAGCGGTCGTCATTGCCCAAGAAGGGGTCGTCATTGCCCAAGAAGCGGTCGTCCTTGCTCAAGAAGCGGTCGTCCTTAAGCAAGAAGCGGTCGCCCTTACCCCAGAAGCGGTCGTCCTTAAGCAAGAAGCGGTCGTCCTTGCCCAAGAAGCGGTCGTCCTTAAGCAAGAAGCGGTCGTCCTTAAGCAAGATGCGGTCGTCCTTGCCCAAGAAGCGGTCGTCCTTAAGCAAGAAGGGGTCGTCCTTAACCAGGAAGCGGTCGTCCTTAACCAAGGAGCGGATCACATAGCACAATGGATGGATGGAGTTGAACACAAAGTGGATACTCTGACCCAGACACGACAGGGGACCCTAGATGACTTTTCTCGCGGGTAAATATTTCTTATACTTTACTTGCATTTGAAGTAACTGACAGTGCAACTTGTCTCAGGGAAAGAAACAGTATAGCCCGACTCTTCAACAGGGGTGCCAATCGTGATAACACAGTTCTAAAATCACTCTATGGCGTGAATGGACAATTGGTTCCTGGCTTTCCAAGAACTCTAGGACATGCTAAGAGACTTAATGGTAAGTGTCTAAGCTTATAGGAAGGGAGATCCCATCTAAACTAACTCATATAGGCGAAACTCTTAACACCCTCCTCTTGTCCTTAGGCTTGCCGGCGTCTGGGTCAGTGGCAGTTCGCAAAACCCGCTTCTTCAATTACATCGGACTGGTTTATTTGGGATAAGAGATTGGGACACCTTGGCGTTAATTGGTTGTGTCTTCGCCCTACTATGTTAGCATGCTTTATGAAATTGGCCAGTGGTGCCACTTATGCCTCTTGTTTCATGGGTCCTCCAAAATGTGTTTATGGATGTTGTTAGGGGGTATTGTTAGCTTGAAGTTTATCGACACCTTTAACAATGATTTCTCATGTAGCTAAAAGCTAATTCTCTTGCTCCCAGTTTGCCTTACCTTGCCGTGATGAGCACTACTCATGAATAATTTCCTCCTCTGATTATCCGACCCTTGGATACTTATATTTCAGACAATGGGAAAAACAGGAATAGCTCATGTTGAAATCATACACCTCCGAATCCACCATTATAGTATTATGAAACATTCTTCGTGCATTCACCAGCCGTCCCTCACTATCCCCGGCCGCCATCTACATTCCCTGGCCGTCCTTCATCATCTATTGCCATTCGCTACCATCCCCCATCCTAGCCCACGCCCCCTACCCCGGCTCAAGGACCACAGGCTCTCGACTAGTGATGGACACGATCATAATCGAGCATAAAATGGGGGGTGTGCTCGATTATGATCTGATTGAGGAGAACCTATGATCGAAATGATCGATCAAATGGGTAGATCCTGATCGAGTGATCGATCATGGTCACTGCTCGAGCATGGTCGAGTATAATCGATGCTCATCGACTATGCTCGAGTATGATCCATTTTGTGTCTATCAGGAATGAAACATTCACTCAGTAGGGATTATGAGTATTCACACTCGTGTTATAACAAGAAGAAAAAATCACTATCCTATCGTCCACCAAGTGTATCACGGTAATGTGTGGCTGATTCAGAGTTCGTTGTATTCATTAGTTGTTTGGTTGTCATAAGCTTAGATTGATGGCGTCTCCATAGTTACTTGAATAAATATTATTGAATGCCATAGACCCGGAACAATGGAAAGAGTTACATTATGAATTTATGATAAAGTTAGCAGTCAGGATAGCAGTTTGTTGAACAATTAGCAGCATAAAGTCTTGCCGAAAGAATTAGTATCTAGTGCACGGATAGATTTTCTTTATATAAGTTCATCGCCTCACCTAATCACTAAGATTAGTAGAGTGATCGGGCATCACTCAGGATGCTCGAGTAACTCGATGGCGGTCGAGCATGATCGAGCAGTACCCATGATCGAGGGACCCTGTGATCGAGACTGATCGAGCAGATCAAAGTCGAGCAAAACTCGATTATGATCTGATCGTGTCCATCACTACTCTCGGCAGACTCTAGAAGGCCCTCCCAGGCCAAGAACAGTTGGAAACACAGCTTTGGGGGAGGGGTTGAGCTGCAGGCTGAAGCCAGGGGGCGTCCTGGAGAGATGCAAGAGAGCTTTGGGAGAGGTGATGGACAGCATGAGTGATTCTTCATGATTTGAACTGGGAATATCTGTTCCCTGGACTGATGAATTAAGCGGGATAAGTAAACTGGCTAGGGATCCGGGAGTTTGGGTTTATGCATTTCCTTCTACTCGACAATGAATCTGTTGATTTCATCTTCTACCTTAATTAGTGGCACTGATTTCATAATCAAAGAGAGATTTTTAATCTTCATTTTACTAATATATTGATTTGTTTAAGGGTAGAAAGAACTCACATGTAGTGTAAGCTATAGCAGAAACAAAATCAGTAAATCAAAAAACTTTCAAGAAAGAGAATCTAAACAAAACTCTCCACAAGTCAAAGCAAGAGTGTGCTATTCAAATTCTAGAACAGGATTAGGGTGGGCGGTATTCGACGGATGACATGGTAAAGGCGGTATGTTTGTTTCAGAATCAGAGTAAGGCTTGGGTAATTTTAGGGCTTTCAGTAGGCTTAGTTCATGATGCATGATTGAGAGGACTGCTGGACATGTAAATAGTACATGTATATTTATAATATAGAAGTCGAGCAGGGGTTTTTGTAATTGTTTTTTGTTTTTATAAATATAGAAAATAAAAACCATTTGTTCCCCAGGCTTACATCAAGCATCATATTTGACTTTGTAATTGACTACCTTAATACATACACCTTCTCCCCAAATAGATCTCATAATCATACCACCTATCAATAGCAATTTTATCCCATAAAGTAACTATATCTCATACTCTCTTACTATTATTCTCATACTCTACAAATGCATTTTCTTCATGATCCTCTTAACCAACTACTGCTTCTCTATCTGCTTAATTTGTATAATTTGTATTTGAATAGTTGACTTTAGTTTCGATAATGTACCCCAAGAAGAAAATAGAAATTGAAGTAAAAGTAGATTATGGAAAAAGTAACTTGTTACAATCCTCGCTTCTCCGGGCGATACTTGGAGCAGGTAACAGATAGTTCGCTAACGATCACTTCTCTTTGCCCAATAGCTGTTGCGATAGCTAAGTCCATGGACTCCTATCTAGCAACTTTGATCGCTAGGCTGATATAAGACAGTCGTGTCTTGATTCCGGAAAGTGTTATAGATCTTTGAATTGAAAGTATAGTGTATGAAAGAACTTAGATGGTTGCGTGAAGAACCCAAATCCCATGACTTTTTTTTCTCTTTTTTTCTTTTTTTCTTTTTTGTTTTTATCATGCGTTCATTGTTATTAGGTACAAGAAGCTTCGTGCAGCGCTAGCTATGGAAAGAACAAAACCTGTAAATCAAAAAAACTAAGCAAAAGAAACCTTGAAGCCCAATCCCCCCTGTAATTGAAAGTACGATAGGCCGAAACCATTTGCCTACTTAATTCAAAAACATGAAATATTACAAAGGGAAGGTTTAACCTGAGCCAATTGTCCCGTTTCTTGCAAGGAAAGATATACATAAAGGATATACAAACAAACCCTAGCCGCAAAAATAAAAGTTCTTACAGGGGGTAGTCTGCTTCTTAGGTTGGGGACGGGGGGGTAGGGAGGGGTATGGGAAACAAGCAGAGGTCATGTCCGGTGGAAAGCCGGTTTTCGTGTTGGAGATGTACTCGCCCAGGGCTCGTAGGAGGTCGAGTTCAGTCCAAAGTGCGGTGCCATGCTTGAGGGAGGAGACATCTTTCAGCAGGAGGTCTCTAGCTCGTGATCGGGTGGGGCAGGCGAGGATGGTGTGCTGGAAGGACTCTGGTTCTCTTCTGCACCGGGGACAGGTTGTGTCAGGGTTCTCGTCGAACCAGAAGGGGTGAGCGGCCAGGTACCCATTCCCTGCTCGCGTCTAGTGGATTCTCCCTGCCACAAACTTCCCCAAGCCCATGAAAGGGTGCGGGGAGAGGGAGAGGGGGTATTCGTAGTATGGGGGAGCGGGTGCATCGGTGGCCCAGTCTTGGAGGAGCTTGTTCCTAGCGCGGTTCCTGAGGGCCCGGTAGGTATTTCTCATCAGTTTGGGGAGGGGGATTACTGTTCCTGGTTGTGGGTGGACGTGGAGAATCAGGGGAAAGGGCGTGAGGCCTTCTTGTAGGGGGAGGGTGAGGTGGGCTAGGGCGTCAACAGAGAGGTGCTTCCTTAGCGGCGGCGAGGAGACTTCCAATCGCCAGCTAAGGGGGAGATAGACTGCTAAGAGGCCTCTCGTGAGGTGTCTGGACGAGTCCTGAGCCCTAAAGGCATAATGGGAGGGAAAAGATGGTCGGCGCCTGGCTGAGGCAGGGTAGCCGGTTGGGGGGGCGCAGGCGATCTTGAGGGTGGCTAGCCGCCTCTTGTACCTAAAGTAGGAAATAATGAGGGGGAGGCAGGCCTCCCGGGATAGGATAGAGGTGGGGGTGGAAAAGCAGTTATTCGTTGTCTATCATGGAACTCTGTGCTAAAAGCTGTTCATGCCCGTGAGCGCTAAGGAGTTTGGGGTGAGGAGGTCCGCCCCGTAGGTGAGTATCGGAAGGAGGAGTCCATTGGCGATGAGATGGAACAAAAAGGGTCTGACACCCGCCTCTGGGGAGGACGGGAGCTTTACAAAGAAGAAGACCGCTTGGGCCAGGGGGGGCCTGTGTGTTACAAGCCTCTCCTCTCCAGGTGATACTTGCAGCAGGGAACCGATGGTTTCCTAACGATCACTTCTTCGGGTCCTTAAATAGCTGTTGCGATAGCTAAGTGCTCTGACTCCTATCTAGCAACATCGATCGCTAGGCTCATATAAGACTGTCGGGTCTTGGTTCGTGGAGATATGGTAGATAAACGTGGTTAGTTTGAAAGTATAGCATGTGAAAGAACTTAGATGGTTGTGTGAAGAACCCAAATCCCATGCCTTTTTTTTATTTTTATTTTTATTTTTATCATGTGCTTTGTATTAAAAAACTACTGGGAACAAAGACTACATGCAGCGCTAGCTATGGTAAAGAAAGAACCCTATCCCCAATTTTTCTTCACCCCGGCATCAGGGAAAACGCTATCAACCCAAGTCTCTCTGGGATGAGACCAACCGCACAGCAGCCACGCAAAATAAGAAATCCCCCTCCGACTAGCCGGTCGAAAGGAAAAAGACAAATAAATACATGGGGAGGAATCAACAGGAAAACCCTTGCTGGAGACGGCAACAAAATAAATAATTGTTATAACCAGGGATGAAACCCAAAGTAGCCGACGATGAAAGAAGAACAAGGGGGGAGCGGGGGCCACAATAAACCGTTGCGGCGTTGCGTACCTTACTCGAGAACCCAAGGCGTTGACATCCGCCACCGAGGTAGTGCAATACGACGACTGAGCGTAACCGAAGGGTGTGACCAGAGAGAAATCGCGAGTGCGGTGTAAGGTAAAGGGGCAGTAGTGTGCCAGCCAAGTGAGTGGATTGTAGCAGTAACCGAGCAACGGGACAAGACATGAAGGGGGGAGAGGAGGGGTAGACCCAATAACCGTGGAAACTATAGGTAACCGTGTGCGTGTCTGACTAGGCAGCCTCTAACCGAGGTGAAGAGAATGAAGAAATCGACCGTGGCCTGTTGAAGAGTTTTCTCCTACTGCGAACTGTAGTCCCAGCCGTGTGTAACATGGGCGAGAGGGTGTTGCCGACCGTGCGAACGCTAAGCGAGGCAGCGAAGCGCGAGCGAAAAGAGGGGGTAATAGAGCCAAAGGACCCCTAGAAACAAGGACGCCAGGGCCCAAAGACATGATAAGGGAAGTAAGGCGGGAGGGGGGGGGGGTGCAGCTCATGCAGAGGCGCTGGTGCAGCTCACCGAGAGTGCGGGGGTGGTTGATGTTGACGATGAATTCTCATGGTGTTGAGATTTCAATCGCCGGAGGTGTAGTGGAGATGGTTTGTGACCCAAATCCCATGCCTTCTTTTTTTTTCTTGTTTTTTTAATCATGCGTTCATTGTTTTCTAGGTACAAGAAGCTTCGGGCAGCGCTAGCTATGGAAAGAACAAAACCTATAAATCAAAGCAAACAATAAAAGAAACCATCGTTCCTAGTCCACAGCGGTTACTGAAAGTACTTAGGCCAAAACCATTTGCCCGTCGTTCCCTATGGAAACAAAAATAAAAGGAAATTTCAACGCTAAAAATACTTCTCATTTACGCTATTTTGCAAGGAAAAGTATACAAAGGAAGGATAAAACATCCAGTCAACGCAGAAAGCTAAGTAAAACCCGGGCAAGGAACCATGTCTTTTCCAGTCCTGGGTGGGGGAAGCAAAGGGGGGGGAGTCGTGGTCGGGGAGCATGTCCGGGCGGAAACGGGATTTTGTGTCTGTGATGTACTCACCTAGTGCTCGTATGAGGAGGGGATCGGACCCTATAGTTGCGTCAAGCGCCAGGGAGGAGACTTCTTTCAGCAGGATATCTCGGACCTGTGAGTGGGCAGGGCAGGTGCGGATGGCGTGCTGAAAGGACTCTGATCTGGTCACGCACTGTGGGCAGGTTGGGTTCGGGTACTCGTCAAACCACTAGGGGTGGGCGGCCAGATAGCTCTTTGCTGATCGCATTTGGTTGATTCTTCCCGCCACAAACTTGCCCAGCCCCATAAAGGGGTGTGGGGAAAGGGAG
>Ga0307507_10012881_pt1 | contig 10256 bp, 12 predicted proteins | sample 7_EM_MG_FD_207223 | JGI IMG/M metagenome (GOLD analysis project Ga0307507, IMG submission 207223) | Populus trichocarpa ectomycorrhiza microbial communities from riparian zone in the Pacific Northwest, United States - 7_EM | ecosystem: Host-associated > Plants > Roots > Unclassified | place... | reverse complement strand
TTTTAAATCAACCATGTAACCTTGATGGGGATTCTCTGACAGAGGGTGGGAAATTGAGCAAACCTGAGAACTCGGCCAATCAGAGGAGTGTAAGGCTCATGTGGGTTGAAACATAAAACTTGGGTGTAATTATACATACTACTATGAGGATTTACAATATCAGCAAGTTTCAAGCTGAGAGTCAGAGCACTGATGCTGGGTGAGGCATTGCCATATCAGGGGGTTGGGGTCTTAGAAAATATGCCAAAACACCACGTGGCCACCCATCAACCCATCATGTCTCAAATTGAGTGATCCTTGGCAAATTCACATTCATGTCGATAACTTCCTGTACCTACAGCCCTCAAATTTAAACATACACCATGGTAAGTGGTTTGCTGCCTGGATCCTAAATACTGATATGGCTGAGTACCCAGGGTGGCCAAGTAGGTGACCTTTGATAGTATCACCAGAAAACTCTTGATGAGCTGATGAACTTAACATTGAGCTTTTTGTGAGATCCTTGCTCTATCAAAAGTTATAGATAAAATAATGTGTAAAAATGTGAACTTGTTGAAATATAATAGGAAAATGAAATGTTTTATCAATAATTTCAATAATTTCTTTGTGACCTTTTTTTTTGAATTTTAGATCTACTTCTCATCTACCTGGCAATCCCAAGAACATAAAATTTGAGTCAAAATTGTGCTCTGTATAAACAAAACAAAAAGAAAGCTGATAAAAAAATGCAGCAACACTAGTTGGCCCCATTGTTCAGGATAATATTCTTCCCCTTCTCCTGGTAGCAGCTCTGGTGGTTGGCATAGTGACACAGTGAGCATGATGGTTAAAGAACAAGGGGGTATTTGCCTTACAATGGGCATATGGCAGGCATACAAGCACTGAATAATTTTACCATCACACTTCAAAATTCAGAAATAATGAAATACTTGATATTACCTACGGAAACCAACATAACTGTAAATAAAATCTTAAATCTAGCTACATATAACTAGGTTCATGGCCTGCATACATGTCAGGAAACGAGGGGGTGGTAACGGCGACAAGTTCATGGTCACTGCTGGGCATGTTTCCAATTCCCACAGCCCATGCCACATACATGGCATGGGCGGCGTCACCTCTCGTTTGCCGTCCTGGATGCACCAAGGTTAGCGAAGGGGTGGTGAAGGCAACAGGGATGGGGGGCACTCCATTAGGGGTGTTTCTGATGCCCCATGTACATGGCATGGGTGCCGTGGCCTCTCGTTTGCCGTCCTGGATGTGTGGTGGTTGCTGGTTTGCAAATGAGGTGTTAGCGAAGTGGGGGGACGACGGCACGGCATTGTGGGGCACTCACTTATTTGGGTGTTAGCGAAGGAGAGGCGATGGGTTGTCGCATTGTCATTCCGTTGTTGCCTGTGTCTCAGCGAGGTAGATTGGGAAGGTGGGGTGGGGATACTTATGAACATTCAGAAATACACAACGACAAATGATGAATTTCATCCGTCATTCGTTGTTTGGTTGCCATGTCGCTGTCAGCGATGTGGCACCTGGGTTCTGTATGAGAGATGTGAGTTGCTCACCTTGGCTTCTTGTCGCCTGTGTCTGTTTGTGGGTGCTGGCATCGTTCGTGTTCATTTCGGGGCCTTCGTCGTCATTTGGGCAGGTGTCTTCTTCATTTGTGGGCAGTCATGGGTGGTTGTTGGTGGTTTGGCGAGTTTCCAATGTCCTAGTGCCCATACCACTCGTTTGCTGTTCTGGGTGAACCATGGTATGTGGGAGGCATGTGGCATGTCAGCAAAGGGGTAAAGGACAAGGGTGTCATGGGTGCACTCACTGATTCGACAGCGCCCATAGGTGCTGTCCCTCCCTCATTCACTGGCAACCTACAATTTCCAAGCACCCTTGTTCGCCGATCTGGGTGCATGGATCCTCGTTGGCGTGGTTCGGGCTGGAGCTGTGGTGATGTGGGTGAGCGGTCTCGACGGTGATGGGGTCGTGGGGCAGCTTACATTTCCCAGCGCCCATGCCACTGTACGTGGCATGGGTGCCGTCCCTTGTTTGCTGTCCCAGGTCCACTGTTCTCCATTGGCATCGTTCAGGTGGTGACATGGCAGTGGGCAGAGTCGATGGCGGTTGACGCGAGCAGTAGACCCATCGCTGACATTGTAGAACATCGGCGGTGGTGACAGAGGGTGGTGGTGGAAGTGGGAATGGGATGGTCATGCAAGATGTGACCATATGGTGACAAGACTGCAAATGGCTGATGCCGCTTTGTAATCTCACCCCACAGACTGAACAAAATGCATAATCCTTGTTGCAGCAAGGACTTGCAAATACAATTATTTAAATATCACAAAATTGTCAGGCTTTTAATTCTATTTAATATATACACAATTTTCGCTTTTTTATTATAGTTAATAACAATAAGTACTGATGTTACTCCAGATAAAGTATTAATGTCCAGTCCAGTGGATTCCAGTGGACTCCAGTGGACTCTGACTGGACTCTCAGTCCACTGGACTGGGACTGGACTCTGAAAAGTGGCTTGGAGTCCAGTGAGAGTCCAGTGGACTGGGCATTGTACCAGCCAATCTGGCCTGACAAAAGGGCCACTGGAATCCACTGGAGTCCACTGGAGTCCATATGGATTACGTGGGGGAGGGTAAAGACCTCGGAAGGGGGGATGGAGTGAGAAAGGGAGGATGGAGTGAGAAAGGGAGGAGGAAGTGAGGAAGGGAGGAGGGAGTGAGGAGGGAGTGAGGAAGGAGAGAGTCAGTGGTGAAGGGGGGAGGGAGTGGTGGGCAGTGAGGGGGGGGAGGCAGGGGTGGGCAGTGAGGGAAAGCTGCTGGGCCCTCATTGCCATTTGAAGGTGGTGGTGGTCACGTCACCCCTCCCTTTAAAGCAGAGGGCACAGCCACGTCACGATGCCAGACAACACCAACACAAAACCACAGAATGACGAAGACACATCAGGCGCCCACCATGATGAATGGTGATAAGAGCCCATGACCACCACCCAGAAACAGCAAAGGACAACCACGACAAATGACGATGAAGACATGCTGAGTGCTGACCACCACAAAGGGTGATCAGTGCCCACCACCACCACCCGCAAACAGCGATGAGGGCCCAGCAGCTTTCCCTCACTGCCCACCCCTGCCTCCCCCCCCTCACTGCCCACCACTCCCTCCCCCCTTCACCACTGACTCCCTCCTTCCTCACTCCCTCCTCCCTTCCTCACTCCATCCCCCCTTCCTCACTACATCCCCCTCTCGGGAGAGTCTCCCTCTCCCTTCCCTCACTCCATCCCCCTCTCCCTCCCGTAAAAGAGAAGGATGTTGCTTACATGATCTATTATGTAATAACTGTCAAAACCTTCTCTTTATATATTAATAAATATCCTGGAGACCAGATTCCTGTGCATTCCAGGGAACATTCCAGTGTCAATTCCAGAATGAATGTATTCCGCCAGAATTTGTGACCCCCAGAATTGTAATTTTGGCTGATGTCTCTGCCAAAATTAATTCCTTTGGAATCCACTGGAATCCACAGGAATGACCAGAATCCAGCAGGAATCTGAGGGGCATCACTAAGACCTTGCCTGTGGGGGAGAGAGAAGTACTGGAGAGGTGAGTGATCTAGAGCATCTACCTACCAAAACAGAATATATAAAATATCTCCAGATAGTGGACACACACACCTCTTGTCTCTTTGGGCCCATTAAACAGCATGATATTAAATTTAAATATGCCCTAGATCATGAGAAATGGTGGAGAATTGAGTGACCTAGAGTATCTTCCTATCAAAACAGAATATACAAAATATCTCCAGAACATGGGACACAATAGTAGATTTAAACAAGTCTAAGATTATAAGAAATGGTGGAGAATTAAGTGACCTAGAGTATCTTCCTTTCCATTACAGAATATGTAAAATATCTCCAGAAAGCGGACACGTGAGCCTTGTCTCTTTGGGCCCATTAAACAGCATTATATTATATTCAAATAAGCCCTAGATGATAAGAAACAGTGGAGTATTGAGTGACCTAGAGTACCTACCTACCAAAACAGGATATACAGAATATCTCCACATTGCGGATGTGCACACCTCTCGTTTTTTCAGGCCCTTTAAACAGAATTATGGTAGATTTAAATAAGCCCTAGATCATAGGAAATGGTGGAGAATTGAGTGACCTAGAGTATCTACCTACCAAAACAGAAAATATAGAATATCTCCAGATTGTGGACATGCACACCTCTTGTCTCTTTGGGCCCTTTAAACAATACAATAGTGGATGTAAACAAGCCCAAGCTCATAAGAAACACTGGAGAATTGACTTACCCAGACTACCTGCCCACCAAACAGAAAATTAAAAATATCTCCAGAATGCGGACACGCGAGCCTGTCATCTATTTGGGCCCATTAAATGACACTAGAATACATTTTAAACAAGCCCTCAATCATGGAGAATGATGGAAAACTCAGAAGGAGAGAGTACACCCTCCTCCTGAAACACAACATGTCAGATGTCTTCAAAATGCAATGGTGGATGCCTCTTATCTCTCCAGGTCCTGAAGCTGACAGTATAGTATCAGGTAAATAACCCTTTGTTGGTGGAAAATGATACAAAGGTCAGTGAGATATGAAACACAACATGTCAAATATCTCCAAAATGCAATGGTGGATGCCTCTCATCTCTTCATACCCTAAAAATGTGACAACTGCCTCCACTGATACTATCTCTGTTGCCACACCCTCCATCGCTGTTGACCAGCCCACTGCTGTAGTTGGACCTGAGGCTCCAGCCTCCCCAATTAGTCCCACCAATTTCTTGGGTGTTTCTCCCATCAACATGGAGTCAGCTTCAAGCTCTGATCTGTTGTTGGGTCAGAGTGCCAGCCCAGCATCACCGCCCACCATGGCCACCTTGCTATCTCATGACTTGAGGCTTCCATCTGACTTAGAGGATCTCGACATTGACATGGACTCTCCATCTGCTTCCCTGAAGCAAGCAGAGGCGACCGAGGGTTCCATGGAGGGAAAGCCCTCTTCAGGTGAGTATGGTTTGATTCACTTGTTTCTGACTGTCCAGAAGTTCTGATGCTTCACCCTAAGCAGCAGCCAAGACCTCCAACCTGGCTAATAGCCTGGCAGATGCAATTAACTTTGCACACACAACCACTGAGAAGGTCAGTGCTGGTGAGTTTCTATGGCTTTATACAACCTTCCCTCACCATCCACCAGTCCTCACACCCATTGCAGAGGAGGTGGCCCCTCCACTTGCAATACATGGGTCAGGTAGGCATCCCTCCACCAAAGGTATGTGACCTGTGTTTTCTCCCCCCTGCACCATGTCTGACTGTTTTTCAAAGAAATTATTGTAAATCTGAAGAAGTCCACTCCTGCTGCCTGCCCAAAGGCTTCCAACCCTTCTGACTGACTGAAGGTTTCCAAGCCAGCCAAATGCCCCAAGGTTTCCATACCAGCCACCCAACCCAAGGCTGGCAAGCCTGAAGTCATCATCACCCTCCCCAAGCCCACCAAGCCTGCCAAAATTGACAGGGGCAAGTATGTGGAGGTCAAAGGGGATGAGTGGTGTGCTCTCTGTCAGAAGGAGGGTTTTAGATGCAACACATACCTCAACATAGACAAAAACATTGGGTATTGGGCTCAGTGCATTGCAGGCAGCAATCACCAGCAATTGGACCACCTGCCTCACAGTTCTTGTATGGAGTGCCACAACTCCAGCAACACCTGCAACCTGCCCATCAGCTGGCCTCTCATTGGATGGCACTTCACGAAGAAGGATTACAAGGATGATGAATGTGATCACAACATCCTTCCTTATCACCAACCCAGGAAGAAGTGTGAAGTGAAGGAGGAGCAACCAGCCAAGAAGGTTAAGATGTCTCAAGGACACCTGCATGGAGTGGTTTCCTTGGGCTCAACCACCTGGCTGATTCAGGGTGGGCCTGACCTGGATGAAGATACCTTGCAAGTTTCCTTTTATTCTTTCAGGGGTCACTAACTTTTTTGTTTGGAGGGGCCAATTTCAGGCACTGGAAGGCCATTTGGGCAAGTTGGAGGACTTCCTCAAAGAGCAGTGGGAGCTCTTGCAGCAGTTGAACACCTGGTCGAACACTGACTGCTGCCTCACATTGAAGATGCTTAGAGGTCAGGAGAGGATTGCAGAGGTGATGGAAGACACCATCCTCTATCTCAAAAGGCTTGTAGAAAAGGGGAAGCCTGCACCATCGACCAAGGCCTTGGGGAAGCATTGGGTGCTTGTCACTTCAGATGATGAGGAGGAGGATGAGCAGTCTGGTGATGATCATGGGGTGTCCAGTTCTGGAGGTGATGGGAATGCTGGCACAAATGAAAGGTAAGTGTTCTCTTTCCTTGGTGGGTTTTCTTTCTGCTTTGTACTTGGTCTTGGACCTTTGTCACACCTGCCCACCCTGAACGCTTCTCATGTTTGCCTGCCCCCCTCCTATATATGCTGCCTTTGTATTGGACCTACTCATTCATTGATACTATCTGCGCTCTCAAATTTATTGCCTCTTTGCTCTCTGCCTTGTGCTTGAAATGAAAGGTGGTAGTGAAGTCAGTCATGGTTAATTTCAAGCTGCATCAGTCATTATCACACCCTATCCATTGAAGTGAAAGTGAGCAGTCAGGTTGGTCATAGATGGTTATCAAGTCAGCCATAGTGAAAATTGCCAAGATTGTCAAGTCTGTCATAGTTTGTGGGTTGTCAAGCCAGTCATTTTGAAGTAAAAGCCAGTGGTCAAGTTTGTCAAGTCAGTCATAGTTCATGGGTTGTCAAGCTGGTTGTTTTGAAGTAAAACTCAGCAGCCAAGTTGGTCGTAGATGCCATACTGAAAATTGCCAAGTTTGTCAAGCCAGTCATTTTGAAGTAAAACCCAGTGGTCAAGTCAGTCATTTTCACATAAAAAGTCACTGATCAACTCAGTTGTAGTTGTTGAACAAGTCAGACATAGTAAAGATTGCTGCGTGAAAGCTGGTTGTCAAGTCTGTTGTAGTTTGTGATCAAGTCAGTTGCAGTGAAAGTGAAAGATGCATGTTAAGTATCTCTGTCAGGGTTGAAGTCCTCTTGGTGACCAAATGAGTTGATGTTGTCAGAATCCTTAGCAAATTTGGTTGCTCAATGGCATGTGATGAATGAGGTGACCCTCAAATATTCATGACTAGTTGCTCAAATGCCATGTCAGGATATAGAGATTACTCTGCCTACTGAAGGTGAATATGATGGCATGAAGTCAAGTCCTGCTTCCACCCAGCCATATCTGCCAAGCACATTTGATGACTTCAATCATGATCTCAATCAAGCCATGTGCAATACTAACTCTGTCAAGAACTAACAGATATCTGCCATGCCAACCATGTCTGTACTTGTTGCTGCATACAAGATATATCAGCAGCTTCTCTTCCATGTCCACCTGCATCAAGTCCACCTTCTTCAGCAGGTTGTCTTTGATGTCCACCTACATCAAGTCCACCTTCTCATACATGTCAGTCAAGCCAACTCTGTCAACAACCAAGACACTGGAGAGGACAATTCCAATGTTCTGAATCAGAAGATGGGCCAAAAATCTGGATCTGACTTTGCATCCAGAGACCTGTATGCAGGCAAAATAGACTGGAATCTCTCTAAATGTGCTCTAGCTCAAACCTCTGAGTCTTCACAGTCAAGTTCATCTGCATGTGTGACCAAGACATCTGCCATGCAAAATCTGTCAACAACCAACAGTCATACATCTTAATTAGATGTAATATTGGCTGCCAATATTATCAACATCGAGAGTTCCCTTAGCTTTTTCTGGTGCAGCTGTGTGTGGGTGATGTGAGCAAAATCCAGGATTTTCAGCATCAGGGGATGCAAGCTTGGCTCAGGGTCTTGCAATTGATGGTGCCACTGAAAATGGAATTTTTTTGTGGGAACCTGTTTCAGGCCTTTTCAAGCCTTTTTGGAAAAAAGTTTTTTTTTCTTCTGGCACTGACTTTTCCCAGGCCAACCCTGGCCTCAGTTCTTGGCACCAGGCCCTGAAATTTCTGGTGCACCTTTGTGCATGGAGGAAGGGCTGCCACCAGAATTTTAATGACCTGGTGGAGGTCAGAGACCCTGGCCTCACATGTTGGCACTGGGTTACTGAGAGTGGGCAGGTAGGATTGGTGGTGGGTGGCTGAGTATATGACAAGTCTTGCAGTACTTGTACACTTATAAATTCCTCTGACAGGCAGTGCATCTGTGTGTTCATCCAAGATGAGGACATGCATGCATCATCCAAACACATCCAAGAATGTAAAAATCGAGTCAGTATTGCCCAACTTATGAGAGCAACAATATTTCACATACCTGTTCAGTAGTTGTACACATATAAATTCATCTGATGGCTGCTGCATCTGTGTGTTCACCCAAGATGAACACATGCACACGCCGTCCGCACGCATGCAAGAACGTAAAAATCTAGTCAGTATTGCCCAACATATGAGAGAAACAATATTTCATATACCTGTTCAGTAGTTGTACATGTATAAATTCGTTTGAAGGCCACTGCATTTGGGTGTTCAGCCAAGATAAACACATACACGCAATGTCCAAACGCATCTAAGAACGTGAAAATCGAGTCAGTATTGTCCAACTTATGAGAGCAACAATATTTCACATACCTGTTCAGTAGTTGTACATGTATAAATTCGTCTGAAAGCCGCTGCATTTGTGTGTTCTTCCAAAACGAACACATGCACACGCCGTTTAAACGCATCCAAGAACGTGAAAATCGAGTCAGTATTGCCCAACTTATGAGAGCAACAATATTTCATATACCTGTTCAGTAGTTGTACATGTATAAATTCGTCTGATGGCTGCTGTGTCTGCATATTCGTCCAAGACAAATGTGGTTGGGCACGCACCCAATGAACTAAAGAACATAAAATAGAGTAAGTATTGGGCAAGTTATGTAGAGAGCAATATATGACATACCTGTCTAGTAGTTGTCCACTCATAAATTCGTTTGCAGGTGGCTGCGTGCACCAAACAAACCCAAGAACGTAAAAATCGAGTGAGTATTGGGCGACATATGTAGAGAACAACATTTCACTTACCTGGGTACTGTCACCCCATTAGTAAAATTGTTTGCAGGTGGATGTGTGTGCATGTTCGTCAAAGATAAACAGGCTTGTGCACACACCAAACGAGCTTAAGAATGTAAAAATCGAGTGAGTATGGGGCAACTTATGTAGAGAACAATATTTTACCTTAAAAGGATATAGCAATGTCACATACTATAAGTCTGATGTACTTAGAGCAAAAAATTGGGAGAAATTTTGCTTAGCTGCACTGGTGCAGCAACATTTCTCCCAATTTTTTCTTCATCTACATAGGACTTAGCAGGAGGGCACTGATGTTCCCTTGTCAAAAAGAAGAGGTCATCTAGGACTGTATCAGTTATTTCATGTGGTAGCCTGTGGTGTTAGACTTTTTCGAGAAGGGTTCAGAAGTAGAGAAAAAGAGGGAAACATCAATAAAATAGATTATAAACTTTTAAAATTTAGACATGGATAGTGTGTAGATCAGCCAATGATAGTAGTTGGAAAGTTTGTGTGGGCCCATAGGAGTTGATCAGTGAAGCAAGTAAAAACTACCCTTTGTCCTTGCCATTGATATGGGTTAAATCAATTTAACCATATAAAATTCGATTTTTACGATTTTAGCATCATACACCTCTGTGACACTATTTACAGTTGCAATGATTTTAAGAGTCTTTGAACACGCCCTGTTCAGTAGACTAAAAGTGCAAATGCATAGAATCTGAAATAGAATCAAGACCTTGGAGCTGGCAGCAGTACTATGCATCATGACATTGCTTGGAGTCTATCTAGGATTCACCCACACTGCAAACATGACAACATACTGAAGTGAAAGTATTTTGAGAGTATCTTGATGGTACATAATTGTTTCCCAAAATATCATTCCCCAAGTATGAAGTTAGTATTATATTATTACTTATGCTAAAGTATCAGATTAGTATTTTGATGGTATTAAAAGTTTTTTTTTCAATATTGTATTGATACTTGCTTATATTGATACAGTATTGAGAAAAAACCTTGAATACCATCAAAATATTAATCTGATACTTTAGCATAAGTAATAATATTTTTTTTTTCATACTAACTTCATACTTGGGGAATGATATTTTGGGAAACATTTATGTACCATCAAAATACTCTCAAAATACTTTCACTCCAGTATG
>Ga0307507_10012880_pt1 | contig 10258 bp, 9 predicted proteins | sample 7_EM_MG_FD_207223 | JGI IMG/M metagenome (GOLD analysis project Ga0307507, IMG submission 207223) | Populus trichocarpa ectomycorrhiza microbial communities from riparian zone in the Pacific Northwest, United States - 7_EM | ecosystem: Host-associated > Plants > Roots > Unclassified | place... | reverse complement strand
GATCTGGCAAACTTATTGGCAACTTTGCAACTGCCTGTCAAACTTGCATGTCAAATAAACCACATAGCAGCAATATTATGAGTGGGAAAGAATGATGGTTTTGGTTATTTCCATTGGATAGACAACAGATCATCTCTAAATCAAACTCAATCCAGGAGGCTTTTTTTCTTTTTCTATTTTTGCGAGACTAGGAACAGGAATTTCAATGACTTCTTTGTTTTGTTGTTTTATGGTAAACACAGGGAAAGAGGAAGGGCTTGATACATTAAATATGTGGCCTCAAATGCCATCATCAGATACATTACAAATATACAGTGTTTCAACTTGAAGATACAGTTTCAGGAACAGACCTTTGAAATGGGTTCCGATGTTCAGGAACACCATCTTCAGCACGTTTATCTTCAAACCATTTCACCACTCTTTTCCGGGGCAGGTTTGTCACATGTACAATGCTGCTAATCATTGTGTTCTGCATTGTTTATAGATACAAAGAGGACATAAGGAACCAGGATTTCCCCATATTAATACAGCATAATTGTGAACTGAACAATAAAAACCTTGTGAAAAGTTTGTACAGTATAAGCAGGAAACTAATCTAGAAAGAGTTTAAGAGTAATGCTTAATAATAATTGATGACAGAACTTCCACTGGGTCGGATTCATTTGATTGGGAAAGAATAAAGATAAAGGCCTGCGTATTGACAACACCCACGTGCATGTAAAAATTATTGAAGGGTAAAACTGTCTCCAAATACTCTGTTATAACCCAATTTTGGCACGTAGGCTTTTAATTTAATTTTACGGGGATTAAAATTTAAAATTAAAACCATTCTTCTGACAAACCTTGACTGTATGACATTTTTGATGTGTGCATCACATAAATTATAAAATCCATTTCCTATAATTGATTGGCAATTCATATAACTTCTTAGACTATTGGATCCACATTTCTCATAGCACAAAAAATGCAATATCAGTGCAGAGAGCTTTTTTCACAACAGAGAAGGCTGAGAAAACTAGACTCACAGTGGGTCTCTTAGTTCTTCTATAGACTCTTTCAAGAGTTTCAACATGGACTTTCTTCAGTCTCTTTCGAGCAAACCAACTATCCTGCCTAACATGAACTGGCAATTTCATCTCACTCTCGGATTTTACAACATTCTCCTCTCTTGTTTCTTCAGGAACAATTTCACTTGGTTTAGTTTCCGGCATCACCAGTGTAGGTGCAGGTTCATCAGGTAATGCAGCACTCATCATGACAAGATTTGGAGGAGGGTCACGAAGCAAGTTAAGAACAATAGCCCTATCAAGACAAAGCTCTGCAGCAAGACTTTTAATCTACAAACAAAAGATAAATAAATTTATAAACCAGAAATATTCGCAATTGCCACTATATTTTGAAGTTTGTCAAAATCACATCGCTGTAAAGACACTTACACCTGTTTTGCGGCGCCCAATTTTTAAAACTCGTGCAAGTCTCCGAAGTTGCCAATTCTTAAGCATCACAGGTCTTTCCCCCTCCTCCTCTTCTTCTTCATCACCGTCATTATCCTCAACATCATCCCCAACTGAACTAGCCATTTCTACCTCAACATCATCATCTCCACCAACTCCTAGTGCCTCCTCTAACTCACGTTGAAGCTTTTCAAGGTCTTTTTCACTTAAATCACCATTTTCATCATCGCCATCACCCGTTGACAAATCATCACTTTTAAGGTCTTCTTCTAACATACCAAACAATGCCTCAAATGCATCTTCATCTATCTCATCTTCTTCCCTCACTTCCTTCTTAGATACACTTTTCTAAAGAAAAAAAAAATCTTTTTGACAAGTAACACAAAATATAAACAAACAATTTTCCACTAAAAATCACTTTAAGCTTTTCAAAATTTCACAGTTTATTAAAAAATGCAAAAAATCATTTCTTCTTTTTATTTATTTATCTCGTGAAGTGAAAATTTATACTAACATTAATCAGACAGATAAATTATTAAACTCACTCGAACGGAATAAATACAATTGAATTAATTAAAAGATAAACATTGCATTTTCTCAAGAAACAATAAATAACTCTATTCAATTGCAAGAAAAATTAAACACCACTCTCCTTTACTCTTCTTCTCCTCCAATTTTCCCAGTAACCAAACACACACTTTCACCATGAACCATTTCTTTCAATCTTGTTATTATCTATTATAAAGTGGAAAAAACTCAAATGGGGTATCAAAAGATTACAATTTTACTCAAATGTCGTCATAGTTTTCATTTTTTTCTGCCATTTCAACTTAACTATCAATATCCTAAACAAATTATTCAACAAACCTCACTATAAGCACGAACACACACAAAAAGAGCATGGGAATCTACCAAAGCTGTAATAATAATAACAACTATAAGCGAAGACCAAGAGCTGTTAACAGCTAGTATTGTAAACACGCATTTACCTTCTTTTTCTTTGAAGAGGAAGTGACTGTGGAGTTGTGGTTTCGACGGCGAGAGAAGGCGAGGGTGGATGTAGCAAGAGAGTGACGTGGAAGAAGGAGATTGGATGGCCTCAGATGGAGTCCATCACTAGAGTGTAAAGATGTTAAGCTTTGAAATGCTGTTGAGGCGCTTGAAGATGACAGAGCGAACGCCATTTTTGCAGCCTTTCTGCTCGGGAGAGCAGATTAACATCTGTGATAAATATCTTTGGGATAAGCTCTAAACGCCTCGTTTCATTCACCCACAGGGTTTTAGTGAATTTTCATTTTCATTTCTTTCTTTGGATGGATTTTACTGTTTTTTTAGAATATGGTTTTTGTGAAATTAAATTAATAATTAAAATTTCTACAATGATTCGTAAGATTTTATGTTATGGTTAAATATAAATCCCTCCATGCTATATTTTTTTTACTTAAAAATATATTAAAATTAATATTAATTTTTTGTAAAAACATTTTAGAATTAATTTATGTGTTAATAGAAACTAAATGATAATTTTGAAAATACATATTCCACGTTGTTTTGATATATTCATAGAAATTTAATTAATTTCTATTGATGTTGGTCTCATAGTTTGAAGTAAAAAACAATTAATAAATAAAACAAATCTTCTTAATAATCATCACGTAAATTGTTTATTTGATGTTTTGTTATAAAGAACGATAATGATGAAAATGTAAATAAAATTTATATTTTTACTTTATAGATATTTAGTTAAAATAAATGAAGTGAAAATAAAAATAAAAATAAAATGTCATTTTATGAAAAATCACATTTTCACTTGATAAAAATAGAAAAAAATTTGTTTTCTCTGTGGTCTTAGGTTCGAGTCATGTGGTTGCTAATATAATGGCCACTAGAAGTTTACATGGTCGTTAATTTTAGGGTCCATGAAATTAGTCGAGCTACGTACAAGCTGGTCCGAACACTTATATTAATAATAATAAAAAAAACAGAGACATATGTCACCTAATAATTCCTCCACAATATTTATAAAAAATAATAGATGGATGAATTTAATAACCTTGTACTTGAAAGTGTTTGATTGTTATTGTGAATGTTTTTTTAAAAATATTTTTTATTTGAAAATATTTTTATATATATTTTTTTAAAATTATTATATTTAAATCACTTAAAAATATTAAAAAAAATAATTTAATATTTTTCTAAGCCTCGCACGTTTTTAAAACATAAAACCATGCTAAAAAAAACATTGGTGGGCTAAAAGTTTGACAAAACGAAGGAGTAGCCCAACCCATGATTAACACTTGGACCTGCCTGGCGCCTACCGTGTGCTGCCTAATTTATCCTCAATAATAGAACTGTCTTAGTCTCCCGGCACAGGCACTCCCTCCCTTCTCACCTTGCAACACACAGTCTCTCACTAATGGCAACATCAACTGCAGCGGCAGCAGGAACATCAACAGCAACAACAAGGAGGAGGAGTTGGGTAAGCAATCTAACATCATACGCAGCTCGCATCTATTTCTTCATCATCTTTCTCCAGGTCCCCCTTTTCAGGTACTTACTACCTCTCTGTTTTTTTTTCTTCAAAAATATCACTCTCTTAATCTTTCAATTTCTCAAGATCCACTGTTTTCATATAGACTTCCATTAGATTAACATTCTACTAATTCCAAGATTAGCTTTAGTTTGATAGGTATTTTTACTCGGATTTCTTGCTTCGCTTTGCTTACTCTATGTTGAAAAAATATGGAAAGGTTGAGATTAAGACGAGTGAAAAAACTAAATGGGATGGGTAATGGGTTTCTTTTTCGATCAAGTAATTGGGTTACAAAACGAGGGTTGACCAATCCATTTCAAGTTGGATTCAATCCCATATGACATCACCAGCTAAATCAGCGACGCTTATAGCTTTATTGAATTTTTTTATACATATAGTAAGGAAACTATGAAATCGAGAAATTTTAGTCATAATTTGAACTTGGTGTTCGAAGTCGTGATCCGGCATTAGGATTGACGTGATAGTACTGGACTGATATGATGAATTGATTTGTCGAAAGTATTTATTTGTCTAAGTATACAATCGGGGAAGAGAATGTAGAATTATGAGCTACACTTTAGCTTAATTTGTATTTATTTATTTATTATTTTTTGTGTAGGATACCATGTAGATCAGGCATGTGCTCAACGCCAATCCATGTGACATCCTCCCAGTTGATTGCTAGTGAGATCTTTCCTGTTCCTGTAGTGAAAGCTCTTCTCTACCCTGGAGCCGTTGTGAATGGTCTTGTAAGGAACATGACTGTTCCGAGCTGGGATAAGCTGTTGAATATCTATAACTTGACCAGTGCGAAGGAAGCACCTGCAGTAACTGATCTTCAGCGCTTAGAGGTTCTGCTTTTCAACTTCTCATATCTTTTTTTTTTTTTGAGTTATACAAGAGGAGGGAGACACGTTACTTCTTCTTCTTGGCCCTTGGATATGTTTTAAGTAATAAATCGTGCAGACCAATCAATCTTGCAGAAATTTTAAGTACTTGCAGTTTGTATATCATCGTTTTCTTGTTGGGTGATTAATGTGTTTGATAGGAGTTTACTTATTGCTAATGAATTGGGGCTGCAGATAATTTTGTCAAATCAAGTTGAACTCTAAATTCATCTCTAGTGAATTTAGAGATATAATGATTGATTGTTACGTGCAAGCTCAATTTTGTCCTTAAATTCCTCCTAGGTTCATTTTTACCATGTAAAAATTGTTCTTACTAAATTCTTACTCCCAGACACCATGGCTTGCTTGTAATCAAAAGCAATACCGATGCTATTTTTTCCTTTATGTGTTTGCATTTATGGAAATTCTTTTCCTTGTAGATTCCTATTCGGATACTGTTTTGAGCATGATTTTACTCTCACGGGCATCAGGCTGTGCCCGTGAGCTTTCTTTATGTCTTCAACAAGCTCACGTTTATCAGTCAGTGTTTCATATCCATGTGTCCTGTTCCAGGTTCTTGCTGGAAGCTACTTTTCTGTGGCTGGAGCTCTTGTTGGCATTCTAAAACCTGGGAGGATGAGCATGTTTGGAACACTTCTTATTATCTGGGGGCTTGTCAAGGAAGGGATCCTGGGAAAGCCAGCGAATACAGATCCTGCTAAGGCTGTATATGTATACCCAACAATGTTGATTGCCCTGGTCTGTGCCTTCTCGGCTGTGAAGTATGATATGAAGAAGGTTGTGAGAAGTGCCCCGCCTCGGCCCATTGCAAAGCCTCTGCAGAGATCTTCAAAATCTAAGCTGAAATGAGATTCACGCTTCAATTTTAAATGATGTTCCTTTTACTGCTAAACTTCCCAGGGTTGATTAGGTGAAATTTTATCTATTTCTGCCAAAAGCATTTTTGAGATCTTACAATAGATCTGATATTAAATCTCAGTGGGAAATATGTTGATCACAAAACTGAGGAATCTATAGCCAGAGCCCAGATCAAGAACCTTATTTGAACTTCTTTTGAATGTCAAGGAGAAATGGTTCAAGGAAATGCAAGTTTTATCACTTGTATTACTGTATGATTCCACATTGCTTTTAAGATTTCAGACTTTCCTGTTCTTCTCCATTTCAACTTGAATCATGAAGGGTGGATAATTTTCTTTACTTCCTCGTTAAAATGTCATGAGCATTTACAGGGTTTCAAGTGTTTTTCTTCGAAGGAGGGCTAGCATCTCTTCTCGATTCCTATCGCTGAACCTGAATGAAATTGCGAACACTAGCCAGGCTAACCCTTTGGTGACATTAGATAAAATTGGAAATGTAGATAGTGCTGGAGCAGGCTGAAGATTAGATGGCCTAGGTGGACACTTGTTTGCTTTACAATTTGATAATGGGCAAAGGTAACTTAATATTCGCAAGCAAAATTCTGAAATCCCTGCTCGCTTAAAAACAATCCAAATTGTAAAAATTACCCCTCAGATCACAGAGGAAATTATCAAGTAAAAGATGGGTTATCATTACAATAGCCAAAAGGTGACAATAACGTCCCCCATAACCACAGCGAAAGGCAGACATTCCTTGCTTTAGCAACCATATACAAAGGCCTGTGAAGTCAAGTAGAGCCTCTCTCTTTTACAATGCGATGGAAAAAATTGAGCCATTGAGAACACGAGAGATACATGAAGAGAAAGTAACAAGCAGAATTCCAGTAGAAAATCGAGCTAGCTACCTCCTCAAGAGCTTGACTTGGAGTTCTAAGTACGCAAGTAGGATCTCACACCACTTTGTTGGCAAGAAAGATAGGTATGCATTATTGTGCTTTAGTTTTCCTTTACATTTGAAGATTATATCTGTATTTTGTATGTATGCCTTCAAGATATTTTCTTCTCTTTGTGCTGAATCTCAACACCAGAAAGTTTCCTTCCCAGAAATGTTCTTTACTCTCATTACTCTCAGCTTTTCAAATTACTGGATTTTCTGAGAGAGAATAGAATATTTAGCTGTTCTTTCTTACATTACTTGCAGATTTATTAGTGAGGGCTTTGTTCGTTGTGTTGCCAGTAGTCATAGTCCTCTACTTCGATAACAAGTGTGGAAATTGTTGAAGCATTGAGGTGAATAGATGAAAGAAACAAACAATGATACTTCGATCAACATCGAAGAACTAGCAGCTTCAATGAGAGGGGAGTTAAACAGCTTGCCTTTTCTGCCTTCACAGTGCTGCATCCATACAGTTCCTAAGCAACTGCATCCATTGAACGAAAAGGCTTGCACACCTCAACTGGTCTCAATTGGGCCACTGCACCATGGCAAAGAAGAACTAAAACCAATGGAAGAGCATAAAAAGAGGCACCTTCAAGATTTTCTTCAAAGGACTGACTTAAGTCTGGTGGATTACCTTAAAGACATAAAAGAAAAGGAAAAAAGGTTACGCGATTGTTATGCAGAAACCATAGAATTTAGCAGTGATGAGTTCATAATAGTGATTTTAGTGGATGCTGCCTTCATCATTAAAGTCTTGTTGAGTTATCATTTCAAAACAATGCGAAACGGAAAGGAAAATATCGTGTATTTAATAAACCATGGACGATTCAAGATATAAGGCTCGACATCTGGTTACTTGAAAATCAGCTTCCTTATTCTGGAGGATCTTTTTGGTCCTGCAAAAATAACCTTGCCGTCTGGTAGAGGTCAAAGGCTTTTCATCATCAAGCTTACCTGTGAGTTCTCAAAAAATATGTGAGACTCGGAGGAAATGGAAGAGAGATCTCAGATAGTAGAACATCTAGTTGACTTTTTGAGAATTTTCCATAAACCTCGGTCGAAATAAAAAAGAAACAACTCTGATCATACCCAGTGCAACAGAGCTGCATCAGGCTGGTGTCAAGTTCAATTTGGGTCAAGCAAAAATGTTTGACATAAAATTCAGTGATGGGTTCTAGAGATACCCAGATTGCAAATAGTCGGTGCAACAGGGCTTTTATTCAGGAATCTGCTGGCATCTGAGCAATGCCATTGTTCTAAGAACTACATAAATGACTTTGATCATCATCAATCACCTTGCCAACACTGCTAAGGATGTGGAATTACTTGTTCAAGATGGAACTGTTCAAAACTAGCTATGGGGTGATGAAGGGATGTCAGCTCTTTTTCATGGCCTTGTCAAAGAGACTTTTGTCGTTGTCTATCATTTATATTTTTCTGGTCTTGTTCAAGAGCTGAATGCATATTGCAGAAAACCATGGCACAAGTGGCAGGCAACTTTAAAACAAGATTACTTCAATAATCCATGGGCCATCGTTTCTATTATCCCAGATGCTATACAAGCAGGGTGTTCTATTTTGTCAGTGTATGTACTACCAAACTGTTTTTCTTTCTGTTTTAAGTTGCTTTGGGTTGAGCAGTATGCCAAGTATTACCTTGTGAGTGCAGTCTCTGTTCTGTTGTCAATGTCTCATTTTGTCTAATGACATTGTGAGTTTCTGTAAAACTGCAGCCATCAACTATCTTAATATATTGCCAGTAATGATTCAAGTAGTTTTTGCCTGATCTAGAAGGAATACTGAATATAAAAAGAATAAAAAACATTACCCCCACACAAGCTGACAGTGTAAGAGAAGGAACAATATCGGCTTCCTCAATAATGCTGATATTTATAATCTATGCTTGCAAAGGTGTAAAGGTCATGGTTCGGGCTCACAAAAAATTGAAGCAGACAAAGAACCCATGTCCTCGTGACATTTCTTACGTTAGTTGTTGCTTTGCAAGTTCAAACCGTGAAGGAGAAACACCCGAGAACTTATCCATTCCTTTTAGAGTCACTGCAACAATTGTTCAAGATTCACAACTACAGGTGAATGAAAAAACTATATCTTCTTAAAGATTAAAAGCTGGAGACCACCTTCCTATACCATTGCTTTCAATTAATAGAATCAAATGGAGGCATAGAGCACAAATGAAGGAAAGAGTAACTAGCTGATTTTGAACAGAGCACTCATGCTTCTAAGGACAGATTTTAAAAAGAACGATTATGCCAGGTATAAATCCTTCCCATCTCCTCATACATGGCTATATGTGTTTCAAAAAGAAAAGTCTGCCATCACATACCTCCTTCATATCTTCTTCGGCAGGTTTTATATTCATAAATTAAGAAAAGAGGACCTTAAGTTCAAGTGAGATAGCTCTGTTACACGTTTAGAATGCATAGAAATCTAGTATTGTTTCCAGATGATAAACTGACAAAGAAGTATAGGGCAGTGGCTTCCATTGAAATACTGAACACGCCATATTAAATGAAATAGTGATCAGATTCCATTATAAAATTATTAAGATTAGAACTGATTTGGAGAGATACCAGTTTGATCAAAGACTAATCCCATGTACAAAAAATCGGTTTCCTCTATATGTGAGTGTCCTATCCATGGCCCCAACACACCATAGATGACCTTGCAGCTCCAGAACTCCTTTCATCCCTGCTATTTCCCATACGAACTTGAATACTCTAAGAGCCCTGTCTAGCTGCTTCATCCCACTCCAAACCATCTCCTCCTCATCTGAAGTCAAAATCCTTCCCATGCTCAAGAGGAATGCACTCTCCCCACCACCACCATAAATGCCACCACGTATGTCAACTTCGATGTCTCTAACATGTCCATAAAGGTAATACAATAGAAGTGTGAACAAACAGCGGGAAGAGTGACCCAACGTATTGGAGAGCTTCTTCTGAACCAGGTTTTCTTGATGTTGAACGTCCTTGTATCCAAGACTTTTATCAATTGACACATCCTTGATTTGAGACAAACCTTCTTTCATGGCTTCAAGCTTCCCCACATGATGAACTGACCACTTTTCACTTTTCAAACACTGAATAAGATCATGAAACATCTCAAGAACATCCTCCCAGTCACCACAACTAGGAGGATAACCAACACGTTTAGCAGGTGCAAGCCTCATCCACGATGTGGAGTCATGCTCAGACGAAGTATCCATATCACTTAAGAACTTTAAACAGCTTGAAACAATCTGATACCCCATGTTGTTCCCTTGGCCTAAACAATTATAATTCAATAAATCCATCTCTGATTTCAGCTCATTTAGTATCTCCTCCAGCGCAGCTCGCCAAATCCGATGCTGTGTAACCTGTTGGCATATAGTGAAACGCACTACCTTCCTCTGTTGTGCAGATACATTAAGAAAGTTACTGACTTTAGTAAGTGAATCCACAACCATTGGCTCTCTTTCACTTGATTTACTAAAACTGACACCTGGGTTCCTACATTTTCCATCAACTAACAACCCCTTCACATTTTCCGAAACTTTTTGCTGAACCG
>Ga0307507_10012879_pt1 | contig 10259 bp, 15 predicted proteins | sample 7_EM_MG_FD_207223 | JGI IMG/M metagenome (GOLD analysis project Ga0307507, IMG submission 207223) | Populus trichocarpa ectomycorrhiza microbial communities from riparian zone in the Pacific Northwest, United States - 7_EM | ecosystem: Host-associated > Plants > Roots > Unclassified | place... | reverse complement strand
GCCCATGTTGCTAATAGGGCCATGAACGTCGCCTGAAATCATGATGAAACGATGGGAATAGGATGATTGCTGGCAGCATTGCGCGCCTCCCTTTTTATCTTTATTTATCTAAAATTAAAGACCCGATTCTGCGAAAAGATCGTCCGCGATAGGAAACAACAGATAGATATGTCGACGCCATTAGGTTGGCTGTCCGCCCATTCAAATGGCTGCGACTCGTAATGTTCTGTGTTTGTGGAGCCCGCAGCGAGCTCTCGGACGATTCTCTCGTTGATTATAAGAGCACCACTCATGATGGCGGATGAGTACTTGTACAATCCCCGAGGTAAACTTTCTTTTTGTATGCAAGTCTGTAACACTTCCTTAGAGAGCTTTATCTTCGTGGACCACCACGGGTGTGCGCGCAAAAGATAACCCGGAACTTGCCTCCTGATTTGCCAAAATGAAAATTGACCCAACGGTCGATGACCGTCGATCCCATGAAACAACAGCACCAAAAAGGGTGTGGCAACTGGCAAGAATGTGCAGGGGCCTCACACCACGACACAAAGAGCGGGGAGGTAGCTGTAGAAGTCTAAAGACAAATGTCACCTTTGATACTGATCACAAGCCTTTATGAACTCCGACTCGTTTCCAAAAATACACGCTGCACACTGTACATTTCTTTCGTATACATTATACATACTAAAATTCTTCATTCGAAATACCAAACCACACCACTATCCCCAGGCTCAGGAATAAGCACGATGCAACCATCCGTGATTCCCATCCTTTCAATACCAATCGAAGGAATTTCCTTCCCAAGCCTCAACTCGGATTGCACATACCCCCACCTCCCCTCCCTCCGTCCTTCGGGGGCTTCATCAAAAATAAGTGATGCCCTACCTTCGCTCTCCTTCTCCTCATTGGCGAGCACCTTGAGACGTTCATGCCATTCTGGAGGGACATTCCGCATAGGATACTCTTTGTCAATGCACGAATTGCCGCCTATGATTACGCCTTCTTCTTGAGCGTAGAACTGCCGCGTGACGACCTTCACTCGCGCGTTGGCCAATTGCAATTCAGCGCGTAGATTCTCCCGTTGTTCGAATGTGTTCCTCAGTAGGTTCTTCACACGCTGTTCGTCGAAATCCAGGACATGGAAGTAATACTTTCTTGAGATCTTGTTACAGACAAGGACACGGTTATTGCAGATGGCCGGTAGTTGTGAGCTAGGAAGGGAAAATGGGAGGATGCGGACTTCGTGGTCGGGGAGGAGGGAACCGATAAAATGTAGACGTCCTGTACGTGGATTGTCCTGCACCAGAGAAGAAAAAGATCAGTAAAAGTCGGCTGCGACAGTACTCTGTTACTTACCACAATTTCGGTGTTGAGAAATGCCTTGCTGTACACAGCGATTCTGTCGAATGAGTGCACGATCACATCGCTGGATTTTGTGCTTCCTTCTATACCAACGCCCGCTCCCTTTAACAAGCGCTCGTATGATGATGAACCCGCAGAGAAAAACCGTGGCGACCGATTGTTGTATTGGTCGTCAGAGTTGACGTTGAAGCATTGCAACGCTAGTTGGTCTGAAGGATCCTGTTGATCGAACAAGCAAGCTAAAGAGACTCGGCCCTCGGATGGGTAAGCATACTCCGCAGCATGCTGTTCGAATAATTCGAAATCAAAGTCTAATAGGTTGGAATAATAGAAAAATAAACTCACCCAGACTGGATCAGGGATATTAATGCGTCTGAACGCGCCGGATGTCAAGTCCCATTCCAATATTTGATCTGCGAATAAATCCTCGGCGATTTCTGCAGCATCATCTATGTCACTACCAAGCCGGACTTGGTCAGGCGTCATGGCGGCGTCCAAAGCATTTGTAGGACCAGAAGAAACACAGATGCAAACTTTCCGACCAAAAACCCGAAGGTCTCCATATGCACCTTGGACGGGTATGGAATCCTTTCGTATCAACGATCCATCTAGCAAATGCAACCTCAAATCAAGTGTACGAGCGCTGTTCAAAAATTTTCATTGGAATTTTTGTCAGGCTTCCTTAACGTGCACAGAAAGAAACGAAACTGACCTCGTCTCCCACACAGCGGAAACAAACTCCTCCGAACCAACCAGAGCGATCCGGTCAGCTGTATAATCGAGTTCTTTGGAAATTGGGGTCAAAATGAGAGGCGCTTCAACGTCAACTTTGACTTCCAGGCTGGACCCAGGTAAACGAGTAGCCGCTAGATAAACCACCGTTCTCTTCGTGTTTTTTCGAGTTAATCCAAGCCAATGGAGAATAAGACCGTTCAATAAAGAAGTTCCTTCACGATCCCATAGATGCGCATAGATTGTTTGGTCGTCCGAAGGCCATTTCAGTGGTCTGGAGTGCAGAGGGGTGCCAGTGAGCCAAGCGGAGGGAGTGGCAGACATTTGTAGGTTCTGCCGAAGTCGCAAACAAATCAAAATTAGATCGGCTAACTATTTTTTCGACTCCTTCAGAAAGACCAGGCCAAAAAAGAATGTAATACTGACAAGTCTCTGAAATTTCTTACGCGTTTGTCCAAGACATAGATAACACGAAAACAGTATCTCGGGAACGGCCGAATATTGCTATGGAGTGCTACATACCAAAAATGTATGTTGCGGATGGAACATTGAAAGTTTTACATCCAGCCTTGTCATATGTAAACCTCATGGTGACCCAGAAGTCTTTGCAGTGGGTATTCCCAAACCCGCTTTTCTAAAAATTCAATGACTTTGTGGACCGTGGGTCGTCAGCACATGTGCCTCATCCAACACGAGTATAAATAGCAGTGAATTATCGGAATGATCAATAGCCTGCAACTTTGCGAAAAGAGCATTCACGGTGCGGGAAAGTATGGAGTCCGTGATGACACTGCCTGTAAGTATGTCAGAGAAGGGTCAGATTTTTCTTGCTTACATGATGGCCGACATACTACAAATTACGGTCTCATGCTGGGCCTTCGAATCACTGTACTTGCTGCATTCTCCTTTCAAAAAGTTACACCCTTGGTTGAATCGATACACGAAAGGAAGTATTTATTTAAAAGGCAGTGTTCCATATTGATACAGCCAAAACACCACTGGAGCCTGGCTCCATAAAATCCTTCGGTCCATCCAGCCTTTCAAACGACAATCCTCGTGTTACACATCCAGTGCCCTGTCCTAACATTTCCAAGAATAGAAGGTGTTATCTCAGCAGCTCCTCGCCTGACAGGGTCCTGGAAAAATATTTTTTGATTTGAGATGAAAGGAGAAATTCCAGATGGCGAGATATATAAACTGCCATTCCCTTGTAATCCAGTCCATCAACCAATATGAACTTTTCCTCCATCATTCAAGGCTTAACACCCCAAAGTATGTTCAGGTGGTGGGACCCACTTGGCCCACTCCCACGGGACTGGCTCGATGAACCACTCACACCCATAGATGAACCTCTAGTGACAAACTCCACGCAGTTTGGTGAGTCTACTCATGACCCAATGAAGTTGTGGAACGCATTCCAATCCAATCTTTCTGTAGCATTGCCTGACCCACAGATGACTGTAGGAAGGCCACGAAGGCAACTCAACGAGCGCCAAAGAATCCAATTACTACAAAACGATGAATATGTTTTGTCTTTTACGCCCACAAATGTGGACTGCGCGGGATGTGGGAGAACTATCCAGTGGGATAAAGAAAACCACTTGCACTATTGCCCAAATTTCTGGATAAGACACAAGTTGCGATGTGTTGGCGTGGCACTCGGAATGGTGAGTGGCCTTAATTCTTCTCCTACGAAAGTTTGTATTGACCCAATTTGTCATGTCCAGACTGCGGTGATGCGTCGCGAAATAAAAGCACGGCGGGACATTTCAGAGTGACCATGGAAGACTCACTTGGATTTTTTTGTTACTTCAATATCTTTGTATCGCCTGCTCATTTTAATACGTCGAAATTCTGTAACGAAATCAATGAACTTACTTTATCAACTCACTGTCCACCGAAAGTCATTATGCCAGGCCATGATCGTCGAGAATGGATGGGATCGATCATCTTATCATGCCCTTTGATCTAAGGATCTAAATGTGGGGAAGAACATCTGGACCGCTGAGGCAGTGAGCAGTGCATATACTTCCTTGCAAATGACTTCATACTGGTGTTATATTAGTACCAGATCCTATACTTCTGGCGATAGGATGACCAATCCTGCCGCTCCTCGACGGTCGAGAGTGTGTCCCCAGAAAGAGTTGAAAGGACAAGATAACCATTGGCCATGGAAACGTGGCCGCGATATGTGATCCATCCATACCTCCTGTTTGCTGCAAATGGCAATATGAACCAACTTGGAGGTCGTAATGTGCGCCGTGCGGTGTCGATCTTCAAGGTCCTACTCCATGTAGCCTGAAAGACAGAAAGCAGACTCATGAAGTGGAGGAAAAGGTGAAGATTTAGAACATGTGAAATGTGATTAGTTAATTTTCGTTATCTTCTCATCCATCATATCATCATTTGAGTTCATGATCATTGAGTCATGAGTAGATTTGTCCGTTGGTTTCGACGACTCGGAAATTCAATTAATAATACATGCGACCTGTTCGATTCTCGATCTACCAAAGTGACTAGCAATCAGCGCTTTACCAGACGATTTGTGATACTTTCTGCTCAAGCAATGTAAGTGGAAATGGTTCCTCACCTCCATATTACCATGATGATACCGTCATGTTGCCGTCTGTCAATTTGATAAATACACAATTTTCATTGGAGATTGGAGTATGGCTTTGACTCCCAAGCAATGAGATTTGTCCCTCAACCAGAGGTGGACATAGTAGCAGGCATTGTCCCTTTTATCCAATTGGACTCGGATAGCTTTAACATCGGTTGGGGTGAATGATGACATGAATGGGTCATTCTGTAGCATTTACATGCGTTGATGCTCATTGAAGCGCCTTCGTGTCGCATCTGCATATTCTGAAATACTGCAGATTGCAGAAAATCGAGGTCGTCGTTGACCGGGGAACCACCAGTTTCCTTGAAGTCGTTCTGCGAAAATAATGGACAGCATCACAGAGTCGTTGAGAGAGGAAAATTGCATGTTTGTTGGCTGCATGTTGTACGGGAAATTTCTAAACCATTGACGCGGACGGTTTATATACTGTCGAGGATATCCCCAGCCCAAACGCGTTTCCATCTCGAATCTAATTTTTGTTCAGGACCGTTTTCGGAGGAACTGCCGACCTAACTAACACCTTCTGTTCTGGGAATTACGGTTTTATAATGGAGGTCCACCATGTATGCATAAAGGAGGCTGGATAGACCAAAGGCTATGGTAGTACGAAGTGCTAGCGTCGTTTTAGCTGCATCAGTAAAGGAAACGAACTTTCGTGAGGGCCACCTCGTGCATCAGAAATGTGTACAGGAAAAAGTGCATAGCTCCCGTCTTCGTATAATGCTAAACGTGAACAATGACAATGATTCGGAACAAAAAATGGTATTTACAGACTACGAAACGCTGTCCTCCTCAATTGCATACCACACTATCAAAGAATCTCTTATAGAAAAAGGACATCTTCGAGATGATAATAATAGTTTATCGTGCGTATGCAGTGTAAGTATACTATGCATTAATCCAATCCCACTGACATAGTGAACCAAAACCCTGCCTACAACATCAAATATTTCGTCAAGAGAGGGAAAGAGGTATGCAACGGGCTTAAGGAGAGAGGGATGGAGAGAGGGCTTTAACAAGGAAATACAAGAGATAACGACAGAAAGCGGGCTGCATTTGCCAGTATTTCCGGTAATTCATAAAACGGTAAGGAGCGAGATGAGGGTATAAGAAAAAGGCAGATACGAAAAAAAAAGTCGATGGCAAGTTCTGAGTGACAGTGAACCACGACAGGAAACAAGAAAGCAAAACTTTGTAAGTAAGCAGAGTCGAAAACTAGAAGATTCGTTTATCTCCTGGCACTGCCTCTTCCATATCCAACTTGGAGATTCTCCAGCTCTGCTTCGAGTTGCTTGATAGCACTGTGAGCCATCTCCAAGTCTTTGTTCAAGCGATCCCGCTCCGCGATCAACTGTCAGGGATGTTAATTAACGTGTGACCATGAATTTAAAAAAACTGATACGAACATGTTGCTCCCATTGTCTGAATCTCGCTTCTTCGGATTTGACTTGCTCCGTGAACTTCTTTCTCAGTAGCTCTTCCTCCTCCTTGAATTTTGGATTGTCCAGCTTCTTCACCTTTGGCTCGCCGAACTTGCGTGTCTCCATCTGAGTCTGCCTGTAATTCTCATAATGGAGTTCTTCTGACGTTGAGATAAGATCAAGCATGTGTGTCCGAATAAGCAATGAGCGCAGTTTTTTGAAATCGCAGTGGTTTTCATTCTCGACTGCAGAAAGCGGTCTTCAGTAAGGTGGGTTAGACTTGGGGAAAAAACACTAACCTTCAGCAACACCCCAAATGTACTCTCGCCCTTTCACAACACGCCCATCAGGAGTCCTGACATCTTCAGTTGACCCAATAATAGAGAACGGCATCGCCTCAACGAGGTTGCGGGCGGGTTCATCATTCTCCTCGTCGTCGACCGGTGGAGAATAAATCCGAATACCCTGAGCTTGAACAACCTCGCGAATCTGCAAGAGTTTAAATTTTCAAAGAAGCAAAGGGGTTTGAGTGTGAGACGAGACCATCAAAGGTTAGATAAGCTTGCCACGTACGCGTCGCTTGAAAGTGAAGAGATCATTCTGCGTCAAGGTGTCGGCCTTGGCAATAACAGGAATGAGGTTGACACGGGTACCAAGGCGTTTCATGATTTCAATGTCGAGAGGCTTTAATCTATTTTCTCGTCGATGGATGGTCGGTTGAAAAAGCAAGAAATGGGACTTACGTGTGTCCGGTCGGACGAATGAAGTAGAGACAAGCATGGACACGGAGGTCGATCTTCTCGTGTCGTTGGGGTTGCTGCTCCTGACGCATGTATGCCTCGTGCTGGTCGTCAATGAATTCTACAATGGGCAGCCAAGAGTCGCGGTTGTTGACGTAGTCACCGAATCCAGGGGTGTCGATGACTGTGAGTTTGACCTTGAACTGACGTTCCTCGAGCTCAGCCTTGATAATTTCGACCTCTGTCAGTTTGTCCAGCTGCTTGTAATGGCGCTTGTTGTAGTTTTTAGCCGCGGACAGTTCTGTCGAGAAAAGGGTGTTTATTAAGGTGGTTTTACCCAACCCTGACTCGCCTACGACCCCTCGTAAGCCTCTCGCGTATGTATGACTCCTTAGGAAACTACGCACCGACAACCATAATGGTGAAATGGGCGCCACGTTTCGCGACAATTTTGTGCCTCTGCAAGGGGATGCGTCAGAGGTTGAGCAGGAATTAATTGCGATTAAGGAGACTGACCTGGTTAGGTAGGTTGGCAATGCCAATGCCGTCGAAGGAAGGAGCAGGAATGGCGGCCATTTTGTGGGATGAAGGGGCAGTGAGCGGGGCGTCAGCAGCAGCGACAGCGGTGACGGGACAAGAAATTCAAAAATCGGTTTAGAAGGCACTTTATTTGTGCTTATTTGTTGAGTGGCAAATTCAACCAAGGGAAAATATTGAGTTCCTAATTTTATTGCATAGAAGACTTATATGCACCATTAGCAAAGACGAGACCCTCTACGAACAAATACTAGGCAAGGAACACGATCTGACCACTGGGAAAAGAAACGAAACTGATTGCGCGTACACCGCGAAGGGAGATACATTTTGGATATCTCCTGAATGGAAGCACGACGGGCATATATTGAACTATACTATCCAAATTACTTAGTAGTTCTAAGGAAGACTTAAATCACCTTCGTGGCGGATGGCAGACAAAACAAATTCAGTATGAAAAGCATTTATCATGAAATTCAGTTGATTTGAACAAAAAAACACCCAAATAAATCTACTTCCAGCTTAATGAGTAGGTAATGTCTGTAACCAAGTAATATCAGGAATCTTATTAAGAATCTCGTTCGTTAATTGTGTTCGCGATACTTTCAAATCGGCCTTCGGTGCCTTTTGATCGTCCCACTTAGTGTTTGGATCACCATTTAAATGCGTTGTCCAATAATCCAGCTCTACTGGAAACGAGACCCGGACATCGACGGTGTCTGTAGCAGCCTTATTGGGGTTAAACAATGCAATATAGGTCTGGACCTGAGACCTTATGTAAGGTACCACGCCTTTGACGACGTTATGCACCTTAATAAACAGTATATCAGTTTTGAACTCGAAACCGCTATCATCGCTTGACGAGCTGGACGTACGAAGTTGTCATATATATTTGGCACATTCACTTTGCCCGGATCGCGACCGCGAGCGGGACTGAGTTTCACATAGGCGTCGTACCAATTGACCCAAATATCTCTTATACAGCCGTTGTCTCTCTCGAAGAGCTTTTGGACCTTTGGCAGAACGAGTTCCTCAGATCTCGGACCTTGGCAACACTAAAATACTCACTGTGAAGTCATTCATATACGACGGGACTCCAGCAGCTGCACGTAGCCGCGCAACCTGCTTTGTCGGACACATACTTGCCCACTTCGTCGGATCCACGAGCCTTTGAGTGGCTTTATTGCCAGGAGTCAGCAGACGCTCGGTGTCGAAAAGGGCAGAGTTCTTGAAGACATTTGCTTGCTGCTCCAACATTACCATCTCGTCAGTACCCTTCGAGCCCCCTAGAACAGAACATCAGACCATCCGACCAGCTACAAGTTATTAAAAGTACGCACCAGGATAACAATTTTGAATTTGTTCAAACACCGAACCCGGTCCTTGCCTGAGATTTGTGTTAACCCAAGTGCACCAGCTCCTATGTATTGAGTTTCAGTTAATTTATTGTCTCTCCAATCCCCCCCCAAAAAAATGAGAAGACTCACGGACCGCCATTGGTTTGCCAAAGATCAGTAAACTGTTGCAAATGATCCATGAATAGCACAGCTAAAGGACTTCAGGGTTTATACTGGGGACGAGCACCTAGCAATAAGACACGCACACATGCTCAATTCATATACGTGTTCCCTGGCAAAAATAGGAGCATTGTTTTCCGCGGTCGTCAGGATAGGCTGCGGAGGATTGCCGCCGTTGTCCTCTACATTCGGGGGCCATGGGTTGTAGGTCCCGAACGTGGGGTCCAATGTATCTGGAAACGCGAGCTCGTAGAAGGTAATAATCTTCGTATTTGAATATCCCGACATGTCAAGCGACAATGATTTGCATGTGCCGAGGGTAGCAAAACCAGAACCGCGTTTTTGCAGAGACCCAAAGCTTTGAATGTCCGACTTGGAAGCCGTCGCGTTGTTGTGTTCACTATGAATCCCATCTTCGTAAAGTGCTGAAACATATGTTGGCACATCGTCCGAGTCCCTTGCCAGGATATCGATGTATTGACCTGAGAAACGTCTTTTTGAAATTCTGATACAATAAAGTGAAATAAACCTTACCTGTCCCGCCCTGAGCCTCGAGATTGTTATCTGAATAACACAAGCAATCGGAACCAGTTGAACCGGTAATCCCGTCGTCTACAGTCGGACAAACCAAAAACCCAGATAAAAATGGTATCCCTCGACGACCAACGGTGCTATTGTGGTCAGCGTCGTTAATCGTCCATGAAGTAGTGGGATGCTCGATGGCCAGAGTAGTATCAGTCAGACTCTGGGCGAGAGGACCTTCACCAGAACTGAGACTCCTTTTGTTGATCGTAGCATAAGCCGGAATATCCAGATCATGGGTCACTGAGATGTTGCTTCCCTGTCGACCAGAACCCTGGGCTTCATAGAAGTAGAATGGTTCGATACCACGTCTACTGGGTGCAGGACCTTGACTAACAGAACCGAAACACGTTCCCCCAAAGGGATACTGAGCGGAGTAGAATTTTGCTCTGTGCAACAAGTTAATCTCAATTCTAGTAGTAATGACTGTTCTTTACTGACGCGATGGGATTACTGCGCCAGAACAAAACCGATCCAGTCAAACCGGCGGTAAGGTCGACACCAAAGTGCTACTCCTTAAGTTAGACCACAATATGGATTCGGAAGGCATTGCATACCGGATTGACACAAACTTGAGCTGCAGTCTAAGAGTAAGTTGAGCGATCAGGAATACTTTGCTCAGGGATATTAAGAGCGACTTACAGCCTTATTAACACTCCCGGAGATGGACACCCCGGCATACATGTCTGCCTCAGCAAAAACCTAGGGTTCGACAAGTCTGATTAGACCTGTGCGTTCATCAGTTAAA